>Ga0214472_10000105_pt1 | contig 112309 bp, 105 predicted proteins | sample RVTome_6_FD_207662 | JGI IMG/M metagenome (GOLD analysis project Ga0214472, IMG submission 207662) | Soil microbial communities from uranium-contaminated site in the Upper Colorado River Basin, Wyoming, United States - RVT140D175 | ecosystem: Environmental > Terrestrial > Soil > Contaminated... | reverse complement strand
CGCTGGAAATCTGATCGGCGTTTTCATGGCTTTCTGTTTCTCCTCCCGACCGTGTGATCCGGTCTGTTCAAGGCGGCCGGGTGCATTTCTGAATGCTGCAGTTTCCGGCCTGTTTTCCCTATTCAAAGTGACATTCGGACTCCGGTTTGTCGTAGCCCAGGGTGTCGAGAAGCGTGCGCTCGTGCAGGAACCCCTGCTGCGGCGATGCCGAGACCAGAGCGCGCGGCGCGGCGAGCAGGATCGGCTGCCGCAACTGGCCGTTCCAGTCCCGGAACGTCAGCTTCTGGCCCTTGAATCCACCCAGTTCGAAATCCGGGCCGCGGATGTAATCACGGACGGCTGTGAACGCGGCTGAACCGCTTCGCGTCGCGCCTTCGCCGATGGCGCGGATCGCCGCCCAGACATGGTAGTCGAGCGGCGTCATGTCCCGGCCCGTGGCTTTCAGGAAGCGGCTTTGAAGCTGGGCCGCGCCCCACTGTTCGTGCGTGCGGTGCCAGGTCGTCGGCGTCAGGCCCTGGGTGCCGACGATCGGACGCGGGTCCCAGGTGCGGTACGCCAGATATTCGCCGAACTCGCCGATCTCGTCGGCAACCACCAGAACATCGTAGTCCACATCCTGGGTAAAAGCCGGAACCTCGGCTTGCGCGGTGCGGCGGGCGTCGGGCCCGTAGTCCCAGCGGCGCTCCTCGACGATCTTGCCGCCGAAGCGCCTGGCGGCCCGGTGAAAGGCGTCGCCGAGCAGGGCATCGCCCTCGCGGCTGCCAACAATCAGAAACCAGTTACGCCAGCGTTTCCAGACCAGAAACTGGGCCAGTGCGTCGGCCATCATGGCCCGGCTGGGCACGATATGCAGAAGGTTGGCGCGGCAGTCCGCGTTGCGCAGCCGGTCGTCCATGGCGCCGGCGTTGAACAGCAGAACGTCTTTGCCCTTCGCCCGATCCGCCATCTCTATCAGTGCGGCGGCAGGGACGTTCAGCACCACATGCTGAACGCCACCGGCAATCAGTCCCTCGAATGCCGCGACCGCATCGCCGTCGGCCGGAACCTCGACATACTCCAGGATGAACTCCTGACCCATGAAGCGGCCGGTCGTGTTGTTGTCCTTGATCGACAGCAGTCCGCCGGCGATACCCTCGTCTTCCGGCGGCAGATCGAGATTGGAAAGTTTGGGGGGGCGTTCGACAATCTGGCTCAGGTAGGCAACCGGAATTTTCTCCAGTTCCGCGGCCCCGGCGGTACCGGTCACGCCTGGGCGGCTCATGGTCCACAAGCCCGCCGTCAGAAGCAACGCCATCCCCATTTGACTGAGCAGGCGTGCGGTCCCTGCAGGTTTTGTGATCGAAGCCATTGCGGTGCCGGTGCGCTCCCCTTTTGGGTAGGACTAAAAGGTAAAATATCACTTGGAGACAAGTTGCTAAACAGGTTTCGCGGTCCCGGACCTAGTACTATTTGCTAATTGTGACCCGCCGTCGCCTACGGAGAATCGTACCGGTAGCAGAGTTGCTGCAGTCTGGGGTCATCACCGACGGTGAAGTTTCGCCCTTCGGATTACAGCCAGCGTGAGGACAGATGCGCGTTTTGCCCGCTCCGGTTTCGGTTCTTCGTCCGTTGGTCGCGGCAATGATTCTTTGGCTGGTCCCCGCTATGGGGTTTTCCGGGCCGGCCCGTGCCGAAACACCGAAGTTGCGAACCGCGGTGTTCGACTTCGAGCTGATCGACACCTCTCTTGAAGGCAGTGTCAAGGGGATCAACCATGACGAGACACAGCGCCTGGCGATGATCAGCACAGAGTTGCGCGCGAAGCTGTCCGAGTCCGGCCGTTACGAGATTGTCGATCTGTCCCCGGCCCGAAAGCAGATCGAGGACGCCGGCTATCTGCACAGCTGTAACGGCTGTGACACGAAAATCGCCGCTGGAGCGGATGCACAGCTGGCGGTGACCGGCGTCGTCCAGAAAGTGAGCAATCTCATTTTGAACATCAACGTATACATACGCGATGTGGAAAGCGGGCGGGTGATCCGGAGCGCGAGCGCCGACATCCGCGGAAATACGGACCGATCCTGGTCGCACGGAATTTCCTGGCTGGCGCGCAACCGCCTGCTGAAGCCCTGAGGGAGAAAAGCTATGACGGCGCGAAGCTTTCTGAAGGCGGTATGGTTCCTCTCGGCCCTTGCCTGCGCCGGTTTTGTTTCGGCGCCCTCCGCCACCGCCGAGCCGTCGCATCTGAAAGTCGGTGTCCTGAAATTCGGGACCGTCAACTGGCAGCTCGACAGCCTGAAAACCAACGCTTTCGACCGTGCGGAAAACCTCTCCCTCGAAGTCATGGAACTGGCCTCGAAAAATGCCACCAGCGTTGCCCTGCAGGCCGGCGACGTCGATATGATCGTTTCCGACTGGATCTGGGTGAACCGGCAGCGTGCAGCCGGTGAGGATCTGGTCTTCTTTCCCTATTCCACGGAACTGGGGTCCCTGGTTGCCGGTCCGGATACGGCCTATCACGATGTCCTGGAACTGAAGGGCAAGAAGATCGGTGTTGCCGGTGGACCGATCGACAAGAGCTGGCTGGTGCTCCGGGCCTGGACCCGGAAATACCGCGGTTTCGATATCGCAGACGAGTCGGAAGCGATATTTGCAGCGCCGCCTCTGCTGAACGAACAGTTGCGTACCGGACGTATCGACGCTGTGCTGACCTTCTGGCCCTATGCCGCGCGCCTGGAAGCCGGTGGCGCGACCCGTCTGCTCGATGTCGACAAGCTGGTGATGGATCTTGGCGTGACCCACCCGACGGCACTGGTGGGTTATGTCTTTCGGGAGCGGCTCCTGCGCGAACAACCGGGCGCGATAGAGGCTTTTTTCCGGGCCGTTGCTTCCACTAATGCCCTGCTCGCAAAGTCAGACAGCGAATGGGAGCGCCTGCGTCCGGTCATGCGTGCCGGGAACGACGCGGAATTCGATGCCCTGAAGGCGGGTTTTCGTTCGGGCATCCTGTCTTCGCCCACAGGGAGTGAACTCTCGGATGCCGCGGTCCTCTTCGAGATTCTGTCCTCGACCGGTGGCGAGAAACTGGTCGGTCGCGGCGTGAAATTTGATCCGAATAGCTTCTGGACGCCTGGAATAACGATGTCACCCGGAACTTCGACGCCGCAATGACCCTTCGCCTGGTTCGTTCGGCCAACTTCGTCCTGTCGATTGGTGCCTTTCTTCTGCTGTGGCAGCTGGCAGCCGTCGTGATGGATAGTCCCGGTCTGCCATATCCTGTCACGGTCCTGGAGGTTTTTATTGCCGCGGTTCAGACCTGGGAACTGCCTTACCATCTGGCTGTGACACTGGCACGCACCTTCGTCGCCTTTGGGCTATCGATGATTATCGGCGCAAGCATCGGTCTGGTGATGGGACGCAGCGCGCGCGTGGACCGCTTCTTCGATTCCTGGCTGATTCTGTTCCTGAACGTTCCGGCGCTGGTGGTGATCATTCTTTGCTATATCTGGTTCGGCCTGAATGAAGCTGCGGCTGTGCTTGCGGTATCACTGAACAAGATTCCCAATGTCGCGGCAACCATGCGCGAAGGCGCCCGGGCACTCGACCGGCAATATCTGGATCTGGCGCGGAGCTATCGCTTCGGCCACTGGAAAACACTACGCCATGTGGTTCTCCCGCAGCTGGCACCATTTTTTGCGGCTTCGGCCCGTTCGGGTCTCGCTCTGGTCTGGAAAATTGTGCTGGTGGTCGAGTTACTGGGGCGGAGCAACGGCGTTGGGTTCCAGCTTCACCTGTTTTTTCAGCTTTTCGATGTCCCATCGATCCTCGCCTATACCATCTCCTTTGTCGCGGTGATCCAGATGATCGAGATCTTCCTGTTCAAACCCTGGGAGCGCGCTGCCAACAGGTGGCGGCCATGACCTGGCTTAGAATCGAGATTACCGAGAAACATTACGACACGAAGCCGGGCTACGGCGGATCAGGTTCGGTCGGTTCCAAAAGCCCGAGCCGTGCCAGCGCCGCGGCGCGATCACCCGGTGCCGGTCCGGGTCAGGCGACCTCGGTGCTCAAAGACATTTCGCTTGAGCTCGAATACGGTGAGTTCGTCTGCATCCTGGGGCCGTCAGGATGCGGCAAGACAACGCTGCTGAATCTGGTCGCCGGCCTGGACAAAAACTTTGAAGGGCATATTTCGTTCCGGCCGGCCAGCGACCGGTCCGATTCCAAAGGCGGTCCCAGGATCGGCTATGTGTTTCAAAATCCGGTCCTGCTGCCCTGGCGGACGGTGGGGGAGAATCTGCGCCTGGTCATGCGGCCGGATCAGATCGGCAGAGGCATTGAAACGGAATTGCTGTCCGAAATGGGGCTCGCAGATTGCCAGGATGCCTATCCGCGCGACCTGTCTCTCGGCATGAGCCGGCGTGTTTCCCTGGCACGGGCGCTGATCATCGAGCCTGATATTCTGCTGATGGATGAACCTTTTGTGTCCCTGGACGAAAGCATGGCAGCGGAGTTGCGGCATTTGCTGATGCGGTTCTGGCGGTCCAGACCCATGACGGTTCTTCTCGTCACCCACGACAGTCGGGAAGCGATTCAGCTCGGTCAGCGGATTATCGTGCTGGCCGGCTCTCCGGCAACTGTCCGCTTCGATGAAATGGTCATGCTGACCAACGATCAGCGGATTGATCCGCTCTACATTGAAGCAACCCGCAGGCAGATTCTCAATGAAACGCGCGCGTTGCCATAAGTCTTCACCCTGACGGCTCCCCCGCGCCCACCGCGGCGATTTCGCCACAGCAATCCGCGCCCTGGATGCGCGGGAAAGACAGTGCCAATGTCCCCGGAAATAACCTTCCGGACTCGTGACCGGGTGACCTTCCTGTGAAATCTCGTTTATGGTGTGCGCTCTTCGTGATCGAATCGGCGTCTTCCCAGCTTTGAACGAGATAATCCTATGATCCCCCTAATCGGATATGCCGACAGACTTTCCGGTCGTCCCGGCGACTCTATTGCCTTCAAGGTCAGCTCGTTGTTGCCTGAATCTTTTGACGCACGTCTGGTGCGGGTTATTTCAGCGGATCCCAACCCGTCCGGCCCGGGGATCATCGAGGAAGAAACCGCTTCGGATTTCGCCCGGTCCTATCCCTCTCGTGAGCAGGCTTTCTATCCGGGATCTTACGGCCGGGTAAAACCCGGGAACGCCGTGTCCGCCCCGCAGAGCTTCACGGCGGTTGCCACGATCTGGCCGACCCTGCCGGGCAAGGGCGAAGAGGCTGTGCTGTCGTGGAACGACGCAGACCTGTCCGGCGGTTTCGCATTGTTGCTTGATGCCACCGGCTGCCCGGCGGTCCGGATTACCGACGCGGAGGGAAAGCCCGTCACGCTTTCAACCGGGCAGGCCGTCAAGAACAGAGCCTGGATCCGGGTCTGGGCGAGCTTCGACGCAGCCAGCGGGCAGTTGCTGATCGCCTGCGAGCCGCTGGAGCAGGATGTTCGTCCGGCGGCTTCGAATGCGGTCCGCCTGGAGGGTTTTACACCCGCCTCGTCCGCTGCTGATATCCTGATTGCCGCCATGGGCGGGCAGGCCCGCGGCGATGGCATCGCGGCCTGTTTCAACGGCAAGATCGAGGCGCCGGTGCTTTATAACCGTGCTCTCTCTCGCGAAGAAATCATGGATAGCGGGTCCGAAGATGCATCGGCAGGAATGGTGGCGCGCTGGGATTTCTCCCAAGGAATTTCCGGCACGCGTATCGAAGACAGCGGTCCGGCGGGCCTGCATGGCGAACTGGTCAACCTGCCGGCGCGTGCGATGATCGGATCGAACTGGAGCGCGCGGGAGATGTGCTGGCGCCATGCACCCGCGGAATATGGCGCGATCCACTTTCATGACGACGACATCTATGACTTCGGCTGGGAAACCGATTTCACCTTCACGATCCCCGAAGGACTGAAACCCGGTGTTTATGCCGCGCGCCTGACCTGCGGTAGCCACCAGGATGCGATCCCGTTTTTCGTCTGTCCACCAAAGGGCCAGCGCCGGACCGGCCTTTGCGTCCTGATTTCGACCTTCACCTATTCGGTTTACGGAAACCACGCGCGTCCTGATTTCGAGGAAAGCTGGAAGCAGCGTTTTACAGACTGGAATGCCTATCCCTGGAATCCGGCAGAGCACCGTGAGTACGGTCTCTCGACCTACAACAATCACAGTGACGGCAGCGGGATCTGCCATGCTTCCCATCGCCGGCCGTTGTTCAATCTTCGTCCGGGATATGTCACCTACGGTTACGGCAAAGGGTCGGGGTTGCGGCATTTTCAGGCCGACAGCCATTTGATCTCCTGGCTGGAGGCCAAAGGCACCGACTACGACATCGTGACCGACCAGGAACTGCACGATGAAGGCGTCGCGGCCATCGCGGGTTATGCCGCCGTCACGACCGGCAGCCATCCCGAGTATCATACCAGTGAAACTCTGGACGCTCTCACGGACTACCGCGATCAGGGCGGCAAGTTTCTTTATCTCGGCGGCAACGGCTTTTACTGGCGCGTGGCGCTGCATGAGAGCGAAAGGGGTGCCATCGAAATCCGCCGCGCGGAAGGGGGAATACGTGCCTGGGCGGCGGAGCCGGGAGAATACTACAACGCTTTCGACGGCGCCTACGGCGGTCTGTGGCGCCGGAGTGGTCGGCCGCCGCAGAAGCTCGCCGGGATTGGCTTTTCGGCCCAGGGGCAGTTCGAAGGCTCCTACTACCGGCGCAACAGAACCGCCGAAAACCCGAGCAGTGAATGGGTCTTCGCCGGGATAGATGACGACATTCTCGGTGATTTCGGACTGTCCGGCGGCGGTGCCGCGGGCTTCGAGCTTGACCGGGTGGATTATCGTCTCGGATCGCCGGAAAACATCCAGGTCCTGGCCAGTTCCGAGGGCCATAGCGATGCCTTTGTGCTGGTGCCAGAGGAGCAGTTGACCCATATCACCAACTGGCCCGGCGAACCGGTGGAGCATCTGCTGCGCGCTGATATGATCTATTTCGAACTGCCGAACGGCGGCGCGGTCTTTGCGACCGGTTCGATCACCTTTTGCGGCAGCCTGCCGCACAACAACTTCGACAACAACATTTCGACCCTGCTCGGGAACGTTCTGAATCGCTTTCTGAAGGGCAGCTGACAGGTTGCCAGCCTGGAGCGGATCATATGGTGAGATTAGATTCACCGGACCGACGGATCGCCGCAGGCGATTCCATCTAAACCGGATCTGATCTAGGATTTTTTTGAATTGGTTCCGCCGGTTCGTTGGAAATGGCCCTTTGAGGGGGCCATTTGCCAGCTTATGATTCGCGGGTACATGAAACCCGAATGGCTGGCTCGAAGATGCAAAGCGAACAGGAAGTTACGATCAAGCCGACGGTCTGTCCGCTGGATTGCCCGGATACCTGCAGTCTGTCGGTGGAAACCGACGGCGAAAAGGTCCTCAAGGTGCGGGGGTCCAAAGCCAACCCCTACACCGCCGGGGTGATCTGCAAGAAGGTCTCCGACTACTATCCCGATTTCGTTCACGGCGAACGGCGTCTGACCACGCCGCTGCTGCGGACCGGTCCGCGCGGCAACGGGGAATATCGTCCGGTGTCCTGGGATGAAGCACTGAACCTGGTATACGAAGGGGTCATGCGGGTGGTCGGGACCTATGGACCGCAGTCGGTTGTGCCCTTGAATTACGCCGGACCGCACGGCCAGCTTGCCGGCGGGTCGATGGACCGGCGCTTCTTTCACAAACTGGGCGCGAGTCTGGTGGACCGTGGTCCGCTTTGCGGTGCGGTGCGCGGCTCCGCCTACACCAGTCTTTTCGGCAATGCACCCGGCATGCCGCCGGAACAGGCGCGCCATGCGGATCTGATTGTGGTGGTCGGCAACAACGTCACCGTATCGAACCTCCACTTCGCCCGGACGATCAAGACAGCGCGAAAGAAGGGGGGCAGCCTGATCGTGGTCGATCCCAAGCGCACCAGGATTGCGGCACAGGCGGATCTGTTTCTGCAGATCAAGCCCGGAACGGACGTCGTGTTCTTCCTGGCGGTTGCCGCCGAGATTGAACGGCGCGGCGCATTCGATCAGGCCTTCATCGCGCAGTGGGTCGAGGGTTTCGGCGCCTATATGGAGGAAGCGCGCAAGATCAGTCTCTCCGAAGCCAGTGAGGTTTGCGGCCTGCCCATGGCGCAGATCGAACGCTTTATCAACCTCTACGCCGCCGCAGAAAAGGTCGCGCTCTCGATCGGAAACGGGCCGGAGCGGGGCCATAGCGGCGGCTCGTCGATCCGCGCGGCCATGGCACTGCAGGCCCTGACCGGTAACTTCGGTCAGCTGGGTGCCGGCGTCTTCGCCAAGCCTGGACTGGCTTTTCCCGCCACACAGGCACGCCTGCAACGCCCCGATCTGGTACCGGTGGGCACGCGGATGCTCAACATCGTGGATGTCCCGCGGCATATGCTGAACGACGACATCAATCCGCCGATTCGCGCGGTCTTCCTCTATAATCACAACGCCGTCTGCACCCATCCGGATCAGAACCGTCTGCGCGCCGCTCTCAGTCGCGAAGAGATCTTCATCGTCGGCTGCGATGTCGAGATGAACGACAGTATGGCCTATGCCGACGTTATTCTGCCGGCGGCCTCTCATTTCGAATCCAATGACATCTATGCCGCCTACGGTCAGGCCTATCTGCAGCGCGCCGAGCCGGTCATCCCGCCGCTGGGTGAGGCGCTGCCCAACAGCGAGATCTTTCGGCGTCTGGCGGCCCGCTTCGGTTTCACCGGACCGGTGTTTGATGCCACGGATGCCGAATTGATGGATGCCGCTTACGATCCGGACGACCGGCGCCTTAACGGCCATCGGCCCAGCGAGCTGCCTCTCGATGGGGCCATCGCCATGACCGCCGAAGGTGGTGAAGACCTGATCATGTGCAAGACCGTCACACCAGGTACGGCGAGCGGTAAAATAGAGCTCTTTTCCAGGGATCTGGAAGACCGCTTCGGTTATGGGCTGCCGAGGTACGAGGCCGTACCCGGCAAACATCCACTGATCCTGATCACGCCCTCGTCCTCAAAGCGCACCAATGCGACCTTTGGTGGTCATGTCGAGTCGCAAGGACCCGAGCGCCTCGAGATTCATCCCGACGATGCCGCAGCCCGGACCATCAGAGAGGGCGACAAGGTCAGGCTGTGGAACGATCTGGGCAGCGTCACGCTCCTTGCCCGGATCAGCGGGGACGTCCAGCCCGGCGTTCTCTATTCGCCCAAGGGCACCTGGTTGGGTACCAGCGAGACCGGACAAACGGTCAACGCCTTGATTTCAGCGGATTTGAAAACCGACATCATGGAAGGCGCCTGCTACAATGACACCTTCGTCGATATCGAAGTGGTATAGCGTCTTTTACGTTTGAAACGGGCCTCTCAACCTCAGTGTATCTATCCGGCGCGGGCCTGGCATTGTCCGGTTTCCATCAGCGGATTCCAGCCGTCAGTTCCGGTCGATCACAAATAAAAGAAGAGGCGTTCCGGCAAGCGTTGTGCTTTATTGAGTTTGCAACCTGCCGGGGTGGATGCGAGAGGTTTTCTTGCCATGAAAATGACGAAAATCTTTTCGGAAAAGATGTTTGAATGCCTTATGGGGAGTGAGCGGCGTGTCGAGTGTCTTTCATGTGTCAGTCAAGGCTGATGGCGTTCAAACGAAAGGGGATAGTCACTTTTACCGCGGTCATATCGCGGAGCGTTCGGACAGTATCCGTGATGGCATTTGGGCGGAGTGGAAGTGGGACGGCAACTCACTGACGGCGCAAAACTGCCGTTACGGAATGATGCCGCTTTATTACTTTCATTCAGGAGATGAATTCTGCATTTCCGATTCACTCGAAAGCCTGCTCCAGGAAGGCGCTCCGCGTGAACTGGATGACGCCGCCATCGCCGTATTTCTGCGACGGCACAATTATCTGGGAAACGATACGCCTTTCAAAGCTATTCGTTGTTTGCCGCCGAACTCGAAACTCACATGGAGCAATGGTCTTTTCAGGATCGAGAGCGAGGCGTTTCGTTCGTCTCTGCAACAGCTTAAACGCCCGGCGATTATCGATGCGGTCATCGAGTTGTTTCAGCAGTCCATGTCGCGGCGGTTGCCCAAGTCCGATCGTTTTACGGTTCCGTTAAGCGGGGGCAAGGATTCAAGACAAATTCTCTTTGAACTGATTCGTCAGAACAGAACCCCCGGTTTCTGCGTGACCTCCCGGCATCCGCCACCCCGTGCCAACGGTGATGCCGAGGTCGCTGCCGAAGTGGCCAGGCGACTGAAGGTCGAATGCAGGACACTGGAAATTCGGACTCTCGGACTTGCCGAGGAAGAGGCCAAGAACGGAACCCTTCAGTTTTCGTCCGTTGAGCACCAGTGGGCTGTTCCTCTTTCAGGGTTTCTCGCCGCGAATGTCGATACGTCTTATGACGGAATAAATGTCGATTGTATTCTCTACGGTGAAAAACGGGCGCGGCTTTTTGCCGAAGGCCGGTTCGCCGAACTGGCGGAAGATTTCCTGGGAGACTCGGAGGCGGCACTGTCCCGTGTTCTCAAGGACAGGGCCTACCGGCGGTTCAGCCGTGAAAAAGCCATCGAAAGGATGATTGAGGATCTGCGCGTTCACGCAGAACAGGCCTGTCCGGTGTCGAACTATCAGTTCTGGGGGCGAACGCGGCGGCTGGTTGCGCCAGTGCCTTTTGGTCTTATGGGCGCGGTGGAAACCATGCACACGCCTTTTCTGGACAGAGATTTCTTCGACTTCGTCATGTCACTGCCGGAAGCGCCAATGGTCGGGGGGCATCTTTACAAGGAAGCGATCGCAAAGTGTTATCCCGAATACAGCGATATTCCCTACGCGGATCTGGGGCTGGGCGCCGGGCCGAAGAAAAGCTACAACCGTCGCTTCCTGGGTGAACTCTCCCTGCACCTGGCGGCAAAGGGGCGCGATACGGAGATGATCGACTCGCCACAAACTCTGGCGTCAACGATAAAAGCAGCCGTGACCGGGTCGCAGAGCAGCTTCGAATGGCTTCAGCCGCGACTCATCGTCTATCTTTTGCAGCTGGAGCGGTTTTCGCGCGACCAGGCCTGAGCGGCCGTTGGTTATCCGATCTGCCGGCTTTGGCGCCCGCTCGTGTCAGCCTGGCATTGACCGCTTCGCTTCTTCCAGCAGCCAGTCTTCAAAGATCCGGGCTTCCGGCTTCCGCCGGACTTCGCTGTCGGACAGCAGAAGATAGTGCGACAGCTCGACCGGTATTTCCGTCTTCACCGGAACCACCAGGCGTCCGGATTCGATGAAGGGCGCCGCGAAGGAGTTCAGGACCATGGCGCAGCGCGGACCGGTCACGGCCAGTTCCAGCGCGGCCAGCGAGGTGTCGACATGCACCGTGCTGTTCGAGCGGCTGATTTCGACACCTGCGGACTGAAAAAAGCGGGACCAGAGATCCTCGAACCCGACGGTGAGGACCAGAGGGCATTCGGCGAGTGCTTCCGCGCTGTCGGGCAGATTGCCGGCGTAATAACGCGGACTGCAGAGTGGTATCGCCGCCTCGTTGCGGATAAGCCGGGCGTCGTATCCCGGCCACTGGCCGTGCCCGAGCCGGATGTCGACATCGGTTTCCTCGGGCGTCAGACCGTCGGCCCAGAGTGCCGAGCAGATCCGGATGTCGATATCGGGATAGCTTTGCAGGAATGACTGCAGGCGCGGTGCCAGCCAGAGAATCGCGTAGGAAACCGGTGCGCGAATAGTCAGCGAACGTTCCCCGACCGGCCCGAAAAGATTGGCCGTGGAACTGGAAAGTTCGTTGAATGCCTTGCGCACGGAGGGGAGGTAGGCCTTGCCCATGTCGGTAAGGCGGAGGCTGCGCGGCAGGCGTTCGAAAAGCTGAAAGCCGAGGTGCTGTTCCAGCATGCGCACCCGGTGACTGATCGCCGCCTGAGAAAGATTGAGTTCTGCTGCTGCCGCCGAAAAGCTCAGAAGCCGGGCGGCGGCCTCAAAAGCATGCAGGGCCGTAAGCGGGGGAATCTGGTAACGCATGAAGGCAATCGCGGTTGCGGCTGAAGGTCCTGGCGCAGGTTGTTCCTGAGTCTGAGACAAGCCATCGGCAGGCTCCAGCGCATCTTACGCAGCTTGCGAGATCATGTGCCAGTCACCTGACGCGCATGCCCGTGGGAGGGGCGTCAGCTTTCGCCGGAAAAGCCCACGGCAGAGCTCATGGCACTGTGAATCTTTGCAAGTGCATTGTCCTTTTGCAGGTTGCTGCGCGACAGCAGGCCGATGGTGCGAAAGGTCGGCGGGCTGCCGAATTCCAGGAGCCTGAGGCGCGGCGAGAAGGGAACGCGCATCCCGGTGTCGGGGATGATCGAAGCACCGAATCCGGCGGCTACCATCATGCAGATCGACTCGATCGATTCGATCTCGGCGCGAGTGTCCATCGATATGCCCATTTCCGCCAGACGGTTTTCGATCAGCGGCGCCGCCCAGGCGCCGCGGTTGAAACGGATGTAGGGATAGGATTTGAAGACGTCAAAGGCGTCCTTCTCTGTCGAATCCGGTGGCGCGACGATAACGATCTTCTGCCGGGCAACCGGACTCCATTCCAGGTCGTTCTGCAGATGGGTCGGTTCACTGATCAGGGCCGCGTCAATTTCGCTCTTGCGCACCTGTTCGGCGAGCACGCCCGACAGGCCTGAGATGACGTTCAGGGTCAGACGCGGTTCCTGCTCGGTCAGCAGCATGACGGCGCGGGGCAGGATGTTGGTCAGAGTCGTTGGAACGGCGCCCAGACGAAACACACCGGAATAGGGTTGGGTTTCCGCGAGAGCATCCTGGATGCCATCGAAATGACGCAGAATTTCCCGGGCTTTGGCCAGCACGATCTGTCCTGATGCGGTCAGATGCAACGGGCGGTGGCTGCGATCGAACAGTGAGGTGCCCAGGGATTTTTCTAGGGCATTGACTTGCATGCTTACCGCAGATTGTGTCAGATGCAGGGCTTCTGCCGCTGCACTGAAGGAACCATGCTGGCTGGCTGCAACCAAGGCTTTGAACTGCTTGATCGACACTCTGGTCTCCAGGTTATGTATCAAGAATATTGATGGTAACGGAAAAAAATTCCGCTTTGTAGAAGAAAATTTGCTGCTATCCTGATAGCGTTCCTGGTGAACCAAACCCTTGCAAATGCAATTGGGATTAAACAGAAAAGTCGGGTTAAAGTCGACTGTCACCTGCGAAACATATGGGAGAAGAACGTGATCAAAACAACGATGACTTGTGGGATTGCCCTTGGCGCGCTTCTGCTTGCCGCAGCGCCGGGCGGCCTTCGCGCTGCGGAATTACCAGAAAAGCCGGCCGGGTTCGGTGTTCGGCCACTCACTATGATCGTGCCGTTCGGTGCTGGTGGCGGCTCGGATCAGCTTGCCCGGTCCATGGGCAAGGCGATGGAAGAGGTTGCCGGCCTGAATTTTCAGGTCGTGAACAAGCCGGGCGGCGGCGGCACGGCGGCGATCCCCGATTTCATGCTCTCGCGCGCCGACGGTTATACGGTGCTGGAGCACATCGACAACGCGATTTCGGCTTACGCCAAGGGCGACATCGAGGAAAACCCGGCCGAAGACTGGACCCCCCTGTGCATGACGCAGATCACGTTCAGCCAGATCTATATTCGCGGTGATGAAGATCGCTTCACCGACTGGAATTCTTTCCTCGCTTACGCGAAATCGAACCCGGGTCAGGCTTCGATGGCCAACCTCGGCAAGGTCGGCTCGATGGAGCTGGTCATCATGTCGCAGCTTCAGAATGCTCTGGGAGTGCAGATCAAACAGATCGCTTTCGACAAGCCGGCCGAGCGTTATGGCGCCCTGATCGGCGGGCATGTCGACGTGTTGTTCGAGCAGCCGGGAGATGTGCGCAGCCACCTGGATTCCGGCACGATGAAGCCGATACTGACCTTTCTGGATGAGCGCCCCGGCGTCTTTGCCGATACGCCGACCCATAAGGAAGTCGGCGCTGATTTCGATGCGCTGACCCGTTTCCGGGGCTTCTATGTGAAGCGTGATGTTCCCAGGGAACGCACGGAATTCCTGGCGGCGGCCTGCAAGGCGGGCTTTGAAACCGAAGGCTTCCAGGCTTTCAACAAAAAGAAGTACATGAACCTTATCAACAGCTATCGGGATACCGCAGGTTCGGTCAAGCTGATCAACGATGCGGTACAGACCTATCGTACTGTCTACAAGGAGCTGGGGATCGCGAAGTAGATCCCGGTTGTCGCGGCGGCATATTCCGGTCGCGGCGCGGCATAAACGAACAGCAAGGACACCTTCGTCGGAAAGATGAGAGGTCGAGGATTGAGCCCTGGGCTTTTCCCCGGCGAAGGATGTTCCATGCCTATTCTGTCTGTCGGTATCCCGCTGATTTAAAGACGAGGGTCATGTGATTCGAAGCGATAGCAAAGCTGACCGTCCTGAGCGGAGCGTTTCACTCTTTCCGCTCTTTTCGAAACCGGTGCTGGAGTGGCTGTTCTGGGTGCTCCTTGCCGCCATGGTTTATTCGCTGACCGGCAACTTCGATGAGACGATCGCGGAGTACAGGTTCGGCGCCACAGGCTGGCCACGCGTTCTTTGCGCCGCTCTGGCGTTCGGCGCGTCGGGACAGCTGATCTACAAGCTCACCCGGAGCCAGCCGGCGGGAACCGCTGCCGGAACCAAGGCGCCTGAAGCGGAGGTTCCCGCAGAGGTCCTGACGTTCCGTGCCGGATTGCAGAGGATCGGCGTGTTTGCCGCTCCCTTTGTTTATCTCTACGTGATGCCGGAGATCGGATTTTACGTTGCCACGCCGTTTTTCGTTCTCGCGATCCTGCTGCTGCTGGAGGTGAAGAGGCCCAGGATACTGGCGGGTGTCACTCTGGTGGTCTACGGGCTGGTGCTGCTGATCTTCACGCGCTTCTTCTATGTCGCGCTGCCGGTCGGGCATATCGAGAGCTTCTATGACATCAACAACTGGATCATTGTTCTGGTCCGGACCGGGATGTGAGTTTGTATAGATGATTGACTTTATAAACGGAACTGCCGCGCTTTTCGGCGATCCGACCGCGGTCATGCTGTTCGGCCTGGGGCTGATCGGCGGCATGCTGTTTGGCGCCATACCGGGTGTGAACATGCTGACTCTGGGGGCGGTTCTTCTGCCCTTCACCATCAGCATGGAAGCAAACCATGCGGTGATGCTGTTTTCGGTCATCTACTGTTCCGGTGTGTTTGGCGGCGCGATCACGGCGATCCTGTTCAACATACCGGGGGCGCCCGAGAATGCGCCCACCTGTTTCGACGGCTATCCCATGACGGTTCAGGGAAAGTCGGGCAAAGCCATCGGTGCCGCCGTTTCCTGCTCGGCTATCGGTGGCGTGGCGTCGGCCATCGTCATGATGGCGGCGACACCGCTGATCGCCGGATGGGCGGTGCGCGCTTTCGGTCCTCAGGAAATTTTCTGCCTGATCTTTTTTGGTCTGGTGGTTTCTGCATCGATTGGCGCCGAAACCCTCTGGAAGGGCTGGCTCTCGGTCTTTGTCGGACTGATGATCGCCACCATCGGGACCGACCCCGTGGGCGGTGTCCCCCGTTTCAGCGGCGGGTCTCTGCTGGGCTTCGAGTTCTCGTCCTACTATCTCTCCGCCGGCATCCATTTCATTCCGGTGATCCTGGGTTTCTTCGCGGTCTCGGAGGTCTTTATACAGGCCATGAGCATTGCCGAAGGTAAACGCAAACGCCCGAAGGCGAGCCTCGAATTCCCGACGGTGGCGGAATTCTGGTCGGTCCGTTTTACGATCGTGCGGTCAATGATCCTGGGCTTTTTCGCCGGTATCCTGCCCGGCATCGGGGCTACGCTGGCGGCGTTTCTGGGCTACAGTCAGGCGGTTCGCTGGTCGAAGACGCCTGAGCGTTTCGGCAAGGGCGAGCTGGCCGGCGTCGTCGCTTCGGAGACTGCGAATAACGCCGCGACCGGGGCGGCGATGATTCCCCTGCTGGCGCTCGGTCTGCCGGGCGGAGCACTGACCGCCATGATCATGGGTATCTTCCAGATCCACGGCATGGAGCCCGGTCCGCTGATTTTCATGAACTCCAAGGAACTGGTCTGGGTGACCTTCGCCGCGATGTTCTGGGCCAATCTCTGCATCCTGTTTCTCGGCTGGCTGCAGACCAAGACCGTGGTTCATATCCTGAACGTGCCGTTCCGCTGGCTGGCGCCGGGCATCCTGCTGCTGGCAACGATCGGCGCTTTTGCGCTGCGCAATCTGACGATCGATGTCTGGGTCATGTTTCTGGCCGGGGCTGTCGGGTTTTTCCTGCGTCGTACAGGTTATTCGGCGGCAGGGATCGTCCTCGGCCTGATCCTCGGCAAGCTTGGCGAGTCGGCCTTCGCCAAGTCGATGCAGCTCATGGATTACGACTTTTTCGGCTTTTTTTCCCGCCCCATCTGCGCGTTTCTTCTGATCGCCGGCATGTTCGCGATCTTGAGCAGTGTCTGGAGTGAAATTCGCGGGCGGGAACTGCAAAAGGCGCTTATCGACTGAGCGCCGGGCAGGTTCTAAGCGTCAGGACACAACGGTCGCGTCGCGAAAGAGCCACGCGCGCACGACAAGGAAGGATAAGGCGATGTCAGCGAAGGTAACTGCACTCGAACCTGTATCGGGATCAGCCGAGCAGGCGGTTACGGAACTTATGGTGCGGGCACACGCTGCCATGGAGGCATATGAGAACCACGACCAGAACCGGGTTGACGAGGCGGTAACGGCACTTGCCTGGTCGATCTACAGGCCGGAAAGCGCCCGGATGCTGGCGGACCTGGCGGTCAGGGATACCGGCCTGGGGAACGTGGAATCCAAGGTCATCAAGAACACCCGCAAGACGTTCGGCACGCTGCGGGATCTCTTGCGTGCCAAAACGGTCGGGGTGATTGAGGACGATCCGGCAAAGGGGATGGTCAAATACGGCAAGCCGGTGGGCGTGGTCGGTGCGGTTTGCCCCTCGACCAACCCGGCGGCCACGCCGGTCAATAAGGCGATGATGGCGCTGAAGGGCGGCAACGCGGTGGTTATCGCGCCATCGCCTGCCGGATATGCGACGACCGCGACGACGGTCGAGTTGATGCGGGCGGAACTGAAGAAGTGCGGTCATCCAGAAGATCTGGTGCAGATTCTGCCGGCTCCAGTGACCAAGGAAATGACCCAGGCTCTGATAAACCGCTGCGATCTTGCCGTGGTGACCGGATCCCAGAACAACGTCAAGCGGGCCATGACTTCGGGAACCGTGTCGATCGGTGTCGGACCCGGCAACGTTCCGGTGATCATTGACGATACGGCGGACCTGGATGATGCGGCTGAAAAGATCACGGCCTCGAAAATCTTCGACAATTCGACGTCCTGCTCGTCCGAGAACGCGGTTATCATCCTTGACGCCGTTTACGACAGGGCGATCGAGGCATTGCAACGGGCGGGCGGGCACCTTTGCGATAGCCAGGAAAAAATCCGGGTCCTCGATGGCCTGTGGCAGAACGGTCATCTCAACCGTCATGTGATCGCGAAAGACATGAATGTTTTCGCCGAGGTGATCGGCTTGTCGAAAGCTGCCGCCACGGCGAAGTTTGCGATGGTCGAGGACGATCGTCCCGGTCCTGACCGGCCCCTGTCCGACGAGAAGCTGTCGCTGATCCTGACGATCTACCGCGCCAGGGATTTCGACGGCGCCAAACGGATCGTGCAGGCAATCCTTGAGGTTAAGGGCAAGGGACATTCGGTGGGCGTACATACGGCGAACATGGAGCATGCGCGTGAAGTCGCCGAGGAAACGGATGTCGTCCGGGTTCTGGTCAATCAGGCCCATACCTTCGGCAACGGTGGAAGCTTCAACAACACGCTGCCTTTCACGCTGTCCATGGGGGGCGGAACCTGGGCGGGGAACACCATCAGCGAGAACCTGAACTACCGCCACTTCATCAACATTACCCATCTGGTGACGACCATAGCCGAGGATAAGCCCTCGGAAGAAGCTCTGTTCGGCGATTATTGGGCGAAATACGGCAAGTGATGCGGCGTTCAAAGTGACCGGGTGTTGAAAGTGCCGGGGCGTTGAACCTGGCCGGGAGTTGAAGGAAAGCAGTTCATGAATTTTGAAGAATACGCAGCAAAGCCCCTGCTGGCGAAAGCCGGGATCGCCGTTCCCGACAGTGAGCTGGCATGGGAAGGCGAGACGGCCTGGCGGATTGCCGAGCGGATCGGCAAGTGCGTCGTCAAGGCGCAGGTGCCGACCGGCAAACGCGGCAAGGCCGGCGGCATCAAACTGGCATCAACGCCGGATGAGGCGAAAGCCCATACCGAAAGCATCATCGGTATGGAAATCGACGGGCATCTCGTCGAGAAGGTTCTGATCGAAGCGCAGGTTCCCTTCGCGAAAGAACTCTACGTCGCGGTACTGAATGACACGGCATCCAAAAATCCCATGGTGCTGTTTTCCTCAATGGGCGGGATGAATGTCGAAGAGGTTGCTGAGCAAGATCCGGACGCGATGCGCAAGATCCCGGTCGATATCTCCAGAGGGCTGAACTTCGATGCCGCGCTGAGCGCGCTGAAAGGCTGCGCGCTTGACGGGTTGGAAAAGGACGTCGCCGAGGTTCTGGTGCGCCTCTACCAGGCCTACCGGGATTACGATGCCGAGTTACTGGAAATCAACCCGCTGGTGCTGACCCAGGACAATCGTGTGGTGGCCCTCGATTGCAAACTGACGGTCGATGATTCGGCTGCGTCGCGTCAGGCGGAAATTATCGGACAGGCGGCGCCCGAGAAGATGACCGCCCTGGAGGCCAAAGCCCATGACGCCGGTCTGAAATATATCGATCTGGGCGGTTCCGTCGGCGTGCTGGCGAACGGCGCCGGACTGACCATGACCACCATGGATGCCGTTACCTATTATGGCGGGACGCCGGCGAACTTTCTGGAGATCGGTGGCGAGGCCTACACCAAGTCCAGGATCGCCCTGACGATCCTGCTGGAAAACACCGACATTCGCAGCCTGCTGGTCAATTTCTGCGGGGCCTTCGCCCGGACGGACGTAATGACCGAGGGTCTGGTTTCCGCCTGGCGTGAACTGGCGCCGAGCATCCCGATATTCTTCACCATCCACGGTACCGGTGAAGACGAGGCCGTGAAGATCGTGCGCGATCAGCTTGGCCTCGAGCCTTTCGATCTCATGGACGACGCGGTCAAGGCCGCGGTGAATGCTGCAGCGGAGGCGGCGTAATGATTGTCAGGAAAGAACACAGGGTTCTGGTGCAGGGCATTACCGGAAAACAGGGCACCTTCTGGACTCAGGCGATGCAGGATTACGGCACGACGGTGGTTGCCGGCGTAAATCCCAGCAAAGCCGGAACGACGCACCTGGAGGTTCCGGTCTACGCCTGCGCAGTGGATGCGGCACGCGACATCGGAATCGACGTCTCAGTGATGTTCATTCCGCCGATGGCCGCCAGGGCGGCCGCGATCGATGCCTGCGAAGCCGGGGTCAAGATGATCGTCTGTCTGACCGAACACATTCCGGCGCATGATGTGATGGAAATGCATGCCGCTGCCGCCGCGAACGGCGTACGGATCGTCGGACCCAACACCGCGGGTCTGGTGACCCCGGGCGAGTGCTTCGTCGGCATCATGCCGGCTTTCAATGCCAAGGTTTTCAAACCCGGCGACATCGGTGTGATTTCCCGCTCGGGCAGTCTGGGCACTCTGGTCAGCCTCAATCTGACGCAGAGCGGGTTCGGGCAATCGGCATTCTACGGTGTCGGGGGAGATCCCATGATCGGCACGACCTCGCGCGATGCGCTTGAAATTCTCGACGCCGACGACAGGACCAAAGCGATCGTCCTTTGCGGCGAGATCGGTGGTTCCGCCGAGGAGAGTGCGGCCGAATACGCCGCCACCATGAGCAAGCCTGTTGTTGCCTTCATTGCGGGAAAGGCGTCGCCTCCGGACAAGAAGATGGGGCATGCAGGTGCGATTGTTTCGGGAAGCAGTGGCGCCTATGGTTCGAAGCGTGCGGCGCTTGAGGCCGCGGGGGTAGCCGTCGCGGATGTGCCCAGTCAGATTCCGGTTTTGCTGAAAGAAGGTCTGGATCGCAAAGCCGCCTGAAGGGCAGGAGGGCGGGTCTGATTCCAAAGACCCGGGGAACTCTTCAGGGCGCAAAGCCTTAACCGGAAGCGGTTAAGTTTCAGGGACAGGAAACAGGGCCGTAAACACCGGACCCGGTCATCCGGCCGGGAAAACTGTCCCGACTTTCCGAATGCCGCACTGGGATTGAATGAATATTATAGAAAAGCTCGTAAAAGAAGATATTTTGTGAAAATTAGCAATTTTTTGGTAATACGGGTCTCATTTATGATGGTTTTTGTCGAGAAATTCGCCTATTCGTTCTCGCAGAGTTTCGTTCAATTGAGACAAGCCCCGGAGCCCGTCAGGCGCGGCCGGTGTTTTTTTTCACCGTGAGGATGGGTTGATGTTGGGTTCGGCGGCTGCAATCGAAATTTCGGCGTCGATGCCGGGTAAGATCATGCGCCTTGACCGGGGAGGACGCGGACTGTGAGCCTGTTCGAACGCGCGCCGCTCGATCTCTCTCCAAAGGTATCGGACGAGATCCGCAAGACGACCTGTTACATGTGCGCCTGCCGCTGCGGGATCAACGTGCATCTGCGCGACAGCAAGGTCCGCTATATCGAAGGCAATCGCGATCATCCGGTCAACCGTGGCGTTCTCTGCGCCAAGGGGTCGGCCGGGATCATGCAGCACTATTCGCCGGCGCGGCTGAGCAAACCGCTGAAGCGTGTCGGCGATCGCGGCAAGGGCGAGTTTCAGGAAATCGAGTGGGACGAAGCCCTGGGGCTCGCAGAATCATGGCTGAAAGAGATCCGCGAGAGAGACCCCAAGCGTCTGGCGTTTTTCACGGGACGCGATCAGAGCCAGTCGCTGACCGGTTTCTGGGCCCAGGCCTACGGCACGCCGAACTATGCCGCCCACGGCGGTTTCTGTTCCGTGAACATGGCTGCGGCCGGTATCTATACGATGGGTGGCGCGTTCTGGGAGTTCGGACAGCCCGACTGGGAACGCACCAGGATGTTCATGATTTTCGGTGTGGCCGAGGATCATGATTCCAATCCGATCAAGATGGGGCTGAGCCGTCTCAAGGAGCGCGGCGCAAAGATCATCGGCGTGAACCCGGTCCGCACCGGCTATAATGCGATCGCCGACGAGTGGGTGGGGATCACGCCGGGCACTGATGGTCTCTTTATTCTGGCGCTGGTTCACGAACTGCTGCGCGCCGGCAAGGTCGATCTCGACTATCTGATTCGCTATACCAATGCGCCCTGGCTGGTGATCCGCGATCCGGACGCCGACGATCACGGTCTCTTCGCACGCGGCGAAAACGGCGATGCGCTGGTGTGGGATCGCGTCAACAGCGTTTGCGTGTCTCATAAGCAGGCCGGGGTCAAACCAGGACTCAAGGGCGAGATCACGCTGCCGGACGGCCGCAAGGCGGTGCCGGCTTTCGAGCTGCTGGCGGAAAAATATCTCGAGGGAACCTATGCCCCGGAAGCGGTCACCGAGCGCACGGGCGTTCCGGTTGAGCAGATCCGGCGTCTTGCCGCCGAACTGGCTCATACGGCTTTTGAAGAAGAAATTGTCATCGATCAGCCCTGGACGGATATGAAGGGCGAGCGCCACGAGCGCATGATCGGGCGTCCGGTGTCGTTTCATGCCATGCGCGGGATTTCGGCCCACTCGAACGGTTTCCAGACCTGCCGCGCCCTGCATCTGCTGCAGATTCTGCTCGGCTCGGTCGAGTGCCCGGGCGGCTATCGCTTCAAACCACCCTATCCCAAGCCGATGGAAGCTCATCCGACGCCACATTGCGATTCGGTGACGAACTGTCCGCTGCCGGGACCGCATCTGGGCTATCCGCGCGGACCGGAAGATCTGGCGATTGATGACGATGGCAATCCCAAGCGCATCGACAAGGCCTTTTCATGGGACGCGCCCATGTCGGTTCACGGTCTGATGCATATGGTGATCTCGAACGCCTACGCGGGCGATCCCTATCCGGTCGATGTCCTCTTCATGTACATGGCCAACATGTCCTGGAATTCCTCAATGAATTCGCGCGGCGTGATGGAGATGCTCGAGGCCAAGGACGAGAACGGCGACTACGTCATTCCCAAGATCATCTACTCGGATGCCTATTCTTCCGAGATGGTCGCCTACGCCGATCTGGTTCTGCCTGATACCACCTATCTCGAACGTCACGATTGCATTTCCCTGCTCGATCGTCCGATCTGCGAGCCCGAAGCGGCGGCGGACTCGATCCGCTGGCCGGTCGTGGAGCCGGACCGCGATGTACGCGGATTCCAGTCGGTCATGATCGATCTCGGCGCGCGGCTGGGGCTGCCGGGATTCGTGAATGACGACGGTTCCGCCAAGTACAGCGACTATGCAGACTATATCGTGAACCATGAACGCAAGCCCGGCATCGGTCCCCTGTCCGGCTGGCGCGGAGAGAATGCCGATCAGACGGGACGCGGCAAGCCGAACCCGGATCAGCTTGAGCGCTATATCGAGAACGGCGGTTTCTGGGTCGAGCATATTCCCGCGGAAGCCCATTACTTCAAGCACGCCAATGCCGCCTATCAGGACTGGGCCGTTGGCATGGGCTTCTTCGATGCGCCACAGCCGGTGGTGTTCCAGCTCTATCTGGAGACGCTGCGCAAGTTTCAGCTGACCGCGGAAGGCAAGGGCGACAGGCAGCCCCCGGAACATCTCAGGGCACGTATCGCCGACTGCTTCGATCCCCTGCCGATCTGGTATCCGCCCTTTGAAGGGGAAGAGATCGACGAGGGCGAGTATCCGCTGCACGCCATCACGCAGCGTCCTGCCGCGATGTATCACTCCTGGGGTTCCCAGAACGCCTGGCTGCGGCAGATCCACGGCACCAATCCACTCTATGTTCCCGGCGAGGTCTGCGATGCCCAGGGGCTGAAAGACGGCGACTGGGCCTGGGTGATTTCGCATCGCGGGCGGATCAAGGCACCGGTCATGCGCATGGAGGCGGTGAATGCCAGGACCCTCTGGACCTGGAATGCGATCGGCAAGCGCGCCGGGGCCTGGGCTTTGTCGTCCGATGCGCCGGAAGTCACGAAAGGCTTTCTGCTGAACCATCTGATCCACGAGCTTCTGCCTGCCAAAGGCGATGGCATGCGCTGGTCCAACTCGGACCCGATCACCGGTCAGGCCGCATGGTACGACCTGCGGGTGCGGATCGAAAAAGCCGAAGCCGGCGCCGAGCTCAGCGAACCCCGCTTCCCGGCCCAGAAAAGCCCGGCAAAGGCCGGTCCTTCCGAACTGCGCTACGGCGAGGAGTGGACGAAATGACGACACTGCCAACGCACACAGATAAAGCGCTCGGCCTCGTCATCGACCTGGACATCTGCGTGGGCTGCCATGCCTGCGTGGTGAACTGCAAGGAGTGGAACACCGGCGGTTACGGCGCCCCCTTGTCGGACCAGAATCCCTACGGCGCCGATCCCTCAGGTTCCTGGCTCAACCGCATTCACACCTTCGAAGTGGATGCGTCCAACTGGGAAGGTGGAAGCGGCTGCTCCGGTTCTCAGGGGCAGCAGATCCCGGGGACCAAAGACGCCAGGGTAGTGCATTTCCCGAAATCCTGTCTGCATTGCGAGGATGCGCCCTGCGTCACGGTCTGTCCGACCGGCGCCAGCTATAAGCGCAGCGAAGACGGGATCGTTCTGGTGAACGAGGACTGGTGCATCGGCTGCGGCCTCTGCGCCTGGTCCTGTCCCTACGGCGCCCGGGAGATGGACGCCGCTGAAGGGGTCATGAAGAAATGCACGCTTTGCGTTGACCGGATTTATAACGAGAACCTGCCAGAAGTGGACCGCGAGCCGGCCTGTGTCCGGACCTGCCCGGCAAACGCCCGGCATTTTGGCGATTTCAGCGATCCCAACTCCGAAGTCTCCATAATGGTTGCCGCGCGCGGCGGAATGGACCTGATGCCCGAGCAGGGCACCAGGCCGGTGAACAAGTATCTCCCGCCCCGGCCCAAGACCGCGCCCGTGCAGAGCGCGGCCGACCGGAGCGCAGCGGGCAATCTCGCCGCCCTGGCCGAGCCGGAAGCCGGGGGTTTCCTGGGCTGGCTCGATGCGGCTTTGGAGAGGATGGGATAAGTCCATGCATCCAGCGTCCTCCATCATCGTTTTCACAACCTTGTCCGGCATGGGCTTCGGATTGATCGCCATGCTCGGCCTGGGGGCCGTGCCCGGCGACCGTACCGCAGGCATCGTCGCCTGTGCTCTGGCATTCATTCTGACCGGCGCGGGTCTGCTGTCCTCGACGTTTCATCTGGGCCATCCCGAACGCGCCTGGCGCGCGCTCAGCCAGTGGCGTTCTTCCTGGCTGTCGCGCGAAGGCGTTCTGGCCGCTGTCACTCTGGGCGTCTTTTCGATCTATGGCGCCTTTTGGGTCTTCGGCGCCGCCCGCATGGCGTCCATCGGGACTGTCCTTTCCCTCTTTGCCGCCGTCACCGTCTATGCGACGGCGATGATCTACGGTTCGCTCAAGACCGTGCCGCGCTGGACGACCGGGCTGACCCCGCTGTGTTACCTGCTGTTCGCGGCTGCCGGCGGGGCGCTTCTCGCGGCGATGCTGTCGTGCCTGCTGGGTCAGTTCTCGGCGAATGCTGCACTTGTGGCACTTGGCCTGATGGTGGCGGCCTGGGCGGCGAAGTTCATCTGGTGGCGCCGTGCGGACCGCACCAGCCTTGCGTCCATCGGCTCTTCACCTGAAAGCGCGACCGGTCTGGGGGCGATCGGCAAGGTGCGTTTGCTGGAAGCACCGCATTCCTCGCCGAACTATCTGATGAAGGAGATGGTCTACCGCATCGGACGCAAGCATGCCCGCAAGCTGCGCCTTCTGGCCGTAGCTCTGGGCGGGGTCGTGCCGGTGCTTGGGCTGGCGGCGGTGATCGGACTGGAAGGCGGTTGGCCTGTTCTGGCCGTTGCAGCCTTGTCACATACCGCCGGTATGATGGCGGAGCGCTGGCTGTTTTTCGCCGAGGCGGAGCATTCAGTGTCGCTCTATTACGGTCATAGATAAAATTGTGAGTCTCACGCCCCTTTAATCACGAGGGGTGCGATCAGACTCTAAATAAACCCGGGGTTACCGTCCGGGCGGGATTGCCGGAAAGGGATCGGCGCGTGAGTTTCGGTGGGGCGTTTTTCAGCAGGGCTTTGCCCTGCCTGACCTGGTTGCCTCTGGTGAACCGGGAGACTTTGCGCGCCGACATCTTCGCCGGCTTCACCAACGCCACGATCGTTCTGCCCCAGGCGGTTGCCTTCGCGACGATTGCCGGCCTGCCGCCACAGTTCGGAATCTATACGGCGATGATCACACCCGTGGTCGCCGCGTTGTTCGGGTCGTCGATGGTGATGATCTCCGGTCCGACCACGGCAATCTCGGCGGTTGTCTTCAACGCGCTGTATCTCAAACAGGATCCCGGCTCCGCAGCCTTTATCGAATCAGCCCTGTTGCTGACGCTTCTGGTCGGGGCGTTCCAGCTTGCGCTGGGCGTGGCCAAACTCGGACGGCTGGTGACCTTTGTCTCTCACTCGGTTCTGGTCGGCTTTACCGCCGCCGCCGCGGTTCTGATCGGCATCAGCCAGATGAGCGATGTTCTGGGGGTGCAGGTCGCGCGCGGGGGGACCGTAGTCGAACGCGCCTACAGTCTTGTGACCGCGGTCGATGTGGTCAACTGGCGCTCGGTGGTGATTGCCGGCTTCACCCTGTTTCTGATTCTGCTGTTCCGTCGGATCTCTGTGCGTCTGCCGGGATTTCTGCTGGCGCTGTTCGGCGGCGGCCTGCTTGCCTGGCTGCTGGACGCGCGAAAGCACGGCGTGAACATGGTCGGCGAGCTGCCTTCCATCACCCCCAGTTTCTATCTGCCCGAAGTTTCCCTGGAGCGGGTGGGCGGGCTGTCGGAAAGCGCCTTTGCGATTGCCCTGATCGCGCTGCTGGAAGCCGTTTCGATCGGGCGGGCTTTCGCCACGCGTACGCACACGCGCTTCAATGCGAATCAGGAGATCGTGGGGCAGGGACTCTCCAATCTGGTGGGCGGCCTGTTTCAGGCCTATCCGGGATCGGGCTCCTTCACCCGCAGCGGCGTCAACTATGAAGCCGGCGCCAAGACTCCCATGTCGGCGATTATCTCGTCGGTCTTTCTGGCCGTCATTTTGTTCTTCGTCGCGCCTCTGGTGAGCCTGACTCCTCTGCCGGCGATGGCCGGGATCATCCTCTATGTGGCCTGGAAGCTGATCGACCGTAAGGAAATCCGTCATATCCTGCGCTCCAGCCGCTCTGACAGCGCGGTGGTGATCGTGACGATCCTGGCCGGCCTGTTCGTGCGGCTCGAGTTTGCCATTTATGTCGGCGTGATCCTGTCGCTCCTGATTTTTCTGTCGAATTCGGCACGACCGAAGCTGGCGATCAGTTCTCCTGACCCCGGCAGCACCCGGCGGAGCTTTCGCAACGTCATTGCACACAGTCTGCTTGAATGCCCCGAAATCGTCTTCGCGCGTATCGACGGGGCGGTCTATTTCGGCTCGGTCGAAACCATCGAGGCGGAATTCCGCAAGCTGGAACGGGATCATGCCGGTCAGCGGCATCTGGTTCTTGTGCTAAAAGGCGTTGGCGAGATTGATCTGGCCGCCGCTGACATGATTGTGGAAGAACACCTTCGACGGAAGGAGCGCGGGGGCGCCCTCTATATTGTCGCGCGCTATCCACCGATGCTCAAACGCCTGCGCAAGCTCCGGGTGATTGAGACACTGGGCACCGAAAATGTTTTCGAAAGCAAGGGAACGGCGATTGAACAGCTGGTGTCGCGGCTCAGCGACGAGGCCTGCCGGGCCTGTTCCGCCCGTGTCTTCCTTGAATGCGCAGGCAGGCCCGGGGCGCTCGAACACGCCAGGCCGGTGAGGGCGGAAGATCCCGCAAGCGAACGACCTGCTTCTGTCGGCGCCGTTGTGCCGGCGGACGCCGCGAATTCTGCAGGCTCACCACCTGCGAAAGCCCTTCCCCAAACCCCGCCGATAGCCGGCGTTGCGAACTAGAACGCGAACGGGCTTTCAGGCGACGCGATCGCCCGGCTCCCGGCCCGCGAAGACGGCGTCCAGATTGTCGATGGCCCGAAACCCCATGGCGTCGCGGGTATCCCTGGTGGCGGAGCCGATGTGCGGCAGCATGAAGATGTTGTCCAGTTTGCCAAACTCGGGGTTGCCGCCCGGCTCGTCGCAAAAGACGTCGAGCCCCGCTGCGAAAAGCCTGCCGTTCCGCAGCGCATCGATCAGGGCCGGTTCGTCGATCAGCGGGCCGCGCGCGGTGTTGACCAGGATCGCGTCCTTCGGCAGCAGCGCGAGGCGTTCGGCATTCATCAGGCCTTTGGTTTCGGGGGTCGAGGGACAGTGCAGCGACAGGACATCGCAATGGGGCAGCAGGTCCTCGACCGTTTCATGAAAGATCGCTCCCTGTTCGATTTCAGGCGGTAACCTGCGGCGGTTGCTGTAATGGATCTCCATGCCAAAACCGCGTGCCCGTCTGGCCGTGACCTGCCCGACCCGGCCCATGCCGATGATGCCCATGCGTTTGCCGGTCGTCTGCACACCGACCATGAAGGCGGGGCTCCAGAAATCCCATCGTCCCTCGCGCATCATTCTGTCGCCTTCACTTGCCCGCCGCGCCGCCCCCAGCATGCAGAGGATGGCAATCTCCGCGGTCGCATCGGACAGGACGTCCGGTGTGTTGGTTACAATCACGCCCTTGGCCTTTGCGGCGGCAAGATCGACATGATCGACACCGACCGAGTGGTTGGCGATGACCTTCAGTCGTGCGGGCAGGGCGGCGATCACCTCGGCCGAGAAATGCTCTGAATGACAGGGAATGACCGCATCCACGGACTGGCACTGGGAAATCAGCTCGTCTTTGCTGAACAGCCTGTCATCCAGATTGAATAGCGGGATGTAGTCTTTTTCCAGACGGGCGTGAACGGCGTCGGTCAGCCGCCGGGTGACCAGAACGGTGGGACGGTCGGACATGAGCGAAGTTCCTCCTGGAGCGGATCTGATCTCGGGTCTGTGCGGCGCTCGTTGAGGTTGAGCGCATTTTCAGTCCCGTGTTTTGGGTTCCGAGTATCAGGTTACGCATTGCCGCGCCGCAGGCAAGCCGGGTGCGGCGGATAATCTGCATTGTGGAATCCTGAGCCCTCTGGCGCCGCAGTTTCAACGTTCGCGGGTTAATGTCTGGTGGAATCGGCGCCCCAGGATTGAGTCTTCCGCATTTGGGTTGGGAGGGTCATTTTCTCATTGCAAATGCAATTCATTCTCATTATTGATTGCTGACGCTGTGAAGAACGGTTCTGAGGGTTCCGAGGCTCGAATCGCCCGGATTCTCTTGAAGTTGCATCGTCTCCGGCGTTCAAGCTCGGCCGGTCTCTCGCGCCTTCGACAGCTGACAATTGCGCGCAGTCGATGGATTGCCGGAGCATCGAGAAACAAGTCAGGAAGACGATGATTTCGAACCCGAAGGAAAGTGGAGATGGCTCGTGTCGCCCTGACGGTGGCGCGGCGCAGGCTGTTCCTTCGCGCAATGTAAAGATGCTGCGCAGCGGCGAACTCTTTGACGGATCCAGCGAGATCGTTATCGAGCATGACGGCGAGCACTACCGGCTGCGCGCCACCAGGAAAGGCAAACTTATTCTGACAAAATGAGCCTTCCGCGGCATTGCAGAACCGGGGAAACCTGTTCAAGCGGTGGCCGGCAGGCGCAGCAGTCCAACGATGCAACGATGAATCGGCGTTGCGATAAAAATACACATCAAGAGTCCAAGCCAGCCACTTACGGTCAATCCGCTTTCGGCAGCCAGCCAGGACAGTTCATCCAAAGCGTTCGAGCCAAGGGGAAGTATTATGGCTGGTTTCAGGCGTCTGAAAGGCGCGGGTACGGCGGTCACCGCCTCAATTATCGGATCCTGTTTGATTTCTGCCGCGGTGCAGGCGCAGGAGGGTTTGAAACCGTCGGGGCCCCGCCTGGTTGCCGGCGAGCAACAGGAAGTGCAAAAGCCGGCCGATACGCCAAACCTCGTTGCGCAGAACTCCACGGGTGCTGAGGCCGCCGACGGCACTGTGACCGCCTATGACAAGATCCTCGATCCGATTTCGGTCACGGCGACCCGCAATCCGATCAAGGCATTCGAATATCCCGGCATGGTCACGGTTGTCGGCCGCGAAGAAATCCAGAGCCGGCAGGCCTCATCGCCCGACGATGTGCTGAAATTCGTTCCCAATGTCGAATTCGTCGGCGGGCCGCGGCGTACCGGCGAGGTGCCGAGCATTCGCGGCTTCTCGGGTTCGGATGTGATCATCATGCTTGACGGCGCGCGGCAGAACTTCGGCTCTGCCCATGATGGTCGTTTTTTCGTCGATCCGAGCCTGCTAAAGCAGGTCGAAGTCCTGCGCGGTCCGGCATCGTCCCTCTACGGCAGTGGCGGCACCGGTGGCGTGATCGAGTTCCGGACGATCGATGCGAAAGATTTTCTCGACGAGGGAGAGACCTTCGGAGCGACGGTGTCGACAGGATATCAAAGCGTGAACCGGGAAAATGTCGGGACCTTTACCGGCTACACAACTCCGATCAAGGGGCTTGATCTGGTCGGCAGTGTTACCCGCCGGGAGTCGGGTTCGATCGAACTCGGGAATGGTGAAGAGCTGGACAACAGTGATGACGAGATCGTCGCCGGTCTGGTCAAGGGAAGTTACGAATTTGCCGAGCACCATCGTATCGAAGCCTCTTTCCTTACCTTCAACAACGATGCCCAGGAACCGAATAACGGTCAGGCTGCGGATGGCGATGACGTTTTCGACAAGGAAATTTCATCCGATACCTATCGGCTTGGATACAGTTACAGGAACCCGAACAACAATCTGATCGATCTTGATGTCGTCGCTTATTACACCGACTTGAGTGCAGACGAGATCGAACTTGATCCGACGAGCTTTGCGGTTACCGGTGAGACCCTGAAGCGTGATGTCGAGACTTTGGGTTTTCGTGTCGACAACCGGTCCAGTTTCACGCTGTCCGACAGTGTTGCCATGACCCTGACATATGGCGGCGAGTATTACGAGGACACGCAGGACGGTGCCGCGGGGGCGGGAGACCGTGATGGCGTGCCGGATGCAGAAGACAGTTTTACGGGTCTTTTTTCACAAGCCGAGATCACGATTTCAGAACCTTTCGGATTCATTCCCGGGGACTTTCTGATCATTCCCGGTATTCGGTTCGACAGTTACGAGGTGTCCAGTTCGATCGCGGACAGCAATACCGAAACTGAGCTCTCTCCCAGAATCGGTGTCAGCTATCTGCCGTCGGACTGGCTCCTCGTATTCGCGAACTATGCCGAAGCCTTCCGGGCGCCGACCTTCGACGAACTCTATCTGACCGGGACCCATTTTCAGATTCCGCTCGGCTTCACGACGGTTGTAAACCGCTTTATCTCAAACCCCGATCTGCGGCCTCAGCGTACCAAGACGATTGAAGTCGGCGGTGGTCTGAATTTTGATGGTGTCGTCGATCCCGGTGATCTCTTTCAGGTTAAGGCTTCCCAGTTCGTGACCTGGGGCGACGACTTCATCGACATCGAAGTCGTTCAGCCGGCATTCTTTACCCCCGAATGTAATGTCTTCATAGACGGCAATTGCGACGGAACCACCTTCAACTCGAACGTGCCTGAAGCGAAACTCTGGGGCACGGAGATCGAAGCCTCTTATGAGAGTTCCCGTTTTCTGATTTCGGCGGGCTATTCGAGAATCGATGGAGAGAACGAACGAACCGGTGCGAAACTGGGTGTCCTGACGCCGGATCAGCTTACCTTGAACACTGCGGTGAAGATTCCCGACATCGATGCCCTGATCGGCTGGCGCGTGCTGCTCGCCGACGAATTCGACGAGGTTGACGATCCTGCGGACAAACGCGACGGCTATGCGGTTCACGATCTTTACGTCTCGTGGAAGCCGTCCGACGACCTGTTGAAGGGTGTTCGGGTGGACCTCGGGGTCGATAATGTTCTCGACAAAGCCTACTCGCGGACCTTCACCGGTTCGGATGAAGCAGGTCGTAACTTCAAGGGTCTTGTGAGCTACTCGATGAAGTGGTGAAGCACGGGCCGCGGACAGGGGCATGCTCCGTTCGCGGCTCTCGCAAACGCAAACAGGTTTGTCATGAAAAGGAAAAGCGGAATGAGCGAAGCCGTAACACAAAGCAGTAGCCGGTTTGTCGACGAGACGCCTTTGGCGCTGATCGGCCGATGGCAGATCCTGAAGGATGGGGAGCCGCAGTTGCGCGCACGCGATGCTGCCACACGGCTGGGGGTTTCCGAGGCTGAACTTGTCGGCGCGCGCTGCGGTGACGGTGTGAAGCGCCTCGGCGGTCCCTGGGGCGATCTGATCAAGGCGTTGCCGGGCCTTGAGACGGTGATGGTGCTGACGCGCAACGAACATGCCGTGCACGAGAAGGTCGGGACCTTCGACAAGGTCTCGGTGTTCAAGTCCATGGGCCTGGTCCTCGACGAAAACATCGATCTGCGGCTTTTCCTGGACCATTGGCATTACGGCTATGCGGTGACGGAAGATACCCGAAGCGGGATCCGCCAGAGCCTGCAGTTCTTCGATCAGGACGGTACGGCAATCCATAAAATCTATTTGCGTGACGACAGCAATCTTCACGCCTATGAGGTCCTGGTTGATCGGCATCTCGATGCCGATCAGGCGCCGGGCCAACAGGTCACTGCCTTGCCGCCGAAAAAAGCCGACCGCCCGGATCGCGAGATCGACCGGGCGCTCTTGCACGAGCGCTGGCGCGGGCTGCAGGATGTACATGATTTCCATGCGATGCTGCATGAAGTCGGGGCCGGGCGCATTCAGGCCTTCCGCCTGGTTGGTGACGAGTTTGCATACCGGGTCGATCCCAACACCTTCCGCCTGGCCCTCGAGGAGTCGGCCGGCACGGAAGCGCCGATCATGATCTTTGCCGGAAACCCCGGGGCGATTCAGATTCACACCGGCCCGGTCTACAAGCTGCGCGAACTCGGCCCCTGGTTCAATGTGCTGGACGACGGCTTCAACCTGCATCTGCGGGCCGACCACATCGCCGAGGCCTGGGTTATCCGCAAGCCGACGCGCGACGGGATCGTGACCTCTCTTGAAGTCTTTGCAGATGACGAATGCCAGATAGCCTGGATGTTCGGAAAGCGCAAACCCGGTGAAGCGGAACTTGAAGGCTGGCGCGATCTGGTCGCATCCTTCGCGCCGCTGGGAGAGCCGGCATGACGTCGATGCGCTTCCTTGTATCCTGTTGCGGCGCGGCGGTTGTGGCGGTCCTGCTGACCGGAGCGACCGGTCTTGCGCAGGATCGGGGGCCAATTATCGAGGCAACGGGGGCAAGAATCGTCGTGAACAACCGCTCGGCCGTCGTCTCGGTTGGCGGGTCGGTAACCGAGATTCTATACAAGCTCGGCCTGTCCGATCGTATTGTCGCGGTTGATTCCACCAGCCTCTTTCCCGCCGGGGCCCGGGATTTGCCGAACGTCGGTTACATGCGCCAGCTGGCGGCGGAACCGATCCTGGGCATGGCTCCGACGCTTGTTCTGGCGGTCGCGGACTCCGGGCCTCCGAGCGTGCTGGATCAGCTGCGTGAGGCGGGGCTGCAGGTCGTCGTCGTGCCTGACGAACCCACGGCGCAGGGGATCTCGAACAAGATCCTGCTTATTGCCCAGGCGATGGATGTACCCCAGAAGGGGCGCATGCTGTCCCAGGAGATCGCAGATGATCTGGATCGCCTCAAACGGGCGGTTGCAGCGGTCGATACCCGGCCGCGGGTTCTGTTTCTTTTGTCGGTCGGCAGTGGCGGTGCACCCCGGGCGGCGGGGCGTAACACATCGGCGTCGGGGATCATCGAGCTGGCCGGTGGCGTGAATGCGATCGACGCCTTTGAAGGCTACAAGACGCTTTCTCCCGAGGCTCTGATTGAAGCCGCGCCGGACGTCCTGCTGGTGACGTCGCGCTCTCTGGCCCTGCTGGGCGGCCCGGAAGTCCTGACGCAGATACCCGAGATCTCGCAAACCCCGGCCGGCCGCAATCACCGGGTCGTTGCCATGGATGGTCTGTTGCTCCTTGGCTTCGGTCCGCGCACACCGATGGCGATTGAACTGCTTGCCGGGCAGCTGCATCCGAATTTCGCGAAGGTAACAGCGGCTCAATGACGGCGCCATGATTGCAGCCTTCGTTCGCACAGGATGGGCGAACGACCAGATGAGCAAGAGAGTCTGAGACCGGATCGATGTCTAGTTTAGCCGCTGGTGAATTTATGCCGATCGCGCTGCGACGTCAGCAACGCAATATCATCATGCTTGGCGTTTTCGTCACCAGTCTTCTGGTCGGCTTTCTCTGTGCTGTCGGGTGGGGCGCTGTCGGCATCGCGCCATTGAAGGTTCTGGCCATCCTGGCTCATGGGCTTGGTCTTGATATCTGGAGCCGTGAGGGCGGCGAGGCTGCCGCTCAATCCTCCGTATGGGCCTTTACCCGGCGTGAGGAAACGGTATTGCTGGCGATACGCCTGCCGCGGGCCTGTCTGGCGGCTCTGGTCGGTGCCGCGCTGGCGGTCTCCGGCGCGGCGATGCAGGGCCTGTTCCGCAATCCGCTTGCGGATCCCGGACTGATCGGTGTGTCCACGGGCGCGGCTCTGGCAGCGGCCTCAACGATCGTCCTGGGCGGCGGTTTCGTGACCTTCATGCAGCAGTCTTTCGGTTTGGATCTGCAGGCCCATGGCGCCTCGGCGCTCGGGGCCATGATCTTGCCGCTTGCCGCGTTTCTCGGAGGGCTTGCAGCGACCTTTCTGGTTTACCGCATCGCCAGTCGTGGCGGGCAGACCGATGTTGCCACCATGCTACTGGCCGGTGTCGCCCTGAATGCCATTTCCAGCGCGGGAATCGGTCTTCTGGTTTTTCTGAGCGATGATCAGCAGCTTCGCGATCTGAATTTCTGGATGCTCGGCAGTCTGGGAGGCGTCACCTGGGCAAAGCTTCTGCCCGTCGCGCCTTTCATTGCCGGGGCGACCATTGCCTTGCCGCTGTTTGCGCGGCACCTCAATGCGCTGCTGCTCGGTGAGCGCGAGGCCCAGCATCTCGGCTTCCGGATCGAACGGACCAAGCGCGTCATTGTTCTGCTGGTCGCGTTGGCAACCGGTGCCTCGGTTGCGCTGACCGGCGTCATCGGTTTCGTCGGACTGGTAATCCCGCATCTGGTGCGGCTTTCCCTGGGCCCGGATCATAAAATTCTTTTGCCTGCGTCGGTTTTTCTGGGCGCCAGCCTGATGCTGTTTGCTGATCTGGCCGCACGCAGCATCGCCTTGCCGGCCGAGCTGCCGATCGGGATCCTGACGAGCTGTGTTGGTGGACCCTTTTTTCTCTGGCTGCTGCTGCGCAGCCGCGCGAGCGGAGGCTGGTGATGCTCGAGGCCTGTGACATCAAGGTAACGCTTGGCGGTGCAAGCATACTCAAAGGCGTGTCGCTTTCGGTCGCGCCGGGAGAGATCGTCTCGGTCGTCGGACCGAACGGCGCCGGCAAATCGACTCTCTTTTCAGTGCTGTCCGGTGCTTTGACCCCTCAGTCGGGAGGTGCCCGTCTGGGGTGGCGGGCTCTGTCCGACTGGCCGCCGGAAGCTCTGGCACGCCGGCGCGCCGTGCTGCCGCAACATTCCGAACTGACCTTTCCGTTCCGGGGGCTCGAGGTCGTTCTGCTTGGCCGTTCGCCGCATGCCGGCCGGAGCGATCGCGGTAAGGATCTGACCATCGCGCGCCTGGCAATGCTTGAAACCGAAACCCTGCATCTGGCCGATCGTATTTACACCACCCTTTCCGGCGGTGAGCGACAGCGGGTGCAGCTGGCTCGGGTGCTGGCGCAGATCGAATTCTGTGATGCCTATCCGCATGCCGACGGTGCCGCCACTTTCGAACAGGAGGATAGCGAACGTTTTCTGCTGCTTGATGAACCGACCTCGAGCCTGGACCCGGCCCATCAGCATGCAACCCTGGCGGCGGCGCAGCGCGCGAGTGAAAAAGGGATTGGCGTGGTTGCCGTTCTGCACGACCTGAACCTCGCCGCCATGTACGCGCATCGTATCGTCATGCTCAGGGAGGGCTTTGTCGTTGCCCAGGGAGCGCCGGTCGAGGTGCTGACGGAAGCCATCATCGAGTCGGTTTTCGAATTACCGGTAAGCGTCACCAGGCATCCGCGTCGCGGCTGCCCGCATGTGATTGCCGCCTGATGGCCGCCGCCCACTCCGGACATCGTGGCGCCGGCGTCAGGGGGCAGTCCCTGCTTCGGCGCAGCGCGGCCTTTGGACTGGCGATGAGCCTGTCGCTGTCGGTTCATGCCGTTGCGCTCGTCCTGCTGCCCAATTCCAGCGACGATGGCGGGACGCAGTTCGGTCAGGGCGGGATCATGCTGTCGCTCGGTGCATCCGGCGGTCCTGCGGGCAATGCGGCGCCGGCTTCAGAGTCTGCGTCTGCGACTGAGGTGATGTCGGAGGAAGCCGATGTCATCAGTGCCGATGCCCAGGAGGCCGAAGTCCGGGACTTTGCAGAGCCGGTCGAAGACCTGCCCGTTGTCCAGCCTGATGCGGTACAGGCGGCAGATGCCAGCGAAGTTGTCGAAGCCGCTGAAGTTCCCGAAGCCGCCAGGCCTGTGGAGGCCGCAGCGGTTGCTGTCGCGGCGCTGGCCCTTCCGGCTGAAACCGTCGAGGCCGCCGATGCTGTAGCTCCGCCCTTGCCGAGGCGCCGCCCGCCTGTCGCAAAGCACGACCAGCGCACTGCAAGGACCGTCGAGGCGGCGACCGATGTCACACTGCAGAAAGTCGAACCGGAGACAGCGAAAAATCAGGAGGCGCTGCTGCAGACTATATCCGATGACGTGGACCGTCAGCAGGATCGGAACGCAACAGCAGCAGAGTCATCGCCAGACCGGGCTAAGGGCCTGCAGGCAAATCTCACTGAAGGACAGGACGGAATATACGGCCTTTCCGGGCCTGGCCACGCGGGGCAGGGCAGTGACAGGCCGGATAGCGGAGCCCCAGGCGCGGAAAGTGATTACTTTCAGGAGCTTTCACGCTGGCTGGAGAAGCACAAACGCTATCCCAGACGCTCGAAGCTTCGGAATGAACAGGGTGTCGTTCAGCTTCGGCTCGTCGTGACGCAGAGCGGCGACGTCAGCGCCTTTAAGATTGTGGAGAGCTCGGGGTATCAGCGGCTGGATAAGGAGGTGGCCGATATGATCGACCGCGCCAAGCCGCTGCCTGCAATCCCTGACGCGTTGCAGCAGACCAGCATCAGCGTTTTGTTGCCGGTCGGTTTCCTGCTGCGCTGATCAGCGCTTCAGATCGTTGATGTCTGTTGTTGTCTCGTTTACCTGCCGAGCTTCTCGAACGTGCGGTTTTCTGCTAAGCATGCGGTAAGCTTGGCCCTGCCCATGCTGCTTTCATACTCTGAGTTCCGGAGATAGCATGAGCGATTGGAACGCTGCCCTGTACCTGAAGTTCGAGCGCGATCGTACGCGGCCGGTGATCGATATGCTGACACAGCTGCCGCTGAAAGCCCCGCAAAGCATACTCGATCTGGGGTGTGGCCCGGGGAACAGCACGGAACATCTTGTGCAGCGTTTTGACCGGGCGACGGTCACGGGCCTGGACAGCTCGCCTGACATGTTGCGCAAGGCCCGCGAACGTCTGCCGCAGGTGACGTTCAGGCAAGCGGACATCCTGACCTGGAGTCCCGAGCGGCCCTTCGATCTGGTGTTCGCGAATGCGGTTCTGCAGTGGATTCCGGGGCATGCCGAACTCTTTCCGCGCATGCTTTCCTGGCTGTCCGCGGACGGCTGTCTCGCGGTTCAGATGCCCGATAACCTGGACGAGCCTTCCCACGCCCTGATGCGGGAGACGGCTCTGACAGGTCCCTGGCGTGAGAAATTTAACGATATCGAGGCGCTGCGCGAGCGCATTGCGCCGATGGAAAGCTATTACAGCTGGTTGAGCGGAAAGGGCGCTGAGGTCGACATCTGGAAGACCACCTATGGCCATGTCCTGGATGGACCGGGGGCGATTGTCGAATGGTTGAAATCCACCGGACTCCGGCCATACCTCGATCGTCTGGATGAGGGCGAACAGAGTGCGTTTCTCGAGCGTTACGAAGCGGCGCTTGCCGATGCCTATCCGCGCCAGTCTGACGGTAGGGTATTGCTGAGGTTTCCCCGCCTTTTCATGGTGGCAATACAGGGTGGCTGATCGCGGTTTGTGAAGCCTCGATCTGAGTTTGATCCTCGCAAGGCATTCTAAATCGCGGGACCACGACGGTTAATGCAGGGCCGCTGCTCTGGCATGCGTTTCCATCATTGCAGGCGGTGTTCCGGAAGTCCCAGAGCGCTGCGGAAGCAGCAACGCGTGGCGACGCATACCGGCCGAGAGCCTTGTGCCGGCCTCCAGCATTTCGTCCGCGCCATCGGCCTTGACCAGCCATTCGGCAAGCGACCGCGCCAGCTGGGGGTGCTCATTCTGACAGGCTGCGACAAAGCAGACGATGCTGACTTCGTCGGCGCCCAGAAAAGGGCAGCAGGGCTGGTGATAGGAAATGCGCCGCCTTGCGTGGCACTGCATGGCCTTGACCAGACCGGCAAAGCCGGAGAGGGCGTCGCGTCCGTCTCCATCGCCAAGCTGCCGTGCAAATTCGTTCCAGACCAGTGTCCAGTGATCGCCGGTATTCTGCTTGAGACCCAACACCCATCGACGAAAAGCCCAGACAATGAAGCGTTCGGCGGGGGCGAGTTCAGCGGTTGACGTGGGCCAGGGCAGCTGATTCTGACCGGGGTGTGGAAGGGGCAATCTCAACTCCTGGCGTTCTGTCGTGATGTTTCGAAACCTGGCGTGTGGTCTGCAGTTGCGATCCGCTGATCTTTGGCACTATATTAAGAATGATTATCATTATCAAATGAAATGATGAAAAAGCATCTGTCCGGGCGTCAGCGTTCCGATCGCCGGCGGCCTTTGTGGTTTTTTGACAAAACAATGCAATTGACAATCATTCTTAACCTATCCACATTGTAAGGAGCTTGGGAGAAGTGAATGTACGTTTGTCTTTGCAACGGCTATCGAGACGCTGAAATCAGCGAAGTGGCGCGCAATGGTGTCCGTTGCGCCCGGCGTGCCTATTTTCAGCTCGGGAACGGCCCGCGTTGCGGCCAGTGCCTTGAATTTGCCCAGGACCTCATTGACGAAGTTCACGATGCGAAGACACCCAGGAAACCTTCCCTCACGCCGGGAGCCTCACTGCACGCGGGCTGAGCCGCGCTTGCGGCGAAATTCGGTTCTCCATCCGATCTGGCCTCTGGCCCTTTCTCACGACAAAAAGATCTGAAGCTGTCGTCATCCGTCGAAATGACGCAATGACCCGTTTACTTGCGTCTGGATGAAACTACGATGACCGCAGGCAACAGAACGTTCCTGGAGGTCGATCGCAGAATGAAACTCTACAGCTATTTTCACAGTTCGGCGGCGTGGCGGGTCCGTATTGTGCTGGCGCTCAAGGGGCTGGATTTCGATCTGGTTCCGGTCCATCTGCTGCGCGGCGGCGGCGAGCACCGCATGGCGTCTTATATCGGAACCAATCCGCAGGGGCTGGTGCCGGCCCTTGAGGTTGGTGACGGGGATGGGGCCAAGGTTCTGACCCAGTCCCTGGCGATCATGGAATATCTGGAAGAAACCTGTCCGCAGCCCTGTCTGCTACCGGGCGATGCCGGGCGGCGCGCGGAGATCCGGGCGTTCTGTCAGGGGATCGCCTGTGAGATACATCCGCTCAATAATCTGCGGGTTCTGAAATACCTGGTCCACGACCTGGGCCTCGATGAAGAGGCCAAGCTGGCCTGGTATCATCACTGGATCATCGACGGTTTTCGCCCGGTTGAACGCCTGCTGGAGCGCGAAGCGGGGCCGTTCTGTTTCGGCGCCGAGCCGACGCTTGCCGACGCCTGTCTGGTACCCCAGGTTTACAACGCCAAACGCTTCAAGGCCGATCTGAGTGCCTTCCCGAAAATTTGCGCGGTCAACGAAGCCTGTCTCGCGCATGAAGCCTTTGCGGCTACGGTCCCCGCGCTTCAACCCGACGCAGAATAAGTCCCTGCACCGAGCGAGAGATCAGGGTTTCGGAACTGGGGCCAGACAGGCCGCCGCACCGATCAGCGCCGGATAGTCCGCCGAGATAACATAGCAGGGAATGGCCGCGACGTAGGAGGACAGGCGGCCCTTGTCTTCGAAGCGTTTGCGAAAGGCGCTGCGGGCAAAGAAATCGCCCAGGTGCGGTACGATTCCACCGCCGATATAGACGCCGCCGCGGGCCCCAAGGGTGAGGGCGAAATCGCCGGCGAAATCGCCCAGCAGAGCGCAGAAGATTTCGAGCGCTTCCCGGCAGGTCCCGTCTTCTCCCGCCGTCGCCCGTTCCGTGATTTCCGCAGGTGACAGCTCCTGTGCGGCGACCGTGTCAATCGCACAGAGCGTCTGGTAGAGCGCCTTGATCCCCGGACCGGAAAGCACCCGCTCCGCCGAGACCCGTCCGTAGAGGCGTTCCAGATCTTCCAGAACAGCGATCTCGCGCGGACCGGAGACCGCCAGTGAGGCGTGTCCGCCTTCGCTGACCAGGGGAACCCAGCCGCCATCAAGGGGAATCAGGCCCGACACGCCGAGCCCGGTGCCGGGGCCGACCACGCCGACCGGCAGCTTGCCCTCTTGCCGGGTGCCGCCGACCTGCCGGAGGCTTTCTGCAGGCAGACGGGGAAGCGCCAGCGCCAGCGCCGTAAAGTCGTTGATGATCTCAAGACGCTGCAGACCGAGCTGCTCTTTCGTGCGTGCCCGGGAAAAGTCCCAGACGTTGTTGGTCATGCGGATCCGGTCTTCGTGGGTCGGGCAGGCGAAGGCGAAGCAGGCCTGCGCCGGCGTCGGCTGTCCCTCTTCATCCAGATAGGCCTGGGCGGCATGGGCGGGGTCGCGGTAGTCGGCGCAGGCCAGGGTCCGGGCCCTGGTGATCCTGCCGTCTGCGGTCGCCAGCGCGAAACGGGCATTGGTGCCACCAATATCCGCGATCAGGCTGAATGCCTCCGCAGTCTCTTCCGAACCCGGCTTGTTCGTTCCCATATCCCGGCGCTTCTCATCAACCATCGAAAGTGTCTCGCTGTCTGGCGGCGGAACCGCCGGCCGGCGTCATCGGGTTTGTACCACGAACCTCACAACAGGGCCATGCAGGCAAAGTCAATCTATGTTGTGCGTGGGCTTCGGGGAAAGAGCGCAGATCGCATTCCCTTTCCGTCAGGCGGTCAGGCGGTGAGTGCTACCGGCAGTCCGGATATGACGCGAAAACGGGCACGGTTGGGCCGCTCGGTCGGTCCGGCCTGCTCGATATTGCCAAAGCGCGCGAGCAGTTTCGAAAAGGCGAGGCCGGCTTCCATCCGGGCCAGTGAATTTCCGGCGCAGATATGGATGCCGTTGCCGAAGGCCAGATGCCGGTTGGGCGTGCGGGCGATGTCGAAGGCTTCGGGGTCGGGAAATTGCCGCTCGTCGTGATTGGCGGCGGCGATGCCGATGTGCAGGAAGGTGCCGGCGGGCAGGACCTGTCCGTGCAGGGTCACATCGGTCACGGCGCGCCGGTTGCCGATCTGCAGGGGGCTTTCGTAACGCAGCATTTCCTCGATCGCACTTTTCATCATCGCCGGTTCGGCGCGCAGCCGCGTCATCTGGTCGGGAAAGCGCAGCAGCAGATCCAGGCCGTTGGAAATCAGTGTCGTCGTGGTGTCGTGCCCGGCGTTCAGCAGAAAGATGCAGTTGTGCATCAGTTCCAGTTCGCTAAGGCCGTCCGGCGTGTCGTGATCCGCCAGCAGGGCGGAAAGAATGTCGGTCTCTTCGCGCTTGGCCAGATGTGTGCGCTTCCAGGCGATCAGGTCGCGCAGGTAGTCCTTGAAGGCCTCCACCGAGCTGTTGCCGACATCGAACTCTTCCGGTGTCAGGCTGGGTTCCAGCGCGCCGAGGATGACGTGCGCCCAGTTGCGCAAGGGCTTGCGCTCGTCCCTGGGGATCCCCAGCATATCGCCGATCAGGTTGAGCGGTATGGCATTGGCGAAGTCGTTCACCAGATCGATGGTGCCGGCATCCTGTGCCTGATCGAGGAGATCGTCGATCATGGCCGCGACGTTGGTTTCCAGCGCCTGCAGAGTGCGCGGCGTAAAAAAGGGCGCGAGAAGACGCCGGACCCGGGTGTGATACGGCGGGTCGTTGAAAACCAGCGAGGTGGTGTGATGTTCGAAGAGCGGGCTGTCGCCGAATTTTGGTTTGAAATCGATTCTTTTATCGGAGCTGTAGTTCTGGTGATCCTTGAGGATGGCTGACGCGTCTTCGTAGCGGCTGATGAAGTAGGAGCCGTCCGGCTGGCGACAAAGCGGTGCAGTGTCGCGAACCTCGCGATAGACCGAATAGGGATCCCGGAAGAAGCCGTCATTCAGACTGGACAGCTCGAATCCACGGGTGTTTGCCATGTTTTTTCCTCGCCTGTTTGGTCTCAATCTTGCCGGTTTTTCCACCCGGCCTTGCTGCAACGTCTTGAATTTCTTATAATGCCGTCGCGTGCCGTCGACATCTGCTTCCAGCATGGCGGCCAGTCGCCCTCAGCAGTGCAAATTCTTTCCACAAGAAAACAAACTGCAATCTTCCGGTGCGATGATCCCATTGACGGCCATAGACAGGAACACCGCAGATCATGATTTCAGATACCATTGGCGGGCGCATCCGTCAGTCCCGCATCGAAACCGGCCTCAGCCAGCGTCAGCTGGCGATGCATCTGGCCGTCAACAACAGGACGCTTGAAAACTGGGAAGAAGACCGTAGCGAACCGCGCGCGAACAAGCTGGTCACGCTGGCCGGAGTCCTCAATGTTCCCCCGACCTGGCTCCTGACCGGAGATGTGCCAAAGGGCGCGAAACGGGGGTTCGATTTTCATGAGACCCTCGGGATATCCCGAAAGCTGGAGCGCGCGATGACGATGCAGCTGGCGCTTTCGTCGTTGCTCGAAGAAGTCTCTTCGGACGTGGCGCGGTTACAGAGCGAACTCGATAGCGAAGTTGATCTGGAGGGCTGACACCCGCGCCTGATTCGCTTTTGAAAGTTCATATCTGTCCCTTCGTTTGTTACCCGGCTGCCCAACGGGATTCTCCCCGGGTCGAGGTTATGCGGCGGACCAGGTCCACCAGCCTGGGTCCGACTTCCTGCTCCATCCGCTCCTTATCCAGCATGAAGGCGGGGCCACCGCAGTTGAAGGCCATGACCGGGGCTCCATCACGCGGAACCAGAGGCACGCCGACGGCGTTGACGTCCGACCGCCATTGTCCGAACGATGTGCAGAAGCCTTTGCTGGCGATATCTTCGCGCGCCTGTTCGATGCCGTCGTGAACCTCCGGCCAGTCATTGCCACTGCGCTCGCGGATTCGCTCGACCAGATAGCCGCGCTCGCCGTCGGGCAGGGCGCAGAGAAATGCCAGACCGATCGAGGTGGTCTCCAGAGGGACGCGGGCGCCGATTTCAAGCCGTAGCGTTGCCAGACTCTCGGGGTGGCAGGTTTGCAGATAAAGCATGCTCATGCGGTCGCGTCCCCCCAGCGCAACCGACACACTCTCGCGATCGGCGAGTTCCTGCATCTGCGTGCGGGCGCTCAGCCGGATTTCCATACCGGCCAGACTGGCGTAGCCCAGGGCGAGGACGGGCGTGGCGAGCTGATATTTGCCGAGCCGCTCCAGATAGGTGATGTAGCCCAGGGCGCTGAGGGTATAGGTCAGACGCGAAATGGTCGCCTTGGGAAGGCCCGTCCGTTCCGCCAGTTCCTGATTGCCCAGGGGACCGTCGCCGGGTTCGAAGGCGCGCAGGATTTCCAGACCGCGTGCCAGCGCCGTGACGAACTGTCTGTCGCCCGCGACACCCTTGACGGCGCCGTCGGCCTCAAGCTGGTCCTTGAGCGGCCCGTCTATTTTCAGATTTCCGTCGCGTCTCTTCCGCACTCGCCCGCAGTTCCCTCGTCATTCGCACCTGAACTTTGCTGTGTTCGATTACGCAGTCCGGTCCGGTCGATCTGCTTTCCGCAGGATCGGGTCCTGCCCATTCATGCCGGAAAGTCCTCGGCCCACGGCAAATTTCCATAAAATCATTGATGCAAAGCCTGTCACGCCTTACACATATCGTCAAGATTTGCGGAAAAATATTCCGCTATGCGGAAATAATGGAGAATGCCATGTCGTCGAAGCCGGATTTCAAATGGGACGATCCCCTGTTACTGGACGATCAGCTCACTGAAGAAGAGCGGATGGTGCGCGATGCCGCCCATGCCTATTGCCAGGACAAGCTGATGCCGAGGGTGCTGGAAGCTAACCGGCACGAGATTTTTCACCGCGAGATCATGAACGAACTCGGCGAACTGGGACTGCTTGGTTCGACGTTACCGGAGGAATACGGCTGCGCCGGCGCGAATTACGTCAGCTATGGTCTGGTGGCACGTGAAGTCGAGCGGGTCGACAGCGGTTATCGTTCGGCCATGTCCGTCCAGTCTTCGCTGGTCATGCATCCGATCTATGCCTACGGCAACGAGGAACAGCGCCGGAAGTACCTGCCGAAACTGGCCAGCGGCGAGTTTGTCGGTTGTTTCGGTCTGACAGAGCCTGATCATGGTTCCGATCCCAACGGCATGAAAACCACTGCACGCAAGGTTGATGGCGGCTATGTCATCAAGGGCGCCAAGATGTGGATCACCAACTCGCCGATTGCCGATGTTTTTGTGGTCTGGGCCAAATCCGATCCGGACAATGCGATCCGGGGCTTTGTCCTGGAAAAGGGGATGAAGGGGCTGAGCGCGCCGAAGATCGAGGGTAAATTCTCGCTGCGGGCCTCAATCACCGGCGAGATTGTCATGGATGACGTCTTTGTGCCCGACGAGAACCTGCTGCCGAACGTGCAGGGGCTCAAGGGGCCTTTCGGCTGTCTGAACCGCGCGCGCTACGGCATTTCCTGGGGCGCGCTTGGCGCCGCCGAGTTCTGCTGGCACGCAGCGCGCAGCTATACTCTGGAGCGCTCGCAGTTCGGGCGGCCGCTTGCGGCCAATCAGCTGATCCAGAAAAAGCTGGCTGATATGCAGACCGAGATCACTCTGGGCCTGCAGACCTGCCTGCGCCTGGGACGTTTGTTCGACGAAGGCCGTGCGGCGCCGGAAGCCATTTCGCTGGCCAAGCGCAATTCCTGCGGCAAGGCGTTGGACATTGCCCGGACCGCCCGTGACATGCACGGCGGCAACGGTGTGTCCGACGAATACCACGTGATCCGCCACGTGATGAATCTCGAGGCGGTTAATACCTACGAGGGCACGCACGATGTCCACGCCCTGATCCTCGGACGGGCGCAGACTGGAATTCAAGCATTTTTCTAGCATGGGCTGTGGCGCTCCGCCGGCTTTCCTGAAGCACGGCATGAGACAACGAGGAGTCTGGTGCTCCTCGTTTTTTGTTTTCCGTGAGAGCCAGCCCGTGGAAGACATCAGGATTCCGGGACCTTCAATGTCAGCCCCATGAGCCCGGCGTCCGGTGCTTTCAGATCCCCGAGGCGTCCTGCGGACAGCTACAGGGCCGGCTACGTCCCGGCGTGGGCGAAACCGTCCTTTGCGAATCCGCAGGGAAAGTTAACAAACGAGGCCGAATCACCCTGATCGGGAGTCGGCGTTAAGGTTAACCATTCCGGCATTCATGGTTAAGAGAAATGGTTAATTGGATAAGCGTAAAATTTTATTGAGGCCTGATTGGCTGAATTGCGTTCAGCGCATGGCTGCTGAATGCTTGCGACTTACAAATTGAAGACGACACGTTGGGAATTGGACGCAGCGATAGCAGGCTTGTCAGGGGACTTAAAGAGACACGCTGTAAGGACGCTGATTTATTGAATGTTTTAGGGTGATCGCTTGGGCCCCTGATAAGTTCCCAGTCGACATGTATAAAATTCCGACACCATGGCTTCAAGTAGTAAATTAACTATTCAATGTGGTCATGATTGCGGCAATTTTGTGGCAATGAAATATGTTAACCAAAATTAACTTATCTATATCAGTAAAACGTCATTGAAAAACAAAGTAACCAAGTAATTGTACTTCATATTATGGCGAAAATTTGAACAGCATTAGGCATAAATTAGATACAATTCTTTTTGACATTGGATGTTAATCTCTTGTAAAGCTTTTCTTACGCACCGAGTGGGGTCAGTTTCTTAACGAAATTGGTAACGGTGCAGAGGTCCTGGCGGTGGCCTTGTCACGGGAATAACACTGTGGTGAAAACCGATGATTAATGTACTTGCGAAGAAGACCAACATGCTGGGCCGGATCCAGCGAGCACCGTGGACTGCCATATCCGCCAGTTTTCTGGCAGGCGCTGTGTTCATGGGAGTTGCCGCTTCCGACCGTGCGCCTGCGGTGATGGCTTTCGACGCTCGGAACGCCTCAGCGCAAGCTCATGAAGCGTCGAGCGCTCCCCAGTCGCCAGCGTCCGAAAAAGGGGTGTCTGTTCAGCAGGCAGCTGATCCACTGCTCCACCTGGCCGGCAGCAAGCCGTCCGCCGGTGTTGCCGTTGGTGCCGCTGCGCTGACCAGAGCGATCGACGCCTTCAAGAAATCGGGTAGCACCAAACCGCGGCTGCCGAAAGTCACGGAGATCGGACGCGGCGTGAATCTCGCGACAGCAAAGGCATCGCGGGCCCCCACCCAGGCGAGGATCGAGGACGAACTCTTCTGCATGGCGCAGAACATCTATTTTGAGGCGCGGAGCGAACCAACCGCCGGTCGTCGTGCGGTGGCACATGTGGTGATGAATCGTGTTGCCAGTCCCCACTTTCCGTCGACTGTCTGTGAGGTCGTGCGCCAGGGGGGCGAGAGCCGGCGGTACAAATGCCAGTTCTCGTGGTGGTGCGATGGTCAAAGCGACGATATCAAGAACGAGAAAGCCTGGCACGATGCCGAGCGTCTTGCGAGTTTCGTGTACTGGGGTCTTTCAAAGGATATGACCAGTGGCGCGCTCTGGTATCACGCCGACTACGTAAAACCGCAGTGGCATAGTGCCTTCAACAAGGGACCGCAGATCGGCCGGCATATCTTCTATAGTCGCAAGACGCCGGCTCAGAAGGTGAAGCGGACACAGCTTGCGAGCCGTGTAACGGAAAACTGAACGATTGCCCCTCCAGGGTCGTGAATATTTTCCTCCCGACGTGAAATCGGCCCGCGCCAAAAGCGCGGGCCGATCTGCGTTTGGGGTGCTCTTACAGGAGACACAGCACGCTTAGCTGGTCAGGATCGTCAAATCGTGAGCGTGGCATGCGCTATCGTGGCGCTGCAGACTAACTCTCCGGTTCATCCTTGCGGTGGCCGTCAAGCTGATCGACGGCGCGGTTCTGCTCCAGCTCGTTCTTACTTTTTTCGGCCTTCGTCAGGCCGAACTTGATCCTGTTTTCGCTCGCCTGAGCGGCCTTTGCACCGCGTTCCCGGCGCTTTCTTTCGTTACGTAAATTGATGACGTCGCCCACGCAATTTCTCCCGGCTCGGGGCCGCTCATAATGGCATTGCGCTCACTCTACACCCAATCCGGTCAGGGTTTAACTTCGGAATTTTTCTGCTTCGAATTTGTGATCACGCGCCTGTGGTTTGAACGACAGCCGGGCTACTCACCTCTGTCGGGTGAGCAGCCTGCAGGCCGGAGGTTCAGTCGTAGGACAGGCGCGGGCCCCAGTTGCCGCGTCCTTCCGGCGTCAGGTCGAAGACGTTCCATAGCGGCCAGATCATGTCGGCGTGGCGCGGGTGCTGCCCGGCCTCCGATGGGCTGTAAAGCAGTTCGCTGTTATAAAAGTGGTGAATGCCGGCTTCGGTTTTGCGGAAGACATTGATCGCCGGGATCTGATTGCCCTCAGGCGTTTCGCCGAAATAGTCGGCATTGTAGCTGTTGGCCTGCGAGGAGAGCAGGCGGAGGTTGTTCCATCCCCGGCCGCTGGCCCAGGCGCGGAGCTTCTCCGGCGATGTCTTGGCGATCACGGCGAAGTTGATACGGTCACGGATATGAGGCGCCGCGCCGTTCAGGCTGTCCAGTATCGAATTGCAGGCCGGGCAGGGCGCTTCATCGTCAGGTGCGAACATCAAGCTGTAGAGAAACAGGCTCTCCTTGCCGCCTTCGAACAGCTCGCTGAATTTTCTGCTGGCTGCGCCGCTCGCGTCCGAGATTTCCTCGAAGACATAATCCTGTTTCAGGGCACCGCCCGGCGGCAGGGTCCGGCGCAGAGCGGCAACCTCTTCGATGTTCTTCCGCAGGGCGCGTTCGGTGGACAACAGGCTGTCGCGCGCATTGCGGTAGCTGTCGCTTTCGCCGGGAAAGCGTTTCGCGTGATACTCACCCATTATTTTGCTCCTTTCTCAATGTCTGCAGTCCCGTGGACTTCGGCGCTTCGCGACCGTTCGACGCGACCTTCTGCAACTGGTCAACCGTGACCCGCGGGATCGCGATGCGCTGAAGAAAATGCTGTTGGGGTTGCCTTACTATAGTTAACTATATGGTTGAGTATAGTAAGGCGATAGGATTGTCAATTGATCCCGGCGTTTGGGTTAAAGGTTGACCTTCCGGACGATCGGGGACATTTGCTTAGAGCTCAGTTCGAAAATCATTCCAGTATCGAGACCAGCCGTCCATGACCTTTGAATTCTCTCCGGGAAATCTTCCGCAGGCCCTCAAACGCCCCGTGCAACAGACTCTGCATGGGAAGACGCGCAGTGACGACTACGCCTGGATGAAGGACCCGGACTGGCAGAAAGTGATGCGGACGCCTGAAGTGCTGGATCCTGAGATCCGCGCCTGGCTCGATGCGAACAACGAATACACGGAAGCGGTGCTGGCGCCTCAGAAAGAGTTGATGGGCGAGCTCTTCGCCGAACTCAAGGGGCGTATCAAGGCGGACGATTCCAGCGTACCCGCGCCTGACGGCCCTTTCCTCTACTACAGCCGTTATGAAGAGGGCGGGCAGCACCCGATCTTCTGCCGTCGGCCGGCCGATGCGGATGCGGAGGCGGACCCCGAGCAGATATTGCTGGACGGCAACATTCTGGCTGAAGGGACGAGCTTTTTCCGGATCGCCACCTGCCGTCACAGCCCTGACCACAAGTTGTTGGCCTATGCCGTCGATCTCAGCGGTTCGGAATACACGACGATCCGGGTTAAGGATCTGGAAAGCGGCGAACTTCTGGCGGAGAAGATCGGCAGTGCACAGGGTGATCTGGCCTGGTCGGCGGACAGCGCGACACTGTTTTACACCGTCCTGGACGATAACCACCGCCCCTGTGAGATCCGGCGTCACCGGCTGGGCGAAGATCCAAAGAACGACGACCTGGTCTATGCCGAACCGGACCCAGGATTTTTCGTCGGGGTCGGCAAGACCGAGAGCGGGCGTTTCATCACCATCTCGAGTCATGATCACACCACGTCGGAAATTCATATCATTCCGGCCGATGTGCCAACCGAACCGCCCAGAGTGATCGCGCCACGCGAAACCGACGTCGAATACGATGTGGCGGATCGGGGGGACAGTTTTTATATCCTGACCAATATCGGCGACGCGGAGGACTTCAAGATCGTGACCTGTCCGCTGGCCGACAGCGCGCCGTCATCCTGGTGTGATCTGGTGGCGCATCAGCCGGGGCGTCTGATCAGGCATATCAGGCTCTTTGCCGACTACATGGTTCGGCTTGAGACGGTTGATGGTCTGCCGCGGATTATCGTGACCGATCTGAAAACGTCCGACGAGCACGCAATCGCCTTCGACGAGGCCGCCTATGATCTCGGAATGCAGCCGGGCTATCTTTTCGACACCACGGTGCTGCGTTTTACCTACAGCTCGATGACGACGCCATTGCGGGTCTACGATTACGACATGGCAACGCGCGTACGGGTTCTGCGCAAGGAACAGGAAATACCCAGCGGTCATGATCCGGAAAAATACCGGACCGGGCGGATTCTGGTTGCCAGCCATGACGGGGCGGAGGTTCCGGTGTCGCTGCTGTACCGCGCGGATCTGAAGCGCGATGGATCGGCACCCCTGCTGCTGTACGGTTACGGTTCCTATGGTCACGCCATGCCCGCGAGCTTTTCCACCAGCCGTCTGAGTCTGGTCGACCGGGGTTTCGTCTATGCCATCGCCCATATCCGTGGTGGCATGGACAAGGGGTATAACTGGTATCGCAGCGGCAGGATGCTGACCAAGAAGAACACCTTTCTGGATTTTATTGCCGCCGCCGAGGGCCTCATTTCATCCGGCTACACCCGCAAGGGAGAAATCGCCATTCACGGCGGCAGCGCCGGCGGCATGCTGGTTGGGGCGGTCGCCAATATGCGGCCGGATCTCTTCAAGGCGGTGGTCGGGGAGGTTCCCTTCGTCGATGTGCTCAACACCATGTGCGACGATACGCTGCCGCTGACGCCACCGGAATGGCCGGAATGGGGGAACCCGATCGCCGATGCCGATGCCTACGATTACATCGCGTCCTATTCTCCCTACGACAATGTAGCGGCAAGGGATTATCCGCACATTCTGGCAACCGCGGGGCTGACCGATCCCCGGGTGACCTACTGGGAGCCGGCGAAGTGGGTGGCGCGCCTGCGCGAGCTCAAGACCGATTCGAATCTGCTGCTGCTGAAAACCAACATGGATGCCGGGCATGCGGGGGCTTCCGGGCGGTTCGACCGCCTGAAAGAGGTTGCGCTGGTTTACGCCTTTCTGCTCCGGGTTTATGGGCTCCACTGTAGCCGGGCCTGATCTTCTGTTCCTGCCTGGATGAGCGTTTCCGAGCAAAGAAAACAGAACACGAAAGGGCGGCCCGAACGACGGGGCCGCCCTTTTTTCTGTTCGCCTGCGTATCCGTCCGGAAGCAATCCCCGGAGGGGGCGCAGGTTGATCTGAAAACTCAGTCGGACTTTGTCCCGGCGTCGGTTCCGTGTTTCATGCCCTCTCCATGTTTCATGTCCTTTCCATGTTTCATTCCGGCACCGGCCCCCATTCCTTCCACCTTGACCGTGACTTCAACGGCACCGGCTTTTTCGAACGTCAGCGTCAGGGGGAAGGTCTCGCCTTCCTTCAGGGGTTTGTCGAGATTGAACATCATGATGTGATATCCGCCGGGCTTCAGTTCGGCCGATCCGCCTGCGGGGACGTCGATCGCATCGACCTGGCGCATCCTGGCAACGCCGTTTTCCATCAGGTGGGTGTGCATCTCGGCCCGGTCGGCGGCAGGTGTGCTGGCGCCGATCAGGCGGTCATCTTCGCTGCCGGCGTTCATGATGACCGCGAAGGCAGCGCCCGGGCGTTGGGCGATGGTGGCCCTGGCGAAGGGGTGATCGATCGTCAGAGCGCCTTTTTTGAATTCGTGCGCCTGTAACGGCATGGCTGTGCCCGCGGCGTTCAGCGTGAAAGCGCCCAGTGCGAGGGTAGCGGTCATGAGCGCTGTGGCGAGTGTGTGACGTTTTGACATCTTTGTTCTCCTGAAGTCTGATTGTCTGTCTGCGATCCAGGGAAAAACCTGGTCCGGTATTTCAATGCATGCGTAAAAGAGCGATCCCGCTCCGGAAAGGCAGTCTGTAAACCGGGGCGACCCGGCGCCGGAACCGGCCGGCGAAAACAGGGTTGCGCTTCAGATGCGGAGAACGGAAACGCGGGGACAGCAACTCATTCTCTCGAGAACTGCGCTTCCAATTATCCGCGGGCCGGTGCAACCCGGCTCTAAGCCTGGCGGAAGGAGTGACCGGGTAGGCTGGGTGGGCCTCGCGGGAGCCGGGGGCCAGGGGTTGCTATCCAGTGGATGGTCTGACGCAGAGGCCTGCTGCGCTCTTTGTGTCGCCCGGCCTGGGTAACAGTCCAGTCGCCGGTCTGACTGGCCGTGCCGATCCCGCAATGGATCTGGCACAGATCACAACGCGGATGGTTCTCCGGCCCGGGAGTGTCGTCTGTGGCTGCGATCTCGAGGGTCTTGAAGCCATCGGCGGAGCAGATGACGATCGACCGCGATCCCGCTTCATCTGGCAGGACAGCCGCAAAGCCCGGCAACGCAGTGGCCACAGCGAAGCAGTACAGAGTGATCCATGTGAATAAGCGTCTGCGAAGCATCGGGCACCAGAATTGAAGCTGACTTACTCTAGCTTCATCGCATCCGATGGTCCAAGGGCAAAGCGCCGCGGGTTTTTGCAGCTTTGGCGGCGATAAAACGGCTGCCGTGGACTCCAGCACAACTGTAAACTCACGGAAGAAACCGCCGGGTCTGAAATAGAAAGACCGCCGAACCCCGAAGGGCTCGACGGTCAATCCTGTACCGTTAGGTGAGACTGCGGCTCAATCATGAACCGTCAGCCTGCCAATCGGCTGACCCGGTCGCAGTGACTTCAGCTCATAATCCCAAAAGACGTGATCGAAGTCTCCACGGCACTGGGCCTCACCATAAGGTTAGACATCTGATCACCTCCTTTCTCTGTTGCACCAATAGATCTACTGCGCCACTTCTTGATTCTTTTGTCAAGTCTTGTGTTTATGTCACAAACTCGAACTAGATCTGGTGGTTTTGCACGGCGCAGCCACTCTGTACGCCAGCCTGTGTTCCGGGCCGTTGTTCAGCAGGGAATGCGGCGATACGAACGGATCATACAAGGCGTATCGCTTAGGACCTTGGCCAGCGGAGACGTCAGGAGTGTGACGGGGCTGCCTGGCCTTGGCCGGTTGCTTTAAATTACGACGCGGCTGCCGTGTTCTGCCCGGAGTCTTCTGCCGCGGCGTCATCCAGCGCGGCTTCGACACCGGCCTCGATTTCGGCCAGTGTTTTCATCACCGTTTCCTCGGCGGGGAAGTCCTTGGTTTTCTGGTTGATCCGTTCGATGATCTCGCCGACTGGCGATTTGAAAGTGGGCTGTGGAGCCTCTGTTTCGGGCGCTTCCGCAACAGGCTCTTCTCCAACAGTTTTCTCCAGAACAGATTCTGACACTTCCGAATCTACGGCTTCCGCTTCTGCTTCTACTTTGGTTTCTGCGACCTGAGGCTCGCTGGCCTCCTGCGCCTCGAGGGCTCCGGCCGTTTCGTTCTCAGCATGGGCAGCTTCAAGCTCGGTTTCGGCCAGATTTTCCGTTAATTCTTCGGCGGCTGCAGCGACTTCAGGCTCGTCGATTTCGGCGACCTGGACTGGACCCTCTGCCATCGGATCAGCAGCGTCCGCTTCCTCGGCGGCTTCCGTCACCGGCGTCTCGGCTTGTGTTTCTTCTTCGCCCACGGCGAATTCGTCTTCGATCAGATCCACCTCGGCGCCGCTCATTTCAGGCTCGTTGGCGGCCTCGATCTCATCTGCGCCTGTAGCTTCAGCGATCTCTACAGCTTCGGCAGCCTCTGCGGCTTCTGTAACGTCTGTAAAATCCTCGGCCGTTTCTTCCGGCTCAATGTCTGCCGCTGCTTCAGCCGCGTTCATCTCGGGACTCTCCGGCACGTCGGTCATCCCGTCATCATCCGCAGTAACAGCTGCAGCTGCGCCCGGAGTCAGCGCGCTCACCATGGTATCAAGACTGTGCATCGTCTTGGCCAGGCGATCTTCGCTGTTGGATTCAATGGCAAGCAGCAGAGCATGGAGCATACTGCGCAGCTGCTCGTTCTCGCCTTTAACCTGCTCGAGATCCGACGTGACTGTCTCCAGGTCGGCCGTAACCTTCTCAAGGTCGGCTGTGCGCCGTTCCAGCTCCGTTTGCTTGCCGTTCAAGCCGGACTCGACAACATTCATGATGTCGAGCAGGCGGGCGCCGTACTTGCGCTGGCGGTCGTCGGCAAGGCCAAAGCGCTCTTCTGCAGCTTCGACGCGAAGGCGGAGTTCGTCAATATCGCTCATTAGGAGATTTTCCCCAAAAGAAACCTGGTTCCGGTGGAGCTCGGGGTAGTGGCACCCATGGCACTCCAAGCAGCGGTATCATTGAATGCGAAGGTTTTAGATTCTGTTAAATCCCGGAATGCCAGGGCTGAACCCCGGCACTGACGTGAAGGGGCTCCATGGCTTCCCTCTTGCGTGCCGCGGACACATCTGCATGATGGTGAAGTGGTCTAATTCCCCGTAACCAACCACCGTTTCATCAGGTTTCCGAGGCAGGCAGGCTGCGGGATGGGAGAGATAAAATGAGCGGTAATTATGCAGGCGATGTCACGGTTCAGCAGGCATGGGATCTGTTGCGGAACGACCCCCGGGCGGTGCTGGTCGATGTCCGGACGGAGCCCGAGTGGATGTTCGTCGGAGTGCCCGCGCTGGCGGATGCCGGTAAGGATCTGGTGCGGGTTTGCTGGCAGGTGTTTCCCGCGATGCACGTGAACAGCCTTTTTGCCGAAGACGTGGCCCGCAACGGGGTCGAGCCGGACGACAAGATCCTGATGCTGTGCCGATCAGGGGTGCGCTCGATTGCCGCCGCCGAAGCCATGACCGCTGCGGGTTATAAAAATTGCTATAATATTCTGGGCGGTTTCGAGGGGCCACCCGATCAGCAGCGTCATCGTGGTACGACGGGCGGCTGGAAAGCCGCCGGACTACCCTGGGAACAACCATGATTCCCTGACTCCGGATGGTTGTTGGCTGTTTTCCGTTGCTGACCGGTGCCCTGCGTGTTATCTAGAAATCCGTGGTGATTTGGGCCGGCCGGCTTGCAGCCACGTTAAAAAAGTTGCTAAAAGGGCCGTGTCAGAAGACCGGTTGCGACTTTGCAGCCGGTTTTTTTTATGGGTCGTGACTGTGGATTGTCATGCTGCAGGTATGCTTTGCTGATAATCCCCCGCCGCGGACCTGGAGATGGGGTGAGGCAGGACAATGGCTGGACAAGACAGGAAAACGACTGGCGAGAAATTGGCGCGGCGTCCTCAGACTGAGCTCGTACGCGGCGGTCTGGTCCGCAGCCGGTTCGATGAAACGAGCGAAGCGATCTTTTTGACCTCGGGGTATGTCTACAGTTCCGCGGCAGAGGCTGCCGCAGCATTCAGTGGCGATATCAAGCGTTTCGTCTATTCGCGTTATGCCAATCCCACCGTCGGCATGTTCGAAGAGCGGCTGCGCCTGTTGGAAGGCGCCGAGGTCTGCCGGGCAACGGCCAGCGGCATGGCGGCGGTGAACGCCGCCATCATGTGCCAGTTGAAAGCTGGTGACCGCGTCGTGTCCTCCCGCGCCCTGTTCAGTTCCTGCCAGTATATCATCGGGGAAGTTCTGCCGAGGTTCGGTATCGAAAGCCAATTCGTCGACGGCACGGATCTGAAGGCCTGGGAGGCTGCGTTGTCGCGCGGTGCGAAGTGTGTCTTCCTCGAAACGCCGTCAAATCCGACGCTGGAGGTGGTCGATCTGCGCGCGATCGCGGAAATGGCTCACGCCGCCGGTGCTCTGGTCGTGGTCGACAATGTCTTTGCGACTCCAGTCCTTCAAAAGCCGCTCGAACTGGGGGCTGACATCGTGGTCTATTCGACGACCAAGCATGTCGATGGCCAGGGCCGTTGCCTCGGTGGTGCCATCCTCTGTTCGGAGCAGTTTGCCGACGATCATCTCACCAATTATCTGCGCCACACCGGTCCCGCCAGCAGCCCCTTCAACTCCTGGGTCATGCTCAAGGGGCTTGAGACTCTGGACCTGCGGGTTGAGCGCCACTGCGCCAACGCTCTGGCACTCGCGACTTTCATGGAAGGTCTGCCGGGGATGAGCCGGGTTCTCTATCCAGGATTGGCGAGCCACCCGCAGCACGAACTGGCCATGCGTCAGATGACAAAGGGCGGCACCCTGATCGCCTTCGAGGTCGAGGGCGGAAGAGACCGGGCGTTCGCGGTTCTGGATGCACTGCGGAATGTCGACATCTCCAATAACCTCGGCGATGCGAAAAGCCTGGCGACCCACCCGGCCACGACCACCCATCAGCGCTTCTCCGAAGAAGAGCGGGCCGCTCTGGGGATCACCGAGGGTCTGATCCGGCTTTCGGTCGGACTGGAAGACATCGAAGACCTGAAGGAAGATGTGGAGCAGGCCCTCCAGGCCTGAACCGGCGTCGCAGTTCCCTGGAGTCTGATCGATTTCAACTGAATCAGTTAAAATCGTGTACCAGCATCACCTTTAATGGGTTTGAGTGCGATCGGATTGAAACATACTTGTGTGAGACTTCGTCCTTAGCAGGCCGATAGCGAGGCCACCGGGAATCGTGACACGATTTTCACGCTTTGCTTTCGCCCCGGATTGGGACAACACTATTATTGTTTGGGGGAAGCGCGCGTTCCTCTTTTTCAATTTTTAGCGGATATGGTTTTTGAGGATGATTCTGGTCAAAGGCCTAAAAGCATTTCTGGCGGCTGAACTCCCTCTGCGAGTACAGGACGCAATTGACCAGAGACGCCGTGATTTCAGGGCGAAACGCTTTGCTTCGCAAAACAGAGGCGATACCTTCTGTTGCAACTTCTGCCGCAGGAGTCACGCGCGTTTTATGACGACCGGCCTGAATTATCCGGTCATCGGCGAAAAGAAAATCGTGGCCGGTGGCCTGCGCGACAATGTTGTCTGTCCGGTCTGCGGTTCCATGGATCGTGAGCGGCTCGCCCGGCTGATGCTGGAAGAGCGCATGGGGGTTGCACCGCATCATGATCTCCTGCATGTGGCGCCCGAGCCGAAGCTGTTTGAGTATCTGGCTGACAGCATTTCCGGGAATCTCGTTGCCTGCGATCTCCATCCCGAGGACCGCCCGGGAATTCCGGGCATCGTCAGGCAGGATCTGACGAATCTTGAGTTCGCCGATGCGGCCTTTGACTTTGTGATCTGCAATCATGTTCTCGAGCACATTCCGGCCGACGATATTGCCATGGCCGAAATCAAGCGCGTTTTGAAGCCCGGCGGAAAGGCTTTGCTGCAGGTGCCTTATTCCGAGGCCATAGCTGAAACGGAAGAAGATTTTTCCGTCATCACCAATGCAGAACGCATCGCCCGCTACGGTCAGTCCGACCATGTGCGGATTTACGAAAAGCGGGACTACATCAGCCGGCTTGAAAAGGCCGGTTTCGAGGTCGATCTGGTTGAGACCGACGCGTTGGAAGCTTACCGGCGGTTTGCCATAAATCCCGAGGAATGCGCCTTCATCGTTAGCAAGCCACACCACGTCATGGACCCATGAGCTGATCAGACAGCAATCCTATTTCCAGCCGAGCCGAGTGCCAGATTTGTCCGATACCCCGTCACGTTATATCGACAGCTATTATGCGCGTACGATCACGGATCATACAGCGCGCCCGGCGCTGCATGAAGAGATCGAAACCGATGTTTGCGTCATCGGTGGCGGCCTGGCCGGGCTGTCCACGGCGCTCGGTCTGGCTGAACGCGGCGTTGCCGCTACGCTGATCGAGGCACGCAGGATCGGATGGGGCGCATCGGGCCGTAATGGCGGTTTCGTCTCCGCCGGGTTCTCGCTCTCCGCACGCCAGATCGTCAAGGATCTGGGTCGGGAGCAGGCACGCAGCATCTATGCTCTGAGTCAGGACGCCGTTTCATTGATCCGGCGGCGCATCGAGCACTTCGGCTTGTCCGACGTTCCGGTGGTCGATGGGCGTATGAAGGTCCTGCGCCACGACGATCCGGACTTCCTGGCACGCGACAAAGACTTCATGTTCGAGCTTTTCGGTGTCGAATCGGAAATCTGGCCGCGCGAGCGCCTGCGTGAGGTCCTGCGGACAGATCGTTATCATCACGCGCTTTACAACGCTGCCGGTTTTCATTTTCATCCCCTGAACTATGCCCTGGGAATTGCCGGAGCCGCGGAAGGTAGAGGCGTCAGAATTTTTGAAGATACACCGGCGGTCTGGCTCGATCTGGAAGGTCCGGTGAAGCGGATACAGACGCCATCCGGTGCGATCCGCGCCAGGCAGGTGGTGATTGCCTGTGGCGGCTATATCGACGGGCTGGAGCCTGTGTTGTCCGGCGCAACGCTTCCGGTGGCGACTTATGTGGTCACCACCGAGCCGCTGGGCGCGCGCCTGCAGGAGGCTATCCGGGTGCCCTATGCGATCTCTGATACCCGGCTGGCCGGAAACTATTTCCGTGTCGTATCAGGCGGCAGAATTCTGTGGGGCGGGGATATCACGGCGCGGACCCGGGCGCCGCGGCAGCTTGCGCGGCAAATGACCGATGACCTGGTTTCGGTCTTTCCGCAACTGGCCGGGGTTCAGGCCGAAGACGCCTGGATGGGGCTGATGGGCTATCCGGTGCACAAGATGCCGCAACTTGGCCAGCACGCGGCCGGGGTCTGGCACTGCATGGGGTTCGGCGGGCACGGCATGGCGGCGACCACTCTGGGCGGCGAGTTGATTGCCTCTGCGATCGCTGAGGGTGACGACCGCTATCGCCTGTTTTCACACTATGGATTGCAGTGGACGGGTGGTCGGGTCGCCGGCGCAATCGGGGCGCAGATGACCTATTGGTATTATCAGCTCCTCGACAGACTGCGCGAGGGCCGTTCCGCCGCGTGAAAGCGTCTACTGCGGTTTTTATCCTGAAATTCGTTGGTTCCTTTGACCTGCGTCACCCCCTATGGCTTTGGAATTAATAGAATATTTTGAAGTGATGCGAGGGTTTGCGCTGTCGCGGGTATCAATCGGCATCTATGAACTCGACAGGCCGGTTCCCAGGGTGTTTACTGCGAACGAATCTCAATATCACAGATTCCAGATGTGGTGCCTGAAATAGAAATAGAGCTATGAACCCGCCCTTTTTTGCACAATTCCTGTCTTTGATGACGGTGAGTCGGCGACGGAACGTCTGTATTTTCGATCTGCCGGCGATGATGATATCGCTATGTGCCCGGCGGGAAATTGCCGTTGCAACGCCGGAGAGGTGTTAATGCGGATCACCCCTCGCCAAATTCTGATCGCGCTGCCGGCTGCGGTGTTTGTTCATGCAGCCGTTGCGCTGATCGTTTTCTGGGAACCTTCTCAGGCGGGAACTATGGCCCCCGGTCTCGGTGGCTTTGAGGTTGCGCTGGGCCCGGCCGGTAGCGCGCCGGGTGAGGAAGTGACTTCAGTACCCGCTCCATCGGAGGCTTCAGATACCGACCTGCCTGAGACTCTTGTCGAGCAACCAGCGGAAGAGGTGCTCACCGAACCGCTCGATATGGCCGAGTTGGTGCCGGAACAGCGCCCCGACGAGATAGCCGCCGAACCGGAGGAACTGGTCGAGCCCGAACAACCGCTTGAAGTGGAACCCGAGATCCCGATGGAAGCGGTGGTCGTTCCGACCGAAGTTGCGGAAATGGTTTTGCCGGAAAAGGTCGTCGAGGCGAAGCCGGTGCCGCCGATTCCCCCCAAGCCCAGGCTGAAACCGAAACCTCCAGAACCGAAGAAGGTCGTCGTAAAGCAGGTAAAAGCCGAGCCGCCACGCGAGGTCGCGAAAATCACGGAGACGGTGGAAGACGTCGTTGAGGAAACGACCTCGACCGAACCTGCCGCCGTCTCCGGCAGGAAGGGCAAATCCGGTACCACGGAAAGCCCCAATGTCGGCAGCGCCGACAACACGCCAGGGGGCGGTTCACCGGGCGTATCGCTGGATTACTACGCCTATCTGCAGGCCTGGCTCCTGAAACATAAGGAATATCCGCGCAGGGCAAGGAGCCGCAATCAGCAGGGTACAGCGAGTCTTTATCTGGAAATGGATCGACAGGGCAGAGTGATTGAATTCGAGCTGCGGCGAAGTTCCGGCTTTAGAATTCTTGATCAGGAAGTGGTTCAGCTGCTGCACCGGGCCGAGCCCTTGCCCGTTCCGCCACCCGAGATCAAGGGTGAGAGAATCCAATTCATCGTGCCGATCAATTTTTCCCTGCGGTGAAGATCCTGTCGTAACCGGAAGGGTACGTGCCGTTATTCCATCTCATCCGGCGCCAGATCAATTCAGCCGATAAGACGTGCAGCCGTATGTCCGGATCGGATTGCGCTTTCGATGGTGGCGGGATAGCCGGTATCGGTCCAGTCCCCTGCGAGCAGCAGGTTGCTCCAGGCTGTCCGGACGCCCGGGCGCAGTTTCAGCGCCTCCGGGGTCTGGGCAAAGGTCGCCCGGCGTTCCTTCACCACGCGGATTTCATGCGTGGTGCCACTTTTCAAACCCAGGGCCTGTGCGGTTTCGGCCCAGGCCAGTTCGGCGATGCGCTCGGCGGGCAGTTCGGCCAGATCGGCAGCGGCGCTGCCGGTCAGGCTGGCGACGTCGCCGCGGAGGAATATCCAGTCAAAGCCGCCTCCCACCAGCCCGAGGAACGGCCGTTCTGGCGGCAGAACCGGCGCCGCGGCGGGGGTCGTTTCAATCCTTATATGCACATTCACGATGGGCCGGCTGTCATCGGGCACCGCCAGTCCGGGCAGCACTTGCCCGGTATTGCCGGGCGGTAGAGCGAGCACGACCATATCGCTCTTGCCGGGTTCGACCTGTTTGTTGCCGAAATCGAGGCTCCTGATCTGCCCGTCCCGGAACTCGAAGCTGCGAAGCCGGTGGCTGAAGCGAACGGCATTGTCGCGGGCTTTCTGAATTACGGCCAGGGCCGGATCAATCAGGGCGTCGCTGAGGCCCTCTTTCGGCACCAGCGGCAGGCAGGCCGCGCCGCCTTTGGCGAAGGTTTCCTTCAGGGTTCCCCAGAGGAGCCGGGCCGAGGCTTCTTCCGGCGCGGTGTTGAGAACCGAAGTGCAGAACGGCCGCCAGAAACGCTCCCAGAGTGCGTTGTCGTGGGGCAGGCAGTCGGCAACGGTCTGATCTTCGCGCGCTGTGGCCAGCTTCAGGGCCGACAGATAGTCCCGGGGACGGCTGCCGGGCACCCGGCGGCTGGCCTGAAAGATCCACCAGGGAATGCGGCCGTTGTCGGGCGCGATCGTCCAGCGTTCCCCGCTTGCGAGGTCGATGAAGGGAAAGCCGGCGCGCGCCGGACTGACAAAGCGGTCCCGGGCACCGATATCGGACAGATATTCCAGGGCTGCATGATTGGCGGCGAGCAGCAGATGATTGCCGTTGTCGATCCGGCGTTCCAGCTTGTTGTCCCAGTATGACCGGCAGCGGCCGCCGGCTTGCGCCGTCGCTTCGTAGAGAGTGACCGGGATGCCCTTGCGGGTCAGTCGGACCGCACAGGCCAGCCCGGCCAGCCCGGCGCCTATGACATGAACGCGCGTCTCATGACCCCGGCTCAAGGTTTAGAAAAGTCCATAACGCAGGACAAGCCAGAGCTTCTTGATGCGCGGAACTTTGATCTGCACTGTCGTCCGCGGCCAGCCTTCGGCCTCCAGCCGGTCCAACAGGCGGCTGTAGGTCTCCAGCATCAGCCGCGCCGGCCGCAGCGAAGGCCCGCCGATCTGGCTGATCAGCGCCCTTGCTCTCTTGAAGCGCATCCGTGCCATCTCAGTGAGTGCGCGGTAGACATCGCTGAATTCCGGTTGCGCAAGAACCTTGAGCGGGTCGGTTTGCGCAATGCCGTAAGTCTTCAGCAATTCCGCCGGGACATAAAGCCTTCCCCGGGCGGCATCTTCCTCGAGGTCGCGCAGGATGTTGGTGATCTGCAGCGCTTCTCCCTCGATGATGGCAAGTTCCTCGGCAAGCGCTCCGCTCGCGCCGAAGGCGCGGATCGACAGCAGGCCGACGGCGCCGGCAACGCGGCGGCAATAGAGAGTGAAATCTGCCTGGGAGGGGGCGCTGACCGGTTCCCGGACGTCCATCTCCATGCCGTCGATGACGGCCAGGAATTCCGCTTTGGGAAGGCGAAAGACCTGCACTGCTGCCTGTAGGCTGCGCATAATGGGATGTTCGGGCTTTCCCGAGAACAGCAGATCGACTTCATGGCGCCAGGTTTCGAGCTGCGCGCGTTTTTCCGTCGCCTCCGCCGGGCCGTCGGCAATGTTGTCCACCGCCCGGCAGAAGGCGTAGATCCCGTACATTGCCCGGCGGCGCGAAGCCGGCAGCAGCCGCATAGCCCAGAGGAACGACGATCCGGCCTGCCGAACGAGGTCCTGGACGTAATCGTCCGGCTCTTTCTTTGCTGAAGGGCTGCGCAGATCGAGGCTTTCAGTCATGCCGCGCCTCCATTTTCGGGTTGGAGACGGCTTGAGAGCCGAAAAGACGGCGCGACAGCACCACGCTCACACCGCGCAGACCGCAGCTCAGGAAATCGATCTTCGAGAGGGCAACTCTGGCGGCCAGCGGGTCGCCCCTGCGAAGACGGGCTGAGAGCCGCCGCGCCAGCCTCAGAATAACCGCGGCCTCCATCGCCAGGCCACGGTTCGTCATTTGACCCGGCAGCGCCGCCGCGTCTGCCAGCAGCACATCGACGGTGTCCAGGCACCGCCCGATCACCCGGCGCAGGGATGCAGGCGCCTGACAGGACACGAGCACCTCCTCGCTCAGCCCCTCGGACATCAGCCAGTCGAGCGGAAGATAGACCCGGTTGAGCTGACGAAAGTCGTCGCCGCAATCCTGCAGATGATTGAGCACCTGCAGGGCGCTGCAGAGCGCGTCCGAAGCCGGATAAGCGGCCGGGTTTTCGCCGTGCAGATCCAGCAGATAGCGCCCGACCGGGTTTGCCGACAGGCGGCAGTAGTCCAACAGGTCGTCCCAGCTTTCACGGCGGGATTTCCGGGCGTCCTGCATGAAGGCGTAGAGAAGATCGAGGCAGCGGTCCGGGGAAACCCTGGTGATCGCCAGGCTGTTGCGCATCGCCGTAACAACCCCGGCCTCATGATCGCTCCGCTGCGTCAGATTCTCCTCGAATGCCGACAATCTCGCGACTTTTTCCGCGGCGGCCAGATCCGGACTGTCCGCGATGTCGTCCGCTGCCCGGGCAAAACGGTAATAGGCCATGACATGCGGCCGCAACCGCGCGTCGATCAGCCGGGAGCCGACGGGAAAGTTCTCGTCCCCGGCGGTCTTCCCCGGCGACAGGGGCATACCCTGGGATCGAGGAACCGTTGGCGCCTGATTGGGATGGGATGTTGGGCTATACGGCACGGAGCAACTTCGCTGAATATCAGGCGTTCCGCGGGATTGCGGGCCGAACAGGAAGCCGGAGTGTAACCGCGCAACGGATCACGAAGCAAATCTCGTCTCAAGAGGCGGTGAAGCCGGGCTGTTCGCTCAACTGGATGAAGCGTTCAATGAAGGTGGCCTTGGCACGATCCGGCTCCATGGGGATCAGCGTGATTTCCTCGCCGGCCACGGCACTGCCGAACAGGCGCTTTGATTCACTTGGTGAAAATCCGGCCAGTTGCGTGGCCTCCAGATAGGCCGCCGCCTTGTCCGCGCGCTTGATGCTGCGGGTCAGATCGCGCGGCGTTACCGCGGGCAGTCCGAAACGCAGATGTATTGCCGCAAGCAGGCGGTTCTCCAGGGCCTTGTAGTCGGGACCGATGGCGGATTTGAAGGGTGTGATCATGTCGCCGACCACATACTCCGGCGCGTCGTGCAGCAGAGCCGCCAGCAGCCACCGCCGTTCCAGGTCGGGCTTCAGCCTGCGAACCAGGTCTTCGACCAGCAGGGAATGCTGGGCCACGCTGTAGGCCCAGTCCCCGGAGGTTTGACCGTTCCATCGCGCCACACGGGACAAACCCTGGGCGATATCCTCGATTTCGACGTCCAGTGGCGAGGGGTCCAAAAGGTTGAGACGGCGTCCGCTCAGCATACGTTGCCAGGCTCTCGGCGAAGCCATGTATTGAAGTACTCCGTGACAGAAAAACAGGTGACGGACAAATCCGGCCGGATTACTGCCGGTTTATCATCAACCGGGATTTATTAACGCTATTAACTACAGGATTCGGCAAAAGAGTGGTAGTCTGGAGAATACTCGGCCCGGAAAAACGGCGGCACTTCAAATGTCCGGCGAACGGGCCAACTGCAGTATTGCCTACAGCCCCTGGCTGGTCATTTCCTCCGTGCTGATTGGTATTCTGGCCGCGACCCTCGCCCTGTTCCTGGCGTCGCGTGACAAGAAGCGCTGGCATGTGGCCCTGGCCGCGGTGGTGATGGGGCTGGCGATATCGGGAATGCACTATGTGGCCATGGGGGCTGCGACCTTCGTGCCTGTCGAGTTTCTCATCGCGGTCGCCGAGCCGATTCTGGATCCTTCGACCCTGGCGATCATCTAAAGTTCCAACAGGGGCAAAGTCCCGGCAGGGAGCTATCGCGGACGGCATTCGCAACCGCACTGACATGTCTTCCAGTGGCGGTTGCCGGCGGAAGCTGCGGTGCGCTGATCCGGCGACCAAACCCCTTTTCTCCGGCATCCTTCTCGGAGCCTTCGCAAGCATAGCGGTGTGACCCCTAGCTTGTAAGCAATCGGAAGTTCATGAGGAGGTTGGCATGATACCGGGCAACTTTGAATATCACCGTCCCAAGTCGATAGCCGAGATCCTGGCCCTGTTATCTGACCATGGCGACGGGGCCCGCTTGATCGCGGGCGGGTACAGCCTGATCCCGATGATGAAGTTGAGGCTGGCGGTTCCCGAACATCTGGTCGATCTGCGGGACATCCCGGATCTCGAAGGCATTACCGAGAGCGGCGGCGAGATCGTCATCGGCGCCATGACGACCCAGACCGGGCTGATCTCCTCGAAACTTCTGACTGAAAAGTGTCCGATCATACGCGAGACCGCGGAGACGATCGCGGATCCTCAGGTCCGCTACTGCGGCACGCTCGGCGGCAATGTCGCCAACGGCGATCCCGGCAACGACATGCCCGCGCTCACGCAGTGCCTGAATGCGACCTATCTGTTGCAGGGCCCGAACGGGACGCGCGAAGTCGACGCGAGGGATTATTACGAGGCGGTTTTCTTCACCGCGCTGGAGGAAGGCGAGTTGCTGACAGCGGTGCGGTTCCCCGTGCCGGCTGTGGGCCATGGCTACGCTTACAGGAATGGTGGATCGGATAGTCAGCCTGACGTGACGGCCCGCAGCCGCCCGCCGAAAAGGGCACTCTGAGGGACTTTCCTCAAGGCTTCTGCTACAATGTGATAATGCGGTGAGGACTTGACAGATCTTCGCGTATCGGGAGTCTGCAACTAATGATTTTGAATCAGGAAACTGACGAACCAAGGAGAACCTGCCGGTGGATATGACGGGTGAATATCGACTCAAGGCGTCCCGTGAAACGGTCTTCGATGCCTTGAACGATCCGGAGATACTGAAACAATGTATTCCCGGCTGCGAGGAGATCGTCAAGACCTCCGACACCGAGATGACGGCAAAGGTCGTGGCCAAGGTCGGCCCGGTCAAGGCGAAGTTCAGCGGAGCCGTGACCCTTTCGGACCTGAACCGCCCCGAGAGTTATACAATTACCGGCGAAGGCAAGGGCGGCGCCGCCGGATTTGCCAAGGGTGGCGCGAAGATCCGGCTTGAGCCGGATGGCGACGGCACCCTGATGCTCTATGACGTTCACGCCGATATCGGCGGTAAGCTGGCACAGCTCGGCAGCCGCCTGATCGACGGCACGGCCAAGAAGATGTCCAAGGATTTCTTCGATACCTTTGGCAGGCTTGTTGACGGCGACGAAGTCTCCGCCGAGGGAGAAGCTGCAACGGCTGAGGTTGCTCCGGGAACCGCTGAAGCCGTGCCGGAGGCCGCGAAGGCGTCTGCGCCCGGGAAATCCGGTGGCCTGAGTCCGATGGTCTGGGTCATCGGTGTGATCCTGCTTGCGGCCGTGGCGGTTCTGATTAGTCTGTCCTGAAGATCGATTTGATTTTTTTGCCGGCGCGCGCCTGAGGTCAAAACCGGCGGCGCCGGTAAAGATTTTCTGGGAGAGTTCAGTGTCTTCGGAACAAGCTAAACCGCGTTCTTTCCGTCCTGTGTCCGGCGCGGTTACGCCGCGCTATGCGGGCATTCCGACCTTCATGCGTCTGCCGAATATCGCTCTCGACGATCTCGCCGATGTCGATATCGGGATTTGCGGCGTTCCCTGGGATGGCGGCACGACCAACCGGCCCGGCGCGCGGCACGGGCCCCGGCAGATGCGCGACCTCTCGACCATGGTCCGAAGTGTTCATCATGTTTCGAAGCTGAAACCCTTCGAACTGGCGAACTGCGCCGATCTGGGGGATTCTCCGGTCAATCCGATCGATATCGAAGACACGCTCAGCCGCGTCGAGACCTTTTACAAAACCATTCACGATGCCGGCGTGGTGCCGCTGACAGCCGGAGGAGATCACCTGATCACCCTGCCGGTCATGCGGGCGATCTGCGGTGGAGGTCCCGGTGGAGGTCCAGTCGGTATGGTGCACTTCGACGCCCACACCGATACTTGGGACCGCTATTTCGGCGGCTCGAAGTATACCCATGGCACTCCCTTCCGACGGGCGATCGAGGAAGGCCTGCTGGATCCCAGGCGGACCGTGCAGATCGGCATTCGTGGCGGACTCTACGGGGACTTCGATAACGACTGGGGCCTGGAACAGGGCATCCGCGTGATCACCATCGAGGAATACTTCGATCTCGGCGTCGAGGCGGTGATCGCGGAAGCCCGCCGTGTGGTCGGCGACGGCAGAACCTACATCAGCTTTGATGTGGACGGCCTCGATCCGGTCTATGCACCGGGGACGGGCACACCGGAGATCGGCGGCTTCAGCACACACGACGCGCAGCGGATGATTCGAGGTCTCCAGGGGCTTGACCTGGTCGGTGGTGACGTGGTCGAGGTCTCGCCGCCCTTTGACCCCAGCGGCAATACCGCGCTGGTCGGGGTGACGATCATGTTCGAGATTCTCTGCCTGCTGGCGGAATGCGTCGGCAAACGTCGCGTCTGATCATTTAGAGCCTGACCGCTCAGGAAGCCTGTGGCGCCGCCACCTGTCCGCTGAGACCGCCCACCAGGGTTTCCAGTTTACCGGAAATCGTCGAGACCTGTTCGGCGGCCTCGCGCACCTGTAGCGATTGCTTCGCGCCCTCGGCTGCCGCAGCTTGAACGCCGGTTATTTTATCGCGGACGCTTTGGGTGCCTTCCGCCGCGTGATTGGCGACCTTGGCGGCCTCCGAGGCGGTCTGGACCATGGTCTCGATGGAACTGGCAACCGCACCGGCTTCGCGTTCCGCCGATTGAATTGACTCGGTGATCTTGTGGGTCACTTCCGACTGTGTCCCCACGGCTGTGGAGATGCCGAGCACCGAGACGTTGATATTCTCGATCACCTCGATGATACGGGCGACGACATCGACGGCGTTGACCGCGCCTTCACGGATATCCGTGATCCGCTCGTAAATGCTGTTGACGGCTTTACCGGTCTGCGTCGACAGAGATTTGACTTCGTGGGCAACCACAGCAAAGCCCTTGCCCATTTCTCCGGCCCGGGCGGCTTCGATGGTGGCGTTGAGGGCGAGAAGCTCGGTCCGCGACGCGATATCCTGGATCAGTTTCAGAACCCCTTCGATCGCCTGGGCGGCAATATCCAGCTGGGTCATGGTGCTCGATGCCCGGTCGGTTTCGGCGATCGCGGTCTCCACGACGCTTTTTGTCTTCGCGGTGTGTTCTTCGATATCGGATATGGCCTTCAGAATGTTCACCGAATCGCTGCTGGCGCGTTTGATATGTTGAACCATGGTCTCAGTCGAGAGCGAAATTCCGTGCGCGGAATTGCCCACCGTATTGACGGCGGCGGTCATGCCGTCGACGGACTTGCCGACGCGGCCGGTTTCCTCGGCCACCGTATCGGCATCCACAGCCGTCTCGTTCGACTGTCTGGACATGGAGTGCGACACCGATGTCAGGGTTTCCGCCGCTTCGCTGAGGGAGGTGGCGTTGTGCGCGATGCCCTGGACCAGGGTCTGCACCTTGTCCATCAGCGCGTTGAATCCATAGGCCAGCTCGCCGGCCTCGTCCCCCGGTTCGTCCGGAAGCCGAGCCGAGAGATCGGCTTCGCCGCCGGCAAGCTCGAGCAGACGGGCGGTCACCAGTCCGGTGCCGAGTGTTGCCCCGTGCTCGGCCTGATTAAGGCCGGCTAGTTCGTCTTCGGCGGAAACCCGCAGGCCGCCGGCAAAGAGATTCAGTAACTTGAAAAACACAAATGAAAGTCCGAACGCCCAGGCGAACGCCAGCAGGACGCCTTCACCCTGTATCAGGAACTGCTGCCAGCGACTGCCGTTGACCAGATAATCCGGTGCGGCGAAGAACGCGACGGCGAGCGTGCCCCAGGCGCCGGTCATGCCGTGAACCGGAACCGCGCCGATTGCGTCGTCCAGCTTGAAGACCCGTTCCAGCAGCTCCGCGCCGTAGAACGCCACGAGACCGCCTGAAAAGCCGATGGCAATGGCGCCCCAGGTATGGACGGCATCGCAGCCGGCGGTGATCGCCACCAGCCCGCCGAGCAGGCCGTTGATTGAGCGGTCGGGGCGGAAGAGCCCGTCCTGCAACCGTCCCGCAAACATGCTGGCCAGGCCACCGAAAGCGGCGGCAATGATGGTGTTGGAGACGATATGCGCGAAGGCTGGCGTGCCGGCGGTGGTCGATCCGCCGTTGAATCCGATCCAGCCGACAAAGAGAATGAGGGCACCCATCGTTGCCAGGACAGGGCTGTGGCCGTGGATCTGGACCGGTTTTCCGTTCGCGTCGAAGCGGCCGTGACGGGCGCCGATCACCACGATGCCGGCCAGGGAAACCCAACCTCCGATGGAATGAACCACAGTCGAGCCGGCAAAGTCGATGAAGCCTTTGTCTCCGAGGTATGCGGGGTTGTCGCCGTTCAGAAGATTGCCCCAGGCCCAGTGGCCGAATACCGGATAGATGACGATGGCGATAAAGACCGTAATCACGAGATAGCCGCCGAATTTCATGCGCTCGGCCACGGCTCCGGAGACGATGGTGGCCGCCGTGCCGCAGAACACCGCCTGAAACACGAAGAATGTGAAGCCCCATTCGGAGAGACTGTCGAACGCAAAAAGATCCCACTGAAGGCCGATAAAACCACCGAAGCTGTTGCCGAACATCAGCATGAAGCCGATGCCGCCGAAACAGATAATGGCCAGCACCAGATCGGCGATGTTTTTCTGCGCCACATTGACCGAGTTCTTCGAACGCACGAGACCGGCTTCAAGGAGCAGAAAGCCACCCTGCATCAACAGGACCAGTGCCGCGGCGACCATGGTCCAGACGTGGTCGAGATTGGCCTGCGGCGCCAGATCGGCGATACGGGCGTCAATCAGGCTTTGAATGAGCGCGCTCTGTTCGGCCGAGATTTCCGCTGCCTGCAAGAGGCCGCCGCCCGCGGCCACAATACCGATAAGACACGCTGTAAAGACGATCTTTTTCACTAGGTAATTCATCGCATACAACCCCTGGCCACCTGCCGCCTGCTGATTTTTGTCTGATATTGAAACCGGTCTGTACGACCGGAACTTCCTGCAGCTACAACTCACGCGGATCGTGGAAACTCCCGCAATTAAACTAAATTTCAGTTAAAAATTGTTCGTTATCAGACTATTGAGGAAAGATTGCTATGCCTTTTACATTCGTAGACAGTTGAATTCCGGACGGATGCGACAGATATTCAAGGTGGTGCCTGTGAGTGCCCTGCCTGGGACGTCCGGTGCCAGCGGTTTTGTCCACTTGCGATCACGGTCGGACGCTCTGCATTCCGGCCGGGATTGCCTGGCAGGTATCTCTTAATTTGAGGGGAGGGCAGGCGCTGATTGAGTGCTATGCTTTGCGCATACCCGCAGGTTCGTCTGCGCCGGAAAATTTCAAAGAAACAGAATTCATGTTACCGGAAGCTGCCTTGAATACCGAGCCCCTGTCCTCTGAATCATCGCCTAAACGCGTGGCGATTGTGCGGGCGGCGGGCAAACTCTTTCTCGAGAGCGGGTACGGCGAAACCAGTATGGATGCCATTGCGGCCGAAGCCGAAGTGTCCAAGCGTACGGTCTATAGTTATTTTTCAGGCAAGGACGCCTTGTTCGAAGCGGTCATGATCGACCTTTGCGAAAGCGAAGCCGGGATGCCGCACAGCGATCTGCCAGACCATCCGGCCGAGGAGGTTCTCACGAATTTCGGACGTGGGTACGTTAAAGTCGTGTCCTCCGATATTGTTCTGACAATATTTCGAATTGCGGCCTCTGAATCCGCCCGTTTCCCGGAACTCGGCGAGACCTTTTACCGCTGCGGACCGATGCGCTCGAACCACAGGCTGGCAGCCTATCTGAAGGCGCGCGAGCGTGCGGGGGAATTGCAGGTCCCCGAGCCGGAACTGGCCGCTGCACAGTTTCTGGCACTGGTGAAGAGCGAGTTTTTCCTGCGCCTGATGCTTGGCGTTGGACCGAAGCCAGACGAGGCGGATGTCGAGAGGCTGGTCGGCTCCGCCGTACGGACATTCCTCAGCCGTTATGGGCGCAAGGCGGGATAGCCATTGTCCGGACCGGCTTCCGGTGTCGTATTTTTTGAAGGCCTCTTGACCTTCCAGCTACTGTAATCCTTATCCTCCCCTTAGCGTCTGCCTGTTGCTTTTCGCGCAGGTCGTCCCGTCGACACCATTCCCGACCTCGAAAAGCAAGCTGGAAAACGATGTGAGCTCTTACGTCTTTGCTATCGAAGGTATGACCTGCGCCAACTCTGCGCTACGGGTGGAGAAGGCACTGCGGTCGGTGCCCGGCGCGCAGCAGGCAAACGTGAATTTTGCGCTGGAGAAGGCTGAAGTGACAGTGCCCGACGGCGCGGTCAACCGGGAAACTCTCACCCATCTCACCTAGGTCGTAGGTCCGCCGTCAGCAACTTCGAAAGCCGGGCCGGGCGCGGCATCCTGGCCCGCGTGGGCGAGCATGATCTTGTCATCGGCAACGCGCAGATGATGGGTGAGTCGCAGATCGATACCAGTCCTGCCGACGCACGCCATGCGGATGTGACGGCGAGTGGTGCAACGCTTGCCCATGTAGCGATCGATGGTGCTTTGCCGGGCCTCTTTGCATTGACCGACCCGCTTCGCCCGGCCTCGGCGGCAGCCATCGCGCGGCTGAAGGCTATGGGCGTGGAGACCGTGATGCTGAGCGGCGACAATCAGGCGGTGGTGGCACGCATCGGCGCCGCGCTTGGCCTGGAACGCCCGCAAGCGGTTGAGGCTTTCCGGCCCTGTGTGAAATTCGGGCCTGAGCGCGATCCAGATCGCAGGGAGCAGAAAAAATGCACCGCAAATTGAGGCTTCCATGCGCACTTTGATGACATTCCGCTCATCCTGCGCTATTAGCCGTCTTGACTATGTTAGCGATAACAATCATTCTGACGACACTGCGGTTCGGGATCGGCTGCCGACTCTTTTGGTAGCTGGTCAGGGCTGTTGAATCAAATGTACGCGGTTATGCCTGCTGTTGGCTGGTATGGCGGCGCTAAAAAAACGACAAAGCTGATTTTGGAACCGTGACTTTCACCAGAAAGGGAACGGGCCCTCCATCGGAAAAAATGAAATAAAACTTTGGGAGGAGTTTATGAATATCACCCGAAAACTTGCTGCGACCGCAGCAACGCTGGCCTTGTCCTGCGGTGTATCCTATGCCGCGTTGGCCGCCGATTACACACTCAGGATTCAAACGCACTACGGACCGGAACAGACGTCCGGCAAACTGGCGACTCAGTTCGTCGACGATGTGGAGACCATGTCGGGCGGCCGCATCGACATCGAGCTGTTCTACTCTTCATCGGTGGTGAAATCGGTCGAGGGCTTCGACGCGGCGGCCAGCGGCATTCTGGACGGTGAAATGCATGGCGGTGCCTACCTGACCGGCAAGAACCCCGCCTTCCAGTTCGTCGGCGACATCATGGGCGGCTACGACACGCCCTGGCAGCAGTACGCCTGGCTGTACCACGGCGACGGCTACGAAGCGGCCAACAAACTGTATAACGAATTCGGGATGCAGCTGATCGGCTGGTGGATCTTCGGCCAGGAGTCGCTGTCGTCGTCGACGCCCATCGCCGGACCGGAAGATCTCAAGGATTGGAAGTTCCGCTCGCCCCCGGGCATGGAGACAGAGATCTTTGCTGAGCTGGGCGCCTCGCCGATCGTCATGGACTTTGCCGAAGTCCCCACCGCCCTGGAGACGGGCATCATCGAGGGCACCGACTACTCCACCATCGGCAACAACGTCTCCATCGGTCTCTACGACATCGTGAACCACGCCACCTATCCCGGCTTCCATTCCATGCCGTCGGATCACGTGACCATCCGCAAGGATGTCTGGGATTCCCTGCCCGACGACCTGAAGCGCATCATCGATGTTGCAACGCAGAAGCTGGCCTTCCAGACCGCTCTCGCCGGTGAGGCGCAGAGCAACAAGTACGCAGCCGAGCTGCGTGCAAAGGGTGTGAACCTCTACGACTGGTCCGCAGAGGACCGCGCCGCCTTCCGCGCCGCGGCACAGGCCGCCTGGAAGGTCTGGGCCGGGAAGTCTCCCGAGGCCAAGGCCCTGGTAGAGAGCCACACCGCCTTCATGAAAGACCTGGGTCTGGTGAAGTAGTCGCCACCGCAGGAGCTTCAGCAGATGATCCGGCCGCACTCCATTCCGGGGTTGCGGCCGGAACTGCCGCGGAAGGGGGACTTTCCTCGGCGCGTTTGTTAGGTTTCGATATGCCTGCCCGTAAAGTTGGATACCTTGCGGACTTGACAACAGAGAGCGAGCAGCCCGATGGTCGAGCACAAGCCTGAAAGTCTGATTGACCGCATCAGCATCGCGATCAGTCGGGTCGCGATGTTCCTGATCGCCTGGATCGTGGCGATCATGTTCTACGAAGTCGTCATGCGCTACGTCTTCCACAAGCCCACGCTCTGGGTGAACGAGATGTCGCTGTGGACCGCCGGTGCGGTCTACCTGCTGGCCGGCCTCTATGTCATGCAGCAGCGCGGGCACATTCGCATCTTCATCCTCTACGACATCGTATCGCGCAACTGGCAGCGCACCTTCGATGCCGTCTCCACGCTGCTGATCTGCGCCTTCGCCGCCGCCGTCATCTGGGGCGGTTTCAACGAAGCCTGGGCCAAGCTGATGCGCTGGGAGACCTTCGGTACCGCCTGGGATCCGCCGATTCCAGCCACCATGAAGCCGCTGGTTCTGGTAACTGTCGTGCTGATCGCCATCCAGTCTTTGGTGAACCTCGTCATCGACTGGAACAAGGAAAAGCAGGTTCACGACCTCGCCGAGGAAGTGAAAGAAGAACACGTCGACTGACGAAGCTAAAGAACAAGGCCGAACTCAAGGCCGTGCTGGGGGGATAGCAACTTTATGGATATCGGAACGATCTCGCTGATCCTGCTGATCGGGATCTTCGTTCTGCTGGCCATCGGCATGCCGCTGGGCTTCGCGTCCGGCTTTCTGGCTGTTGCCGTGCTGATGATGAAGTTCGGGCCGGACCTGCTGTTCCGCTCCTTCGGCACCGGGCCGTTGAACATCCTTGCCCAGCGCATCTACGGCCTAATGACGGACTACGTGCTGATTTCCGTCCCGCTGTTCATATTCATGGCCTGTCTGATGGAAAGATCGAACATTGCGCGGACCATGTTCGACAGCCTGAACGTCTGGCTGAGCCGCACACGCGGCGGCATCGCCATCGTCACAGCCGTCATGGCCATCATCATGGCCGCCATGTCCGGGATCATCGGCGGCGAGATCGTGCTGCTGGGTCTCATCGCGCTGCCCAACATGCTGCGCCTCGGCTACAACCAGAATCTGGCCATCGGCACCATTTGTGCCTCGGGAAGCCTGGGCACCATGATCCCGCCCTCCATCGTACTCATCATCTACGGCCTGGTCACCGATACCTCGATCCATGCCCTGTTCAAGGCCGCCTTCGTGCCGGGCCTCATTCTGGGCGGCCTCTACATCGTTTACATCATCATTCGCACCCGGCTGAACCCCGAACAGGCACCACTGCCCGAAGGCGGCGGGGATGTCACCATGGCCGACAAAATGCGCGCCCTGCCAGGGTTGGTAGCGCCGCTGCTTATCGTCTTCGTGGTCCTCGGGTCGATCTACGGCGGCATTACCGGCATCACCGAGGCCGCCGCCATGGGCTGCGTCGCCGTCCTCCTGTTGATCACCTTCCGTGGCGAGATGTCATGGTCCCTGTTCAAGGATTCGCTGATGCGGACCTGGAAATCGACCGGCACCATCCTGTGGATCACTTTCGGCGCCACCGCGTTGGCCGGCGCCTATTCGATCGCCGGTGGACCGACCTACGTTGCCAATCTCATCGTCGGCGCCGATATGCCCACCTTCGGCATCCTGCTGGTGATGATGCTGATCTTCCTCGTCCTCGGGGCCATCATGGATTGGGTCGGCATCGTGCTGCTGGTCATGCCGGTGTTCCTGCCCATAGTCTTGAAGCTGCCGCCCGATGAGCTGGGCCTCACCGGCGTGCTGGGCGACGCACCGACCTTCGTCTCGGTGTGGTTCGGCATCCTGTTCTGCGTGAACATGCAGGTCAGCTTCCTCAGCCCGCCGTTCGGCCCGGCCGCCTTCTACCTGAAATCGGTGGCGCCGTCGCACATCACCCTGCCCGCTATCTTCCGCGGATTTATGCCGTTTATCTGTCTTCAGCTCTTTGTGCTGACGTTGATCTTCTTTTTCCCCGAACTGACGATGGTGTTCCGCTGACCGGACTCGGCAACGTCGGTCGATGGATCGAACCCGGTCGGAGTCCATCAGCGCCGCGACCTTATCGGGTACGGTAAATCCGCCCTCGACCCTTGCAAGCAGCGCCCGCTCCGCATCCAGCAGTGCGGATATCGCCGCCCATCGGCTTGATGCTGTGGTGAAGCGCACCCGCGTCGCCAAGAGCGTCGATCAGATTACTCGTGGGTATGCCGGAAAGTACGGAAATATCGCCGGAGTCCGGGTGTTCGATACTGCGCCGGACCGTGAGAACGGGAGTATCTTCAATCATGATCTGAACCTGCAGGGCGGGTCTGAGGGGATGGGTGGCTAAATTACACGGAAGAGATGCCATCTTCCGAAAAATATTGCTTTGGGATAACGTGATATCCAATTGAGCGCTCAGACGCCATTCGAGAGAGCGAACGATTCCGACGCAAGTGGTCAGGAACGTGAATCGTTCTCTCATTCATCAAAGGTGGGGCCAGGTCGAGAATTTAACGGTTGCAGTTAAAATCGGTCTGTCTCCAGGGGAGGCGGCTTTGTTAAGCCCGGGTCAGATCGCGCAATACCGTGCGCAGGGTTATTTGCTTCTGGAACGGCGGATCCCCGAGGATCTGATCGCGCAGGCACGGGCGGAACTGGCGCGCCTTGTTGAACGCGCGCGGGGGGTCGAGCACAACGACAACGTCTATGACCTGGAAGACAGCCACTGTCCGGATATCCCGCGTGTGCGCCGGATCAAGGCACCGCACAAGGTCAGCCCGGTCTTCGACAGGCTGATGCGCAGCGAATGGATTCTCGATCCTGTCCGCGATCTGCTTGGCGGCTCGGCCCGTCTGCACGGCAGTAAACTCAATCTGAAATCCGCCGGCTATGGAGCGGCGGTGGAATGGCATCAGGACTGGGCCTTCTATCCTCACACCAACGACGATATTCTGGCGGTGGGTGTCATGCTCGACGATGTCGGGCAGGAGAACGGCCCTCTGCTGGTTTTTCCGGGCAGCCATCGCGGACCGGTTTTCGATCATCACGCGCAGGGATGCTTCTGCGGCGCCATGTCGCTTGCCGCATCCGGTCTCGATCCGGCCGACGCGGTCGCCCTGACGGCGCCGGCGGGATCGATCTCGCTGCATCATGTGCGTCTGGTTCACGGTTCCGACCTCAACCGTTCCGAACGGGACCGTGCGCTGCTGCTTTACGAGATGTCGGCGGTCGATGCCTGGCCACTGCAGGGGGCCACGTCCGACATGGGAAGTCTGGATGACTACGATCTGCGTATTCTCTGCGGTGAAAAGACGATCACGCCGAGACTGGCGCCGGTGCCCGTGCGCCTGCCGGTTCCCAGGCCGCAGGACGCCAGTTCGATCTACCAGGTTCAAAAGGGCATGGGGGAACGGGCATTCGCCGTAATGGAGGGTGCCGCGGCGAAATAGGACCTGATCAGGATGTCATGGAGCAGGCTGATTTTCCGTAACGGCGAGCAGATTTTGATTAACAGACAACCAGGGAGCAAGAGTATGCAAGGTTTTCCGAAACTTCCCCAGGCAGCGATCGATCTCTATGACGAGTACACCCATATCACACTCGACCGGCGGCTTTTCCTGCGTCGGCTTTCCGAACTGGTCGGCGGGACCGCCGCGGCCTATGCGCTTCTGCCGCTGCTTGAGGCGAACTATGCCGCCGCGGCGATCATCGAACCCGACGATGCGCGGATCACTAGCGAGACGGTGTCGTTCGACGGGCCGGACGGGCCGGTCAGCGGTTATCTGGCGCGGCCGTCCGCAATCATTGGGCCGCTGCCCGCGGTCCTGGTGATTCACGAGAACCGGGGCCTGAATCCGCATATTCAGGACGTCGTCCGGCGTGCGGCGCAAGCCGGTTTTCTGGCTGTCGGTCCGGATTTTCTCTCGCCGGCCGGTGGCACGCCGGAAGATCAGGATCAGGCGCGTGAGATGATTTCTGCTCTCGATCCGGATGCGACGCTCGGCAATGCCCTTTCCGCCGTTGCCTATCTGAAGGGTCACGAAAGCTCGACCGGCAAGGTCGGCGCCATGGGCTTCTGCTGGGGCGGCGGCCTGGCCAACCGGATCGCAACCAAAGCATCTGATCTGAACGCCGCAGTGGCCTTTTATGGCCGTGTCCCGCCCGCCGCCGACATCGCCAATATCAAGGCCAGGGTCTTATTGCACTATGCCGGTCTCGACGACCGCATCAACGCCGGCATTCCCGAGTACGAGGCAGGACTCAAACAGGCCGGAATCGACTACGAACTCTATGTTTATGAAGGCGTCAATCACGCCTTTCACAACGACACCGCGGCGGCCCGCTACGACAAGTCGGCTGCGGATATCGCCTGGGGACGAACGGTGAACTTCCTGACGTCGGCGCTTGCGTAGACCGGATCTGTTCCGGGCGCCTTACCGCTGGTCATGAAGCCGCTTCGGACAGCGGCCTGGAAACAGCTGTGCAGGCTTCCGTGTTGGAGGCCGGGTTTTTCCTGTATCGTCGCCCATCAGGGTTCAAAATACCGGAAGATGACGTGGATGGCGGGCGTATCTGTGCTGGGGATGTGTAAACGGGTACTCTGCGCTGCCGCGGTCGTTGTGCTCGCGGTTCTGGTGCTGTTGGGGAGGTATTCTCCCCTGCAGGCCGCGGCGGGCGAGCCAATGGATCTCTTCGTCTTCGTCGCCAACCGCGCCTCGTCCGGGATTGCGGTGATCGACACCCGGACCGACGAAGTCGTCACGCGGATCGCCACGGATGGAATTCCGCTGCATCTGCTGGCGTCGAAGGAGCGTCGCCGTCTCATCACCACGGGCGAAAAATCCCGATCGCTGTCGGTGATCGACTTTGACAGCGGGGAGACCGTATTTCGCTTCCCGCTTGGCTTCGTGCCGGCCACCATCGATCTCGGACCCGATAACCGCCTGCTGGCCATAGGCGACAATCAGGGGACGCTGTCGGTGATCTCCCTGGAAGAAAACCGCGAGCTTTTCAGACTCGAAGGCCTGACCGATCCCGGCTACAGCATGTTCGGCGAAAAAGGCGAGCGGCTGTTTCTGTCCCATCGCAACTCGGGAAAGATTTCGGTCGTCGATCTCGCCAGCGGCCGGATCGACAAGGTGATTCCGCTCGACGCGCAGTCAGCGGCGAAGGAAGGGATTGTCCATATTACCTGCACGCCGGGCGGTCATTACGGTTTCGCACTGCATCGCAAGGGCGGCGGCGTCAGCATCCTCGATCTGGATAGCGAAACGGCGATCAGGACCGTCGCGCTTCCGGGGGCGCACTGGCGGGCCTTTCCCACCGTGGACAGCCAGTACGTCCTGGTGCCCAACAGCGATGACAACAGCCTCTCGATGATTTCAACCCGGACCCGTCGGGAGTCGGCGCGCTTCAAGGGGATCAGGGAGATGACGGGTGTCAATACGGCGCTGTTCGGCAGCGTCGCTTTCGCCTTTGGCCGCAAGGCCAACGACGTGACCGTGATCGACCTGCTTGAACAGCGTATCATTGATCGTTTTTCGCTGCCGTCGGCTCCCGAAACGGCGGCGACCACGACGGATGGCCTGAAAATCTATGTCGCCCTGGCGGACAGCGATCAGGTGGCCGTCATCGACGTCATCCGCAGCAAGGTGGTCAAGCTGATCGACGGCGTGGGGAGCCAGCCCTGGGCGGTGTTCGCGGCGGGTGCCCTGAACTATTGCCACTGATCGCCGCGGTCTCTTCGGGACCGCTGGCCGAATGCTTTATCCTGCAAAGATCCGGGGCCTTAGTCCGGGAGATATCCGGCATTGCGCAGCGATTGCAAGGTCAGATCGAGCAGTCTGTGCACCTTGTCTCTCGCGCCTTCGCCGTCGCCGCGTTCGATCGCTTCAAGGACATCACCGTGAAGCGCCTGAGTCGAGGGGGCGATGACATCCGGGTGAGAGGTGACATTGATCGAAGCGCGCAGGCTTTCTTCGATGCAGGCACCGAAGCCTGAAAAGAGGGCGTTGCCGCTGGCGGTCAGGATCAGGCGATGAAAGGTGACGTCGCCGTCGATGGCGGATTTGGAGTGGTGCAGGCCGGCGTCGTCCATCGCCGCATAGGCATCGCGCATCTGCTGGATCTGTTCGGGGGTGGCGCGTTCCGCCGCCAGGGCGGCCGCTTCCGGTTCGACGATTCGGCGCATGGCGAAAAGTTCGCTCAGATAGGTCTGCGGCGGCGCCACCTGCCGGCGCCAGCGCAGCATGTCGGCGTCGAGAAAGTTCCAGTCGATCTGTTCGCGCACGACGGTCCCGATCCGCGGGCGGGAAACGATCAGGCCTTTGCCGGTCAGCAGTTGCAGGGCTTCGCGCAGGCAGGTCCGGCTGACCGCGAACTCTTCGAGCAGTGCGCTTTCATGGGGAAGGGCGGTGCCCGCGGCATAAGTTCCGGTGAGGATGCGCAGCGCCAGGGCTTCGACAACCGTGTCGCGGAGATTCAGGCGCTTGCGTGGCATCAATCCTGTGATCCTCTCAAGAGCGATCTTGAAGTGAATAGTATTACATATTACAAATTGCCTCGCCCCGCCAACAGACTGTGGAACGGCTTTCGCCGCGTGGTTTGAGGACAGCGCAACCTCTAGCCGACAAACCGGCGCCGATGCAAATGCATATGACTGAAAGCCGGAACGGATTCTGCCGGGGCAATGCGGCTGACCCGGACAGCCACGTCGACCCGTCTGTGGTGTTCAACAGCTGCGGGTTGGCGTAGATTGTCCGCGTCGGGAACGCGGTTCCGGCGTTGCCGTGAACGGCAGGTGCAGAGATTGCAGAGCCCCGTTGAGGGACAAGATGAAGCGCCGTATGGAACGGCCGTTTGAAAGGACCAGCAGATGTCGAAAGCAGCAAAATTTCACAGTCTCGCGAACAGGTCGGTCCTGATCACCGGCGGCGCTTCGGGCATTGGCAAGGCACTGGTCGAAGCCTTCGCCCGTCAGGGCGCGAAAACCGCGTTTCTCGACCTCGACGTCTCTGCGGGTGAAAAACTCCAGGACAGTCTGCGGGAAGAGACCGGATCGACCGTTGTGTTCGGCAACTGCGACCTGAAGGACATCGACGCCCTGCAGAAGTCGATTGTCGCTCTCGCTGAGGAAACCGGAGCTTTCGAAGTGCTGGTCAACAATGCGGCCAACGACACCCGGCACGATTGGCGCGATGTGACGCCGGAATACTGGGATGACCGGGTTGCGGTGAACCTGCGTCATTACTTCTTTGCGATTCAGGCGGTGGCGCCGGGTATGATCGAGGCTGGCGGCGGTTCCATCATCAATCTCGGGTCGGTTTCCTGGATGCTCGCCCAGGGCGGGATGCCCTGCTACACCACCTCTAAATCCGCCGTACAGGGACTCACCCGCTCCTTTGCCCGCGATCTCGGGCCGCATGGGATCCGGGTCAATACTCTGGTGCCGGGCTGGGTCATGACCGAACGTCAGCTGGAACTCTGGGTCGACGAGGCCGGTGAGCGGACCATGGATGAGCAGATGTGCCTCAAGGGCCGGGTCAAACCTCATGACATCGCCAACGCCGCCCTGTTCTTTGCCGCCGACGAGAGTGCGATGTGTTCGGCCCAGAGTCTGATTGTCGATGGCGGCTGGGTCTAACCGCACGGCCTGGTCATTTTGGAGACTTCGGGAAACACGATGAGTGACCGCGCTCCATGCATGCTTGTCGACTGGGGAACCACCAACCTGCGGGCCTTTCTGGTTGCCGGGGACGGCGGAGTCCTGGAGCGGCAGGTGTCCGATCAGGGAATTCTGAAGGTTGGGCCGGAAGATATGCCCGGGATTCTGGACAGTCTGGCCGCGCCCTGGAGCGACCGGATAGGGGAGCGTCCGATCTTGCTCTGCGGCATGGTCGGCAGCGCCAACGGCTGGAGCGAAGTACCCTATGTGAGCTGTCCGGCCGGGTTCGGCGATCTGCCGAAGAATGCGAAAGAGGTAAGATCTGCAGCGGGCCGCGCCGCCGTCATCCTGCCGGGTCTGACACGGCAGCGGCAACTGGCCGGAGGTCTTTTGCAGGCAGATGTCATGCGCGGCGAGGAAACCCAGATTTTCGGTGCCTTGAACCTGCTCGGACGGGAGGCTGCAACCTTCTGTCTGCCGGGGACGCACGCCAAATGGGCGAGGGCCGAAGACGGACGCTGCGTCGATTTCGCCACCTATTTCACCGGCGAGCTTTACAGCGTGCTGTCCCGCCACTCGCTGCTGGGGCGCCTGTTCGAAGAAACAGGCGGGAGCGCCCGTTCATCGGTTCCGGGCGAAATTCCCGAAGGTTTCGAGCGTGGGCTGGCCATGGCAAATGCGACGGAAGGACTGTCGGGCGCGCTATTTTCGACACGGGCGGATATCCTCACCAGGCTCATGACCTCTGCGCAAGGGGCGGGCTATCTCTCCGGGCTGCTGATCGGTTACGAGATTCGCGAGGCGCTGCCGAGGTTCGCGCCGGCCGCAGTACCTGGAATTGGGGCGCCTGGAACGGGTGTGGCGGGTTCGGGTGTCGCCGGGCCGGAGGGGGCCATCGTTGTGGTCGGCGCGCACGCGCTGGTGCCGCTTTATCAGGCGGCTCTGACCCGCGCCGGGGCGAATGTCGTCCCGCTGGACGGCGATGCAGCGGTGGTGGCGGGTCTGTTGCTCGCGTCACGGATGCTCTAGCCCTATGAGTTCGAGACTGATTCACGATTTTCCTTGGTTCAAGGAAAATCGATCAGGTTCTTGAGGTTTAAACGGGAGATTGCGGCATGTTTTCGAAAGACGGCGCCCCTTATCTGGTCGCCATTCTGCGCGGTATCACGCCGGAAGAAGCGCCGGCTGTTGTCGAGGCCCTGATTGCGGAGGGCCTGACCTGGATCGAGGTGCCCCTGAACTCGCCCCGTGTCCACGAAACCCTGAAGCTGTTACAGGCGTCTTACGGCAAGACGGCCAGGATCGGCGCCGGGACGGTGACCCGCGTTGCGGAACTTGAGGCCCTGAGCGAACTCGGCCTGTCCTACCTGGTCACGCCCAACAGCGATCCGGCGGTGATCCGAGCCGCTGTGGACAAAGGCATCGCCGTGGTCTCCGGCTGCATGACCCCGAGCGAGGCCTTCGCGGCAGCCTACGCCGGTGCAAAGGGCCTGAAACTCTTCCCCTGCGAGGTAATCGGACCGGCGGGCGCCAGGGCCATGCGCGCGATCCTGCCGCCGGAGATTCCCCTCTTTGCCGTCGGTGGGATCGAACCGGACAGCCTGCAGACCTATGTCGATGCCGGCTGCATCGGTTTCGGCATCGGTTCGGCGCTCTACAAGCCGGGCAGGCCGGTCGAGGACATCGCAAAACGCGCGGCGGCCTTTGCCCATGCCGCGAAGGCCCTCAATCTGCCGTCAGCCGGTTAGCACGGAGCCTGTCACCGGCCGCTTTTCGCCACCTTCTCTCGCCAGACCAGGATCAGTGCTCCGCAAATGATCAGCGCGATGCCGAGCGCGCTGACGGCGGTCAACGGCTGGTCGAAGAGTTCGAAGTCGTAGATGGCGGCAAAGACCGGCGTCGCATAGAGCAGCGGAATTACGAAGCTGGCGTCGGCGCGTCTCATCGACTGGATGAAACAGAACTGCGCCGTGACCATGGTCATGCCGAGCGCGATCAGGACCAGCCACTGCGCAGGGCTTGGTGTGATCCAGAAAAACAATGCGGCAATCAGCGAAATCGTTGCGCCGATCCCGTTGTTGATGGCGAGGATACGCAGGGGCGGCTCGCCGTTGGTCAGCTTTTTGATGAAGATGACCTCGATCCCCATGAACAGGGCCGACATCGCCGCGATCAGCGCCGCCGGCTGAAAGGCTTCGGTGCCCGGCCGGGTCAGAACCATTGCTCCCAGCAGGGCAATGGCCGCCGCGCCCCAGCGCCTTGGTCCCACCCGTTCGCTCAGAAAGGGGATCGACAGCGCCATGGTGACGATCGGGCTGAGGAAGCTGATCGCATTGGCTTCGGCGAGCGGCATCTGCGCCGCGGCGGCAAAGAGAAAACTGACGCCGATCCAGCCGGACACGGAGCGGCCGATGTGCAGTGGCCAGACGGCGTTGGCAAAGCTTGGCCGCACCCACAGCACAATCGGGATCAGCGTCGCGAAGGCAAAACAGAACCGCCCGGCGGAAACCTGAAGCGGATGAAGTTCCGGCCCGCCCAGTCCCCTGCCGAGTGCTTTGGCCATCAGCGAGGTGGCGGCAATCAGCGCTGCCGCGCAGATCATGAGCAGCACACCCTGAACGCGCGGCGAGACGGAAAACGGCTTCGGCATGGCGGTGGATTGACCTGGAGGAACGAGGTATGTGGAAGGTAGCAAACCGGACTATCACGATTCATTCCGGGGGACCAGCGCCGACAGCGGCAGCGGAGATTTATTCGACGCGCAGGCAGGATAATTGTTGGTTTTGCAGAAAAATCTCAAGCTCCACCAGCATCGGACTCAGCCATCCAAACCGGGTCGGCTCTCCGGTGGATCTGCTCCGGAGAGCAGGACCTGTTGATGCTGCAAAGGCGTAATCTCTGGTTTGCGGGGCGGAGGTGCCGTGCAAGTTTGGGAATCTGATTCGACAGCGTTTTCGGCAAGGAAACGCTCCACCCAGCTTCGACTGGTCGCATCGGCCCGCCCAGCATCATCCGGACCAGACGCTCTCGACCAAACGGTGTTAAACGGGCATTCTTGTCGATGTTCGTTCGGGCTTTCCTCCGAGGATGTCTGAAGCTTGGTAACGCCAGTCTCCCCGGTCAGGCCCGAATGGACAACCTGTTGAAAGACTACAGCTAGATCCGCCCTTTAACCTGAATCTCATATCCCGCTTCTTCCGCTTCGTCATCCACCATCTCGGACGGAAACCCCGGCGCGCGCAGGTCGGTGTCGCAGGCGTCTTCCAGGCGCTTGACGATCATCGAGGACCATGCGCGCGGGCCGTATTTCGCCTGCCCTTCGCGGAAGATCGCCAGCACCTTGGGAGAGATCTCCAGCGGCACCCCGCCGCGCTCGGCGAGGTTTTCGAACAGCGTCATGTCCTTGATCACCAGATCCATGGTGAAGTTGATGTTGTAGCTGCCATTCAGGATCATCTGGCTCTCGGTCTCGTGGACGAAGGAATTGCCCGAGGATATGCGGATCGCCTCATAGGCCGTATTGAGATCCATACCCGCCTGTTTCGCCACCGTCAGCGCCTCGCCGAGAGACACCAGATTGACCGAGGCGAGGTAGTTCGTGACCACCTTCAGGACGGAGGCCGATCCCAGCGGTCCGCAGTGCAGAATGCGCCGTCCCATGGCGGTCAGGGCGGGCAGCAGCTTTTCGAAGGCTGCGCGCTCGCCGCCGGCGAAGATCGCGATGTTGCCGGTTGCGGCACGGTGGCAGCCGCCGGAAACCGGGCAGTCCATCGGGATGGCGCCTTTGGCCATAACTTCTCTCGCCAGGCGCCGGACTTCGGCTTCATCGGTGGTGCTCATCTCCAGCCAGATCTTGCCGTCGGAGAGACCGGCGAGAATGCCGTCTTCGGCTTCCATCACTTCGGCGCAGATGGCGGGGGAGGGCAGGCAGGTGATGATCACATCGACCGCCTCGGCCATGGCCTTCGGACTGTCGGCCCAACCCGCGCCCCGATCCAGGAAAGGTTGCGCGAGATCGCGGTCCAGATCCCGGACCGTCAGGTCGAAGCCGTTGCGTTGCAGACTGCCCGCGAGCTTGCCGCCGACGTTTCCCAGACCGATAAAACCGATTTTCATTCCTTATCCCCGATTTCACCCCAAATTAACTTTGTTTTTGCGCGATTCAGTATCCGGTCGCTGTTTCTGTCAAAATCCTTCTGACGCCTTCAGACCTGATGCGGGCTTTCCGACATCACCAGATGCAGCTCTTTACCGTTGTAGGGATTGGCGAGCGCCACCTCTTCGTTCAGTTCCACGCCCAGTCCCGGCGCACGCGGCGGGATGACATAACCGTCTTCCCACTGGATCGGCTTTTTCAGGATCTCGGAATGAAAACCGCCCCAGGTCTGGATGCTCTCCAGGATCAGGAAGTTCGGCGTGCAGGTGCTGATCTGGATGTTTGCGGCGCCTTCGATCGGGCCGCAGTAAAGATGCGGGGCGATCTGGGCGTAGTAGGTCTCGGCCATGCCGGCGATCTTCTTGGCTTCCAGAATGCCGCCGACGCGTCCCAGCGCCATCTGCAGGATTGATGCCGCCTGATTTTCCAGCACACGGGCGAATTCGTACTTGGTGGTCAGACGCTCGCCGGTGGCGATCGGGATAGAGGTCTGGCGGGCCACACGGGCCATCTCGGCGGCATTTTCCGGCGGTACGGGTTCCTCGAACCACAGCGGGTCATAGGGTTCCAGCTGTCTGGCGAGACGGATCGCGCCCGAAGTGGTGAACTGCCCGTGGGTGCCGAACAGCAGATCGGCCCTGGTCCCCACGGCCTCGCGGAGTTTCTTCATGAATTCGACCGAGCGGGCGATGTCGTCGAGGCTGGGCTGGTGCCCGTCGTAGACCGTGTAGGCGCCGGCCGGATCGAATTTCAGGGCGGTGAAGCCCTGGGCGACATACTCGGCGGCCCGTTCGGCGGAGCGGTCGGCGTCGTGATAGAAGTCCTCGGTCTCGTCTTCGGCGGGGTATAGATAGGTGTAGGAACGCAGGCGCTCGTGAACCTGCCCGCCCAGAAGTTCGTAGACCGGCTTGTTCAGTTCCTTGCCAACGATATCCCAGCAGGCCATCTCGATGCCGCTGAGCACGCCCATCACCGATACATCCGGACGCAGGGTGTAACCGGCACCATAGACGTTGCGCCACAGCTTCTCGATCTTGAAGGGGTTGCTGCCGATCACATGGCGCTCGCAGACATCCTCGATCATCTTCGCGACCACATGGGGGCCAAAGGTCGCGGCATAGACCTCACCGTAACCCGAGACGCCGCTGTCGGTGGTCAGCTTCAGAAAGATGAAATATTTGCCGCCGAAGTGCGGGGGTGGATTGCCTACGACGAAGGTTTTGACGTCGGTGATTTTCATGAAGGCGCAGCCTTTCGAAAAGATGTCGTGCTTTAGGGTCTGTTGAGAATAAGGATATCGCTGTGGCGGATCGCGCAGGCGGCGCGTGTGACCTTGATCTCACCCGCCTGCGGCGCGGCGATTTCAATGTCCTCGATGACGAGCGGTTTTTCAAAGGTCCGGCAAACGGCGGCTTTCACTCTGTCTGTCTCCTGATCGGCGCGAATGAAAGAGGCGAAGTGTCCGCGAAGCGCTTTCGAAAATCAAACAAATGAAATGCCGTCTGAGCCCCCGGATTTTTTGCGGGTCTTGCGGTGGGTTCTCAAAGCTGTCTTTAGTCGCTTAGATTACATGCGCAGCTGATGGAGATATCGCAATGTCCCTGGAAATCTGGTTGGCCTTTGCTCTGGCCAGCACCGTCTTGCTGGTTGTTCCCGGGCCGACGGTGATACTGGTCGTAAGCTATGCGCTCGGACATGGCCGGCGGAGTGCCTGGGCCACGGTGCCTGGTGTCATGCTCGGCGATTTCACTGCCATGACGGTTTCGCTGCTGGGCGCCGGCGCGCTGCTGGCTGCGTCGGCGACTCTCTTCGCGGTCCTCAAGTACGCCGGTGCGGCCTATCTGATCTGGCTCGGGATCAAGCTCTGGCGGGCTGATGCGCGGCTTGAAATCCCTGCGGACGATGACAGGGACAAGGCGGCCGGATCAATGTTCCGCTCAGCCTATGTGGTCACGGCGCTCAATCCCAAGAGCATCATCTTCTTCATCGCCTTTCTGCCGCAATTTGTTGTGGCGGAGCACGCCGCCTTGCCTCAGTTCCTGATTCTGGGGGCAACTTTCCTCAGCCTCGCCACCGGATCAGCGGCGCTCTGGGCGCTGGCGGCGGGTGAGATGCGGTTGCGGTTTCGCAAGCCCTCCACCCTGAAGTTCGCCAACCGTCTGGGCGGTAGCTTCATGATCGGCGCGGGTCTTCTGACTGCGGCTGTCCGCCGGGGATAAGCTGTTGAGGCTCCACATCCAGGACAGGCTTAATCGAAGACCACGCCCTTGGTCAGCAGGAAGCAGCCGTAGGGACGGTCTTCGGTGGTCTGGACCACGGCAAAGCTCTTTTTCGCCGCCTCGTAGAAGGCGAAGCGCTCGATCGATCCCATCGGTATCTCTCGGCCTTCGGCGACGCTGCAGGCGGTCTGGACTTCGCTGTGCACCTCCAGAACTTCGTTTGCCTTGCCGACCACTTCCATGCGCTGAAGCGGTGCCTCGATGAAGCTGTCCAGCGGCAGAAGCTGCAGGATTGCCTGCGCGGCTTCGGTGGCATTGACGCCGCCGAGCTGGATCAGCCGGCCGCTGACGGTATCCGCCGCGACGCTGGTGGCGGGAAAGTTCCTGTCCGCCAGGGTCAGCACGTCGCCGTGGCCCATGGCGCGCAGGACCCACAGCAGATCGGCGGAGATGAGCGAAGGAATGGATTTCAGCATGATCGGTCCCCGGCTTGCGGTTACAGGCTTGTGAGTGGTTTCGTGATGGATTTGTTCGCTTCATAGGCCCGCCTGTAGGCTTCGTAGGAGGGCCGGTAGGCTTCGTGCGCCGCCATATCAGGCTCGATCCGCCGCTCGACATGAACCATGGCGTTGCTGGCCTCTGTGATGCTGGAAAAGGCGCCGCTGGCGGTGGCGGCGAGGATGGCGCTGCCCAGGGCCGCGGCGTCTGCCACATGGGTGACGGTCAGCGGCATGCCCGAGACGTCGGCGTGGATCTGCATCCAGAGTTCGGAGTTGGTGACCCCGCCGGCGATCATCAGCTCGTCGGGCCGGTAACCGGCCGCGCGCTGTGTCTCGAGAATCAGTTTGCTGCCGTAGGCGACCCCCTCCAGCATGGCCCGGAAGAGATGTCCCCGGTCGTGGCTGAGGGTCAGACCGCTGATCGCGCCGCGGGACAGTGGATCGGTGTGAGGCGTGCGGTTGCCCTGGAAATGATCCTGCACGATCAGGCCATTGGAACCGGGCGGTAGTCTGGCCGCTTCGGCATTGAGAACATCGAAACCCACGTCCTCACCGAGCAGACGCCTGAACCAGGCGACCATCGATCCGGTCGAGGTCTGCCCGCCCTCGACCACGTGAAAGCCGGGCAGCAGGGCGTCCGCATAGGTGCCCCAGATCCCCTGAGCGTGAAAGGCCCGGTCCGACAGGCCCAGATGCAGATGTGACGATCCGGTGATGAAGGCCATCTTGCCCGGTTTGACCACGCCCAGCCCGATCATGGCGATGAAGGCGTCGGCGCCGCCCTGGGCCACGGGAAGTCCCTCCGGCAGGCCGAGATGTGCGGCGGCGCCCGCGGTCAGACCGCCGATCACGTCCCCCAGCTCGATGATTTCCCGCGGCCATTTTTCCTCCAGGGCCTCCAGCCCCAGCTTTGCCAGCAGGCCCGGCTGATAGCCGCCTTGTCTGGCCAGATAGTGCCAGCGCACAGCGGCGTTGTTGATCGAGGCGACCCGCCGCCCGGTCAGATGAAAATTGATGTAGTCCTGGTACTCGCAGATGGTTTCCGCCCGCGTGAAGGTCTCCGGCTCGTTCTCCTTGAGCCAGAGCGCTTTCGGGATCATCCATTCGGCTGAAACAGGCCCCTTGCCGTCCGAATTGAGGCGCAGGGCGGGATCACCGCTGCCGGCAACGCGATCCGCCTCGGCGGCCGCGCGCACGTCCATCCAGATCAGCGCCGGGCGAAGGGCGTTGCCCTGTCCATCCAGCGCAACCACGGAACAGCAGGTTGTATCGACGCAGACAGCAGCGATCTCGTCCGGCGAAAGTCCGGCGTCGGAGACCGCCTTGCGGACCGACCTGCCGAGCGCGCTCCACCAGTGCGCCGGATTCTGTTCGGCCCAGCCGGGACGCGGAAATGCGGTTTCATATGCGGTCGCGGCGAAGGCAATCGGGGTGCCCGCGCTGTCGAAGATCCCGGCCCGGATGGACTCCGTGCCGCCGTCTATTCCGATGAAGTACTGGTTCGCCATGAGTTTTTCTTTGTTGCTTGCGAGTCTCCCTCTGGCAAGTGTGACAGATCATCGCGAACACGTCCTGCAGGTTTTCGCCCGCCGCCGGCTTGACGGCTCTGTGTTTTTTCTGCTTTGGAAAAACAAAAGCAATTCCACAAAAAGAACTATTTTTCTTATTTTAAGCTTTGGAGGAGACTTGCTGCCGGAGACAGCAGATGGAAGCGCGGCTTTCAGGGACAGGCGGGTCCCCGGGGAAGAAGCACGCAGGAACAGGGGAAGCAGCGATGACAGGGACAGGTGCGGAATACATCGACTCGATCCGCGATGGGCGAGAAGGTGACGATCTGCGGCAACAGTGCCGTCAGCCGCAGCTTCTCGATCAAATGTCCCAGGGCCGTTACCGAACTGGCCGCCGGTTGGACCGATGAGAAACTTCGACGGGCCCAAATCCGTCGCATCCCCGGAAAATCATGTAATGCCCGCAAGGAACCCGGAAATGCCCCCGAAAACGCCGATTGAAAAAGTGGATACGCTCGTTATCGGTGCTGGACAAGCTGGCGTGGCGATGAGCGAGCACTTGAGCAAGAGTGGTATCGCGCACCTTGTTCTTGAGCGGGACCGGGTTGCCGAACGCTGGCGCACGGGAAGGTGGGACTCTCTGGTTGCCAATGGTCCGGCCTGGCATGACCGTTTTCCGGGCAAGGCGTTCTCCGATCCCGATGCCTTTATGTCCAAGGAGGAGGTCGCGAATTATTTCGTCGAATACGCAAAGCAGATCAGCGCCCCCATCCGCTGCGGCGTAGAGGTCAGGTTTGTGGAAAGGAATCCTGGCGGGCCCGGTTTCCGTGTGGAAACCTCGGAAGGCGTGATCGAAGCCGCCAATGTGGTGTCCGCCACCGGTGCTTTCCAGCATCCGGTCATCCCGCCTGTTGTTCCTCAGGATGCGCCGTTCACTCAGATCCATTCCTTCGACTACCGCAATCCCGGTCAGTTGCCCGAGGGGGCCGTGATGATTGTCGGTGCAGGGTCGTCCGGCGCGCAGATTGCCGAGGAACTCATGAATGCCGGCAGGCGTGTCTATCTTTCGGTTGGTCCGCACGATCGCCCTCCGCGTGCCTATCGCGGTCGTGATTTCTGCTGGTGGCTGGGGGTTCTCGGTAAATGGGATATCGCGGCGATGGCGCCTGGCACGGAACATGTCACGATCGCGGTGAGTGGTGCGAATGGCGGTCATACGGTCGATTTCCGGCGTTTTGCCGGACAGGGGATGACGCTCGTGGGTGTGACGCAAAAATATGAAGACGGCGTATTGTCCTTTGCGCCCGATCTTGCGGACAATATCGCGCGCGGCGATGCCAATTACCTGTCGATGCTGGAAGAAGCTGACGCCTATGTTATCCGCAACGCTATCAGGCTTCCCGAAGAACCTGAAGCTCACATCATCGGTCCGGATCCTGATTGTGTGACCCATCCGATTCCGGAGTTGAACCTGGCCGAGGCTGGCGTCACCTCGATCATCTGGGCGACAGGCTTCAGTCGCGATTACAGCTGGCTGAAGCTTGACGCCTTCGATGAACAGGGCGCCCCAAAGCATCAACGCGGCGTGTCCGTTGAACCCGGAATTTATTTCCTGGGATTGCCATGGCAGTCGTGTCGGGGGTCCACCTTCATCTGGGGGGTCTGGCACGATGCCAAGTATGTGGCGGACCATATTTCCAAGCAACGCATGTATCTGGAGTACCGAAGTCAGGCGGAACGCGAGACCGAGGACGCATAGCTGACGCATAGCTATCGATGGCGGCAGCTGAAAGGGCGATGGCTGAGAGAAGTGATTTGCCATCAGCGTTGGGGAACATGACGATTTGCAGATGCAGAGAGACGAGGGACGCCATGAGTTTCACATAACAGCCCTGAAGCCTGGATGTCGGGTGGTTAAGCTGCCCTAACTGAAAAAACACGGGCGGGCCCAAGGTTGCGTGAAAACTGCTGTGACCGTGATGCCCGATCCGATGGAGACCTAGATGACGCACACCAGAATCCGTCCGTTCAACACCCGAGACACTTATCCGGAACAGAAACTCGATAACGATCTCTGCCAGACCGTCGTCGCCCGCGGCACGATGGTCTTCGTGCGCGGGCAGATCGGGCAGGATCTGGACACCGCCGTCAACGTCGGGATCGGCGATCCGGTGGCCCAGACCGAACAGGCCATGGCGAACATCGCAAAGCTGCTGGATGAAGCCGGATCGCAGCTCGATCACATCTGCAAGGTCACGGTCTACATCACCGATCCGCGCTATCGCGAGGATGTTTACCGGACTATGGGCAAGTCGTTGCAGGGCGTGTTCCCGGTCTCCACCGGCATCGTGGTCTCGGCGCTGGCGCGTCCGGAGTGGCTGGTGGAAATCGATGTGATCGCGGTGATCCCCGATTAAGGGGCATCCCTTTTTGGCTGATCTGATAAGGAGTGTGAGATGACAGGCATCCCCCTTCGTGCGTTGACTCAGGCGCAGGTCGACGCGTTCCGGGCCAACGGCGTTCTGACCGTCGAGAACGCGGTCACGCCCGGGCAGCTCGCTGCCCTGCGTGCCGACTTCGCCGGCTGGGTCGAGGAAAGCCGCAGCCGGACGGAAAGCTACGGCGAGACCATCGACGGCCGCCCGCGATTCGATCTGGAAGGCGCGCACTCCGCCGACAAACCCGCCCTGCGTCGTATCAATGCGCCGGTCGATGTGTCGGATGCCTATCGTGCGGTCGCCCGCGACAGCCGTATGGTCGACATGGTTGCCGATCTGATCGGCCCGGACGTGCGTTACCATCACTCCAAGATCAATTCGAAACTGCCGGGAACCAGAACCGAGGTGAAGTGGCATCAGGACTTCCCCTTCACCCCGCATAGCAATCCGGATCTGATCACGGCGTTGCTGATGATCGACGAAGTGACCGCTGAAAACGGGCCGCTGGAAGTGGTGCCGGGGTCCCACGAAGGTCCGATCCATTCGCTCTGGCACGGCGGGCGCTTTACCGGCGCGGTCGCCGAGGATATCGCCGATGAACTGCAGGCCCGGGCGGTCAAATGCTTCGGCCCGGCGGGATCGGTCTGCCTGATGCACACAAAGCTGGCGCACGGTTCGGCTCCCAATCTCTCCGCCCGTCCGCGTACGCTGTCGATCACGGTTTATGCCGCCGCCGATGCGGCCGCCTGTTCGCCCAATCCGGTGCCCTCGACGCTGGACGGCGAAATCGTGCGCGGAACCGAGCCCAATCGCATCCGCTGCGTTGCCTACGAAGTGGAGACGCCGGAATATCCCAAGGGCGCGTCCTTTTTCCTGCAACAGAAGACGGGCTGAGGCGAAGGACCGGGCTTCGGGAGCGATGAAGAGCCCGCTTGAAAGACAAAAACAACAGGACAGAAAATGACCTTTTCCATAGCGGCGCGTTGCGAAAATACCGGCATGTTCGGTCTCGCGGTCTCCTCCTCCTCTCCGGCTGTGGCCGCCCGCTGCGCCTATGCCCGCGCCGGGGCGGGGGCGGTTGCCAGCCAGAACATCACCGATCCGACGCTCGGCCCGAAGACGCTCGACCTGATGGCCGGCGGCGCCTCGGCGCCCGAAGCCGTCGCACAGCTTGCTGCCAACACGCCCTTCATTCAGTACCGGCAGCTGACGGCGATCGACGGTGAGGGCCGCACCGCGCACTTCTCCGGTGAACACACGCTCGGCACCCATGCCGTGGCCGCGGGGATCAATGTCGTCTGCGCCGGTAATCTGCTGGCCAACAGGGACGTGCCCTCGGCAATGGTCGCGGCCTTCGAGAACAGCAGCGGCGATCTGGGCGACCGCATAATCGGGGCCATGAAGGCGGCGCTGGCCGCCGGGGGCGAGGCAGGCCCGGTCCATTCCGCCGGGCTCTATCTGGTGCGTGACGTCGCCTGGCCGGTGGCCGACCTGCGGGTCGACTGGCACGAAACCGATCCCATCAGTGCGCTGGCCGGTTTGTGGGACCTCTACAAGCCGCAGCTCGAAGCCTACGTCACCCGGGCGCTCGATCCGCGCGAGGCGCCAAGCTACGGGGTGCCCGGGGATACGTAAGGGGCGATAAATAAGGGAGATACGTGAGGAACGTTACGTGATGTTCGCGGGTGACGGAAGAGGCGAACAGCCGCCTTCCATTTCAGCCGCGATCATGCTTTAGATCCACCCATGCGCTTTACCCTTCGACAGCTGGAATACTTCGTCGCCGCCGGTGAGACCGAAAGCATCACCCGGGCCTCGGAACGCACCTCGATTTCGCAACCCTCGATCTCCACGGCGATTTCCCAGCTCGAGCGCGAACTGGGCGTGCAGCTCTTCATCCGCCATCACGCGCAGGGGCTGTCGCTGACCCGGGCCGGGCGGCGCCTGCTGCGCGAGGCCAAGGCGCTGCTGGAGCAGGCCGAAGGCCTGTACCATCTGGCCGGCGAGGTCAGCGGTCAGCTGCGTGGCAGCCTTGCCGTGGGCTGTCTCGTCACCCTGGCGCCGATGATCGTCCCCGAACTCGCGCACTCCTTCATTGCCGCCTATCCCGAATCCGAGATCCGGCCGCAGGAAGACCATCAGGAGGCCCTGTTGGAACGTCTGCGGCGCGCCGAGATCGACGTGGCCATCACCTACGATTTGCAGATCCCCAACGACATCGCCTTTCAGCCCCTGGTCAGCCTGCCGCCCCATGCGCTGGTCAGCGAGGATCACCCGCTGGCCAGACGCGGCGAGGTGCGGCTCGGGGAACTGGCCGACGAGCCGCTGATCCTGCTGGATCTGCCTATGAGCCGGGAATATTTCCTCGCCATGTTCATGCGCGAGGGTCTGGAGCCCAACATCGGCGCCCGCTCGGCCCATCAGGAGGTCGTGCGCACCATGGTCGCCAACGGCCACGGCTACAGCCTCGCCAACATCCGTCCGCGCTCCGATCAGGCGATGGACGGCCGCCGGCTGGTCCGGCTCGCGCTCGCCGGCGACTTCCGACCCATGGCCATCGGCACCGCGACAGCGGCCCGGATCAACAAGATGCGCCTGCTGAGCGCCTTCGAGGCGCACTGCCGCGCCTGCATCTCCGACCGGCACATCCCGGGGATGGTGGCACCGGGTGAGGGGGCTTAGGCGGGGTGGAGCGTGCAAACGTGAGTATTTTTCAGGTTTTAGCCTGTTTTAATTGTTTATCGTTTCAGGCTGTGACCTTATTTAACTGTTATTAAAACAGGTTGCAATCTGATATTATGAAATTTTAGAACAGGCTGTAACATTATGATTGTCAGCAGAAAGACCGTTCCGCGCCAGCGCTTGGATCAACGTTTTTCATCCATGAAGCCGGAATCCCGCTTTTGTCCTCCGCCGAAAGGCTGGATCAGGGCGATACGCGACGCTTTAGGTATGTCCGGCCCCCAGCTCGGTCAACGTATGGGCGTGAAGGCCCAAAGCGTGGCCGACATCGAGAAATCGGAGGCCGCCGGAACCATCCAGCTGAAGACGCTTCGAAGAGTGGCTGAGGCACTGGACTGCGTCGTCGTATACGCCCTATTACCCAAATCTTCGCTTGAGGATATGGTTCAAGGAAGGGCGCGCGAGATCGCATGCAAAGAAGTTGTTCGGATCGCGCATACGATGGACCTTGAGGCTCAAGGCCTGTCTCAGGCCGTGCGCGAAGAACAGATCGACATTTATATTCGCGATCATCTTCGAGAGCGTGATCTGTGGGAGGAGGCTTGAAACGTTCTGTTCGACGAGCCGGACGATGCAACCCCTCTTGAGCCGGAAGAGCGCGAGGGTTTGCTCCAGACCTGGATCACCTATCGGCGGGATTTGAACGAAGCGGAGCAAACGAATATTGCAGCGGGGACAGCCTGGGTCTGGCGCGCTCGCCGACGGGACCAGCTCTCCGAAGAATTCCTTCGGCAGCTTCACCAGCGCCTTTTCGGTGGCGTCTGGGCCTGGGCCGGCATGTTTCGCAGAACCGGGCGGAACATTGGAATCGAGCCGGCGCGGATTTCCATCGAACTCAGAACGGCGTTCGACGACGCTCGTTATTGGATTGAACACGAGACGTTCCCGCCTGATGCGATCGCCGTGCGTCTCCATCACCGGCTTGTTGCGATCCATCCGTTTCCGAACGGTAATGGCCGAACGACACGCTTGATGGGAGATTTGGCGGCGGCGCGGCTTGGCCAGAAGCCTTTTACATGGGGCAGGCGGACCTTGACCGACGTCAGCGAAACGCGTGCCATCTATGTCGCTGCGCTTCAGGCTGCGGATCAGCATGACATCGAACCTCTGTTGGAGTTCGCGCGCTCGTAGGTTATTCTACAAATGAAAGGGTCATGTCCCCATAACCCGGCCTCCTTTGTCTTGCGGATCTCCTCGCAGATTTGAATGAGGGGGGGGGAACCTCCGGTTCCATTGCTCATGGGATCTCCTGGTCTGTTAAAAACTATCCAAGGTCACCAGCGTCGTTTGATGGCACGCGTCCGGCGTTAATCTTTCGCGACGAAAGTCTAAGTCCCCACCACCATCGGCGCCGTCAGCCGCCGCAGCGTCGCGATTACGCTCAGCGCGGTGATCCTGCCGGTGGCCGGATTGTCCGGCGAGGGGATGCCCTCGATGGTCATGGTCAGGCGCGCGGCATCGGCTTCCACCGTGACCCTGTGCGTGTTGCGGGTCACCGTCGGGTCGGCCCAGATCTCGACCTCGGTGCGCTCCGGGCCGATACCCGCCAGGGCAAGCGCGGCAGCCACATTGACGTTGGCGGGAAATCCGCGCGCGGCTTCGCGGGCGTTGCCGGAAAAGATTCTGGTCGGTTCGGTAATGGCGTCGATGTCGATGCCGTTGAGCGCCAGCCAGGGCGCGCCCTTCAGGCCGGCGGGCGGTTTGCGGGTGGTCAGGCGGATCGAGTCCACCTTGCCTTCGGCCACGGCCCTGACCGCATCCAGTCCCAGCAGCGCCCCGGTCGGCACCATGATCCGGGCGCCGGTTTTTTCCAGCCGCCCGATCAGCTCCGGGTGGTTCAGCAGCACGCCGACGGACAGAGGCACCAGTGTGCGGCCCTGTGCAATCACGGACTCCGCGATCTCCAGGAAAACGGCCGCGGGCGCGCATTCGACGACGATGTCGGCCACGGCCGCCAATCCGTCGAGCGACAGAACCTGCGGCGGCGCGCGGAAATCCGACAGCCGACGTTCGGCCCGCGTCCGGTCCCGCGCCGACACGGCCACGAGCGCAATGCCCGGCAGGTCACCGGCGTCTATCCTGCGGGCGACTTCAAGTCCGATGGCGCCGAGCCCGGCGACGGCCACGCGGAGAGGATCGTTGTTGTTCATGGTCGGTCCGGGTTAAGCGGGTTAAGCGACTGGGCGGCGATAACGGCGGCAGGATAGCAGAAGACGAGGGCAGGTCACGACACTCTGGCGCAGATCTGCAGATGAAAGTACCGGCAGGGCGTTCTGCCACCTTGCGGGTCTACGAAGGATCAGACCAACCCGGCGTGAATTCCAGCTTCAAAGCCTTTACGGTCTTTCCTGATCTTTTTCAGGATGTCCTTCAGGTCGGGGCAGGTTGTGCCGGTTCACTCCCGCGCCGCATCGGTGTTCGGTTATGTCGCCAGGGGGACGATCATCTATCAGATCGAAGGACAGAGGCCGCAGATCCTGCGCGCCGGCGATGCTTTCCGACGTCGCCATCGTCTACGGCATCCTGCGCAGGAGCGACGAGGGCGGGAGAATCGGGCAGGTCCCTTCGGCCGTCTGGTCGCCCGATCTGAAAACCAATGTTGCGATCGCCATGATCGAGGCGTCCCATTGGGATGCCGGCGCCGAGGTCGAGGTGGTTGTGCCCAATGGCAAGCGGGGCGCCGACGTACGGGCCCTGCCGTTCATCTGAGATCCGCAGGTCTGCGCTTGTGGGCGCAGACCTGACTCTGATTTCGAAAACGGGCCTATAAAGCGCTGGTGACCGTTTCCACGGCAGCCTTTGTTGCCGACACGATGGTATCGGCCTCGTCCCTGGTCAGGCACAACGGCGGCGCAAAGCCCAGGATGTCCCCCTGGGGCATGGCGCGGGCGATTACGCCGTGGGTTGCCAGCGCTGCCGCGATCTGCGGGCCGACCTTGAGGGTGGGATCGAAGAACACCCGATCGTCCCTGTCGGCAACGAATTCCACCGCCGCCAGCAGGCCGTCGCCGCGAACCTCGCCGACGTTGGCGTGATCGCCCAGGGCATCGCGAAGGGCCTGATTAAAGTAGCCGCCGGTTTCGCGCGCGTTCGTCACCAGATCCAGTTCGTCCACCAGCTTCAGGTTGGCGACACCGGCCGCCGCGCAGATCGGATGGGCGGAATAGGTCCAGCCGTGGCCGATCGGACCCATTTCGTCGGAGCCCTGTTCCAGCACCTTCCAGACCCGGTCGGCGACGATGCTGCCGGACAGCGGGGCATAGGCCGAGGTCAGGCCCTTGGCGATGGTGATGATGTCCGGTTTGATGTCGTAGTGGTGCGATCCGAACATCGAGCCAAGACGGCCGAAGCCGGTGACCACTTCGTCGGCGACCAGCAGGACATCGTATTTCTTGAGGACCTGCTGGATCTTCGCCCAGTAACCGGCGGGGGGCGGTACGATACCGCCGGTGCCCAGGATCGGTTCGCCGATGAAAGCGGCTATGGTATCGGGACCTTCCGCGAGAATCATCTCCTCCAGCTTGTCGGCGCAGGATTGCGAAAAAGCTTCCTCGTCCATCGAGCGGTCTTCACGGCGGAAGTAATAGGGCGCTTCGGTGTGCAGGATCGGCGCACGCGGCAGATCGAAGGCCTTGTGAAAGAGATCCAGACCGGTCAGCGAGCCGGTCATGACGCCCGAGCCGTGGTAGCCGCGCCAGCGCGAGATGATCTTCTTTTTCTCCGGCCGTCCCAGCACGTTGTTGTAGTACCAGATCAGCTTGATGTTGGTCTCGTTGGCATCCGACCCCGACAGGCCGAAATAGACCCGGTTGAGACCTTCGGGCGCCCGCTCGGCGATCATCTTCGCCAGGGTGATCGAGGCTTCGGTGCCGTGACCGACATAGCTGTGGTAGTAGGCCAGCTCGTGCGCCTGTTTCGAGATGGCTTCGGCGATTTCCGTGCGGCCGTAGCCGACGTTGACGCAGTAAAGTCCGGCGAAGGCATCCAGGCTTTTCTTGCCGTCGCGGTCGACGATGTAGGCCCCGCTGCCGCCGGTGACGATGCGGTTCGGCGTTTCGCCCCGCGCATGTGCGGCCATATGGGTCGAGGGGTGAAAGAAGTGGGCGCGATCCCATTGGTCGAGCTGATCGTTGTGCTGGGTCATTGGATGAGTGCTTTCGTCGTTGGTGATAAGAACCCGGCGGCTATTTGGTTTTGCCGTTCGCGTGTGATGTCTGTTCAGGGTGCCTCAGGTCGGGGCCGTGTCAGGAGGCATCGACGCAGATATACTTCAATTCGGTGAAAGCTTCCATGCCGTGGCGCGAACCCTCGCGCCCGAGACCTGACTGCTTGACGCCGCCGAAAGGCACGGGCGCCCCGGTCAGCTTGACACGGTTGACGGCAAGCATGCCGAATTCGAGGTTTCGGCTCATGCGCCGGATACGCTGCTGATCCTGCGTGACCAGATAGGCTGCCAGACCGTACTCGCTGTCGTTGGCCCGTGCGGTCACGTCCGCTTCGTCGTCGAAGGGGGTGATCGCGGCCAGCGGTCCAAAGGTTTCCTCCCGCATGACAAGGGCGCTTTCCGGCACATCGGCCAGCACGGTCGGCTGCAGGAACAGTTTTCCCGCCTGATGCCGTCCGCCGCCGGTCAGACAGCGGGCACCGCGTTCAAGGGCATCCGTGATCTGGGCTTCGACCTTTTCGATCGCGCGCTCATGCATCAGGGGACCGATCTCCACGCCGGGCAAAAAGCCGCGCCCGACCGTCAGCGCCGCGGCTTTTTCGGCAAAGGCCTCACAGAAGCGCGAATAGAGTCCGCGCTGGACATAGATGCGGTTGGCGGCAAGGCAGTCCTGGCCCGAGGTGGCGAACTTCGCCGAGATGGCGATTTCCACGGCCTTTTCCGGATCGGCGTCGTCAAAGATCATCAGCGGGGCATGACCGCCCAATTCCATGATCAGTTGTTTCATGGTTCTGGCGCAACGCGCCGCGATCAGGCGGCCGATCTCGGTCGAGCCGGTGAAGCTCAACGCCCTTACCCGGGTGTCGTCGCACAGGTTGCCGACAATCGTTTCGGCGTCGCCGGGCACGACGTTGAAGACTCCCGCCGGGAACCCGGCGCGTTCCGCCAGTTCGGCAAGGGCCAGCGCCGATAGCGGTGTCCAGGACGAGGGATGGGCCACGATGCTGCAACCCGCTGCCAGCGCCGCTGCAGCCTTCCGGGTCAGCATTGCCGAGGGGAAATTCCAGGGCGTCACCACCCCGGCGACGCCGATCGGCACCCGCTCCACCGACATTTCGGCATTCGGCAGGTGGCTGGTGATGTTCTCGACGTTCGCGCGCTTGGCTTCCTCGGCATACCACTCGATGAAGGAGGCGGCGTAGTCAATTTCGCCCCGGGACTCGTCCAGCGGTTTGCCCTGCTCCAGGGTCATGATCAGCGCCAGATCTTCGCGGCCATCCAGGATCAGGCCGTGCCAGGCGCGCAGGATGGCCGAACGCTCCTGCGGTAGTAGCGAACGCCACTTGGGAAAAGCCCGGGCTGCCGCGTCGATAGCGCGTCCGGTTTCCTCCGCACCGAGCGCCGCCACGCGGCAGAAGGGTTTCAGCGTTGACGGATCGCGGACTTCGAAGCTTTCGCCCTTCCGAGAGCCGGTCCACTGCCCGTCGATATAACCCTGGTCCCGCAAAAGACACGGATCGGCAAGCCGGCTCAGTTCAGATGAAAGATCGGTCGAGAGTACGGCGGTCTGCGCGGTCATAAATTTTTGCCAGTTTTATGCTTCGGAGCTCCCTGATGGGATTGGCGTCAAGATACGCGTCGGCGGCCGGAGATTGGGGCTGTCTTTACCGGTCGTAGCGGAAAATCCGTCTGAATAAACCGGTTCCGGCAGAGGAATCTTCTGATCTGGATGTAAAACCCTGAAAAGCTTCAGGTCTGCCCGTTTCCAAGCAGCGACTCCACCGGCACCGCCTGATCCTCCTTCACCGCCTTGGTCACGATGTAGGTGAAGTACTTTTCGATCCCGAGTTCACGTTCCAGCAGCCCGTCGACCAGACGCTGGTAGCCTTCGATGCCCCGCGTCACGGTGGTCAGCAGATAGTCGATGCCGCCGCCGACCGCCCAGCAGGCGGTGATCTCAGGGATGGCTTTGACGGCGGACTCAAAGCGTTCGAAGTCGGCCTGCCGATGATTGGCCAGCGTGACTTCCATGAAAACCCGGGTGACGTTTCCCAGCGATTTCAGCGACAGCCGGGCATGATACCCCGAGATGAAGCCCTGCTGCTCGAGGCGCCGCAGCCGTGTCCAGGCCGGGGTCGGCGACAGGCCGACGCGTTCGGCCAGGGCCACCTTGGTGATTCGGCCCTCGCGCTGGATCTCGGTCAAAATCCGCAGGTCGATGGCGTCGAGTTTCACTGTCGTCATGCTTTACGGACTGCCGTTGCCTCGGGATGAATTGAACCGTTCAAGCTTTCTGCCATGTTCGTCATCCGAAGCAAGGCTTTTCGGTTGTCAGCGATCGCTTAAATTGTCATGAATCAAATCATGACAAAATGGATTCCTGACAGTCTTTCCCTGAAGCGGCCGGTCTACCTTTCTCTTTCGGAACAGTTCTCCAAGGCAATCACAGCCGGAAAACTTTCGGGCGGTGAACGTCTGCCGACCCATCGACAGCTTTCCTATGATCTCGGTATTTCGGTCCAGACCGTCAGCAGGGCCTATGATGAACTCGCCCGTCTTGGTCTTGTCTCAGGTGAAACCGGTCGGGGGACCTTCGTGAAATCGGAAAAGGAAGAACCGGACCTTCCTTATATTCCCGAGCGCACGAACCAGACGATCGATCTGTCGATGTTGAAACCGGTATGCGAGCAGATGCATATCGATCGCCTGCGCGCATCGCTGGCCGAAGTGGCACTGGAGCTGCCCGCCAGCGACATCACCTCGTTCCGTCCGAATGCCGTTTTCACGCGCCATCGCGCGGTTGCCGTGGACTGGCTCAAACACTGCGGTGTCGAAACCGATGCGCGCAACATCCTGGTCACCAATGGCGCAACGCCGGCAATGACGATTGCCCTGATGACCGCGGCGAAGCCGAAAGCGACCATCGTGAGCGAGGAACTGGGCCATCACACGCTCATTCCGCTGGTGTCCTATCTGGGTATGAACCTGAAGGGCATCGCCATCGACGAAGAGGGCATCCGGCCCGATGCGCTGGAGCAGGCGTGCCGGGCACAGGACGTTCAGGCGCTCTATCTGTTGCCCAACGGCGCGAATCCCACCAATGCGATCATGGGGCTGAAGCGGCGCGAAGCGCTGGTGGAAATTGCCCGGCGCTACGATCTTCAGATCATCGAAAACGATGCCTGGGGACCGCTGGTGGAAGATCATCCGACACCCTTCGTCAATCTGGCACCGGAGCGGACCCATTATTTTACCAGCTTCACCAAAACCGTGGTGCCGGGGCTTCGGACCGGATATCTGGTGGTTCCGGAGCGTTTTATTGCGGCTGCTGCAAACCGTCACCTGGTTACCAACTGGATGGCGACCCCGATTATCGCCGAGCTGGCGACGCGCTGGGTGGAGGATGGCACCGCCTTGGAACTTGTTCGGTGGCAGCGTAACGCTCTGCGGCGCAGGCACCAAATCGTCGATGAAGTTCTCAACGGTATAAGCTATCGCGCCCATCCCGAAAGCCTGCATATCTGGCTGCCGCTGCCCGAGGGCCGCAAGGAGGATGAGTTCACCTCACTGGCCCGGGTGCAGGGCGTTGCCGTCGCGCCGGGCAAATCCTTTGCGATTTCCCAGGAGCGGGCGGCCCCGGCCGTCCGGATTTGCGTTGGCGCATCCCGCGAGGATGATCTGCGAGCCGGACTGTTCACGCTTTCGGGTCTCTATCACGGGGACCCGGAACCCGCGCTTCTGACGATCTGACTGCTCGCGCCTTCCGCCAAATCACGGTCCGCAGCCACCAGGTCGGGTTCGCCGCCCGCGCGACGGGCTTGGCACCTCTTTTTCTAAAATTGTCATGATACGTTTATAAAATTGACATGATTTAATGTCGATCACATCGTAAGGGCAGCAGCGGATGGCACCACGGGGGAAAAGGCGGCGTCATGGTCCAGCCGATTATCGAAATTGACAATGTGTCCAAGAGCTTCGGTGCCCTGAAGGTTCTCAACGAGCTTTCCTTCAAGGTTGCGCCGGGGGAAAAGCTGGCCCTTATCGGGCCGTCGGGGTCGGGCAAGACAACGATCCTGCGCATCCTGATGACGCTTGAGACCATCAACGGCGGCCACATCAGGGTCGATGGCGAGCAGCTGTGGCATCGCGAACAACAGGGAAAGCTGGTTCCGGCCGATGAACGGCATCTGCACAGGATGCGCGCCAAGATCGGCATGGTTTTTCAACTCTTCAATCTCTTTCCTCATAAATCCGTCCTCGAAAACGTGATGCTCGCGCCGATCCTGACCAAGGGGATCGGGCGTGTCGAGGCACAGAAACAGGCCATCAGCCTGCTTGAGATGGTCGGCATGGCCGAAAAGGCCGATGCCAAGCCGGCGCAGTTGTCGGGCGGACAGAAACAGCGCGTGGCGATCGCCCGGGCGCTGGCTCTGCAGCCCAGGATCATGCTGTTCGACGAAGTGACCTCGGCGCTGGACCCCGAGCTGGTCGAGGAGGTTCTCAATGTCATGCGGCGCCTCGCCGAGGAAACCGATATGACCATGCTTCTGGTCACACACGAAATGAGTTTTGCGCACGATTTCGCCGACCGCGTCCTGTTTTTCGACGGCGGGCGGATCGTGGAGGAAGGACCGCCGGACGCCATCTTTCGCGAGCCGAAGGAAGAGCGCACTCAGGTGTTCCTCAAGAAGATCATCGCTGCGGGACAGCGAATATGAAGGCGTTGTGGTGCGCGCTTTGGGGAGCCGCATATCTCATGCTGCCGCATGGGCGGGAAAGGCTCGTGGGCTGCAACAGCCGATTGAGCAAGCAACTGACTGAACACGGGAGATTTTAGATGAAAAGTTTGATGACGACCTGCAGGATGATCCTGCCCGCCGCCGCCGTCGCGGCGGTTGTCGCGGTATCTTTTGGCACGACAGGCGCGGTTAAGGCTGAAGACGATCTGGAACGCCTGAAGGAACAGGGCTTCGCCCGCATTGCCATCGCCAACGAGCCACCCTGGACGGAAGTGAAACCGGACGGCAAGGTCACGGGCGCCGCGCCGGAAGTGGCACGCGCGGTCCTCAAACGTCTGGGTGTGGAGGATATTGCGGCTTCGATTTCCGAATACGGCGCGATGATTCCCGGTATCCAGGCCAAGCGTTTCGACATGGTCGCGGCGGGTCTGTTCATGAAGCCGGAACGCTGCAACGCGGTCCTGTTTTCCGAGCCCGATCTCTGTGATGCGGAATCCTTTGCCGTTAAAAAGGGCAATCCGCTCGGTGTGAAGAGTTTCGAGGCCATTGCGGCCTCTGAAAGCGCAAAAGTCGGCGTCGTGGGCGGCGGAACTGAAGAGAAGCTAGCCCTGGGAGCCGGGGTCCCGCGAGACCGCGTGATTGTCGTTCCCGATCCGCAGAGTGGTTTGAAGATGCTGCAGGCCGGGCGGATCGACGTCTACGCCCTTCCGGTCCTTTCCATCAGCGATCTGCTGAAGAAGGCATCGGATCCGAATCTCGAAATGTTCGCACCGGTGGAAAACACGCCGATTTTTTGCGCCGGCGTTGCCTTCTCCAAGAGCGCGGGGGACTTGCGGGATGCCTATGACACGGAACTCGCGGCGATGAAGAAAAGCGGTGAGTTCGCCAAGATCGTCGAGCCGTTCGGCTATTCCGCCGAAGCGGCGATGATGACCAGCCGGGAAAAACTCTGCGGCGGCCCGAACTGACCGACTGCGTGACGCTGGAGATGCGTGCTTCCCGAAAGGGTGGGGCGCATTTCCAGCTTTCAAGTCGTCTTTGGGCAAGATGAATGGGGTGACGGAAAGCGTTATGGCCGAGTGGTCGGGTTATCTTGAACTGATTCTGCAAGGGGCTCTGGTCACTCTGCAACTGACCTTTCTGGGGATGGTCGTTGCTCTGATCATGGCCTTTGCGGGTGGCCTCGGGCGTCTGTCCAGGCAGTGGTGGGTGCGCTGGCTGGCGACGGGCTACATCGAATTCTTCCGGGGCACCTCGGTTTTCGTGCAGCTCTTCTGGGCCTATTTTGTCCTGCCTTTGCTGGGCTTTCCGCTTTCGCCGCTGCAGGCCGGCGTTCTTGCCCTGGGACTGAATGTCGGGGCTTACGGCGCCGAGGTCGTGCGTGGCGCCATTCAGTCGGTGCCGAAGGAACAGTATGAGGCCTGCACCGCCCTGAACCTGACGTCCTGGCAGCGGATGCGGCATGTGATTCTGCCCCAGGCCTTTGTCCTGATGCTGCCGACCTTCGGCAACAACGCAATCGAACTGCTGAAGGGAACCGCCGTGGTGTCACTGATTTCACTTTCCGACATGACCTTTCAGGCGCAGATCGTGCGGGCACAGACCGGGGAAACCGCAATGCCGTTTCTGACCATTCTGGTGCTGTACTTTGCGATCTCGACGGTCATTTCAACCGCCATCCGGGGGCTGGAGCGGCATCTGAGCCGCGGCCTCGACGGCACGAGAAGTTAGGCCGGGCAAAATGGAATGGGATTGGGCCTTCGCCGTAAAAATCGTACCGGCACTCCTGGACGGTGTTGTTATTACGATCGAGGCAACGCTGCTCGGGTCCGTGGTCGCCATGGCGATGGGGATGCTGTTTGCGATTCTGAGGCGCTCCAGGAATATCTTCGTTTCGGCGCCGGTCGGCTTAATCGTCGATTTCATCCGTGGAACACCGCTGCTGGTGCAACTCTATTTCCTGTTTTATATCCTGCCCGATATCGGGCTGGTGCTGTCGCCGCTGGTAGCCGGGGTCATCGGCCTCGGCCTGCACTACGGCACCTACACCGCTGAAGTCTATCGGGCCGGCATCGACAATGTGCCCAGCGGCCAGTGGGAAGCGGCGAAGGCGGCGAACCTGACGGTTCCGCAAACCTGGTGTTACATTATCCTGCCCCAGGCGATCCCGCCGATGATCCCGGCGCTGGCGAACTATCTGGTGTCGATGTTTAAGGAGACCCCGCTGCTGGCGGCCATCACGGTTCTGGAACTGATGAACCAGGCCCGCAGTGTGGCAAACTTTCACTACCGCTATCTGGAGCCGATGACCCTTGTCGGTGTGTTCTTCCTGGTGATCAGTGTTATCTCGGTGGTTCTGTTGCGCCGGCTTGAAGCCCGCTTCAAGCCGGAAGTCTAGGACGACAGATGCAGACCCCCGTCGTTCGCCAGGCACCTGCACCGGTCTTACGTGACGGCAGCGCCGAAGCCGGACGCATCGGTCTGATCTTGCTGGCCACTGATCTGACTTCCGAACGCGATTTTGCACGGATGGTGCCGACGGACGAAATCGGCGTCTACTGCAGCCGGATCGCCTATGCCAACCCGACCACGCCGGAAAACCTTCGCAAAATGGAGCCTGATATATCACAGGCCGCGGCGCTGATCCTGCCCGGTGAGAAACTCGATGTGGTCTGCTATTCCTGCACCGCCGCTTCGGTTGTCATCGGGGACGAAGAAATCGAGGCGTCTGTCGCCCGGGGAAAACCGGGGGTGCCCGTGGTTACGCCACCGGCGGCGGTGCGCGCAGCCCTGTCTGTGTTCAATGCCTGGAAGATCAGCATTCTGACGCCCTACACGCAGGAGACCTCCGTCCCCATGGCGCGGTACTTTGTCGATCACGGTTTCGATGTGAAGGGTTTGAGCTGTTTCGGGCTCGAGGATGACCGGCAGATGGCGCGGGTGACGGCGGACTCCATTATTTCGGCTGCACGGGACGCCATGTCGCCGGAGTCCGAGGCGCTGTTTATCTCCTGTACCGCCCTGCGCGCGGCCGAGGTGGTGGAGGAAATCGAAACCGTAATTGGCAAGCCGGTGATCACATCCAATCAGGCCAGCGTCTGGATGTCGCTGCGGCTGGTGGGGTATGATCGTGCCATCGACGGGTTTGGGCGCCTGCTCAGAACCCCGCTTTCCGATGAATGAGAATGGAAGACAGGCCATGAGTGAAGGCACGCTGAAAGAAATTGCCATCGGCGAGTTGTCCGTTGGACAGGGCGAGATAACGCTCTCCCGGATCGAACAGGCGCGCGAGCGCATTGCCGGTTCCGTGGTCCGGACACCGGTGGCGCGTTCAGCTTTATTGAGCGAGCGCGCAGGTGCGCCGGTCTGTCTGAAGCTTGAGCATCGACAGACCACCGGCAGCTTCAAACTGCGCGGAGCATCCAATGCGGTGCTGTCGCTTTCGCAGGCGCAGAAGGCTCGCGGCGTGATCGGTGTGTCGACCGGCAATCACGGGCGCGGTCTGGCCTATGCGGCGAAGGCTGCCGGGGTCCGCTGCATCATCTGCATGTCGGAACTGGTCCCCGCCAACAAGGTCGCGGGGATCGAGGCCCTGGGGGCGGAGGTTCGGATTATCGGGCGGTCCCAGGACGATGCGCAGCTTGAAGTTGACCGGCTGGTCCGCGAAGAGGGCATGACCGCCCTGCCACCGTTTGATCATGCGGACGTAATTTCCGGGCAGGGGACACTGGGACTCGAAATACTGGAGGACGTCCCGGATCTGGGTACGCTTCTGGTTCCTCTGTCCGGTGGGGGCCTGATTTCCGGTGTGGCCGTGGCGGTCAAGGCTCTGCGCCCGCAGGCACGCATCATCGGTGTCTCGATGGAACGCGGGGCGGCGATGTACGAATGTCAGAAAGCGGGAAAGCCGATCCTGGTCGAGGAGCTGCCGACCCTGGCGGACTCCCTTGGCGGCGGAATCGGGCTGGAAAACCGCTATACCTTCGGGATCGTAAAGGACCTTGTCGATGACATCGTGACACTGACCGAGGCGGAAATCGCCGACGCCATCCGCCATGCCTACTGGCAGGAGCAGGAAATCATCGAAGGCTCTGGCGCGGTGGGTATCGGCGCGCTGCTGGCGGACAAGGTTTCCGGATTGACTGACGCCTCGGGGCCGGTGGTCGCGCTGATCTCGGGCCGGAACATCGATATGGCGCTGCATCACCGGGTCGTCTCCGGCGAAGCCCCCGATATTTACGGAGACAGCTGATGACGCGCATGACCATCCTGACCGAGACCGAACTGCGCGATCTGATATCGCTCGACCGTGACGCCGTCGCCTGTGTTGAAGACGCTTTCCGGACGCTTGCGGGCGGCGGTGTCATCATGCCGCCGATCCTGCGGCTGGACATTCACGAGAATAACGGCGAGGTCGACGTCAAGACCGCCTATGTGCCGGGCCTTGAGGGTTTCGCCATCAAGATCAGCCCCGGTTTCTTCGACAACCCCAAACTGGGCCTGCCGAGCGTGAACGGCCTGATGGTTTTCTTCTCGGCCAGGACCGGCATGATCAAGGCGCTGCTGCTGGACAACGGCTATCTGACCGATGTGCGCACCGCCGCGGCCGGGGCCGTCGCCGCCCGGCATCTGTCGCGCGAGGAGTCCCGCACCGCGGCGATCTTTGGCGCCGGGGTGCAGGCCCGTCTTCAGCTCGAGGCGCTCACCCTTGTGCGGCCGATCCGCGAAGCCCGTATCTGGAGCCGCGATCCGGACAAGGCTGCCTTGACCGCGAAGGCGGCGGCGGATGCGCTGGGCATTTCGGTAACCGCCGTGACCGATCCGGCGCTGGCGGTCAAAGGGGCCGACATCGTGGTGACCACAACCCCGGCAACTGCGCCCATTTTACAGGCCGGCTGGCTCGAGGCCGGGCAACACGTTACCGCCATGGGCTCCGATGCGGAACACAAGAACGAGATCGAGCCCCAGGTCTTCGGCCGGATCGATCACTACGTCGCCGACAGCCTGAATCAGGTCCGCCGTCTGGGTGAACTGCATCACGCCATCGCCGCCGGAATCGTCCCGGCGGAACGGGCTTTCCCGGAGCTGGGTGAAGTGATCGCCGGAACAGCCACGGGGCGGCAATCCGATCAGGATATCACCCTGTGCGATTTAACCGGGACAGGAGTTCAGGATACTGCTATTGCGGCTTTGACCGTTGTCCGGGCAGAGACGCGCGCGTGTGGAACCAACTTTGAAACGTAACCTTTAGCGAGAGAAATCAAGTGCCCGATATCACTTTGAACTTCAGCCGCGCCGAATATGCCGAGCGTCTGGCGAAAACCCGTGCCGCCATGGAAAAGGCCGGGGTGGATCTGATCATCGTCTCCGATCCCTCGAACATGGCCTGGCTGACCGGCTACGACGGCTGGTCCTTCTACGTCCATCAGGCGGTGATCGTGCCCCAGGAGGGCGAGCCGATCTGGTGGGGCCGCAATATGGACGGCAACGGCGCGCGCCGGACCGTCTACATGGCGGAAGACAACATCGTCGGTTACCCCGACCATTATGTCCAGTCGACCGAGCGCCATCCCATGGATCATCTTTCCGATGCCCTGAAGGCACGCGGCTGGGACGGCCTGCGGATCGGCGTGGAGATGGATAACTACTGGTTCTCGGCGGCGGCGTTTGAATCCCTGAAACGGCATCTGCCCACGGCGGTCTTCAGCGACGTGACGGCGCTGGTGAACTGGCAGCGCGCGGTCAAGAGCCCGACCGAGATAGAGTTCATGCGCCGGGCGGCCCGCATCGTCGAGGCGATGCATGCGAAGATCCTGGAGCTGGCTGAGCCGGGCCTGCCGAAGAACGAACTGGTGGCCGAGATCTACGCCACCGGAATTCGCGGCGCCGACGGTCACTGGGGCGATTACTCGGCCATCGTGCCCATGCTGCCTTCCGGTGTGGACGCGACCGCGCCCCATCTGACCTGGGATGACCGGCCTTTCAAGACGGGCGAGGGTACTTTCTTCGAAATCGGCGGCTGTTACCGGCGCTATCATTGCCCGCAGTCGCGCTCGATCTTCTTCGGCAAGCCGCCGCAGAAGTACCTCGACGCCGAAATGGCGGTGCTGGAGGCCATCGAGGCCGGACTGGAAGCCGCGAAGCCCGGCAACACCTGCGAGGATCTGGCCACGGCCTTCTTCACGACCCTGGATAAATTCGGCATCAAGAAAGAAGGCCGCTGCGGTTACGCCATCGGGCTGTCCTATCCGCCGGACTGGGGCGAGCGCACCATGTCTTTCCGCCCTGGAGACAAGACGGTTCTGCAGCCCGGCATGACATTCCACTTCATGCCTGCGATCTGGCTGGACGACGGCGGACTGGAAATCACCGAGCCGTTGCTGATCACCGAGACCGGCGCGGAATGCCTCTGCAGCACCCCGCGCAAGCTCTTCGTGAAGCCGTGAAGGAGGAAATGCCGGTGTCTTCCAGCGGATTGCGCCCATCACCCGTGACCCCCACCGTCGATTTCGAGACAGACGGGGTTCAGCATGGTTTCCTGCGCCTGCCTTACAGCCGGGACGATTCCGCCTGGGGTTCGATCATGGTGCCCCTGACCGTCGTCAGGAATGGCACCGGCCCCACCGCGCTGCTGACCGGTGGCAACCACGGCGACGAATACGAGGGGCCGGTTGCCCTCTTCGATCTGGCACAGAAACTGACGGCAGAGGAGGTCAGCGGCCGGGTGATCATTGTTCCGGCCATGAACTACCCCGCCTTCTGCGCCGGCACCCGGACCTCGCCGATCGACCAGCGTAATATGAACCGGGTCTTCCCGGGGCGACCCGATGGCAAGGTGACCGAGAAACTGGCGGACTATTTCCAAAGATATCTTCTGCCGCTTTCCGATGTGGTGCTGGATATTCACTCCGGCGGCAAGACCCTCGACTTCCTGCCCTTTGCCGCAGCGCATATCCTGGAAGACAAGGAGCAGGAGGCGAAGTGTTTCGCCGCCGTCGCGGCCTTCGCGGCGCCCTGGTCCATGAGCATGCTCGAGATCGATGCGGTCGGCATGTACGACACGGCGGCCGAGAAGCAGGGCAAGGTCTTTCTCTCGACGGAACTTGGCGGTGGCGGTTCCGCGCGGGCCGAGACCATTCGGATCGCCAAGCGCGGCGTCCGCAATCTGCTCCGTCACGCCGGGATTCTGCAGGGCGATATTGAACCGGCCCCGACCCGTTGGCTTAGCATGGCCTCGGATGATTGCTTCATTTTCGCTGAAGACTCAGGCCTTGTCGAAGTCTGCCGCGACCTGGGCGATCCGGTCGAGGCCGGCGAGGTGATCTCGCGGGTGCATCCCATCGGCCGCACGGGTCAGGCGCCGGTCGAATACCGGGCGAAGATCACCGGCCTGGTGGCGGGACGTCATTTTCCAGGGCTGATAAAACCCGGAGATTGTCTGGCTGTCATCGGCGAGACTGATCTCTCTTCACATCAGGCTGGGGCTGAAAGGTAATCAGCCTTACGAAATCCAATAAAACTTCAATAATGCTCTGCATTTAAACACCTCCCTAACAGAAGAAAGCAGGTGTTGCCGGGTTGGCGCAAACGAGTTATTACATCGGCTAGGCTAACCTGAGGTTATGCATGAAACGTGGACGCATACCGCTGACCGCATTGAGAAGCTTTGAAGCTGCTGGGCGGAATCAGAGCTTTACGCGCGCTGCGCAGGAGCTCTTTGTTTCGCAGGCGGCAATAAGCCGTCAGATTCGTGATCTGGAAGGGTGGCTTGATCAAAAACTTTTTGACCGGCGTCCGCAGAGGGTGGAACTGACCCATGCGGGCGCAAGCCTGCTTGGGGTTTTGACAACGGCTTTCGACGCCATTGAAAATGGCCTTTCAGAGGTCAGTGAGCGGGCCGTTCGTTCTGTCGTCTCCGTCAGCGTCGAGCCTTCCTTTGCATCGGCGCTCCTTGTCTCCCGTCTGAAGAAATTTTCCGATGATTTTCCTTCCATCGAGATTTCAGTCGAAACCGACCATCGCCTCGTAGATTTCCGGGCCCACGAGCCGCAGCTGGCGATCCGCTACGGGTTATCGGACAAGAACTGGAAAAATACCCAGGCCAAGCATCTTTTTGACATCGAGCATGTTGCAGTGGTGGCTCCCGGGCTGATTGAAACCGGGCCGCCTCTGAAGGTGCCGGAGGATTTCCTGAACTACCGCTTGTTGCATGAGAAGGGGGAAGCCTGCTGGAAGAGTTGGCTTTCGGCTGCCGGCATCGACAGTGACAAGGCGGATAGGGGCCAAACCTTCGATCAGATGGGGCTTGTTCTCCAGTCAGCTCTGAAATCGCAGGGCGCCGCAATTCTGGACCGAAGCTTTGCGGCCCCCTATCTGGAATCTGGAGAGCTGATCCAGCCATTCGATATTTCCTTCAAGCGAGGTTCCTATTGGGTCGTTGCATCGGATTTCCACGGCCTTTCCTGGAAAGAAACCAAGCTGGTGGAATGGCTGAAGCAGGAGTTCGGGTCAGATCGATCGGGGGCGTAACCGGGACGGCGGGCTGCTGATGAGCTGCTGAAGGCCTGGCTGTGTTTGTCTTCACGCGAGTGGCGTTAAATCTGCCTTCACCAGGCGTTCGCGGTGCAGGGTATAGACTCCGCTTGCCACGACGATCAGCGCACCCAGCCATGTCCAGGCATCCGGCAACTGATCAAAAACCAGCCAGCCGTACATCGTGCCCCAGATCAGCAGGCTATAGTGCACTGGCGGCCTGGGCCAGTTCCAGTGACTTGATCACCAGAATTTCCGCCAGCGCCGCAATCAGCGCCATGCTGACCAGAATTCCCGTCTCCAGACCCCAAACCGGGGTTTGCCAGACAAACGGCAAGGGCAGGCTCAAGATGACGCTGGCGCTGAGTGCCGTATAGGCCACGGTCGTTGCGGTTCGGTCCGATCCGCTTAACTTGCGCGACAGGATCTGGCGCAAAGCGAAGAATGCAGCCGCCACCAGCACCAGAAACATGGCGGGGTGGAACACACCCAAACCCGGACGGATCACGATCAACATCCCGATAAAGCCGATGGAAATGGCGGTCCAGCGGCGCACCCCGACGCGCTCACCGAGCAAGAGCGCGCCCATGATCGTTACAAGAAACGGGGCTGCGAAGGTGACCGCTACTGCATCCGCGATTGGCACGTAGGTTACCGCAACGATGAAAAGGGTGGCCGAACCTGCCGCCAGGGCGCCCCGCCCGATCTGTAACCAGGGGTGCGTGGTGCGCAGCACGCTGATCCCGCGGACCGACAGCAGGATCAACACGCCGATTAACAGCCCCAACTGGCGCGACCAGGCAATCTGCACCGGATGCAGGCTATCGGTCAGGAACTTGGCTTCAGCATCTACCGCCGCAAACAGAAAAAATCCGACAGCCATCAAGGCAATGCCGCGCAGATTGTCCGGGTTCTCCGGGGCAGGTTTTACCGCAGTAGTCGGAGGGAAGGCTATGTGAAAGGCTCCTTGGTTCGGTCTCAAGCCGGAGGGCGGGATGCCGTGGCAGCCCTCTGCAAGACGCAGGCCTGCCAAAACATTTTTAAAGAGGGAGACGACTCCGGCTGTCGGTCTTCGCAGCGGCTGCGATCATGACCTCTGTGTCGTTCCTGCTGAATTCAGTAAACACACTCTCACCGTCTACAGGTGCAGTTTCAATCCTTGTCGATATTTATCTCGCTTGTCAGCCAGGCCCATGACTGTACAGGAACAGGCGTTTCCAAGAGATCAGGGCTGTGGCTTAATTTGACTGGCTTGTATGGCACGTTGGACTGGAGACCTGTGAATGCGAGAAAAAGAGTTGCGTCTGGCGCTCGTCCTGACCGGGGGTGTTTCTCTTGTGGTCTATATGCACGGCGTATCAAAGGAGATCCTGAAACTCGTTCGCGCTTCAAAGGTTTATCATACCGGGTCGGCTGGAACGGGCCAAGGCCACACCTATAGCGATCTCAATGACGATCCCGGACGCGAGACCGATACCGAAGAAATTTACTTCGAACTGCTCAAGCAGATAGCGCCTGCTGTGGATTTGAGAATTGTTGTCGATGTGATCGCCGGTGCGTCTGCGGGGGGCGTGAACGGTATTCTCCTTGGACGGGCACTGGCCCATGATCTGCCAATGGATGCTCACAGGGCGATGTGGCTGGACCATGCCGATGTGCTTGAATTGATGGAGCCGGAGACGGTCGCACGGCCCTGGAGCAAACTTTATATGGACGTC
>Ga0214472_10000104_pt1 | contig 112590 bp, 91 predicted proteins | sample RVTome_6_FD_207662 | JGI IMG/M metagenome (GOLD analysis project Ga0214472, IMG submission 207662) | Soil microbial communities from uranium-contaminated site in the Upper Colorado River Basin, Wyoming, United States - RVT140D175 | ecosystem: Environmental > Terrestrial > Soil > Contaminated >... | reverse complement strand
ATCGGTTCGGGGCTCATGGAATCGACCTGCAAGCAGCTCGTAGGGAAACGGCTGAAGGGCTGTGGTCGCCAGTGGGGCGAGGGGGGCGCCGTGGCCATGAGCGCGCTGATCGCGCAGCGCCTCAATCGCACCTGGGACGCGTTCTGGGAGACCCGCCCCCTCCAGCGGGCCGCATAATCGCCCCCCATCTTGGGATGCACCCTAGTACCGCGCCGCGCCCTGCGCGTGGATTGACTTTTTCCGTCCACAACGATATCATGCATGCCGCCGAAGCACCGGACGCAGCCATCGGTCCATGCGGCAGATGCTTGTGGAGGTTGGAACGCGGCAACCGGATTGCCGCCCAGCACGCCAGGGCACCTCCGGCGGGGAGCCTTCACGTTGCCGACGTTACATGTGTTGCAGGGGCCCGATAAGGGCAGGACGTACGAAACACCGAACGAACCGGTCGTTGTCGGCCGTACGTCCGATCACATCCAGCTCTCCGATCACAGTGCGTCGCGCCGCCACGCGGAGATCAAGCCGTCCAACGGCGCGTGGGTCTTGTGCGACCTGCAAAGCTCCAACGGCACCTATGTCAACGGGCGGCGCGCCGTGGGTCCCGTCAAGCTCAAGCACGGCGACCAGATCAAGGTCGGCTCGACGCTGATGGTGTTCAGCGGGCAGGAGCACGCCCAGCTCCTCAGCGGCCCGCAGCTCATCCAGGACCGTGTCGACCTCGACATGTCCAACCCCTCCGGCGGGTCGTCGATCCTCTCCGCGATCGACGCGGCTCAGGAGAGCGTCATCCTTCAGGCGCCCGAGACCGCCGACGCGGTAGCCGCGTGGAACGTAATCTACCGCGTGGCCGAGACGCTCGGAGCGTTCGAGTCGATCGACGCCTTTCTGGAGCGCGTCACCGACATACTCTTCGAGCACCTGATCGTCGACCAGCTCGTTCTGCTCATGTACAACGCGGAGAAGGAACAGTTGACCCCGCAGATCGTCCGCTACCGGAACCGCGAGCCGGGCCGGCGGCCGAAGATCGCCGCCTCCCAGACGATCGTCGAGCACGTGCTCAAGACCCGCGACGGCGTCCTGTGCGCCAACGCGATGACCGACGAGCGCTTCCACGGGGAGAACAACCAGGACAGCATCCATCGACTCGGCCTGCGGAGCATCGTGTGCGTGCCCATCGTCGCCCGCGACCAGATCCACGGGATCTTCTACCTCGACTGTTCCATGTCCCACCACACCTACACCCAGGAGCAGCTCCGACTGGTCGTGGCCATCGGACGACTCGCGGGCCTGGCGATCGAGAATGTCCGCCTCGTACAGTCCCGGGTGCGGACCGAGCGTCTCGCCGCCGCGGGCGAGGCGGTCGCGTACCTCTCCCATCACATCCGCAACATTCTCCAGGGCATGCAGGGCGGCGCGGAGGTGGTCGAACTGGCCATGAAACGCCAGGCCTTCGACATGATGCGATCGGGCTGGACGCTCATGCGTCGCAACCTCGACCGCATTTACCTGCTCACCCTCAACATGCTCACGTTCAGCAAGGACCGCAAGCCGCGAATCGAAAGCGCCCACCTCAACGCAATCCTCAGCGACGTCGTTTCGCTCGCCCAGGGCCGTGCCGACGAAAAGGGCGTGATGATCCTTACCGAGTTCGAGGAGATTCCGGCGATACCGATCGATCCCGACGGCATGCACCAGGTCGCCCACAACATCCTGCTCAATGCCCTCGAGGCGGCGCCGAAGGAAGGCGGCCGCGTCATCCTCTCGACGCACTACGAGCCCACCGCCGGCTGCGTCCGCATGGCCGTGTCCGACAACGGTCCCGGCATCGACCCGAAAGACCGCGACCGCATCTTCGACGTTTTCCATTCGTCCAAGGGGCACGCCGGCACCGGGCTCGGGCTCGCCGCCGCCAAAAAAATCGTCGCCGAGATGAACGGCAGCATCGACGTGGAAAGCGCCTTGAACGAGGGGACCACGTTCGTCGTCATCCTGTCGGCCACCCACATCCGCCTCGCCGACAGCGACAAGACGCACGGGCCCGACGCCTGAACCGCACCCACCCCTACGCCGCCAGCAGCAGGATCATCCCGCCGGCGTACGCAACCGCTATCATCACCGAGTCGAACCCGAACCGCCGGAACATCCGGCCCGTGCTCTTGTAGGTCAACCCCCCCACGGCGATCGCCGTCAGCAGCATGGCCAGGAGGCCGACCAGCAGACTCTGCGAGACGTTGACGGCCCCGGGCGCCAGCAGCGCGCCTCCCCGTATGCACGCGACGCCTTTCAGGCACGGAATCACGAAGATATTGAACATGTTGGAGCCGAAGATGTTGCCCAGGGCCATGTCCAGGTTGCCGATCCGGACCGCCGCCACGCTCGTCGTGATCTCCGGAAGTGATGTGGCCAGCGCCAGAAAGCACGCCCCCACGAACGTCGCCCCCAACGGCCGCCCCAGGCTCTTGATCTCGTGCACGCTCAGGATGTCGCCGCACCGCGCGAGCCACCACGACGCAGCCACGATGATCAAGGCCAGCATGACGACCCGGCCGTACAAGTGCCCGGGCGCGCGGCCGCGGACCGCGAGCACTTCGGGCGTCATCCCGCGCCGTTCGAACCTGTAGCAGAGCCGGACGCAGCCGAGGTAGGTCGCGAAGATCGTCGCCGCCCATGCCCACTCGAATCCCGCCAACAGCGCCGGGACCTCGGCAAACTTCGCAGACACCACCAACCCCGTCAGGGCCAGCCCCATCAGGAGAATGCCGAACGAACTGGACAGTGCGTGGGCGGCGCTGACGCCCACCAGGACCGAACCCCCGCCGATCAGGGCGTTGAGCAACACGATGATGGTCACGTTGAACGCACAGCTCCCCAGGATGCTCCCGAAGGCCATGTCCACGTTGCCGATCCAGACCGCCGTGCCGCCGGTGATCAGCTCCGGAAGACTCGTCACCGTCGCCAGTAGAATCAGCCCCATCCAGCCGGCGCCGAGCTGGAGGTGGTCGGACAGCGAGTCCGCCGCCTTCGTCAGCCGCGCCCCGGACCAGACGACGATCGCCCCTGCCACCGCCAATTCGAGAAACAGTGCCCAGGTGGGAAGCCCGGCCGTGAAGATGAGCCTGCTGATCAAGCCGCGATACCCTCCATCCGAATCACAGACCGATGCCCGGAAGACCTGCCGCCGTCTCCGCGCCCGATCGACAGCGGCGGCGGGCGATTCTAGCTCGGCAAACGACCGGCACCAACTCGCATTGGTGCGAACTCGCCGGCCAACGTCGCCGCGCAGATCGGCGGACGACGTCGCTGCCGGCCGCGCCGGTCGGGCGCGGGCCGACGCCTGTTATGTATAATGGCCATCGGCCGTCGGGCCGAGATACCCTCCATGAACCCCCTGGCAACCATGAACCGCTGGCCCTGGTACGGACGATGGCCGCTCAAAGTCTCGCTCTTCGGCCTGACGATCCTTGTCGTTTGCTTTCCCTACCCGAGGATGTTGGCACGGAACCTGGCGCGATGGGGCGACCCGGATCGGCTGATCGAGCCCGAGCACCCGCGGCTAGGAGCGTGGATCGCCGAGCTGCGGGCCGGGCTTCCCGCCGGTACAAACCACGACGAGACGCTTCACGCCGTGCAGCGGTTCGTCTATGAGAAGGTCCCGTACGAATGGGACTGGAACACCTGGGGCGTGGCGGACTACCTCCCGACGGTTGCCGAGGTACTCGATCAGGGTCGGGAGGACTGCGACGGGCGGGCGGTCGTTGCCGCCTCACTCCTCCGCAACCTCGGCTATGACGCCCACCTCGTCAACGATCTGACCCACGTATGGGTTCGGACCGAGGTCGGCGACACACTGAGTCCGGGCACAGCGCCCATCATCACGCGGACAGACGAGGGCCGGCAGTTCCGCCTCCCCTCGCTGGCGGAGTCGGCGCGGGCCGCCGGTGTCGGGATCGCGGTCTTCCCTGCGTCCCGTGAGGTCGTCATCGTGTTTGTCTTCTGGCTGCTGCTGATCCGACCCGGAACGGGTTGGCCCTGGGCCGTAGGCGGAGCGGCGCTGCTCATCGCCTCACTCGTCTTGCATCGCCTCGGCGGCAGCAGCCTTCAACACGACACCCTCCCGATTACGACAACGCTCGGCACGGTCTGTCTGATTGCCGCCGTCGCGATGCTCATTGTCGCCGGAAACCTCGCGACGCACCGCGCCAGATCGACCGCCCATCCAAGAGCGTCGGCGGCGGGTCCTGCGTCGCCATCCGTGTAAGGACTTGTCTACCCGCCGCGATCAATGGTTGGGCGATCCGAAATGGCTGATAGACTATTAGTACGGAACGGTACCCCGGCCCGGCGCGGCTGCACCCGCCGGCGGGAGCGTCTATCTCACGCGCCTGGGAGGTCATGGAACATGACGCGCCTCGTATGCCAAATGGCCATGCTGTTCGCGGTCGGCGCCGCCGCAGCCTGGCCTCAGCCCGCTCGTGCCCAGTTCGACGTGCTTCGGCGCCTCGCCGGCAGCACGGATCCCGTCAAGCAGATCGTCTACTTCAAGGTCAAAGGGGCCCTGGCTGAGACGCCGGTCAACATGCCGCCGCTGTTCGGTAACGAGCCGCCGATATCGCTCAAGGGACTTATCGAGCGGTTCAAGCAGGCCCGGCTCGACCCCAGCGTCGTGGCGGTGGTCGTCGACCTGCAACACGCGGAGCTCGGCCTGGCCCAGCTCCAGGAGGTTCAGGCCGAGATGCGCAAGTTCGCCGCGGTGGACAAGCCCGTCTTCGTCCACGCCGACTCGCTGTCGACCGTCACATACGCCGCCTCCACCGGGGCGACGCAGATCAGCATCGTGCCCACGGGGGATTTGTGGCTGACCGGCCTCTACGGCGCAACGCCCTACCTCCGCGGCACGCTCGACAAAATCGGCTGCGTGCCGGACATGCTCCAGATGGGCGACTACAAGTCGGCGGGCGAGATCCTCACCCGCACCGGGCCGTCGGACGAGTCCAAGGAGATGACCGACTGGCTCCTGGACAGCCTGTACGAGGGACTCGTCAAGGTCATCTCCGACGGTCGCTCTATCCCGCCGGAAAAGGTCCGCGGCTTGATCGACAACGGCCCGTATTCCGCGGACGACGCGCTGGCCGCCGGCCTTATCGATTTCGTTCAACACCGCCAGGAATTCATGGCGTCGATCAAGAAGCGCTACGGCGAAGGCGTCAAGGTGGTCAGCGACTACGCCGAGGAGGATCCGTTCAAGCTGCCCATGGACAACCCCTTTGCCATCTTCGAGCTCCTGACCAAGCTGTTCAATCCGTCACCGAAGGTCTACACCGAACCGAGCGTCGCCATCGTCTTCGTCGAAGGAACGATCCAGCCCGGCGCTGCGGAGCCCAGCCCGTTCGGGCCCGCCAGCGGGGCGTTCAGCACGACGATCCGCCGCGCCCTGGACAAGGCCGCCGATGACAACTCCGTGAAGGCGGTCGTCCTGCGGGTTGATTCGCCCGGCGGGTCGGCGCTGGCGTCCGAGATCATCCTCGACGCGTCGAAGCGTGTGGCCAAGAAGAAGCCGCTGGTGGTTTCCATGGGCAACGTCGCGGGGAGCGGCGGCTATTACGTCGCCTGCGGGGCGAAGACCATCTTCGCAGACCCCAACACAATCACTGCATCCATTGGCGTGGTGGGCGGCAAGATCGTCACCACCGGAATGTGGAACAAGCTCGGCGTCAACTGGTACGAGGTCGGGCGGGGTGAAATGTCCGGAATCCTCAGCACCGCCGAGCCCTTCTCCGACGCCGAGCGGAAGAAGATACGCCACTACATGGAGGAGGTCTACGGCGTCTTCAAGGGTCACGTCACCGCGGCCCGCGGTGACAGGCTCAAGAAGCCCATCGACAAGATCGCAGGTGGCCGGGTGTTCACCGGCGCCCAGGCCCTCGAGCTGGGGCTCGTCGACAAGCTCGGCGGCCTCGACGACGCCATCAAGTTTGCCGCATCGGAAGCCCGCCTGGGCGAGTACGACATTCGCGTCATTCCCGAGCCGCCGAGTCTCTTCGACCTCTTCATGCCAACTCACGATGAGGAAGAAGTCGGCATCCGAGCGACAACGCTCAGGCTGGCCGACCGGCCCGAGATTCAAGCGATGCTCGCCGCGGTCGCCGCTACGGACCCGATGCGATTCCGGGCCATGGTCCGTACGCTCCAGCGCGTCGAGCTGCTCCACACCGAGAACGTGCTGCTCATGATGCCCCTGGAACTCGTCGTCCGCTGACGACCCTGGTGCGAGAGTCCTTACTCGCAACCATGCCCGCGGGAATCCCTTCCCGCAGAAGCGGCACGTCGATCGGCGCATACCGCGTTCCACAATCGCTCCCCCGGGTCTTGCGACCTGGGCCGCCCGGCGGGGGTCCTATCCCGCGCCGCATCCTTGACAACCCCCAGGACCTCAACTACCGATCCCCCGAGTGAATCCGCCGAACGACAACGTCCGCGTCCGCTTCGCACCGTCGCCGACGGGCTACCTTCACATCGGCGGTGCGCGCACGGTCCTGTTCAACTGGCTCTTCGCCCGAAAGCACGGCGGACGGCTCGTCCTTCGCGTTGAGGACACCGACCGCACCCGCCACGTCGAAGACTCGGTGGCGAAGATCCTCGCCGACCTTCGCTGGCTCCGGCTTACCTGGGACGAAGGGCCGGAAGTCGGCGGCGACCACGGCCCGTACTTCCAGAGCGAGCGGCTCGAGCTGTACCACCGGCATGCCGAGAAGCTCCTCGATACAGGCCACGCCTATTACACCTGGGAGTCGCCCGAGGAACTCGCCGCCATGCGCGAGGCCGCAAGGAAAAAAACGGGCGGTTTCCAATACCCCCGGCCCGAACCCCTGCCCACCGTCGAGCAGGGCCTGCAAGCCAAACGGGCCGGCAAGCCCGCCGTCGTGCGCTTCAAGATGCCGGACGAAGACATCACGGTCATGGATGACATTCTCGGGGCGGTCACGATTTCCAGCGACCAGCTCGAGGACTTCGTGATTCTCAAGGCCGACGGCTTTCCCACCTACCACTTCGCGTGCGTCGTCGACGACGAGTTGATGAAGATCACGCACGTGCTCCGCGGGCAGGAGCACCTGATGAACACGCCGAAGCACGTCGCGATGCAGCGAGCCCTGGGCTTTGCGACGCCGCGCTATGGACACCTGCCGGTCATCTTCAACATGGACGGCAGCAAGATGAGCAAGCGAGACAAGGAGAAGGCCGTCAAGGCCGGGCTGCCGCCGCCCGAGATCGACGTCCATGACTTTCGCGCCGCTGGCTATCTTCCCGAGGCCGTGCTGAACTTCATCGCCCTGCTCGGCTGGAACCCTGGCGACGACCGCGAGAAGTTCACCCTGGACCAACTGACCGAAGCGTTCACGATCGAACGGATCGGCAAGACCAACGCCCGCTTCGACCGCGAGAAGCTGATCGCCTTCAACACGGATTGGGCCGCGCGGGCCGCGCCCGAGCGGCTGCTCGAGGTATTCAAGGAATTCCTGGCCGTGACCGACCACTCCATGCGCCGGGCCGACGACCGCGCGCTCGGCGAAGTCCTGCGGATCTGCGCCGGCTTCCGCACGTTCACCGACGTGGTCCGCAAGGCCGGCTTCTTCTTCGTTCCCGACGACTTGATCGAATACGACGAAAAGGCGGTCAAGAAAGTCCTTGCCAAGAACAACGGCGAAGGCTTCCGGATGCTCGAGGAGCTGCTGCCTCGCCTCCGCGAGCTGCCCGTGTGGGACCCCGCACCGATCGAGGCCCTGCTCGAGCACATCTGTAATGAGAAGGATGTTAAACTGGGCCAAGTTGCCCAGCCGCTCAGGGTCGCGGTTTCAGGCACCACCATCAGCCCCGCTATCGGAGAAACGCTCGCCATGCTTGGCCCGGCCCGCACCGCAGCGCGTATTCACCGCTGTCTTTCCCTCTGCTCAAAGCAGAGCTGAAGTACGCTTTGCATCCTTACAGGCCGGCCATAGAATCTCCATGCTAGGTCGGGCCACCCGTCGCACATGAACATGCGATACGGCAGGGACCCCTCAACGTGCAGGGTCTCGCATCCTCGCCGGCGGCGTTCGGCAATGGGCAATCAGCTCGAAACCCCAAGGGACCGGGGCGTAAAGACCGCCGGGGACCCGCTCGGCGCGCTACGCGGGCAGGGTGAGTTCCTCAGGCAAGTCCTCGACATCAACCCGAACCTCATCTTCGCCAAGGACCGGGAAGGCCGATTCACGCTCGTCAACAAGGCCGTCGCCGACATCTACGGCACGACGGTCGACGCCCTGATCGGCAAGACCGACGCCGACTTCAACCCGGACCCGGAGCAGGTCGCCTTCTTCCGCCGGATTGACCTCGAGGTAATGGACTCATTGAAGGAAGTCCTCATTCCGGAGGAAGTCATCACCGACGCCGACGGCAAGACCCACTGGCTCCAGACGGTGAAACGCCCGATCCTCGGGCCCGACGGCGTCGCCAACCAGGTGCTCGGCGTCGCAACCGACATCACCCAGCGCAAAAGCCTGGAGGACCAACTGCGGCAGGCACAGAAAATGGAAGCGCTCGGCCAGCTTGCCGGCGGCGTTGCCCATGATTTCAACAACATGCTTGCCGTGATCCTCGGCAATAGTGAACGCCTGTTGCGACTCGCGAGTCGCGGTGCGATCGACAACCAAGCCCTCGTCACCGCGCTGGCGATGATCGTCGGCTCGGGCGAGAAAGCGGCCACCCTCGTAAGCCGGCTCCTGGCGTTCAGCCGGAAACAGCCCGATCACCCGGTGGTGTTGGAACTGAATGACGTTGTGCGCAATACGAGCGCATTGCTGCAACGGTTGATCGATCCGCAAGTCCGGCTCGACGTCAACACGGACCCCGATGCGGGGCGCATTCGCGCCGATCGCAACCAGTTCGAGCAGGTGATCGTCAACCTCGCGCTCAACGCCCGCGACGCCATGCCCGACGGCGGCACACTGACGCTGCGCACCCTGCCCGCCGTGCTGGACAGCGTCGCTGCCCTGGTACATCCCGGCGCTATGAAAGGACGCTATGCCGTGCTGTCCGTCGCCGACACGGGCACCGGCATGTCCACGAAAACGGTCACTCGGATCTTCGAGCCGTTCTTCACCACGAAGCCGGCGGGAAAAGGAACCGGGCTGGGCCTCGCGATCGTGTACGGGACCGTCGCGCAAATGCGCGGGTTCATCACGGTGGACTCCACACCCGGTCGCGGCAGCCGCTTTGACGTATACATCCCGGCCGCGAACGATGCGGGCACGCCAGCGCCCGCGTCGGGCTGAGCGCAGCAGGGTGGCCCAGGTCGCAAGACCTGGGGGAGCGATTGTGGAAACTCCTTCGAGTGCGGACCAGCCCGAGCGCCACAGGACTACTGACGAGACCCCGCGGAGTGATTCCATTATCCTCCGGGCATGCCAACTCATCTGCGTCGCTACGATCAACCCGGTCACATACACTTCTGGACCATCTCCACGTACCGACGCTTGGCGTTCTTCTGGCATGACGCGCTGAAGCGAACCGTCGCCGAGGGCCTGAGGCTACTGCAAGAACGGCATGGTATTTGCTTAATCGCCTACGTCGTCATGCCGGACCACGTGCATGTGGTGCTGTTTCCGCACCGGCGTGGGGACCCGGAGCCCATTCCCATCTCCATTCTCCTGCACGCATTCAAGCGCTACGTGGGACAACACGGGAAGCAGCGTCTGCGCGATATCTGGCGCCGCGAGGGCAAGCTCTGGTCCGAACCACTCAACGCGTGGGCTCATGGCGCCTTCGACGAGCAGTCGATCTGGACGCCGCGCGGATATGACTTCAACATCACGAGTGACAAGGCACTTCATCAAAAGATCGACTACTGCCACAAGAACCCCGTGACGCGAGGCCTGGTCTTACGGCCCGAAGAGTGGCGGTGGAGCAGCGCTCGGTTCTACGAGCTTGGCGATCGTTCCGTCTTGTCTATGAACTGGGACGGCGCCTGGCCGATTGTGTGGTGAACGGCGCCGAAAAGCGCTCCCCCGGCTCCGGCCGCCTCGGCCACCGGTTGCTACTGGGTCACGCCAAGCCGATCGAGGATGAACGCGTACTCGAACGCGGTTTCGCGCAGGCGGTCGTAGCGGCCCGAGGCGCCGCCGTGGCCGGCGCCCATGTTGGTTTTCAGCAGCAGCACGTTGTCGTCGGTCTTCTCGGCCCGCAGCCTCGCGGTCCACTTGGCCGGCTCCCAGTACTGCACCCGGGGGTCATTCAGGCCCGCGGTGACGAGCATGTTGGGATAGGTCTTGGCATCGACGTTGTCATAGGGCGAGTAGGTCATCATGTAGTCGTACGCGTCCTTCTCGTGCGGATCACCCCACTCCTCGAACTCGATCACGGTGAGGGGAATCGAGTCGTCGAGCATGGTGTTGACCACGTCGACGAACGGCACCTTGGCCACTACCACCTTGAACAGGTCGGGACGCATGTTCGTGACCGCCCCCATCAGCAGGCCGCCGGCGCTGCCGCCCATGATCGCGAGCCTGTTCGGCGAAGTGTAGCCTTCGTCGATCAGGTGCTCGGCGCAGGCGATGAAGTCGGTGAAAGTATTGCGCTTGTGCAGCAGCTTGCCGTCCTCATACCACGGCCGGCCCATCTCGCCGCCGCCGCGAATGTGGGCCATGGCGAACACGAACCCGCGGTCGAGCAGGCTCACCCGGTCGGAGGAGAACCACGGATCCATGCTGGCCCCGTAGGAGCCGTATCCGTAGAGCAGCGTCGGGTTCCTGCCGTCGCGCTGAGCGCCCTTGCGATGGACGAGTGAAATCGGCACGCGGGTGCCGTCCGGGGCCACGGCGAAGATACGCTCCGAGGTGTACGCTTCGGCGTCGTACCCGCCGAGCACCTCGTCCTGTTTCTTCAGTTCGATCGTCCGCTTGACCACGTCGTAGTCGAACACCGTCCGCGGCGTCACCAGCGAGGTGTACATGAACCGCAGCTTCTTCGTGTCGAACTCCTCGTTGCCGGTGGCGAAAAACGTGTAGACCGGTTCGGGGAACTGAACGTAGAAATCGGCGTCGTCGGAAAAACGCTTGATCCGCAACCGCTTGAGCCCTTCCTGCCGCTCATACACGGCCAGGTGGTCGGCGAACGCATCCACGCCGTCGAGCTTCACCCCGGGACGATGGGCGAGGACCTCCGTCCAGTTCTCCTTGGCGGGCGCACTTACCGGCGCCTTGACCAGCTTGAAGTTGATGGCGCCGTCGTTGGTAGTGATGTAGAAGTCGTCCCCATGATGCTCGACGCTGTACTCCATCGCGTGCTCCCGCGGATGAATCAACCGGAATTCGCTGAACGGATGGTCGGCGTCGAGGAACCGGACCTCTGACGTGATCTGGCTCTCCAGGCTCAGCAGCAGGTACTTCCGGCTGCGCGTCTTGGAGAGCGACACATGGTATGCTTCGTCGTCCTCTTGGTGGATGACCTGGTCCTCCGACGCCGGCGTCCCCAGCACGTGCCGCAGCAGCTTGTCGGGACGCTTGGCCGCGTCGAGCGTCGTATAGAACAGCGTCCGGTTGTCGTTGCCCCACTCGAGCGAGTAATAGGCGTTGGGAATCTCGTCGGACAGCAGCTCACCCGTGGACAGGTCCTTGACCCGCAACGTGTACGTTTCATCACCGTCGGTGTCGACGGAGTATGCCATCAGCATGTGGCTGGGGCTTACCTGGAGCCGGCCCACGCGGAAGTACTTCTGCCCTTCGGCGAGCACGTTCTGATCGAGCAGAATCTCCTCGTCGCCGTCGAGGCTGCCGTGCTTGCGGCAGTGCATCGGATACTGCTTGCCCTCGAACGTGCGTGTGTAGTAATGATAGTCATCGACCTTGACCGGCACGCTCAGGTCGGTTTCCTTGATGCGTCCTTTCATTTCCCGATAGAGCGTCTCTTGCAGGTCGGCCGTATGCGCCGTCATCGCTGAAGTATAGTCGTTCTCCGCCTCGAGATAGGCGAGGACGTCGTCGTTGCCTCGAGCGCGGAGCCAGTGGTAGGGATCGCTCCGCGCTTCGCCGTGGACCGTGGCCACGTGCGGCGCCCGCATCGCCACCGGCGCTCGCGGCGGCGCCGTGGCGCAGCCCGTCAGGATCAGGGCCGCGAGCAGGCTCGAGCGCCACAGGCCAACCAGTCGATCCGGCCGGAACAACTTGTGATCCATCGCACTTTCCTCCAGGGTTTGGTCGTGTCTGTACACGGCGGATATGGTACCGTCGGGCGTGGCAGAAACCAATGACACCCGGTGAACTTAAACGCATCCTCGGCGCGCCGACGGCCCTGCTCATCGGAATCGGCGTGGCCCTCGGCTCGGGCATCTTCCGCGCTCCCGGCGAAGTGGCCGCGAGCCTCCCCTCAACCGGCTGGATCGTGATCGCATGGATCGCCGGCGGCATCGTGGCCCTCATGCAGGGCATGGTCACTGCCGAGCTGGCGACGAGATTCCCGAAGGCGGGCGGAGAATACGTCTACCTCCGCGAAGCCTACGGCGACTTCGTCGCCTTCTTCTTCGGCTGGTCCTACACCGTCTTCATCGTCGGCGCCGGCGCCGCCTCCATCGCCCGGGCCCTGGGCGATTTCTCCGTCGAGCTCTTCCAGGTCGGCGTGACATGGGCCGGGCCGTTCGCGGCACTCGCCATCATCGCCACCACCATCGTCAACGCCATCGGACTGCGGACCGGCGCAGCCACGCAGAATACACTGACGGCCCTCAAGGTGCTGGCCCTGCTGGTCGTGGCCGGCGTCGGCCTCTTCTACACCCAACCGGCGCGGGACGTGGGACCGGCGGCCGCGCCTGGACTGACGGGCCTGCCATCGCTCAGTGCATCCCTCACCGGCTTTCTCGCGGTGTTCTGGTCCTTCGCCGGCACGACCGACAGCGTGAAGCTCGCCGAGGAAATCCAGGACGTGCGCCGGGCGCTGCCCCGGGCGGTGATCGGATCCGCCGCCGCCCTGACCGTTGTCTACCTCCTGTTCAACGTCGCGTTAATGCGGGTCGTACCGGCCGCGGACATGGCCGGCATGCCATCGGTCCCCGGCGAGGCAATGGAACGTGCCCTCGGCGCTTCCGGACGCTCCGCGATGCTCGTCACCGCGATCCTGATCTGTCTCGGGGCGTTGACGTCGACGGTGCTGACCACCGTCCGCGTGACCTTCGCTCTGGCCCGGGATGGGCTGGCGTTCGGGGTCCTCTCGCGGATGTCCAAGGCCCAGTCGCCGGTCCCGGCGCTGATCCTGGTCGCCGCGGTGGCGATCGTCCTCGCATGTAGCCGCGAGTTCGGCCGCATCCTGGGCATCTACTTCCTGGCGAGCACCGTTCTGTTCGGCCTTGCCTATGCCAGCCTCATCCTGTTCAGAATGCGGGAGGATTCCGTTCCGCCGAATATCTTTCGGTGCCCACTCGGAATCGCGCAGGCTCTGGTCCTGATTGTCTTCCAACTGGCCCTGGCCGTGAACATCGCGTGGACTCAACCCAAAGACGCGCAGTATACTCTCCTGCTCCTGGCATTCTTCGCAGTGCTCTACCTGGTCTGGCGAAAGCGGGCGGACGGAGCGAGTCATGAACTACGACGTGGAACAGGGGATCGAGGTGCTCGCACGGACGCCGGCCGTCCTCCACGCGATGCTGACCGGACTTTGTGACGGCTGGATCACCCGCCCCTACGGACCCGACACGTTCAGCCCCTTCGACGTCGTCGGTCACTTGATCCACGGTGAGCACACCGACTGGATCCCGCGAGCCAGGATCATCCTCGAACATGGTGAGTCCAGGCCGTTCGAGCCCTTCGACCGCTACGCGATGTACGAGGCAAGCAAGGGGAAGACGATCAACGAACTGTTGAACACGTTCGACGAACTGCGGCTGGACAACGTCGCAGAATTGAGGTCGCTGCGACTGACGGCTGACAAGCTGACGCTCAAGGGTACCCACCCCGCGTTGGGAACCGTGACCCTGTCCCAGCTCCTGGCCACCTGGGTCGCCCACGACCTCAACCACATCCACCAGATCGCCAAGTGCATGGCGTGGCAGTACAAGGAAGCCATCGGGCCCTGGCGGCCGTTTGTGTCTTTCGTCGATCGGTGACGGTTGGGCCCTCTCTACCGCCCCACCAACCCGAGCAGCGCCAGAACTGTGTTGTAAGCTGCATGCGCCCCGGCCGCCGGGCCGTAGCCGCGAAACCAGAACACGCCCGCCAGGTAGACCCCGGCCACGCTGCGGAACACCAGCCGCGTCAGATCGAACGCCTCTTCTCCGATCGGCCTATGATGGTGCGCGGCGAACGCCACCGACGAGACGATGACCGCGATGATCGCCACGCCGCTCCGCCGCAAGCCCAGCAGGTCCACCCCCACCATCATGATCAGCGAAATCAGAATCAGCCTGAACACGAGTTCCTCGTAGATCCCCGCCCCGATCCCCATCGCCAGCCGATCGACCGGCCCCGCAGCCGGCGCAGCCGCGACCAGGCTCGGAATCACCCAGTTCAGCACCAGAAGCGGCGCGGCCAGCGCGATGGATTCAACGTACATCCACCCCACCCGGCCGATCCGAACGGTCCACGGCTGTCCGGACGCGACGTGCGTGGCCAGCAGCACAACGACGACCAGCAGCCCCGGCAACCAATACCCCGCCTGCCCGAACAGCTCGAAGAACCGGCGCAGTAGATCGAACGCGATCACCCGCTCGTGCCGCGTCAGCGAGACGTACTCATAGAACGCCAGCAGCGGCAGCAGGAAGACCAGTGCCTCGAGGGGACGGGCCAGTCGCCCGGTCGCCGGGTGCGGTGGTGACGCTACGCTCGAACGCTTCGACACGCGTGTCAGTCCTTGACACCGATGACTTCCAGCATCGGCGGCGTGCTCAGGAACGTGGTCCGATCGCCTGACCGACGCCGCCATTCAGCCTCAAACGCCTGCTGATCCCCGGCCGTCAGGTAGCCCTCCTCCACCAGCTTGGGCACGAAGCCGCGGAAGAATCCCCCGGGCCACTCCCAGAGCGCGCTGCCGGGGCGGGCGACCCGAACGATCGGCCGGACCTCCGCCACGCGCAGCCCGGCGCCTGTGAGAAGCTGCGGGACCCGGCTCATCACGTCGAGATCGCCGTTGTGCCCGCGCCAGCTTTCGAACACCGCACGCACGACGCGATCGAATACCTCGCTCCGCGGGGCGAGCGTCACCGCCAGATAATTGAAATAGTCCAGGATCGCAAGTGCCGCACCGGGGCGAAGCGCCCGCGCCACCCTCCGGATCACCGATTCCGGATCCCGAACGAAGCAGAGCACCCACCGCGCGTAAGCGCCGTCGACGCTCGCCGCCGGCAGATCGAGCCCGTGCACGTCGCCCAGCCGCGTCTCGACCTGCGCCAGTCCCAACGCCGCACAAGTCGCTTCGAGATGCCCGACGAACCGCTTCGAACCGTCGACCGCAATCACCCGCCCGGCCGGGCCGACCAGGTGTGCCAGGTCCACCGTCGCGAAGCCCGGCCCGCATCCCAGATCGAGGAGCGTTTGCCCCGGCCCGAAGCCCGCACGCTCCCACTGCGCGAAGGCATATCTGGCCCACACCCGGTGCTGGAAACCGAGCCGGGCGAGCTCCAGGTCCTGTGATCCGAGCAGATAATCCTCGTCGCTTGATGTCACGTTGTGGCACTCATGTGGCAAGCGTCAGCCCGCGCCGTCCACGGGCCGGATGCACGACGGATCGTCGTTCGAAGGGCTGTTGACTCGCAAGGACACCGGAAACGCGACCAGTTCATCGTCCGGCGCCGGCCGCAGCAGGGGCTCGATCTTCGCCACCTCCTGCACCTGCGGGTCGAGCCAGAGGTCGTATGCATCCGGGGACAGCACCACCGGCATTCGGTTGTGCAACCGCCGGAGGACCTCGTTGGGTTCCGTGGTCAAGATGGTGTACGACTCGATCTCGCGGCCCGCCGGATCCTGCCAACGCTCCCAAAGACCCGCGAAGCCGAACACGCCCTCGTCCCGCCGGCGGATGCAGAACGGCTGCTTCCGTTTCTCCAGCTTCTGCCACTCATAAAACCCGTCGGCCGGCACCAGGCAGCGCCGGCGGCGAAACGCCGACCGGAACGCGGGCTTGCTCGCGGCCGTCTCGCAGCGGGCGTTGATCATCCGGTTCCCAATCGCCGGGTCGTCGGCCCAGCCCGGGATCAGCCCCCACCGAAGCTGGACCAGCCGTCGCACCCCGGCGTCGGCGCGGACCACGGCCCCATCCTGCGTCGGGGCGATGTTGTACCGCGGAATGAAATCGGGGACGTCCGCCAGCGCAAAGGCCTCGGCCAGTCGTTCATTCGGCGTGGTCAGCGTGTAGCGCCCGCACATGTTCAATCCCGTCCGTTCAACGGCCCCATGCTCATGATACCAGAACCGACGACCACGCGCAAGCCGACACCTGCGACAAGTTCCGACAACGAGCGCTTGATCCAGCAACCGGGATTCACCAGAATCTCCGTTTTGATTCGCCCCAAGTTCAACCGGAGGTTCAGGGTCATGCGTCACAGGAAAGTCATGTGGGTCGGCGCTCTTGCCGCGTTGTGCGTTCCCGCGTTGGCAGGTGAGGACGAACCGAAGTCCGCCGACGAGATCATCGCCAAGTACGTCGAGGCCATCGGCGGGCGCAAGAAACTCGACTCCGTCAACACCATGAAGTCCAGCGGGAAGCTGGTCATGGGCGGCGGCATCGAGGCGCCCCTCGTGATCGAGAACAAACGACCCGACAAGGTCCGCTTCGAGTTCACCTTCCAGGGCATGACCGGCACACAGGCCTTCGACGGCACGGTCGGGTGGTTCGTGATGCCGTTCATGGGCAAGCCCGATCCCGAAAAAATGTCCGACGATCAGCTCAAGGCCATGCGCGAGCAGGCGGAGTTCGATCCGAATCCACTCATCGACTACGCGAAAAAGGGGCACAAGGCCGAGCTGATCGGCAAGGACGACGTCGACGGAACCGACGCCTACAAGATCAAACTGACCCGCGAGGACGGCAGCGTCGAGTACCACTACTTCGACGCCGAGTACTTCATCCCCCTCAAAGTCGAAGGAAAGCGCGAGTTTCAGGGCACTGAAATCGAATACAGCGTCACCTTCGGCGACTACAAGGAGGTCGACGGCATGATGATCGCCCACAAGGTCATGCCGCAGGGCGGAATGGGTGGAACCCTCACGTTCGAAGACGTGGAACTCAACGTCCCCATCGACGAGGCGCGCTTCCGAATGCCCGAGGTGAAGAGGGACGACGCCGAAAAGAAGGCCGACGAAGGCGAAAAGGAAGGGAAGAAGGAAGCAGATGATGAGTCCGATTCCTGACCCGGCTGAGCGCGCCATCGCACGCGTAGCGTGGGCAGCCGACAGCCTGACCCCGCCGGCTGCGGTACGCGCAGGCGAGGAAGCTCGGCGCCCGGCAAGGTCCCGGGGCCGGCGCAAACCGCAATCCCGAGCCGTCCAGACACTCGGACACACGGCGACAACGTGCCTTCTGGCCGCCTGTCTGGCCGCGCCCCTGACGGCCGAGGCCCAGACCAAAATCGCCTCTCACACCTTCGGCGGGATGCAGGCCCGGGCCATCGGACCGGCCGTCATGGGCGGCCGCATCGCCGCCCTCGACGCCGTCAGCGTCGACGGCAAGCTGACCATCTACGTCGGCGCCGCTACCGGCGGCGTCTGGAAATCGATCAACGGCGGCACCACCTTCAAGCCCGTCTTCGACGACCACACCCAGTCCATCGGCGCCATTGCGATCGATCGCAAAAACCCCGACACCGTCTGGGTAGGCACCGGCGAGCCGTGGACCCGCAACAGCGTCTCCGTCGGAACGGGCATATACAAAACCACGGACGGCGGAGAGAACTGGGAACACCTCGGGCTGAAAGACTCCGAGCGGATGTCGAAAATCCTGATCGACCCAACCGACCACGATACCGTCTACGTCTGCGTCACCGGACACCTCTGGGACGCCAATGAGCAGCGCGGAGTCTACAAGACGTCCGACGCCGGCAAGACCTGGCAACGCATTCTCTACCTTGACCCCGACACCGGCTGCGGGGACCTGACCATGGACCCCCAGGAGCCGCAGGTCCTCTATGCCACAACGTGGCACTTCCGACGCCGGCCCTGGACTTTCAAATCCGGCGGTCCCACCGGCGGCATCTACAGGACCAGGAATGGCGGCACGACGTGGAGCAAGCTCACCGAGGGCCTGCCTCAGGGCGACCTGGGCCGCATTGCCATCGCCGTGGCCCCCTCGCGGCCCAGCCGCGTCTACGCGACGGTGGAATCCGAAAACACCGCCATGTATCGCTCCGACGACCTCGGCAACACCTGGCGGCGCGTCGGCTCCACGACCAGCGTCGAGGCCCGGCCGTTCTACTTCTCCCTGCTCGTCGCCGACCCGCACGATTACAACCGCGTCTACAAACCCGCCACCAGCACCGCCGTGAGCACCGACGGCGGCGAGACGTTCACCGGCCTCGGCGGCGGCACCCACGCCGACCACCACGCCTTCTGGATCAACCCCGCCAACGCCAATCACCTGCTCCTGGGAACCGATGGCGGGCTCTACGAATCCAATGACCGCGGCGTAAGCTGGAACTTCCTCCAGGCGCTCCCGATCTCCCAATTCTACCACGTCTCCTTCGACATGCAGGATCCCTACTACGTCTACGGCGGCTTGCAGGACAACGGCACCTGGATGGGCCCGTCACAGACCCCGTCCGGAATCCAGAACAAGCACTGGGACAACATCGGCTCCGGTGACGGCTTCTGTGCTCTCGTCGACCGCGCCGATCCCGATTACCTCTATGTGGAATGGCAGGGGGGCCGGATGGAACGCGCCCGCCGCTCAACCGGCGAGCACAAGGACATCCAGCCTCTCCCCCTGAAGGGTGATCCCGAGTACCGCTTCAACTGGAACGCCCCGATCCACCTCAGCCCCACCCGCGCCGACACGATCTACCTCGGCGGACAGTTCCTCTTCCGCTCCCGTGATCGCGGCGAGTCCTGGGAGAAGATATCCCCCGACCTCACCACCGACGACCCCGATAAACAGAAACAGATGGAATCCGGCGGGTTGACCGTCGATAACTCCACTGCCGAAAACCACTGCACCATCTACACCATCAGCGAGTCGCCCCGAAACGAAAGCGTGATCTGGGCCGGAACCGACGACGGAAACCTCCAGGTCACCCGCGATGCGGGCCAATCCTGGACCAACGTCATCGCAAACGTCCCGAACCTGCACGCCCACACCTGGGTCACGTTCGTCGACGCGAGCCCCCACGTTGAAGGCACCGCATACGTCACCTTCGACGGCCACCGAACCGGCGACATGACCCCCTACCTCTACAAGACCACCGACTACGGCCGGACCTTCGCCTCGCTGATCACCGACGATGTCGAGGGCTACGCCCTCGCCGTCCGCCAGGACCTCGTCAATCCCGACCTGCTGTTCCTCGGCACCGAGTTCGGCCTCTACATCTCCGTCGACGGCGGCGGAAGCTGGGCCCGCTTCAAGGAGAAGCTCCCCAAGGTCGGTGTCCGCGAGATCGCCATCCACCCCCGCGAGCACGACCTGATCCTCGCCACTCACGGCCGCGGAATCATGATCATCGATGACATCACCCCCCTGCGGCAGTTGACGCCCGACATCCTCGAGTCGGACGCCGTCGTACTCGCCGGACGACCGACCGTCATGCGCGTCCCCGCCCAGGTGCAGGAGTTCCCGGGCGACGACGAATACGTGGGGCCCAACCCACCACCCGGCGCCCAGATCACTTACTACCTCGAGAAAAGGCACATCTTCGGCGACTTGAAGGTCGAGATCCTCGACGCCAACGGTGACGTCCTCAACACCCTCCCCGGCAACAACCGCCCGGGCATCAACCGCGTCAGTTGGTCCATGCGAAGCAAGGGCCCGAAGGTCCCGCCGGCCGCCAGCCTCGTGCCCCAGTTCTTCTCCTTCATCGGGCCGCAGGTTCCCGCCGGCGAGTACAGCGTGCGGCTCATCAAGGGCAACAAGACGCTCGACGGACAGATCGCTCTCGTGCCTGACCCGCGCGCCGGCTACACCGCCGAAGGCATGGCCCTCCAGGACACGACCGTCCACCGCCTCTACAAGATGCTGGCCCGGCTCACCTACGTGGTCGACACCCTCGTGGACGTTCAAGGACAGCTCTCGGCAAGGACGGCCAACGCCACGGGCGACTTGAAAAAGACCCTCGAGGGGATGCACACCGACTTGGAGGCATTCCGCAAGACACTCGTCGCGACCCGCAAGGGCGGCTTCCTCGCCGGCGAGGAACAGCTTCGCGAAAAGCTCGGCAGTCTCTACGGCGCGGTTAACGGCTACGAAGGCCGCCCCACGCAGTCACAACTCGAATACATGGAAGTGCTGGAAGACAGGCTGACCGGGGCCGAGCGAGGGCTGAACGAACGCCTCGGCGCGCCGCTCGAAAGCCTCAACGAACGCCTCCCAGCCGCCTCCCTCGGCCCCGTGAAACCCATGAGCAAAGCCGACTGGGAGGCCAAAGAGGCCGGCGGCTGATACGCAAGTAGTGCGCCAGCATACCGGCACGGGTTCGCTGACGCCACACCGAACCGGTGCTCACAAACGAACCAGTGAACACAAGGGCATGCCGCTCACGCCCGCTTCTGCCATTGCGACGCCTTGTCCTGGCCCGGATCGGGCCGAAGGTACCGCGTATGCACGCAAGTCTCGTCCCCATGCTCACACGACTCGGAAAGCCAGACCGACGTCCCCTGCCCGTCGTTGCGGCATAGGATCCGCACGCCGAGGTCTTCGGTGGCCTCCGCCACCAGCCAGGCGCCGGCGTCGTCCACGCACATGCCGCATGCGGACTTCTTCGAGCCGCACGAGAGACGAAACGACAGCGAACGCTCGCCGACGGTCAGTTCCGCCCGCTGCTCCCCGCGACGAAGCCTGAGCTGACCCGTGCCCGATTCATCGAGCCCGACCTCGACGCTCGGTCCGTCCTCATCCAGCGCCAGGAGTTCGAGCCCCACGCGCCCACCGATCATCCCCAGCCGCGCCCGCGCACGGCCCGACTCGTCTACAACCACGAACTGCGAAGCGCGGACAACGTTGGACATCTGCCGGCATCTCCTTTCTCAAAAACCGCCCCGCCCGGGCCGCGATGCCATCCTACCAGCCAGGGATGCCGCCTTGCCCGAACGGCATGCCGACGCTTGCACGCTAATCCAAGCTGCTCGCGCCACCATATGTCCCTTTCGTGACCGTCGGCGGCATGTCGTCGTGAAGGACAATCGTGTACAAGCTCGCGTAGCGCGTTGGCGGGGCACCGGTTCCGCCGAACCGGGCGAAGATCTCCTGGAGGTTCCCGCTCTGCACTCCCTCGATGAACGGGCCTGTATTGCCGATCCACAGAACCACGCCGCCCGAATGGTCCGACACGACCTCGTCCACGAAGCGATTCGCCAGCCCCTTCGTGTCCGCCGACTCGATTTGACTATACACGCGGATCGTCGGGTTGACGCGGGCCGCCAGCGGCTCGGCCGTCTGCCGGTTTCTGACCCAGTCCGGATAGTAGATGGCCGTGACTCCGTCGTCCTCCAACTCGTCGGCCAGCGCCATGGCCCGGATCAGCCCCTCTTCGTTCAGCGGCGGATCGAGCCCCTCATCCCGTTCCGCATGCCGCACCATGATGATCGTCGTCGTGGTCCCGGGCGGCGAGAAGACCACGTCGCTGTCCAGTGACGTGCAGCTCGACAACGCCCAGATCGAAATCCCGAACAGAAGGGCCGCAGCCCCGCACCGAACCCGTCGCATCCTGACCGATCCTCCCATCCGCAATCCCTCCTCTGAACCAATAATCTCCCGCACATTCGGTGCCGCGGAGGTTGTGACCGCGTGCCGCCCTCCGCGCACCAACGAGATGATGTGACTGCCGGAGGAGGGACTCGAACCCTCACGATGTTGCCATCACGGGATTTTGAATCCCGCGCGTCTGCCAATTCCGCCACTCCGGCCCGGGTCGCACCCGGTCCCTGCATCCGATGGCAACTCCATTCTACGGTCGCCTAGACCCGACACAAACACGCGCCAGGCCCGTCCGGCACGACGGGCGAACGTGCCCTCAACGCCAGCCAGGATCGTACGCATCTGAGAAGACCATCTGCACCCGCTGGGCCCGCTCCGGATCACCGTCGATGAGTATCTTCACCGACTGCTGGATCTGCTTCATCCGGTCGTCATGGCGGATAGCGGTGCCATCCTCCGCACGCTCGATTCGGTCCAGCGCCGCGGCGATGTCCAGCAGCCGGCAGCGGATCTCGAGAAACGTCCGGTCGAGCACGTTCGTAGCAGAAAGCGGCTTGGTCATCTGAATCCTCGCTTGTGTCCCCCGCCCACCTACGCCTTCCCGGCGAAGACAATGACGTCGTCCGCGTGCCTGACCCGCCGGGCGAACGATCGAAGCCCCTCGACGATGATCCCCACCGCAAGCAGCAGCAGCGCCATCCCCGCCGCCAGCAACAGGTAATGCCCCTTGCCCCAGAACTCCGACAGGTTCTCGACCAGCGCCGTCAGCGTACTGATCAGCATGAACACCATCGGCACACCCGTAAACCACGGGCTCCGCCCACGCTGAAGCAGGTACAACGTCGCGACCAACAGCGTCAGACCCGCCAGCAACTGGTTTGTCGTTCCGAACAGCGTCCACAGCACCAGCCCCGCCGGCTTCACCGACCCGCTCGCCGCATCGGGCATTTTGTAGAACGCAAAGAAGCAGATAGCCCCCACCGCGATCGCCGTCGCCACGTACCGGTTTTCCAGCAGCCTCACCCGTACCGACGCCCCGATCTCCGACACGTTGAACCGCAAGAGCCGCGTCGCCGAATCCAGCGTCGTCAGCGCAAACGACACCACCACCACCGCCACGAACGCCGCCGCCAGGTCCCTGTCCACCCCCAGGGCCTCGATGAACCGGCTGCACCCGCGCACGAACGCACCCAGCTTGTTCGCCAGACCCGCCTCGATCGTCGCCCAGTCGCGATACGCCGTTGCCCACGCCTCCTTCGTCGCGAACCCCGCCGTGCACGCCAGGACCGCCATCAGGCCGAGCAGCGACTCGCCGATCATCGCACCGTACGCGATGAACCGTGCATCCGTCTCCTTATCGATCTGCTTGGCCGTCGTTCCCGACGACACCAGCGAGTGGAACCCGCTCGCCGCCCCGCACGCGATCACGATGAACACGAACGGAAACAGCGGCGGGGCACCGGGCGGGTGCACGTTCACCGAGGGAGCCGCGAACGTCGGACTGAGCACGAAAAACCCGCCGTATGCCGCCAGCAGGCCCATGTACAGCAGCAGCGAATTCAGAAAGTCCCGAGCCTGCAACAGGCTCCAAACCGGTAGCACCGACGCAAGGAACGCATAGCCCAGAAGCACCCAGGTCCAGCCCACGGTGCCGGGCCACCGAGCCGGCTCCACACCCAACGTCGGGAAACGAGTCCCCAGCCACACAGAACAGAGCATCAAAACGAAACCCACCAGCGTCGTCGGGCCAAGCGGAAACCTCCGCTTGTAAAGGAGGAACCCCATCGCCATCGCCAGCACCATCAACGCCCCCGACGGCAATACCGCCGAGGGAAAGGAGGTCTTGGCTGACGCCAGGTGCGACGGATCGAAATCCGGGCCGGCTTGAAAGAGAACCGCGATCACGTACACGAATACGCCCATCGCCAGCGACACCCCGAAGAAGATCAGAGCCAGAAACAGCATCTTCGCCCGCGTCCCGATCACCCCCTCCGCCACCTTCCCGATCGACTGCCCCTTCGCCCGCATCGACACCACCAGCGCCGACAGATCATGGACGCACCCCACCAGAACCGCCCCCAGCACCACCCACAACATCGCCGGCACCCAACCCCAGATCACCGCCACCGCCGGACCAAGCATCGGCGCCAGCCCCGTGATCGACGCATAGTGATGCCCGAACAGCACGAAGCGGTTCGTGGGGACGTAGTCGACCTCGTCCCTCAGCGTGTGCGAGGGTGTCGCCCGCGTGGCATCCAGCCGGAAGATCCGCCGGGCCAGAAACCGCGCGTACACCGCGTAGCCCAGCACGTAGAGCACGAGACATCCGGCCGTCGCCACCAGCGGGCTCATGCCCGCCGATTCTAACTGCCCGCGATGCCCCCGCCAGCGAGCCCCGCCCAGCGAACCGCGAGCGTCAGCGACCGGTCAGCCCGCGCGGACATTGCGCATCAGAGCCGCGAGCATCAGCGACCGGCCCGCCTGTGCGGATGCCGCTTATCAGAGCCGCGAGCGTCAGCGACCGGTCAGCCCGCGCGGACATTGCGTATCAGAGCCGCGAGCGTCAGCGACCGGCCCGCCCGGACACGAACCATCCGAGCCGCGGGCGCAACCAACCGCCCCCCGCGCGGTCTCGATATAATGCCGGGCAGTCGTTCGAGCGCAGGCGCAGCGCCCGGCGTACCCCGAAGGAGGCTTACGCAATGTCACTCGTTGCCTGGATTCTGGCCGCGATGGCGATCATGACCCTCTTCCTGTTCGACGTCATCCTTCGCCTCACTGCGTTTTGAGCGGCCCATCGCCCCCGCCTCGCCGGACTCGCGCCGCGCCCGCGGTCGCGCTTGGGTCCGGGCCCGACAAGAGCTAGAATGCCCCCGCCCAACGGACCGAAAGGTGTTCCATGAGCGAAACGCCCGAACGAAAGCGGACCAACTTCATCCAAGACATCATCGACAAGGACCTCCAGTCGAACAAGTGGGGCGGCCGGGTCCATACCCGCTTCCCGCCCGAGCCCAACGGCTACCTCCACATCGGGCACGCCAAGTCCATCTGCCTCAACTTCGGCCTCGCCGCCAAGTACGGCGGCAAGTGCAACCTCCGCTTCGACGACACCAACCCCGTCAAGGAGGAGCAGGAGTACGTCGATTCCATCCAGGCCGACGTCCGCTGGCTCGGCTGGGACTGGGAGGACCGCCTCCTCTTCGGCTCCGACTACTTCGAGCAGATGCACGCCTGGGCCGTCGAACTCATCAGGAAGGGAAAGGCCTTCGTCTGCGACCTCACCGCCGAACAGGTCGCCGAACACCGCGGCACGCTCAAGACCCCGGGCCGGCCCAGCCCCGACCGCAACCGCAGCGTCGAGGAGAACCTCGACCTCTTTACACGCATGAAAAACGGCGAGTTCCCCGACGGCTCCCGCACCCTCCGCGCCAAGATCGACATGGCTCATGCCAACATCAACATGCGCGACCCCGTCATGTATCGCATCCTCCACGCCAAACACCACCGCACCGGCGACAAATGGTGCGTCTACCCCATGTACGACTGGGCCCACGGCCTCGAAGACTCCATCGAGGGCATCACCCACTCCATCTGCACCCTCGAGTTCGAGGACCACCGGCCCCTCTACGACTGGTTCATCGACGCCATCAACGAAGGCCGCGGGCCGGGCAGCGAATGGGGCGAGAACATCAACCACCCCCAGCAGATCGAGTTCGCCCGCCTCGAGCTCAACTACACGGTCATGAGCAAGCGCCGTCTGCTCGAGCTGGTCAAGGAAAAGCACGTCCGCGGCTGGGACGACCCGCGCATGCCCACCCTTTCCGCCATGCGCCGCCGCGGCTACCCGCCCGAGGCCATCCGCGAATTCTGCGACCGCGTCGGCGTCGCCAAGTTCAACAGCACCGTCGACATCGCCCTGCTCCATCACTGCGTCCGCGACTACCTCAACAAGCACACCCCGCGCGTCATGGCCGTTCTCCGCCCGCTGAAGGTCGTTATCGAAAACTACCCCGACGGTCAGGTCGAGCAGCTCGACGCGGTCAACAACCCGGAGGACGAGTCCGCCGGAACCCGCAAAGTGCCCTTTTCCAAGGTGCTCTACATCGAACAGGAGGACTTCATGGAAGACCCGCCGAAGAAGTTCTTCCGCCTCGCCCCGGGCCGCGAGGTCCGCCTCCGCTACGCCTACTTCATCACCTGCCAGGAAGTCATCAAGGACGCCGGCGGCAACGTCACCGAACTCCGCTGCACCCACGACGCGGCCACCCGCGGCGGCGACGCCCCCGACGGCCGCAAGGTCAAGGCCACCCTCCACTGGGTCAGCGCCGACCGCGCCCTGCCCTTCGAGGCCCGCCTCTACGACCACCTCTTCACCAAAGAAGACCCCGATGAGCAAGGCACGGACGAACGGACGAAAGGACGAAGGGACGAAGGAGCGAGCCGCGGGCTTCAGCCCGCGCGAACATCCGAAGTCGAGGGCGCCCCGTCCGCCGCCACAACCTGGAAATCCAACCTCAACCCCGACTCCCTCGAGATCATCCCCCGCGCCTACATCGAGCCGTCGATGACGGACGCCGCGCCCGGCGCCCGCTACCAGTTCGAGCGCCTCGGCTACTTCTGCCTCGACCCCGACTCGACGCCCGAGCGGCTCGTCTTCAACCGCACCGTCACCCTCAAGGACACCTGGGCCAGAATCGCCAAGAAAACGTAGGACAGAGATGTGGGACCGACTTTCCAGTCGCTCATCTTGCGCTTACTGCTTCCTCGCAAACCTCTACGCCCGCCGCCGCTCGCACCCCTGACGCACGACCCGTCGCCTCACCGTCCACCCCCGGACGTAAACGCCCCGGCGATCACACCGAAATCGCCCAGATCGACGTCCTTATCACCTTGCACGTCGGCCAGCTCGAAGTGCTCAGGCCGGCAGTCCCGCGGCGGCACGCTCACCCGCGGCCCGTTCATGCAATCCGCGAAGATCGCGTGATCGTCGAGGTCTACATCCCCGTCGCCGTCGATATCGCCCGGAAGCCGCCGCATCGACAGGTGCACGATCCCCGGGATGCCGCCCGCGCTCATCGCGTGCGTCCTGCTCGCCGCGTTCCCGATCCCCGATTGCCCGGCGTTGAGCAACGAACCCGTCGTCGTCGTGACCGCCCCCGCTGAGACGATCGGGGTGTGGACTTCATCGGCCAGGATCGGCTCACGCGCCGCGAGCGACAGTAACGCCGTGCCGAAAACTGCGGTTATCGATCGTGGTAAAGCGCTCATGATCTACTCACCTGTCCCCCCGGGCGTGTCGCAACCCCCGATGGATGCCGAGAAATACGAGTCCGCTTCCGCATGAAAGCCCGGCGACAGCGTGACCCGGTCACCCGCACGGACCGCCGTCCCGCCGTTGGCCCGCACCACGAAATCCCCGTCGAAGTGGCTGATCATCGCCGGAACCTGGTCATAGAAGATAGACCCGGCCGTGATGGTCACGCCCGAGACGTCCGGCTGCGGGTCGTCACACACGTCGTTGCAGGGCCCGGCCGTGGCCGTGGCGCCCGCACTCGCGAACCCCACCTGGCAGAACACCGGAATCCGATTCTGCCGGTTCACATCGTCCGATCCGTCACCGTCCACGTCGTCCGTCACTGCGTCATTGACCAGAAACCCCTGGCAGAAAAAGTCCGCCACCGTTCCGCCTTCCACGTAATTCGGCACGGCCACCTCAAAGTGGACGTGCGGGCCGCCGGCCAGGCCGACGTCCCCCTCGACGCCCAGAGACGTCCCCGCGTCCACGTACTCCCCGACGACTCGGCCTGCGCCGGGATTGCCGTTGTTGTCCGTCCCCTGACCGACGCTGCCCCGCTGCATGTGGGTGTACTTGGTCCACTCGCCGTTGGGGTGCTCGATCCACACGAAGTTGTTGGGGACGTTCGTCACGCAATCATTGGGCACCGGCGTACATGTTCCGCTCCCGGGACAGACGCCGCCGTTCGCCTCGAAGTGCTGCTCGCAGCAGAACGTGCTCGGGCCGGTGTAGCTCCCGCACGCCGTCTGCTGCGCCTGTTGGTTCTCCTGGGCCGTCGTGACCCCGTCGCCGTCGCAATCGTTGTTCGGGCCGCAGGCATTCGGACACTTCGTGTCGTTGTTCTCCACGATCATCCGTATCCAGCCGGCCCCAGCCGCTACGACGGTGTACGCCGTCGTTCCCTGCCCGGCGATGTCGACCCGGTTCAGAGACGCCGGGTGGTTCGTATGGTCGTTCACGAACGTCACGTCGGTGCCGTCGGCGAAGGGAAGACGATAAACACCCTTCGACACCGGTAGCGGTTGAGGATCCTGGGCCACGGCCAGCCCACCGCCGCAGAACGACAGAACGAGCCCCGCGCCGAGAACACGTATGATGTTGTCCGCGTGCATTACTCCCCGCTCCTTTCGCTCGACGCCGGCCCCGAACCACCGCGCAGTTGCGCGTTCTCTTCCTCCAGGCAGTCCAGCCGCTTGTTCATGTCGATCAGGTGCAGTGTCAACTCCTCGATCTTCTGGAGCAGCCTCGACTCCACCTCGCCAACCTTCACCCCGTGCTTCGCCACGTCCGCCGCCGACGGAATGTCCGGAAGATGGCCGTACTCACGAATGTGCGCCTCCCACTCCTCCAGCGTCGGCAGGTCATAATCCGATTCGAACACGAAGTCCGACCAGCCGGTCTCGACCACGATCTCCTTGGCCCGGATCGGGCCGTTCACTGCCAACCGGTAGTTACCCGCGTTCTGCGTGCCGATCCCCACCCTGTTTGCAGTAATCTGTCCCGAATCTCCGTCCAGGTGAATCGTCTCGATCCCGCCTCCGGCCGAATAGGCCCGCAGATCACCGCTTGACGTCCCGCTCAGTCCCAATCGCATGTGCCCGTCCTGACCGTCCAGGTGAATCCGCGAAGCTCCGCCCGCCGCGGGAAACAGATGCATCTGACCCGCGACGCCACCCTCGACCGAGCCGGCACGGATGGTCCCGTCGGCCGCCGTCAACGAGATGGCCTCCGCCGCCGCGCCGGTGTAGAGCGTAACTGCCCCGCCCGTTCCACCAGGTGCGTTGCCGTCGAGTGACAGGCCGATCGACCCGGTCGCGGTCCCCAGCAGGCAGGCTGCCCCGCCGTCGATCCCGTCATGCCCGTACAGGGCCACCAGCACACCGTTGTCATCCCGTGTGGCGATCAGTTGCCCGGGGCCGTGGATCGTCGTCCCGCCCTGTCCGAACGGGTTGCCCACGCGAAGCCGCCCACCTTCGCCGATCAGCGTAATCGTCTCTGTACCCGACGCGCCGGAGAAGACCGTGAGCGAGCCGCTCGTGGCGGGATCGCCGAGTGCTATGTCGTCGTCCAACTCCAGACTCGCGACCCGATCCACGCGGAACGCGTAGGGCACGGCCCCAAGCGGAATCAGCGGCGTCAACTCCTCGCCGTTGTCCACGGTCACGCCCATCCACCGGGCCGTCCCGTCGAACCACGCCGGGTCCATCGGGCCCACCTGCGTGCTCGCCACGCCGTCGTCCAGCGTCACCACCACGTCCAGCACTTCGCCTACCGGCTCACCACCCGCCGCCGAGTCGTACAGGCGAAAATCGAGCTCATGCTCACCGTTGGGCATGTTGATCGGGTTCCCCTGCTCGCTGGTCAGCAGAGCCTGGAAGTTGATGTACCGCGACTGATCGTCGAGCAGCATCGCCACCCCCTGCCCCGATGCAGCGGCGGCCACGCTCCCCGATGCCGCAGGTTCCGGCACTGCGCCGCGAACCGTCAGCGGATCGGGCCGTGCCGGCCGCTGCCCCAACGTGACGCTCGAGCCGAGCGCCAATAACACGACTACCCTGGTGCGGTTCATGGTCTTCCCTTTCGACAGACTGGGTCTTGTTACGCGGTTCATGGCCCCACAAAGCGTCTAACTGTGGCACTCGTTACCTGTGACACCGGTTACCTGTGACACTGGTTTCCAGCCGGTGCGGCTGACTGCGGCACCGGTTTCCAGCCGGTGCGATCCACCGGCTGAGAGTCGGTAGCCTACGGGTCAGTAGAATACGCCATGAGTCCCAAGCGGCCTCCGCGGGTGGTCCTCACGCCCCGCGCAGCTCGATTTCCAAACGGTCGCCAGGCAGGCGTAGTCGGCGCTGCCCGCCGGAACATCTGGGACTGCTTATCAAGTCGGTCGAACGCGTGGGCTCGGTCTCCGCTCCGTAACCTACAACTCACCCGCTGACGCCCGGCCCATGCCAGCAGACGACCCGGACGGGCTGCGTCCTCACTTCTGCCCGAGCCCGAGATCGGGTATCATGCCATGCACCGGCCGGTGGCGCCGTGGCATGAGCCCGGCACGCTCCCGTTGCGCCATCCCGCCGTACCAGCCGGACGCTCCACAACGCGAGGCCAAACGAAAAGGCTGCACGGGGGTATGGCCCCAAACGGCCTGTTTGCTCGCGTGAGAGCCGGCGGGGATCAGCCGCCGACCGCTCGCCTCCGGGAAGACCCGCCTTGGTTGTCTACCTGATACTTACGCCGCTCGGCTGCGACGTGCAACTGCAAACGGCCTGCACAACACAGATTGTTCCATAAACGGAATAGGGAAGTGGAACCGCGCGCCTACCGGAGTAAGATCCCGGCCAAAGCGGCGACCAGTACCATCCACGTCGGGTTCAGGCGGGTTGTGAGTAGAACTGCGGCGCTGGCGACGCCGAGGGCGACTGAAGTCGTATCGACGAACGCCGATCGCCCGAGGTGCCATGTAACGGCGCCCATAAGTGCGAGGGAAGCGACGTTGACGCCGTCGAGGAACGCTCCAGCCACTGCCGATTGTCGGATGCGCGGCAGAATACGTGCGGTAAGCGCGACGAAGATGAACGCCGGCAGGAAGATGCCGATCGTCGCCACACATGCACCGGGCCCGCCGGCGAGGACGTAGCCGATGAACGTGGCCGTCGTGAACACGGGTCCCGGCGTGACTTGGCCGACGGCAACCGCGTCGAGCAACTGCGTCTCGGTCAGCCATCCCCAGCGCTCGACCAGATCAGCCCGCAGAAACGCCAGCAGCACGTAACCGCTGCCAAAGAGCACCGAACCCACCTTGAGGAAGAACAGAAACAGTTGTCCAAGACCGACCGCGGTGCCCGCCGCATGTGCCGATACGAGTCCAAGTGGCAAGAAAGGCAGCGCCACGGCTCGCACGCTGGTTCCGGACGATCGCGTCGTGTTTGCCGACGATCCACGCAGTACCGGAACCACGAGGCCCGCAAGCAGCAGCAGCAACAGCTCGTGTCCGCCGAGCAGGTTGGCCACGAATGCCGCGACGGCGACCGCCCCGAGCCAGCGCGTTTTGATGGCACTGCGCGCCAGGCGCCACAACGCCTGGAGAACGATCGCCAGCACCACCGGCTTGACCGAATGGAGGATTCCCTGGAGCTGCGGGAGTTGCGCGTAACGGACATAGAACCAAGCGCAGCCGAGCACGGTCAGGAACGCAGGGACAATGAAGCACACGCCCGCGACCATCAGTCCGGGCCAACCCGCTCGCCGCAGACCGATGTGGATGGCCATCTCGGTTGAGTTCGGACCGGGGATTAGGTTGGTCGCGCCCAAAAGGTCGAGGAACTCCTCGTGGGTCAGCCACCTGCGGCGACGCACGACCTCCTGTTCGAGCAGCGCGATGTGAACCGCAGGACCGCCGAAGGCGGTCGCACCGAGCTTCAGGAACACGCAGGCGAGCTCCCACAGGGGGGTTGGCGGGGTCCGGAAGGCTTTGCGGCGATTGACGGCCCTGTTTGCATGCATTACTATCGGTCCTCGATATCGGCATACGATATCGTGAGACGAGACCGATGGCAATGAGCTTACGACTCGATCAGGACGTGTTTCTGGGGCTGATCCCGCTCCACATCCTGCATCACGCCAGCGAGAAGCCCGTGTACGGGCTTTGGATCATCGAGGAATTGGGTCGGCACGGGTACAAGCTCAGCGCCGGAACGCTCTATCCGCTGCTTCACCGGCTCGAGAAACGCGGCCTGTTGCGCTCGGTTGCAGAGCGTTCCGGCCGGCGCCGCCGACGCGTCTACCAGATCACGCCGGCGGGACGGCAATCGCTGAAAGACGCGAAGCACAAGGTGCGGGAGCTTTTCGCTGAGCTGTTCGAGGCTGAGTTGCACAACGTGTTCGGGCATCGCGAGCATGGGAGCCGGCAGCAATCACGCGCCAAGCCTGCGCCCACCGCCAAGCGATCGGCCAAACGGAGCCGCGGCCGATGAACGATTCCGCCACGCGGCCGCGAGACACTCGAGTGGGCATTGCGAGATCGAACACGAAACGGAGAGAACGATGATGACTCCTCCACACACTGGCGCAATGATAACCGGGCTTGCGTTGGCTTTGGCGTTGATCATGCCGAACGGCTGCCACACGCCTCGCCAGTCGGAACGGCCGCCACCTGCGGGAAACGCGGGTGCCGAACCGGACGTTCGGTCCCGGATCGAAGATCTGGGGAAACGCGTGCAACATCTCGAAGCGCTCGCACCGGGGCAGGGCGCGCTGATGAGCCAACTCGGCTATCACTTCGGAAACCTCTGGTTCGCGCTGGACTATGAAAACTGGCCGCTGGCTGCCTTTTACCTGCACGAGTGTCGAGAGACGCTCGAACAAGCCGTGCACGCCAGGCCCGTGCGTACACTCAGCACCGGCGAGGACTTGAACATCCAAGGCATCGCGGAGGCATTGGATAACACGCAGTTCACTGATCTGGAAGAAGCGATTGAGGCCAAGGAGAAGCCGCGGGCTGTCGCTGGGTATCGCGATGCCATGATCGTCTGCCATTCCTGTCACCGGGCTGCGGAGATGCCTTTTCTTCGACCGCAGATACCCGATAAGCCTCCGTCCACTTCCATCGAGTTTGACCCGACACGACAGGAATAGCTCTCGCACTGACCGTTCGCCGCGATCGGCTTCTTGGATATGTCTCGAATCGCTGTTTCTCGTTGCTGTCGGCACCTTTCGAAATGCGCAGGGTACGGCCCATGCGCGGTGGGCATCGAATCATCCGCGTCCGTCAGAATGCGACGTGTTCATACGTAATGACGCGCCTGCCGCAGTGGCGGCACTCCCGGCTGCGCATCAGCGTCCCGCCCCATACGCGGCGGGTGTAGATCACGTGGAAATGCTCGCAACCGCACTTGGGGAAACGGACCGGGCCAAGCGCCCCACCCTCGCCCGGCCGAGGCCGGGGTTGTCCGTACTCCGACCGTGACAGAGCGGGCGAACGCATCGGACACGCTCGGCCGCCGGCTCCGGGCCTTGAAAAAATCCCGACTTTTCGCTTGCCCCAACCGTCTATTCGGTATATGTTAGGATCGCCAGCGGGGCTCCGCTCGCTCCGTTCCGGTTGTTCTCCAGGGCGACCGGAAACGCAAATGGTCTGCGCACTCATGCACACGAAAGGAGGCCGCCGAGAGCAAGAAAAAAACGACGGAAACGAACCCAAAATCGCCCCTGGCGCTGTCAAAAACGCGGTTTGTGTTAAGAAAACGAACCCAAACGAACCCACGCCGGGCGTCGCGGCGGCCTCGGACGAGTCGTGATTCAGCGGTTGCCGCGCTCGGCGATGGCGGCGGCGAGCGACTCGAAGCTGCGCTTCGGCGCTTCCACCCACGGCTCGATGCCGAGGCTGCGGAGGACCTGCGACGTCGTCGGTCCGATGCTCGCCGCGGGGAGCTTCGTGGGGACGACGGCCCATACGGCCGACGGGCTCACAACCGAAAGGACCTCAACGCAATCCGCGACGCTGCGATCGAACCGCCGCGGCCTGGTCTCGTAGAGGATCGGGCTAACAAGCCGGATGCCGGGCCAGGCTTGTGGAGCGGGGGCGAGGGATGACCGAGGATAACAGAGCTTCCCGCCCCGTGCTCGGTGCCGCAGATCGGCGAGCAGGCTCGCGCGGTCACCGCCGGTGCTGACCAGACCGACGCGGAAGCCACGCGCTTCGGCGGCAGCGCGGGTCTGCTCGCCGACGACGGCGACGTGTGGCACGCGGGCGGGTTCTTCAGCGACGGCGTCGATGGCGAAGATGCTGGTGAGCACGAGCCAATCGTCCGCCCCGAGCGTTTCGAGGATCGCCCGGCAGTCGTCGACGATCGTCCGTGCGACCACCGGTTCGAGCACGGGCTCCAGCCCCGCGGCGGTCAGCGCGGCGCACAGCGGTCCGCCGGGAGCTTCGTCGCGTGTCACCCAGACCCTCACGGGGCGTCCTCGACCTCGTCCTTGAAGTGCTGCGCCATGCGCTTGCCGATCGACTTTGGGTCCCTGCCCGAAAGGACGCTTTCGAATGGGCGCTCACCGTCCTTCAAGAAAAGCTGGCCGTAGAGCGTGATCCGCCCGTCGCGGACGGTGGCGATGGTACCCACCGCCGTGTGACAACCGCCGCCAATCGCCTGTACGAACGCCCGCTCGGTATCGACGGCGCGGCGCGTCGCGGCATCGTCCAGCACGGCGAGCCGCTCGACCATGCGTTCGTCGTCCTCCCGCGCCTGAAGGGCGAGCGAGCCCTGGCCCGGTGCCGGCGGGAACCACTCGAGCGGAAGATCGATTCGATGCGGAGGATCGATCCCGAGGCGCTTCAGACCGGCCGCGGCGAGGACGACTGCGTCCACTTCACGAGCGTCGATCTTGGCCAGCCGGGTCGGGACGTTGCCGCGGATGGGGACGATCGCGACGCCCGCGAGCCGGCGCATCTGTGCCGCCCGGCGCGGGCTGCTCGTGCCGATTCGGATGCCGTGTGGAAGTCGATCGAGCGCAACCGGCTCGCGGGTGACGAGCACGTCGTGGGCGACCTCCCGGACCAAGACGGCGGCGATGGTCAGGCCCGGCGTGGCGTCGATCGGAAGGTCCTTGTAGCTGTGGACGGCGAAGTCGACGCGGCGGTCGATCAGGGCGCGTTCGATGGCCCCGACGAACCCGCCCGCGGGCCAGCCGTCGCTGAATAGCTGCCCGGTCGACACGTCCCCATGCGTCTTGATGATCACTTCCTCGATGACGAGTGAAGGGTTCCGCGTCTGTAGTTGCTGGCAGACCCCGCGGGTTTGGATCAGCGCCAGGTCGCTGCCGCGTGTGCCGACGCGGAGGGGGTTCATGAGGTAAGGCTCCGGAAGCTCTCCGCGGCCGCGCCCAGGACGAGATCGATCGCCGCGCGATCGTGCACGGAGGACACGAACATGGCCTCGTATCCCGACGGCGGCAGCCACACGCCGCGATCTAACATCGCGCGAAAAAACCGCGCGTAGCGGTCGTGATCGCACGCCTGTGCGTCGGCGAAGCTGCGCACGGGCCGGTCGGAGAACGCGAACCCGAACATGCCACCGCATGATCCGATCTGAAGGGCGACGCCGGCTTTCAGTGACGCCGATGCCAGACCGTCGGTGAGACGTTTCGACTTGGATTGCAGCGCTTCGTAGAAACCCGGCGCACCGCACAACCCCAGCGTCGCCGAGCCGGCCGCCATCGCGACCGGGTTGCCGCTCAAGGTGCCGGCCTGATACACGGGCCCGAGCGGGCTCACCAGGGACATGAGGTACCGTGATCCGCCGTAGGCCGCCACCGGCATGCCGCCGCCAATGACCTTGCCCAGGCAGGTCAGGTCGGGCTTGACGCCGGAGCGATTCTGATGGCCGCCCCAGGCGACACGGAATCCGGTCATGACCTCGTCGAAGATCAACAGGCTGCCGTGCTCATCGCACTGGCCCCGAAGGCCCTCGAGAAATCCGCGGGCCGGTTCCACGTAGCCCATATTCCCTGCGAGGGGCTCGACGAGGATCGCCGCGATCCGGCTTCCGTGGGCCGACATGATCTGCTCCACGGCGGCCAGGTCGTTGTAGGGCGCTAGGAGCGTCGCACCGGCTACTTCTTTGGGCACCCCGTCGGAGGTCGGTACGCCGAAGGCGGCTGCGCCGGACCCGGCCCCGACCAGGAGCGCGTCGACGTGCCCGTGGTAGCAGCCGATGAACTTGAGGAGCCTGTTCCGCTTGGTGGCCGCCCGTGCCAATCTGATGGCACTCATCGTCGCTTCGGTGCCGCTGCTCACGAAGCGGAGCACGTCGATCGAAGGGACTGCGGAGGCGATCGTCTCGGCCAGTTCGACCTCCGACTCAGAGCAGGCGCCAAAGCTCAGTCCGCGGGCCGCGGCTGCCTTGACCGCGTCGACGACCGCCGGATGGGCGTGTCCGACGATGGCCGGGCCCCAACTGCCCACGAGATCGACGTACCTCCGGCCGTCCGCGTCGAAGAGGTAGGGGCCCGCGGCCCGCTCGAGGAATACGGGCTCGCCGCCGACGGCCGTGAACGCCCGGACGGGGCTGTTCACGCCGCCGACCAGCACGCGGCAGGCACGCTCGTACAGCCGCGCGGATTGGCTTCGTTCGTGCGACATAGCTTCCGTCATCACTCGCCATTCTGCCACCGCCGATCGGCACATGCAACGAACCGGCCGGGCAGCCGGAGGAGCCCTGTGCCACATGCTCGTCGGACGCCGCTCAGTCAGCGGCGTTCGGCCAATCGTCCTTGAGCAGCCGAGAGAGGGAGCGGTCGGCCAGGACGCGGCCGTCGGTCTGGCATTTCGGGCAGTAGTTGGTCTCGTTCTCTTTATAACGGATGCGTTGGACCGCAGCGCCGCAGACGGGGCAGGGTTTGCCGAATCGGCCGTGGACGGCGAAGCCGTCGCGGAAGGCCGTGATGTCGCCGGGCCCGGGGAAGCGCTCGGCGAACTGCCGGCTGAGCAGGTCCATCCATCCTTGCAGCGTCTGCTGCGCGGCGGCGTGCAGCTTCGCGACCTCGTCGTTGGCGAGCCGCCGGGTCTGTTTGAGCGGGGACATGCGTGCGGCGTGGAGGATTTCGTCGGAATAGGCGTTGCCGATGCCGCTGAACAGTCGCGGGTCGGTCAGGGCCCGTTTGATCGTGTGGTTCTCGGCTCGCAATGCGGCGGCGAACGCGCGGGCGTCGGCTTGAAGGACCTCGAGGCCGCCGGGGTCATGCTCGGCCAGGGCAGTCTCCCCTTTGACGAGATGGAGCGATGCGCGTTTCTTCCTGCTCGCTTCCGAGAGGATGAGGGTTCCGGTGGGGAAGGCGAAGGTGGCCAGGGTGATCTTCCCCGGCGGCTTCGCCCCCGGCGGCTTCCATTGAAAGCGCCCGGCGATCATCAGATGGAATACGAGGAAGAGGTCGTCGACGAGGCCGAGCACGATGCGCTTTCCAAGCCGCCGAACAGCTTTGACCGTTTTCCCCTCCGCAAGCTCGATCGGCGGATCGACGGACCGGATCAGAAAGGGGCTCACGATGCGCAGTCGCTCCATCGACGCACCGGCGATCCGGCGTCGCAGCCCATCTACATACACCTCGATGTCCGGCAGCTCGGGCACGGTCCCACTTCCGGCGCCCATTGGCGGGTACCGCGGTGCATCTTAACCGCGCCGGTTCGGTCTTGCGCAGACGCTCCCGCGGCGGCTTTTGCCCCGACCGTCCAAACGGTGCATACTTGTGCCGTGCCCAGCGAAGGCGTCCATTCGTCGCCAAGCCGCACTCCTGCGCGGCCCGTCGGCCCGGCAGCCCGCCGACTCGTCTATTCCCTCGCGCTGCTCCCCATCGTTCCTGCCGTGTCGATCGTGGGCGTGTCTGCCGTGGGCCATTACATCGGGCTCGGGTCATGGGATGAGTTCCGCTGGTTTCATCTGTTCTTTCCGATCCTCTGGACCACGGCGTTGATCCTGATCTGGCGCGGGGCGGTAACGTGGACGCTGGGGCGGGCCTGGCGCACGGCCCTGGTGTCCATGATTCCGTTCGTACAGGTGGCGGTGGGACTTCCGCTTTGGGCTCATTCGGGCTGTCTGGCCAGCATTTCGGATAACATGCTTCGAGTCGGCCAGCATCAGATCCTGGCGGGCATGTTCGTTTGGCTCGCCATGTGGGTCTGGTGGGGTGTGGAGAAGGCCATGATGACGCCACAAGGCACCACCGCGAGACACGACAATCATCGTATTATCGCTGGTCCGGTAGGACAAGGTATGCTGGCTTCGGTCGCCAGCATCCCCATCGTGGTCGGCGTCTTCTTCATCTTTGCCGTGTCGTTAGAGGATCTGTTCGGTATCTCGGACCCTTGGCTGGGATTCGCGCTAACCGCCGTCGTGGCCATGTCGATCTGGCTTCTGATCTGGGGCCGCCGGACGGTTTGGTCCCCTTCGAGCCTGCGGCGTCTCGCTCTGACCGCGGTGAGCTGCTTCGCCGTTCCGATCACGGTCTGTGCGATGCTATTCGGGTCCGGCTCCGAGGTAGTCAGCGTCGTGGTCGTATGTCTGCCGATTATCGGCTGGGGTGTATGGATGGCGGCGGCCTTGCCCATGGGGTGGCTCCGCGGAGGGACGTTGCTCGATGAGGAAGCCGAGGCCGGCCCGCGATGCCTCCGGTGTGGGTATCTTCTCAAGGGGTTGACGGCAACGCGGTGCCCGGAGTGCGGGGACGAGCGGACGCTGGATGAGCTTTGGGCGGCGTCGCTCACTGATCTGTAGGACTGTGTTTCGTGAGCGCTGCGACGATCGAGGACGGCGGCGCCCCGGCATCGGAACGTCCGCGCGGCGTGCAGTCCGCGGCTCGCTACGGCCCAACGCGCTCCAAGACGGCGGTCACCTTCTGGCCGTGCTCCTCGTAGGTCAGCTCGAGCTTTCCGCCGGAGATGATCCGGGCCCGGTAGACTCGCGGCTCGGCGTTGGCGTTGAGCACGCGCAGTTGCGACCCGCCGTACTCATATCGCCCGGTGCTGGTCCGCTTCTGGCCCTCGTACGTGCCGGTTGCGGTGTAGAGGTTATGCTCGTCGAAGGTGACCTGATCGACCGGAAATGCGGCACGAGGCGGGCTGGTTGCGACGCGCTTCCAGGAGCCGGTGATGCTCGCGCAGCCGACAGCCGCGACGCATGCCGAAGCGAGAATCAGTCGCGCCAAGCCGCGTTTCGTGGCGTGTAACATCTTGTCTGCAAGTATGGCCCGGGCCCGGACGATGTCAAATGCGGCCCGGTTGTCCCGAGGGCGGCCCGGGTCTATACTCCCACCCGGTTCTCTCGCAATGCGCAAGGAGCCTGACGAAGCCGATGCCCATTTACGAATACCGCTGCACGACGTGCAACCACGAGTTCGAGGAGTTCACGCATTCGGCGCGCGGCCGCCCGCGGGTCGAGTGCCCAGCCTGCGGTGGGCGCCGGGTTGAGCGGAGGCTGAGCGTGTTCGCCGCGCATCAGGGTTCACCGCAGGGTGCGACGCAAGCGGGGCAGGCGTGCGGGCGGTGCGGCGATCCGAACGGCCCGTGCGGGTTCTAGCGGACTGGAAAGCAACGTGCCTCAACGATTCGAGCCGATGTCCGTGCTTCGTGTTCCCCTTGCGGGGCTGTTGACGTGGGTCGTGCCGGGCCTCGGTCATCTGTTCCTCGGCCAGAAGACGCGGGGGCTGGTCTGCATGGCGGCGATCACGGCGACGTTCTGGAGCGGCGTGGCGATCGGCAGCGTGCAGGGCACCGTGGCCCCGCACTCGCGGCGGCTCTGGTTCGTGGCTCAGTTGGGAAGCGGCGGCAATGCTCTGGCGGCGTACGGGCTGCACAAACTGGTCGATCCCCAGTCGGCCGCCTCGCCGACGCCGAAGGTGGCCGGGCATTGGGCCTCGGCTGAGGTGGGGGTGCACTATACCGGCGTGGCCGGGCTGCTCAACCTGCTGGTGATTCTGGATGCGATGGTGCGGGCCGAGACTGGTGGCTCGCGCGACCGGCGGCGCCCTGGTACGCCGGATGGAGTGACTTGAGCCCGATGCTTGGGGCGCTTTTTACGCATGCCATCGAACTGAGCGGTCGGCAGCGGATCCTGCTGATGCTTCCGCTCTGTCTGGCGATTGCGATCGTCTATAAGGCGATTCGCAGCGAGAACCTCAGCCGGCTGCCGGCGGCTGCACTGAGCCTGTGGGTGACGATTGTCGTCGGCATGTCGGCCGTCGGCGTCGGCCTGTGGGTCTTGTTCGAGATCATGGTCTAACGACCCACCGCCGTAGCAAGCGTCCGGTGGCCCGTGGCGAGATACGCATCTCGCACCCCGGAAACGGCAACACAAGGAGCGGAACGCAACGATGTTCGAGAAGTTGACGCCCCCGACGCAGGGCAGGCCGATTACCAACAACGCCGACGGCCTCATCGTCCCGGATCACCCCATCGTCCCGTTCGTCGAAGGCGACGGGATCGGACCGGATATCTGGCGGGCCGCCGTACGCGTGTTCGACAGTGCGGTTCGGAAGGCCTACGGCGGCAAACGCAAGATCGCCTGGTTCGAGGTCTTCGCCGGGCAGAAGTCGTACGACAGGTATGGAACGTGGCTCCCGGATGATACGGTCACGGCCTTCAGGAACTTCCTGGTCGGGATCAAGGGCCCGCTCACCACGCCGATCGGCGGCGGCATCCGTTCGCTCAACGTTACGCTGCGCCAGCGGCTGGACCTGTACGTGTGCCTTCGCCCCGTTCGGCACTTTACGGGGGTCCCGTCGCCGGTCAAGCGGCCCGAACTGGTCGACATGGTGATCTTCCGCGAGAACACGGAGGACATCTACGCGGGCATCGAGTGGCCCGCTGACACGCCGGAGGTCCGGAAGGTGATCGCCTTCCTCCAGGATGCGATGGGAGTGAAGAACATCCGCTTCCCGGCCACAAGCGGCATCGGCGTCAAGCCTGTCAGCCGCGAGGGGACGACGCGGCTGGTCCGCGCCGCGATCAAGTACGCACTCCAGAACGGTCGCAAGAGCGTCACGATCGTGCACAAGGGCAACATCATGAAGTTCACCGAGGGCGCGTTCCGCGACTGGGGCTATCAGCTTGCCGAGAAGGAGTTCGCAGCCAAGACGTATACCTGGACGCAATGGGAGCGGACGAAGAAGGAGAAGGGCGAGGCCGCGGCGAACACCGAGCAGGAGTCGGCCCGGGCCGGGGGGAAGATCCTGGTCAAGGACGCCATCGCGGACATCGCCTTGCAGCAGGTGCTTACCCGCCCGACGGACTTCGACGTCATCGCGACGCTGAACCTCAACGGGGACTACCTGTCCGATGCCCTGGCGGCGCAGGTCGGCGGCATCGGCATCGCCCCGGGCGGCAACATCAACTACGACACGGGTCACGCGATCTTCGAGGCGACGCACGGCACGGCCCCGAAGTACGCGGGTCAGGACAAGGTCAACCCCGGCAGTCTGATCCTCTCCGGCGAGCTGATGCTGCGCTACATGGGCTGGACGGAGGCGGCGGACCTGGTCCTCAAGGGCATGGACGGGGCGATCGGCGCCGGCGAGGTGACCTACGACTTCGAGCGCCTGATGCGGGCCGAAGGCCAGTCGGCCAAGCTGCTCAAATGCAGCGAGTTCGGGGAGGCGGTGATCCGGCACATGGGTTAGACTCCGCGGATAGAGCCATGATCAAGAAACTGTACATCGATAACTATCGCTGCTTCAGCAATTTCGAGTTGACGCTCGATCCGCTGACGCTCCTGCTGGGACCTAACGGCGCTGGAAAGACGTCGGTGCTGGAGGTCATCGACGCCCTCCGCCAGTTCATATCGGAGGGCCTCTCGGTGGAAGCGCTGACGCCGGCCCAGTCAATGACGCGGTGGAACACCCGGCTCGAACAGCGCTTCTCTATGTCCGTAGAGCTTGGTTTCGAGGAGTTCGTCTACGAGTTGGTTGTGAAGCACACTCCCGATCGTTCTAAGCGGAAGGTCCTGACCGAACGCCTGACCTGTTCGGGCACTCAACTCTTCCACTTCGATGAACAAGCAATCGGTCACCTTTGCGACGACAACGGAACCGAGCGTGCGCAAGCACCGTTCGATTGGTCACGCTCGACATTGGGAGTATTGAGGTCCGGGCCGGACAACACCAAGTTGACCCAGTTTCGTGACTGGCTCGATCGAATCCAACTGGTCCGCCCTAATCCTCGATCCATGGAATCGCGGAGTGAGAAATCAGCAGCGCTCTTCGACCCTTCGCTCAGAGATTTCGCCGGTTGGCTTCGCGGGCGTTTTGAGGAGGATCCCTCCGGACCGTATGGGCTTGTCGAGGAACTCAAGCAAGTGCTCGATGGATTTGTTGGTTTAAAGAACTTGTCTCTGGGGGGGGACCTTCGACGACTCGAAGTGCAGTTACGATCTTCGGAGGATACAGAGTCATTCCCCGGGAAACCGTATTCTGTTGCCTTCGATGAGCTGTCCGATGGACAGAAGCTTCTGATTAGTCTGTATGCTATCTTGCTTCTTTCATTGTCGACCGAGAAGGTGCTGCTGATCGATGAACCGGACAACTATCTCGGCCTCGCCGAGGTGCAGCCCTGGTTCAACCGTCTGCAGGACGTTCTTTTGACGAGCGGCGGTCAGACGGTTGTGGTGTCTCATCATCCTGAAATCCTCAACCAAGCGGCGGCGCAATCGGGGCGATGGCTCTCCCGCCCAGGCAATGCGCACGTGCGGGTGCGCCCGTTCCGGGAGATCGCTGACAAGTTCGAGGGCGCCGCGCCCAACGCCGAAATCATCGCCCGCGGATGGACGGAATGAGCGGACCGGCGCAGGTCATCATTCTAGGCGAGGACACCGCTCACGTTGGCTCTCTGTATCGAGCGGTCGTGGATCACTTCGGGGTCCCGCGCCGTAGGGTGCGCAAATGCCCGATCGCGGGCGGGCGCGGGGACGCCAAACAGTATGTGCTTCGGCAGATCCCTTCCGAGATACAGTTGCGTCGTAGGGGACCGAATTCTGCCGCGCTCATCGTCGCTATGGACGGCGACGGTGTCAACGAGGACCAGCGCATCGGCGAGGTCGCGGCCAGGCTGGGGGCCGAGGGAATGCGTGAAATCGATCCCCTCGAGCCGGTCGTGATCCTTGTGCCGTGTCGAAACATCGAGACGTGGTTGCACTTTGCCCAATGTGCGGCCGTCGATGAGGAGACGGACTACAAACGCGGCCGTCGCTCCACTTGGTCGAGCAATGACCTCGATCTCGTCGGCCGGGCCATCGCCCAGACCCCACCGCCAAAGCCTGAAGCGCCCCCGTCGCTCGCAAACGCACGCAAGCGGCTTTGCCAGAAGCTCTCGCTATCGAGGTGACGACGGCCCTCCCCCGTTCCCGGACACGACGGGATCAATCGGATCACAATGCGCAGGGTCGCGAGGAACCTGGAGTTGGAGTGGAGGCCGCTCGAGGCGGACATTCGATGAAGGTCTATCATGTTATCGTGGAACAGTCGGACGGATGGCTCGCGGCGCACGCGCTGGAGGACGACAGCGTCCACACTCAGGGTAAGACGCTTGACGAGGTCACCGGCAATATCCGCGAGGTTGCCAAGCTGGTCTGCGGCGACACGGATATCCAGATCGAACTCGTGATTCCCAGTGGCGTGAAGGTGGCGTGACGTTCGGTCCTGGATCACCACACGGTTCTTCCAAGATGCCCACGCGTGCACGATATCAACCGCTCACTCTTGGAACCAAGCTGCGGGAGCGCCGCTTCGGGTGGTTCACGCTGGCCGAAGCGTCGTACGAGCCCGGCGTCGTGCCCCGCCCCCACGTCCACCGGCAGCCGCCGATGACCATCGTGCAGCGCGGCTCGTTCGGGTTCGGCGTGGACCGCGAGGTGTTCCCCAAGCCCCTCATCCGGCTCGAGCGCGATGTCTTTACCGACGCCGACATGACCAACTTCACCTTCCACCGCGACGACGCCGGCGCCGTCTGCTGGTTTCGCCTCGACGACCGGCGGGCGGAGAATCTTCGGTTCCGCAGGATCGACGGCGGTTAACGGTACCGGTGCGTGTGTGCGGCCGTGGTGCGGGCAACGTCGATTCCATCCCGAGCTGAAGCGCGGTAGGCTACGCGCGGGCCAGGGTGTCTTGGCCGGCGGCTTATCCTCCCTGACGTGAGTCCTCTATCGATGGACGGTTTCCCCCTGCTCGGTGAGACGTGTGCCCTGCTGGCGGCGCTGAACTGGGCGCTGGCCCTGGTGCTGTTCAAGCGCAGCGGCGAGTCGATGCAGCCGCTCTCGCTGAGCCTGTTCAAGAACGTCGTGGCGGGCGTTCTTCTGGCCGCGACGCTGCCCATGGTGGCGATCCTGATGCCGGACGTAGGCGAGGGGATGGCCTCGCTACGGACCCTCTCCTCGTGGGACCTGCTGATCCTGGTCGTCTCCGGCATCATCGGCATCGCCATTGCGGACACGATTCTGTTCTACAGCCTGAACATGATCGGCGTCGGCCTCTTGACCATCATGGAGTGCGCGTACACCCCCTCGGTGATCTTCTTCGCCTGGCTGTTTCTGGCGGAGACCATCGGCACGCGTCACTATGTCGGCGGCGGGCTGGTGCTCTTCGGCGTGTTCCTTTCGTCCAAGCACGCGCCTCCACCGGGCCGGACGCGGGCGACGCTGCTCTGGGGGATGTTCCTCGGCGCCCTGTCGGTCTCGATGATGGCGTTCGGCATCGTCATCGCCAAGCCCATCCTGGCCCGCACCTCGGTGCTCTCGGCCACGATGATCCGCCTGATCGGAGGAACGCTCGTGCTGGGCGTGCTGCTGGCACTCAGCCCGAAACGCTCGGCGTACTACTCGGTCTTCCGGCCGTCGGCGTCCTGGCGGGTCTGCATACCGGCGTCGATCCTGGGAACCTACTTCGCAATGATCTTCTGGATCGCCGGGTACAAGTTTACCGAGGCCGGTATCGCGGCCATTCTCAATCAGACGTCGACGATCCTGGCCCTGATCTTCGCGGCGGTCATCTTGAAGGAGCCGTTCACACGTCGCAAGACCACGGCGGCCGCCCTGGCGCTCGCGGGGCTCGCCGTCATCGCGTTCTGTGGTCCGCGCACACCGCCGCCCGACCGTGGAACGGGACCATCGATCGCGGAAGCCGTCTCCACGTCGAGTGCCGGTCCGGTCGGTGCGAACGGGCCGACGCGCCTCAGTCCGGGTACTCGATCTTCGCCGCCTTCTTGAGTTCGTCGATGTACTGGTCGCGTACGGCGGCGAGCTGCTCGTTCTTCAGCTCAGAGCGGATCTGCTCGCCCGCCTGCTCCAGGCCGACGACCACGGCTTCCTTCCTGTCTGTCACCTTGATGATATGAAAGCCGAAGTCGGTCTCCACGATATCGCTGATCGCGCCCGGTTTCAGCGTGAACGCGGCGGCAGCGAACGGCTCGACCATGACGCCTTTTCGCTGGAAAAAGCCCACGTCACCGCCCTTCGGCGCCGACGGGCCTTCCGACCTCTGTCTGGCGAGCTCGGCAAAATCCGTGCCCGGCTTTTTCGCCTCCTCGAGGATTTCCTCGGCCCTGGCCAGCGCTGCCCGCCGCTGTTCCGACGTCCTCATGTCCTCGGTCCGTACGAGGATGTGGCTGGCCCGGACCTCGGCGGGCTTGGTGAAGGCCTCCTCGCGCATCTGCTCGTAGCGCTGCTTGACGGCCTCGTCGGACACGCGGGCCTGCTCAGGGAAACGCTTCTCCAACAACTTCGTGTGGCGGACCACTCGGCGGAACATCGGCTCCGCGGCCTGTGTCTCGATGAAGTCCTCCAGGCTGGAGCCTGTTTGTCGGCGGATCTGCTCTTCGAGCACTTCGCGCGTGCTTTCGGTGCGGACGAGGTAAGCGGCCAGATGCGCTTGCATTTCCGCCAGCGCCTCGTCGTCGGTGAGGGTGATCTGTTGCTTGTCTGCTTCCTGATCCAGCAGTGCGTCCACGATCATGCGCTCGAGGATCTGCGGTCGCTGCGCCTCTCGGGCCCGGGCGAGATCCTCGGGCGAGAGCGCTCCCCCCTGCGTCTGCTGCTGAAGGTACCCGAGAAGCGCCTCGTTAACTGCGGCCTCGAGAATGGGTGTGCCGTTGACCGTGACGGCGACCTCACCCTCCGCGGCGGGTTGCGCGCTGTCCGTCGTGGGAGGGCCGGGTTGTTGCAAGGGGCGCGACGCGGGCTTCTCCCGAGCGGCGGGCTCAGGCTGCCCGAGGACCGTCGAGGCCGCAAGGAGCGGAAGCAGCGCGAGATGCCCATTGCGCCGGACGCTGAACGCGGCAGCCGAACGTGACACGGTTCCTGTCACAAGCCCATCTCCTCGGTTGTAGGAAGCCGCTGTCGTCCTGCCGTCACGTCGCGGTGCATCCCGGTCGCGTCCCGATTCAGTCCCGGTCCACGGCTTGCGCGGGCTGTCCGGAGCTATGAATCTGTGCCCCGGACCAGACCTGCATGTTCTGCACGACCTCGAGCACGCGCTCGTAACTCACATCGGCGGCATCGTTGAAGTCCAGCAACGCGGACATCGCCGTGACCGTGTCATCTTCAGTTCCGAAGCCGCGCTTACGTCCGGTGATGTGCCGGTCGAGCTGAACGAAGAGCTGGCACGCGCGCCGCCAGCCGAAGAGGTGGCAAAGGCCGCCCGTCAGGTCCCACGCCACGGCGCAGTCGTCGTCGTAAAGGACCGGCTCACCGGTGGCGTCCCGGGCCTCCGAGCCCTTGCACCACCGGTTGCGGGTCTCGAACAGAGTCAGGAGCTGGTCTTTCTCGTGTTGCAACATGCCTTCACCTGGAACCGGAACCTCCGCGGTTCAGTGAACCGAGCCAACCGCAATGTCCAGTGCTCGGGCGGGTGGCCAGGCGTTACACGTGTACCGGCCGAGACAACGCTCGGCCGTGCCTCATCGTTCCCTTTCGTGGTTCTCAAAGCCGTACAGTAGCGGCATCGTTTCCGTGTCTCGCCCGGCACGCCCGTGCTCCGCTCAATCTCCTCCGTTCGGAGATGGTTCCCTGAACGTGTGTTCGCCCCACAGCCGGCGGGAAATGTCGACCCCTGCGCTGCCGGGCGGAGGCAGGCACGGTTGCCGATCGGTTGCTGGATACTCTAGTTGGGGCCGAAGAGGCTGTCAAACGCCGGCGATCGTAGCGGCGCCGAACAGGGGTCGTGGCGGGTCCGCCGGTGACGGCGGCGTGTCAGCGGCAGGCGACCCGGCGTAGCCGCGCACCGGCGAGGCGGTTCGCGGCACCCGGGCCGTGGCGGAAAAACAGCGACGGCTCCACGAGTTCCAGCACCGATAGGCGGAGGTGGCCGCAGCCGTACCGGAGGAAATCGGCGCGGGCGTAGCGAGGAGCAGCGCTCGCCGAGCGACGGGCCCAGGTCAGGAACTCGTCGCGGCGGTGCTGATAGTCCCACGTCGTGCGCAGCAGCACGGCGCCGCACACCGACCAGTCCAAGCAAGCATCGTCCCAGGCCCGCTGAAGGACTGCGACGCCGCGATCGCGCAGCGCGAGGTGAAGTGGCCGGTCGTCCACGTCCCAGGCCGGCAGCTTCGAGCACGTAACCAGAGCGATTCTCATGACGGACCTCGGGGCAGTACGGTGCAGCGCCATGCGCGACCCAGCGGGCTAGTCCACTTCAGCCGGTTGCGGCGCCAGCTCGATGCCTTCGAAGAGTGCCGTACCGATGCGCACGTACGTGGCCCCGAATTCGATCGCGTGCTCGAAATCGTGCGTCATCCCCATGGAGAGCTCGCAGAAACGCGGGCCGCAGGTCCGCTCCAGGACGATTTCCTCGAACACCTCGCGGACGCGCTCGAACGCGTGGCGAACGACGCGGACGTCGTCGCTGAGCGGCGCCATGGTCATCAGGCCGCGGAGTTCGATGTGCTCGAGCGAGGCGAGCTGCTCGGCGAGATGGGTCGTGGCCGCCACCGCCACGCCCTGTTTGCTTCCTTCACCCGATGAATTGACCTCGAGCAGAACGGGAATCCGCCGATCGATCCGAGCCGCTTGGGCGTCGATTTCCTCGGCCAGCCGGAGGCTGTCAACGGAGTGAATCATGTCCACCCAGGGGAGCAGAGCCTTGACCTTGTTTCGTTGCAGATGGCCCACCATGTGCCAGGCGAGCGGAGGCATCCCCGAAGCTCCCCCGCCCCGCCGGCTGAGCCACTCCCTCACGGCCGCCGCCCGTTTGATCAGTTCCTGGACACGGCTCTCCCCGAGCAGGGGCACGCCGAACTCGACGAGTGCGCGGACAACGTCCAACGTGGCGTACTTGGTAACGGCCACCAACCTCACTTCGTCAGGCTCCCGGCCCGACCGCGCGCATGCCCGCTCGATCCGCCGCTGGATGCGCTTGAGATTCTCGGCCAGCTTCCGCTTCATTGCCGGTCGACCGTGGGTCCTTTCCCCGGGCATCGTCCCCGCTGATGCCCGGCGGGAAATTATAGGATCGAGGGTGGCGAACACCAGCCTGTGAATTGCCGTCGAGTTCCCGCAGCGGGAGTCTACGGGCCGTCCTGCACATGACGTCCGCGTTCGATCGCCGCGGCGCGGCGGAGGTGGGCATCGGCCTTCTTTGCATCGCCAAGGCCCTCGTAGGACTTGGCAAGGAGGAAGTGGGCCTCTGCGTTCTGCGGCTCCGCCTCTGTTACCGCTTTCAACTGCTCCACCGCAGCGGGCAAGTCATCGCTGCGCAGCAGCGCCTCGCCGAAGAGCAACTGTGAGTCCACGGCGAGCGGGCCCTGCCGGGCCGCCTGGCGGAACTGATCCGCTGCTTCACGGAACCGATTCTCCCGAACGAGGAGTCCGGCGAGCGCCAACCTCGACGACGTACGGGCTGGCGCATCGCGAACCACCCGTTCGTACTGCTCGATGGCCTCGGGGTGGCGCCCGTCGTTCGCAAGCAGCGCGGCCAGCGCCGCGCGCAACTCGACCAGCCCCGGCTCCGCATCCAGAGCCTGAACCATGTACTTTTCCGCGAGGTCGGGGCGCCCCAGCGCGCGGTGTGCGCGGCCCAGCGCTCGAAGCACGCCCACATCGTCCGGCCGGAACTCGTTGACCAATTCCAGAAGCGGAATCGCCGCTTCGAAGTCACGGTTCCGAAGGTGTCCCATGATGCGCCGCTTGATCGCCGCCATGTTGACGGCCTCGGCGAGCACTTGGGCTCGGATCGGGTCTTCCATCGTGCTGACGGGTCGGAGGGGCCGGCCGGTTTCGGCCATGGCTCGGGCCTTGTCACGATCGCCGGCACGCCCGTACGCCTGGGCCAAGGCGGCGAACACGCCCCCGTCTTTCGGGTTCAGCCGGGCGGCGCGCTCGAGCGCGTCGATGGCCGCCTCCGTGTCGCCACGGGCCAAGAGAAGCTGCCCGAGGTTGCGGTGCGCGAGGGCCAGGTCGGGGTTTAGTTCGATGGCCCTGCGGTATTCCTCCGCAGCGCCGTCGCGGTCTCCCTGCTTGGCGAGGATGAAGCCGAGATGAAAATGGCCCGGGGCGTAGGCGGGCGCCATCTCGATCGCGTGCCGCATCAGCGTTTCAACCTCCTTGGCCGCCGGTGCGGAGCGCATCCGCACGATTGCCAGCAGGTACGGCCAGCGAAAATCGTCGGGCGCGAGCGTGCGGGCGCGTTCATACGCCGTTTCCGCGCAGTCGAACAGGTGGTGCGCGTCACATACGGCGCCAAGCCTGGACCACGCCGCGACCGACCTACGATGTGCGATCACCTCCTCACGCACTTCCGTGATCCGCTGCGCCACGGCCGGTTGCATGTCCGTCGTGTCGGGCTCCGGCACGGGCCACGGCGCCGACGCCTCGGCGCCGGTTGCCCCGGACGGCGCGTCGCCGGGCGGGGCCGCCCACAATACGAGTCCGACTGTCCAGAAGACAGGCATCAGACGGGATATCATGGCACCGCCCGTCCTTGCCCGCGAACGACCTCGATGTGCTGATCGGCGGCAAGCCCGGTGAAACGCTCGCGAAGGCCGTCGGGCCAGGAGACCTCGACGGCGTCAACTTCCGTACACGGGCCGATCCCAAAGTGGTAGCGCGGATCGTCGCTCGACAAGTAGCTTCCCCCGGCCTGCACTGCGCGGACCCAACGGTCCGGCCCGCAGTCGACCGCGATCCGGGCACCCACCGCGTCGCGATGATACCGGGGGTCGACCGCGCGTACCGTGAGCCAATGGCCCTGCCGCGGCGCATCGTTGCGGTAGAGGCGCGCCGGCCCCTGGACGTTGCTGATCAGAATGTCGACGTCCCCATCGTTGTCGTAGTCGACGCCGACGGCGGCCCGCGAAATCTCGACTGGGTCGCACAACGCGGCCACGGCCGCCTCGGCCAGATGGAAGTGCCCGGTGCCGTCGTTGAGGAAGAATTGGTTCGGTTCGGCGTATCGGCTCCATGGGAGCGGCATGGTGCAGTGCGGGCTCGGCTGGGTGCGGGTGACCCGGCCGTTGGCGACGAACAATTCCACGTCGCCGTCGAGCTCGATGTCCAGGGCGACGATCCCGAATCCGGTGTACCCGATGCTGGGCAACGCCAAGCCGCGCTCCGCGGACTCATCCACGAACCCCAGCCCGCGCCCGTGGTAGGCGTACAGCGTGTTGGTTTCCTGTTCGAAGTGGGTCAGAAACAAATCGAGGTCCCTGTCGCGGTCGACATCCGTGGCCACGACGCCCATGCTGCCCTCGGCGACGCCGTCGATATTGTAGGCAGCGCCGTACAACATGGCCTCCTCGCGGAACGTGCCGTCCGTCTGGTTGATCCAGAGGAAGTTGGCCCGCCGGTCGTTGGCCACGTAGATGTCCGTCCACCCGTCCTCATCGAAGTCCATGCAGATCACGCCGAGGCCCGGCGCTGCGACGCTCGTGATCCCGGCCGCGTCGCTGACATCGGCGAATGTGCCGTCGCCCCGATTGTGCAACAGAACGTCCCGGGCCGGGGGGAACATGTCCGGGCCGCAGTAGTCGCGCCGTCCCGCCGAGTCCGTGCATCGCGTCGCCGGATCATACTCAACATACTCGCTCACATAGATGTCGAGGAAGCCGTCGCGGTCGAAATCCAACATGGCGGCGGAGACCGACCAGCCGGGTACCTGGATACCCGCCGCATCGGTGTGGTCAACGAACCGGCCGTCGCCGAGATTCCGGAAGAGCCTGTCCGGGCCGTAATTCGAAACGAAAACGTCCACGCGGCCGTCGTTGTCGATGTCGCCCACGAGTGCGCCGAAGGCGTAGCCCTTGTTGCTCAGGCCCGAGGCCCGGGTTACGTCATGAAACCGCCCCGCCTCATCCTGGCGGTAGAGGCGGGTGGTCGTTTCGCCGCCCTCGGTACGCTCGGGCAGGCCGCCGTGGCCGCGCAAGAGCAGGATGTCCATCCGGCCGTCGTTGTCATAGTCAAGGGTGGCGGCGCCCACGGCCATGATCTCGGGGAACATCAGCAACCCGCGGGCGCCGGTGTCATGGACGAAGTCCAGCCCGACGGCGTCCGTCACGTCCGAGAACCACGGCTGCGTAGCCGCAGGACCGTGCGGCGCACCGTGGCGCGGCGCGTCCTCCGCACGGCGGCACGCGAACCCTGCCGCGACGGCCAGTGCGGTAACCGGCAGGAGCCGGCCCGGCCCGGTCGAGAAGTGACTCCGCATGAATCGTCCGTTCCGTCTCCGTGCCGATGAGTGATCGCGGGCAGACGCGTACCCGCGGACCGTTTCCATCCATCATACCAACCCGGGACATGCGCGCAGCGCACGGGGTCGCAGAGGAGGCGGAGCCGGGAACAACGGCCCGGTAATCCGCCGGTTGCAATAAGGGGAGGCACATTCACCGCCGTTCACGTCTGTCGTCCGGTAACGTACTACCGCCCGTGACGCGCGGCGGCGCGGGTCAATCGACCGTCCCACGGCTGAGCTGCTCGAAGAGCAGACGGTGGAAGAGATGCTCGCCGGCCTCGCGGCGGACGGAAAGGCGTCCGATGTCGTAGGCCCGCGACTGGAGCCCGCGTTGCACCGACTCGCATACGTCGATGTCTTCCTGCTGGACGCGGTTCGCGACGGTGATGCTCTTGGCAGTCCTTCCCTCCGCCGCGATCTCCTTCGGGTCGAAGTAGAAATCGAACACCACCCGCGTCCGGTCTACGGCCAACGGCAGCACGAGGTTGGTGTCGAGGTAACCCTCGTACCAGTTGAGCATGAAGTTGGGGTAGAGCCAGTAGTAATACGCGCGGTCACCACCGCGCACGGCGGACGTCTGGGCGTCGCCGCCGGACTGCTTCACCGGAGTGGTCTGCACGCAGAACCGGTCACCGTTCTCGATGATGTACTCGGCGTAGTTCAAAACGCTGCCGAGCCCCTTGTGGATGTGCGGCACGTGGTAGCCGCCGTCGAGGTAGTTGTCGACGAACACCTTCCAATTGCAGGCCAAATCGTACGTACGGCGCTCGACGAACTGCAACTGGCCGAGCCGCAGTGAGCTGATTCGCGGCACGAGGTCGCCGAGGAAGTGGGTAAGCGTCGGGCCCTCGGGGCTCAGCCGGACGAACACGAAGTGCTCCCACGTATCGACGGCCACCGGAACCAGCCCGTTGCTCGACTTGTCGAACGCCTCGACGCCGTCGAATTCCGGTGCGCCCTTCAGCCGGCCGTCGAGCTCGTACGTCCAGCCGTGGTAGGGGCAGCGAAGCACGCTCGCCGTGCCGCACTCCGCCGTCGCGACCGCCGCCGCGTGGTGTCGGCACACGTTGTAGAAGGCACGAAGCCGCCCCTCACGGTCGCGGGTCACGAGGATCGGCTCCCCCGCGAGGTCGGCGGTAACGAACCGCCCTGCTGCGCCCACCTGATCGACCCGAGCCACCGCCTGCCACGTGCCGCCGAACACGCAGCGCCGCTCCAGGTCGTACACGCGCGGGTCGACGTACCACGCGCTGGGAATCGTCGCCGCACGTTCCAGCGGCCGGGTGGGGTCGTAGGATCCGATGATCGTAGAAAGCGTCTGCTGCATCCTTCTCGCCTCCCTGCCCCGGGCACGGCGGCGCTAAGCCGGCCGGCGGAACCTGAGGATGTAGTTCTCCTTCAGAAAGTCGCTCGGCACCTCCTCGATAAACTCGAACCCGACCAATTCGATTTCCGAGATGACGGTATCCTTGCCGGCGCGGACGTGGTCGAGGACCCATGGCCGGCTCTGGCCCTCGATTCGCTCGAAATCCACGACCACCAGATGCCCGCCCGGTCTCAGAGCGCGGTAGATCGATCGAAGCGTGCTGATCGGAAACTCGAAGTGGTGATACGTGTCGGATGTAAACGCCAGATCGATCGATTGCGGATCGAGCTCCACCGAGTCGGCTGCACAAAGTACGGTCGTGACGTTGCCCACACCCTCGTCGTCCAGCCGCTGCCGGATGTGGGCCACGAACTCCGGCTTGATGTCCACCGCGTACACTCGCCCGTCCGGGCCGACGACGCCGGCGAGTATCTCGGTCAGGAAACCGGTTCCCGCGCCGATGTCGGCGACCGTCATTCCGGGGACGAGCGCAAGCGTTGCGATGATCCGGTGGCGCTGCTGGAAGATCTCGCGGCTCTCGCTCTCGAACCGCCGGATCCACGTCTCGACGTCGGGCTCCGCTTCATAGGACTGATTGATGCCCGGATTGACGCTCGCCTCGCCGCTTCGGCTCACGCGTCCGGCTGCATCCGTCCCCCGACAGGCCGTAGAGAGCGACGCGGCAAGCAAGGTGATCGCTGGAATCCAGGCCGCGCGGACGGCGCCGCACGGTCTCATCGGACTGGCTGCCACTGGATGGAACATAAAAGCGACCTCGCCGGGACGTTGTCTTCATCGTACCCACGCACGGACCCGAAGGTCGTGCGACCCGGCCCGCGCCGTGCCTCATTCGATCGCCGCGAGCGGCCGGATGTTCCGGAGCATCCCCTCCAGCGTCACGGGCCTGGACAGGTCGAGCGTCATGAACGCGCCGTGGTTGTGGTCACTGGCCAGGATGATCATGCGCTGGTGCAGGACCTCGAACCCGGTCTCCTGCGGCTGATGGCCGCACACGAAGAATTCGGCATCCAGCACGTCGCAGAGTCGGACCAGCGCCGCCTCGGTGTGGTACCGGCCCCAGACGAGCGCATGTGCCGAGCCTCCGTCGCGCAGGTCGAGCTCGTTCGTCGCACGGGCAAGGACGCTCGGATCGAAGGCATTCAAGTCTCTCGGGCTCGGGAGCGAGTGCGACAGAAACACGCGGTTGGGCGTTCGTCCAGCGAGCGGGAGCGATCGGATGTACTCGTTGATCGCCTCGACGACCTGCTCGGCGCCGCTGCCGAACGCCTCGGCGAGACCATCCTCGAACGCCATCGTCACGACGCGGCCGTTCTTGGTGATCTCGTGCCGCGTGAGCTGGGCGAGCTCATGGTTGCTTTGCAGGAAATGAACCTGGTCGGGATAGTCGCATTTCCACTGCGCGGCCTCCAGCAGGACCTCGTACGATCGGTCCCGCCCGGAAAGCCCCTCGACCTCCTCATGGATGATCTCGTGCAGGATCACATGCCGCGGACGGTAATGCTCCAGCGCGCAGAACCGTTTCAGCCGCTCGAAGTTGCGGCGGTGGCCGTGCAGATCGCCGGTCATGACGACCTGCCCGTAATCCGGGAACTCCAGCAGTGACCCGCTGAGCAGCGGATCGTCCCGGTTCAGTTCCGCGGCCCGAAGAAGGGTCTCGGCGGCCCGCGCGGCGTCGTTCATTCCTCCTCCTTCGCCGGCAACGGCTGCTCGGGCCGCCCCGCTTCCGCGGCAGTCCGTCGCTCCTTCCGAACGTCGTTTCGATATTCCTTCCATCGTTTCTGAATCACGGAGAGCCGCGAGGCCACCTGGATCATGTCGGCAGGTCGGTCGGCCGGGTTGTCCCGGCAGCATTCCATCACGAACTGCGACAGCGCCAGGGGGATCTTATCATTCAGCTCGATCGGGGCAATGGGCTTGTCCGGGTTGATCAGGCTGATCTTGCCCGACGCGTCCAGCCCCCGGATCGCCGTCGGGTAGTTCTCGGAAAGCAGGACCCAGTACATCGTCGCACCGAGGTTGAACACGTCGGTCCGGGCGTCCAACGGCATCCGCCGCACCTGTTCCGGGGCGATGTAGTCGGGCGTCCCCTGAATGCGCAGTTTCTTGTGGTGAATCCGGCAGGATTGTCCGAAATCGATGATTTTCACCACGCCCTTCTGACCCAGAATAATGTTGATCGGCTTGATGTCGCTGTGGACGTACCCAGCCTCGTGAAGCGCTCGCAACCCGCCCGCCACTTTCTGAAAGATGATAGAGAACGTGTTGAGCCGGTTGGGGCGGGCCACGTCGAGCGTCAAACCGTCCACGTACTCCATCACCAGAAGAACTTCTCGAGTGCGGAAACCCCTGCGTACCCGATGGATCGAGATGCTCTTGCGGAGTTGCGGGTGATCCACGGCGCGGCTTACGGCGTACTCCGTTTCCACCTGCTCCACAAACCGGTCGTCTTCCGCGCTGTTGCGGATCACGTGCTTCACCGCGAACCGCTGGCCCGACGCCAGGTGGTGCGCCAGGTAGATCTTCGACGCCGCCCCGACGCCGATCTGACGCGTGATCCGATAGCCCGATAATTCGACCGCCACTCGAGACGCTCCCCGCCGGTTGCAGAGTATCCGGCAAGGTTAGCAAGCTTATTCGGGGGAACCAAGGGGCCGGCGAGGGTCGGCTACCTCGAGGTGAGTTCCGGCGCGCCGCATGCCGGGCGCCGTTCGTGGCCGGGGTGATGCCGAGATTACCGCAGCAGGCCCGAGGCATTGGAGTCGGGGTCGAGTTCGACCGCCCGCCGGGCGAGCTGTTGGGCGGTCTCCATGTCCCCCGCCTTCTGGGCGGCGAAGGCGGCGTCCTCGAAGTGCCGCGGGTTCTGAGGCTCCAAACGGGTGAGCATCTTGTATTCGCGGAGCGCCGCGGCCGGATCGCCAAGGCGGGCGTGAATGTCACCCTGGGCCTTGTGGAGCGCGACGCTGAACGGGTCGATGCCCAGCGCCTGGTCGTACCAGTACCGCGCGTCGTAGAGCCGGTCTTGCCGGTTGTAGATTCGGGCCAGCTTTGCGCGAAGGTCGACGTCGGATTCGTGCATGCGGGCCAGTTCGAGAAGCTGCGGCAGCGCCAGCCTCTCCTCACCGCGGTTCAGGTAGACGCCGGCGAGCCCGCGCCAACCCGCCGGGTCCGCCGGGCACAGTTGCTGCAACGCTTTCAGCGGTTCCACGGCCGCAGCGAGGTCCTCTCGGCGCAACAGCGTCTCGGCCTCGAACTTCGCCCCGAGCCAACTGTCCGAATCGACATGACGCAGTCGACGCGCGGCCGAAAGAGCCTCGTCCTCATACGCCCGCCGGGCCGCGGCGCTGCCCTCCTGCTCGGCGAACGCAGCCAGTACCTGGACCAGTACCTCGAGTGCGTGCGGGTTCTCCCCGTCCAGGGTCAGCGCCCGACGTGCGGTATCGCGCGCGGCCTCGACGTTCTCCGCGTCCAGTTCGGCGCGGGCCAGGCGGCCGAGGAGCGCGACGTCCTGCGGATCCTCCTCAACCCGCCGGCGAAGCTCCGCGACGTCCTCCCGTGGCGTGAGGTCGAAACACCATCGCCCGGCCTGGTCCTTCGCCCACGCCTGGAACTCGCGATCAAAGGCCTCGGGCGCGAGGCCCAGCACGTCGGCCAAGGCCTGGGCTTGAGTCTTCCCTTCGCGGTAACGGGCGAGCAGCTTCTGAATCGCGTCGTACCCGAACCGGTCCACGATGAACTCGCACATCCACTCGCTTTGCGCGTAGGCCAACTGCCGGTCCGTCGGCTTTCGGGGCCGCATGAACCCCCAGTCGATCGATTGGAGCGTAAAGAGCGCTCCGCGGCGGACGGCGTCCGCGAGCAGCTCCATCCAGCCGAAATTGCGGGGCGAGTCTTCGCCGTACACGGCCAGCCCCTCGGTGAACCAGTGCGGAATCCGGTTCTGCGTCGCGGCCAGCGTGACGGTATGCGTGAACTCGTGTTTCAGAACGCTGGCCATGTTGTATGGCCCCATCAGGTCCGTCGCCCCGCGCGGAGAGGCCAGTGCGATCACCCGCCCCGTGCACGCCCCGATGGTGTGAATCCACGGCTTGCCCGTAATCCGCACGCCGAAGCCCCGGTGCGTCGGGAACACCTCGATGATCGTGCTGACCGCGAGGGTCGTCCCGTAATCGGTGGTGACCGCCTCGTGGATCGGTTCGAGCATCGCCGCGAGATACTCCCCGAGCCCGGGATCCTTTCGATCGTCGTACTTGATGACGAAGTGCGGCGTTTTCACTTCGTCGAACGCGTCGAGCATATCCAGCAGGTCGAGCGTGAACTTGGTCCGCTCGTTGAACGGATCGAGGGCCCAGGCGGCGTCCAGCGCGTCGCGGGCCTTGTCCTCGAAGCCCCACTGCATGTACATCATCCCCAGCTCGGTCCGCGCGTTGGCGTCGGTCGGATCGTAATCGATCGCCCGCAGGTACTCGCCCTCGGAGGACGCGTATTGCCGGATGCCCCCGAGCGCATCGCCGAGCGTGCCGTGCAGCCGCGCGCAACGCGGGTCGATCTCGGACACCCGCCTGGCGATGCGCTCGACCCCCTCTTGATCGAACCGGCACGCGTAGCCGGCCGCCACGATCGACAGCGCCGCCAAGTCCCTCGGATTGATCGCCAGCGCCCGCTCGCCGGCTTCGACGGCCTCCTCGTACCGTCGCTCCACGATCAGCTTCTTGCCCAGAAGGTGCAGCGCCGGCGCGAAGTTCGGGTTCGTCTCCAGCGCCGATGCGGCGTGCTTCTCGGCTTCCTCGAAATTCCACGACGTCAGCGCCACCTCGCCCAGCCCGACGTGCGCCTCCGGCAAATGCTCGTTGATGCGCAGCGCCGCCAGGTAGTCCGAGATGCTCCCGTCCTCCTCGCTGTTGTTGTAGCGCTCGCGCAGGAGGTCGCCCGCGGCGACCCGCGCGGGCCAGTAGGTGCGGTCCAGCCGCTCGTACGCCGGTTGCAACATCTCGTGCAGTACGTGCTTCGTGCGCTGCGCCACGTTCGTCCGCGTCAGCACGCTGTAGCGCATGAAGCCCAGCGCTGCGTCCGTCAGCCAGCTCGCGTCGCGCGGCAGATCGTCCTTGTCCACGAGCTGCCGGTCGAACCAGCGATACTGCTCGATCGCCTCGTCGCGCCGGCCCAGCGACTCCAACAGGCTGCCCAGCCGGAAGCGCGCCGTCGCGCTGTTGACATCTCGCTGGATCGCCGTCTCCCAGGACTTGATCGCCTCGTCGTATTCCCCGACCCGGGCGTGGAGCTCCCCTGCCAGCACGTGCCTGTCCGCCGAGTCACCCTGAAGCCCGCGGAGCCCGTCCGCGGCTTCACGGTATTGACCCGTTGCCAGGCGGACCCGGGCCAGCCCGAGACGCGCGTGGATGTTCGCCGGATTCTCTTCCAGAAGCTCCGCGTACGCCTCGCGCGCCGCGACGTAATCACCTGCCAGAAAAAGATCCTCGGCCCGCGTCAACGTGACCGCCGGCGGCCCTGCCGGCTCGTCGGCGGAGACGTGAAGTACGAAGGAACCGATGGCGGTTACGAACGGGAAGGCCGTGTACAAGAGGGAGCCGCGCGGCGAGGCGCGAAGATGCGGCGCACGGCCCGACTCAGGATGAGGGCGTTGCAACGTGCGGGGGCGGGCTGCGGCGGCTCGACGGGCGACCGTCAGTTCGCCAGCAGCGTTTCCATCGATTCCAGAAGGCGCTCCATCCGGAACGGCTTGTTCAGGTAGCCGTCGCATCCCAGGCTCTCGGCCCACACCTGGTGACGCTTCCCTGCGTTGCCGGTGATCATGATGACGAATGGCTTCTGCCCTTTCTTGCGGCCCGGGCTCTTGAGCTTTTCGAGAACGAGGAAACCGCTGCGCTTGGGCAGCATGGCGTCGAGCACGACGAGGTCCGGGCCGTGCTCCGTGGCCATCTCGATCGCCTGATTGCCGTCGTAGGCGGTCTGGATCGTCGCGCCGGTCTCCTTGATGATCGTCACCAGCGCCGTCACCATGTCCGGATCATCGTCCACAATCAGAACGATCTTGCCTTCCAGCGCGCTTGCCACTTGCTTTCCTCCCGTCGGCCCGATGCTGTTGAAGATTGGTCTTCCCCGAAGCGGAGAACGGTTAACCGCCTGAGTATAGCCATACGCCGTATCGAGAATCAAGAGCCCGTCCGGCCGCCTTCTGACGCATTTGCGCCTCCCGGACCAAGTCCCAGGGGCGCGCGCACTCCCGCGTCGCTCGGCCCTGGAGGGCCGCCCCCCATCCCGCCGGCTCGACACGAATCCCCCAACTGTTTCAGTGGAAATCACAGATGCTCGCCCCATGTTTGCCCACGGACCACGGGGCGGTACACTGACAGTCGAGCATGGACCGAACGCCGGTCAACGGGGTGTCGCCGCCAGCGCCCCGTTTCCGCGGGCCGGTGCCGAAACCGACAATGAAGGATGGCCGTGGCCAAGGAATGGTTGATCGCGCCCGCCTCGCCGGACTGCGAAGGACTTGCGCACCGCTGGCACGTCCCGCCGATCGTCGCCCAGCTCCTGATCAACCGCGGGCACGACACGCACGCCAACGGCTCGCTCTTCCTCCGCCCTCCGATGAAGGAGCTCCATCCGCCCGACCTCCTGCCGGGTGCGCTCGAAGCGGCCCGGATCATCGTCCGCGCGATCCGCGACGGAACGAAGATACTCCTTTACGGCGACTACGACGTCGACGGAACCACCGGAGTCGCCGCCCTCTGGCACATACTGCACCGGGCCGGGGCCGAGGTGAGCTTCTACGTCCCGCACCGCATCGAGGAGGGTTACGGGCTCAACCTCGAAGCCGCCAAACGCCTCCTCGCCGAGGGCGCCGGCTTGATCATCACGGTCGATTGCGGGATTACCGCCGTCGAGGAAGCGCGGGCGATCCGCGAGGCCGGGGCCCGACTGATCATTACCGACCACCACACCCTGCCCGACGAGCTGCCCGGCGCCGATGCCATCGTCCACCCGGCCATCGGGAACACCTACCCGAGTCCGCACCTCTGCGGCGCCGGCGTGGCCTTCAAGCTCGGGTGGGCCGTCGCCAAAGAGATGAGCGGCACGGACCGCGTCGCCCCGGAGTTCCGCGACCTCCTGCTCCAACTCCTTCCGCTCGCCGCACTCGGGACCATTGCCGACCTCGTGCCGCTCGTCGGCGAGAACCGCGTCATCGCCCTTCACGGACTGACCGCGCTCGCACGAACCACGATGCCCGGCTTGCGAGCGCTGATCGAGTCTGCGGGCCTCACCAGCGAAAAGGTCAGCGGATACGACGTCGGCTTCAAGCTGGCCCCGCGGATCAACGCCGCAGGCCGCATGGGCCATGCCCGCCTCGCGGTTGAATTGCTCACCCGCGCCGACGAGCCCCGGGCCAAGGAGATCGCCCTTTACCTCGAAGATCACAACCGCGCCCGCCAGGCCAAAGAACGACAGATCGCCAAGCAGGCGAATGAGATAATCGAGCGCAACGAACTTGCCGGAGACACCCGCCGGGCCATCGTCCTCGCGTCCCACGGCTGGCATCCGGGCGTCATCGGCATCGTTGCCGCACGGGTCGTCGAGCGTTTTCATCGCCCCGCCGTCCTGATCGCGCTCAGCGGAAGCGAGGGGCAGGGCTCGGCCCGGAGCATTCGACACTTTCACCTCCACGACGCCCTGACGGAGTGCAGGAAACACCTGATCGCACACGGCGGGCACGCCATGGCCGCCGGACTGAGAATCGCCGCCGACAACGTCCAACCGTTTTCCGAAGCATTCGTCGAGATCGCCAACCAGCGGCTCACCGCCGCCGATCTCGTCCCCCGCCTCCGCCTCGATGCGGAAGTGGCTCTGGCCGACCTGGACCTATCCCTCGCCGAGACGATCGCAGCCATGGGGCCGTTCGGACTCGGCAATCCCAGGCCCAAGCTCGCCACCGGATGGGTCACCCTCGCGGACGAACCGCGCTGCGTCGGCCGCCAGCAAACCCACCTCCAGGCCTCCTTCCGCGAGAACGGCACCTGCCTCAAGGGCATCGGGTTCGGCCTGGCCGGCGCCATCGAGGACCTCAAACAGCACCGCCGCTGCCGCGTCGCGTTCGAGCCGATCATCAACGAGTACAACGCCCGCCGTTCCGTCGAGCTCCAAATCCTCGACATGCAGTTCCCCACGGCGTAGCACTCGATTAGAGCCGGCTTACTTGGACGCAATCGCTCCAGCAAAGCTGCAATCCTTCGCCGTGCCAGCTTCGCGGCACTCTTGATTGCAACCATCGGCGCCACTATCATCAATGTCTTCGCGGGGGCCGGTCGCACTCCGACGTCCTGGAATAGTTACGAGTGCTGCGGCGCCGGCCGGAATGCGGCGCTGACGGGCGGAACGGGTCTATAACCGTGCGACCAGGGGATTCACTTTTGTCGAGTGGGGCCGTCGTCTCCGGGATCAACGTGCGTCGTCGAATCCTGCGCGCGCGCCGCGCATCATGGCTTGCATCGTTCGCCGTGATCGCGGGAGGTGCCGCTTCGCTGCATGCCGCGGGTCCGGTGGACGCGCCGGCCCGGGCGCCGGACGTCTTCGGCGGCTACCCGTCCACGCAGATCATCGTGCAGCTCAGGCCCACCGTGGCGCGTGCGCTTCATGCCGCCATGCGCGAGCGGGCCGAGGCCCGGCGCGCGAACAAGACCGTGACCGCGCCCACACGCCGCGAGCTGCGCTACCTGGACTCCCCGGACGTCTTCACCGGCCCGCTTCAGCGCACCTGGCGGCGATGGGGCGCGACGCGAATCCGCCCCGTATTCTCCGGCAGCTTCCTTCACTCGAAGCGCGGCGTCGAGTACGGCCTGGACCGGATGTTCGTCGTCGAGGTTCCGGCCGGCACCGACACGCCCGCCATGGCGCGGGCTTTCGCCGCTCATGCCGGTGAAGTGGAGGCCGCGGGCGTCGATTCCATCGGCGGCGTCGCGGCCTGCCCCACGCGGCCGAACGACGACCGCTTCGCTCAGCAATGGAACATGCACAACACCGGGCAGACCATCTTCAACGTCCGCGGCACCGTTGATGCCGACGTGGACGCACCCGAGGCCTGGGAGATCACCACCGGCGAGCCCGGGGCTACCGTCATCGCGATCCTCGACAGCGGGGTCTATCCGCACGCCGATTTCGCTGACCGGCTGCTGCCCGGTTACAACTCCCACGACGGCTCCGATGACACGGCCGATTATTGCCTCGGTGGACACGGGACCCACGTCACCGGGATAGCGGCGGCGACCGGCAACAACGGTTACGGAGTCGCCGGGATGAATTGGGGCACGAGCATCCTCCCCGTCAAGGTGCTGTTCTCGCCCCCGGTCCCGTGCGACGGAGCGTCGCTGGATCTTGCCCGAGGGATCGAATGGGTGACGGACTGGCCCTGCCTCGATCAGGTCCCGTGCGAGGACACCCGCCGGGTGGACGTGATCAACATGAGCTTGCAGTATTACATTTCCGGGGACCCGCTCGCCATCGCCATCCTCACCAACGCCGTCAACATGGCCCACGAAGCCGGCATCGTGCTCGTCGCCGCGACCGGCAACTTCGGCGCACCCGTCGCTTACCCCGCCAAGCTAGAGAACGTCGTCGCCGTCGGCATGACCACGCACCGCGATGCCATCGACGCCGCATCGAACCACGGGCCGGAGGTGGATGTCTCCGCGCCGGGCAGCGCCATCTACTCCACGTTTCGGCCGTCGTCGAACTTCGGCTGGCTGACCGGCACGTCGATGGCGTCACCGCACGTCGCCGGGCTCGCGACGCTCCTGCGCTCCCTCGACCCCGCGATGACCAACGTCGAGATCAAGGCGATCATCGAGGACACCGTGGACGACAAGGGCAGCCCCGGATGGGACGAGTTCTTCGGCTCCGGCCGGATCAACGCCCACACGGCGCTGGCGACGGCGGTCGGTGGAATACTCTCCAGCACGCCGGCCGCCTGCACGGTCGACGCCGCAAGACCGTTCGACCCGGACAACCAGTCAGTCCCCCTTGGCTTGCAGTCATTCGACCTGACCTTCCCGGACGGCGTCATGGAACCGGACCCGGCCGATTTCGCGGTCGCGGTCGACGGCGGCACCGCGTCGGCGCCGGGCGTGGCCGCGGTGACGCCGGTTGAAGGAAACACGGTCCGCGTCGACCTCGACGCCGTCATCGAGCCCAAGGCGTGGACATCGATCGAGCATCTTCCCTCGGGCACCGCCGTGCGGCTCGGGTTCCTCCCGGCCGACGCGAACGGCGACGGGGTCAGCAACACGGCCGACATCTTCACCATGTTGGACAACTTCGAGGGCGTGGGGCAGACCCGGCCGCTCAGCTCGCTTGACATCGACCGGTCGGGGAGCTTCACGACGCTCGACATGCTCGAGATGGTTGACTTGTTGGTCGGCGCCGGCGCCTATGAGGAATACTTCGGCGCCACGCTGCCGCCATAACGCGACCAAAGGGGTGGGTCGTCCATGCGCGATCGCGCCATCCGGTGTCGGCGTCTGCGCCGACGTGAAGCCACGTCGCCGGCCCGCGCGATGCTGTATTGCCTCGTCCTCCCGACCGTGCTCCGGGGCGCAACGGTCGACCTCGAGCTGCGGCCCGCGTCGCAAGCGGTGTTCGAGGGCGACACCGTCGATCTCGGGCTCTATGCCGTCTCGTCCGACGGCACGAACCAGGACGTGGGCCTCATCGGTGTGGTCCTCGCCTGGGATCCCGCTGCGTTGAGCCTGGTCGGTCGGATCGACAACGGGCCTTTCGCGTGGGCTTCATCCGGCTTCCCGTCCGAGGGGGCCGGTCTCAACACCGACCTCACCGACGGCGACGCGTACTACCAGGCGGTGATAGCCTTCGGCGGCATGCGGGCAACCGCCGACGCCGCAGGACTTCTGGTCACCACCTTGCGGTTCACGGCCGTTTCCGCAGCCGCCGGAACGACCTCGGTCAGCATCGCCGCGTGCGGCGGTACGACCTGCTCGCGCGTCCTGGACCGTCATCCGTTCGAGGCGGGCGTGCAGGACATCACCGGCACCCTCGGCCCGCCCGCTGACGTGACCATCCAGTGCCTGGCCTCCGCAGAGTGCGACGATCAGAACCCGTGCACGGACGACACCTGCAACGCGAGCAGCCTCTGCGTCAGCACCCCCAACGACGCCAACGACCCCGACGACGGTCTCTACTGCAACGGATTCGAAAGCGCCTGCGAAAACGGCGAGGTCATCATCGCCCCCGGGTCCATCCCCGATTGCGACGACGGCATCGCCTGCACCGACGACTCCTGCGACGAGGACACCGACCAGTGTGTCCATGCCGTCGTCGGCGGTTCATGCCTGATCGCCGGAACCTGCCATGTCACCGGCGAAGTGAACCCGGCCAACGAGTGCGAGCATTGCAGCCCGGCCGACGACCCAAACGCGTGGAGCCCCAAGCCCTCCGGCGCGGCATGCGGCAATCAGGGCGAGGACCCGTGCGATCACGCCGACACCTGTGACGGGGCCGGGGCCTGTCAGACCCACGTCGAGCCTGCCGGTACGACCTGCGGAAGCGGCGCCAACACCACCTGCACCGACCCCGATACATGCGACGGCAGCGGAAGCTGTCTGTCCAACCACGCACCGGAGGGCACGCCTTGCAACGACGGCCAGTTCTGCACCGCGACGGATACGTGCCAGTCGGGCGCGTGCGTCGGGGTCGGCTCGAACTGCCCCAGCGGACTGACCTGCAACGAGTCGCTCGACGAGTGCAAGGCGATCAACATCGAATGGCGAAACGTACAGCCCCAGCCGGTGCAGGTCGGCCAAAGCGTCGAGATCGACCTTTACGTCGTGTCCGCCACCGCCGTGAACCAGCAGCTCAGCTCCGTCGCCGTGATCATGGGCTGGAACCCGGCCCGTCTGAAGCTCCTGGGCCGCGTCGACAACGGACCCTATTCGTGGCTCATCTCCAACTTCCCCAACGACGCCTCCCTCGACGGGCTCAACAACACCTTCGAAGACGGGGACGCGCTCTACCAGGCGCTTGGCCAGGCGTCACCGAATCCCATCGCCACCGCGACGCCCGCCGGTCTGCACGTCACCACCATGCGGTTCCAGGCCCTTCAGACCGGCCAGGCGTTCGTCAACTTCCGGGCCCACGCCGGAGTGCAAACCGATACCGAAGTGCTCGACATCAACCCACCGGGGCTGGACATTACCGGCACGCTCGGAGCGTCAGCCGTGGTCAACGTCGTCGACTGCTTCAACCCCGCCGACTGCGACGACGGCGAGTTCTGCACGGGCATCGAGGACTGCGTGGACAACCAATGCGTGCCGGGAACGCCGCCGGACTGCTCCGACGGCACGTTCTGCAACGGCGAGGAGATCTGCCAGGCCGGCGTCGGCTGCATTAGTCCGGGCAACCCTTGCCCCAGTCCTGGCACCTGCGACGAACCCCCCGGAAACTGCGGAGGGTGCCTCTCACCGGTTGTCGTCGCGGCGGGCGGCCGGTATCTGGCCGTCACGCATCCCGGCGCAGCCTATCCCGTGGCGTTTCGCACAACCGGGGACCCTTCCGATGGGGCGGTGTCTTGCCTCGACCTGTACGTGCAGGCGGACGGCTCCTTGGGGCCGCTACCGGTGTTTCGCATGCCCGGCGATTGGGGGACGGTCCACCTCACCGGGTTCGCGGTTCAGCCCGCGCGAACCTACCGGGTCTTCACGGATTGCTCGATGTTCGACCCGGGACTCCTCTCCGCGCCGGTCAGCGCGACCACCTGGCTGTGGGGTGATGTCAACCACGACAACCAGGTGCGGCTGAGTGACGTGACGTTCGTGATCGATGCCTCGCAAGGTACGTTCGGCGGCGGAACGACGGTCCAGAGCACCGACCTGGCCCCGTGCTGGCCCGACGGGGTCATCGACAGCGCTGACGTCAACGCAGCCCAGTCGGCACTCGACGAAGACCCATTCCCCTGTCCGGCGCCTTGCGCCGCACCGGGGCCCAGCGACCATTGCGACTATGCAACGAGCATCTCCGAGGGGACCATCGGCTTCGACACGACGGGCGCGACAACCGACGGACCGACGGCTCCGGTTTCGTGCCGGGTCGGCGACTCGCAGATTCAGTCCGACGTCTGGTTCTGCTACACGCCGACCTGTACCGGGACCGCCACCGCCAGCCTCTGCGGCGGTGGCTTCGATTCGAAGCTGGCCGTCTACCCCGGGTGCGGCTGTCCGGTGTCCGGCAACGGGCTTGGGTGCAGCGACAACGCCTGCGGCACCAGTGCCGCGTTGACGTTCCCCGTCGATGCCTGCACGTCGTACCTGATCCGTGTCGGCGGGTACCAGGCCGCGACGGGGACGGCAGCGCTGGCCGTCACCTGCCAGCCCGGGCCGCCCGCCGTAGATTGCAACGGAAACGGCCTGCCCGATGCCTGCGACATCGCAGACGGAACCTCGCCGGATATCGACGCCGACGGCGTTCCGGACGAATGCGCCCCCGGTATCCCGGCCACGTCGCAATGGGGCCTGTTCGTTCTGGCCCAGGTCATCGTGGTCGGCGGGACCGTGGTCCTCCGGGGCCGCCGAGTTGGCTAACCCAGCCCGCCAGCGCTCGAAATCGTGACACTTCCTAAAAACCTGGTTTCCGGTTTGCCTGCGCGGCCATTTCGATGTATATTCTATGAATGGACAGGTTATCAGAATGATCGACAACGTAGACAGGTCAATTCTGAATATACTTCAGTCGAACGGGCGTGTTTCCAATGCGGAGATCGCCCGTCAGGTCAAAATGGCTCCGTCGGCCGTGCTCGAGCGGATTCGCAAGCTCGAGGAACGCGGCATCGTTGAGGGCTATACGCCGAAGGTGAACGCCCGGTCCGTCGGTAAGGGTCTGCTCGCCTTCATCTTCGTCCGCACCGCTGAACGGCTCTGGCAGCCCATGACGGGCGACGAGCTGGCCAAGGTCCCCGAGGTTCAGGAGGTCCATCACATCGCGGGTGAGGACTGCTTCCTCGTCAAGGTCCGGACGAAGGATACGGAGGCCCTCGGGCGTCTGCTCCGCGAGACGTTCGGCGCGATCCAGACCGTCCTCTCCACGCGGACCACCATCGTGTTGGAGACGTTGAAGGAAAGCGCCGTGATCCCCATCGAGCCCATTGAGAATGCGAGGGCCAAATGACGACCGCCGCAGTCAATGCGCCGTCGCGCAGCGGCGTCATGGCCGCCTTCCTCGCCGTCTACGTGCTCTGGGGCTCGACGTATCTCGCCATCAAGTTCGCCGTCGAGACGCTCCCGCCCCTCATGCTCGCCGGAACACGGTTCACTTTCGCCGGGCTCATCATGTACGCGCTCGCACGGTTGTGGGGCAACCCGGCACCGCAATGGCGATACTGGCCCGCCGCGGCGTCGGTCGGCGTCCTGCTCGTCGCCGCCAACGGCGGGGTGTCGTGGGCCGAGCGTATCGTCCCCTCCGGCATGGCCGCCCTGCTCGTCACCGCCGTTCCATTGTGGATGGTTCTGCTCAACTGGCTGCGTCCGCGCGGGGCGCGTCCGTCGTTCGGCCAAGGCATCGGCCTGATCATCGGGTTTATCGGCGTGGTCGTGCTGATCAATCCGTTCCGTCAAAGCGAACTTCTCAGTGCGCACTCCGTGGACCTGCTGGGGGCGTTCGTCCTCGTGATGGCGTCACTCTCGTGGGCGATCGGGTCGCTGCGCTCGCGGCACGTCAAGCTCCCGGCCTCCCCCTGGATCAGCACGGGGATGGAGATGCTCACCGGCGGTCTCGCCGTGCTCGCGGTGGGGCTGCTCATGGGCGAGGCCGGCGAGGTCGATCTCGCCGCAATCTCCGCCAAGTCACTGCTTGCGATGGCGTACCTCATCGTGTTCGGGTCGCTGATCGGCTTCACCTGCTACGTGTGGATCATGCGGGTAAGCACCCCGGCCCGCGTGGGCACCTATGCGTATGTCAACCCGGTCGTGGCCGTGCTGCTCGGTTACTCCGTCGCCGGTGAGACCATTACCGGATGGACGCTCTTCGCCGCGGCGATTATTGTTTTCGCCGTTGTCTTGATTACAAGCAGCCGCCCCGAAACCTCGACCGCACCCGCCGAATCGGCGAAACCCGCGCCCGCCGCGCAGGCACTTGCAGCAGCGGCATCGGGGGCCGCCCGGGGTGGATCGCACATCCTCGCCCAGCGCGACCTTCCCAGGTTGGACCTTGCCGCCGATACGTTCAGCATCCCGGAGCTCGAGCGGGCCCGCGAGGTCGCGGGCCGGGCCTTCTTCGAGTTCCTCCGCAAGGAGTCGATGAGCGCCGGGCTCTACCACCTGCCCGCCGGCGGCGTCGATACCCAGAGCCCGCACGGCGAGGACGAGGTGTACGTCATCCTCTCCGGCCGGGCGCACGTGCTTGTCGGCGGCGAAGATCGCGAGGTCGCACCCGGAACGATCGTGTACGTCGAGGCCGGCGTCGATCACCGCTTCCACGACCTTACTGACGATCTGACCGCGCTCGTCTTCTTCGCCCCCGCCGAAGGCACCCAGGCCCTCCGCTTTCGAGAGATGGCGACAACGGCATGCGATGAACTGTAGGATCGGGAGTGGCGGCGCTTGACGCCGATGCTTGCGACAACCGACGTATCGGTCGCCGTTACGAATCCGCAAGCTGATAGAGCCCCTGGCCCGCGTACTTGAGGCGGCCGCGGGCCACCAGCTCGTCCCAGACCGCCCGCGGGTATTGGTTCGGCGGCATGATCGCTACGATGCTCGAAGACTTGCCGCCGGACATGGGTCCGCGTCCCAGGCTCGATTCATCGTCCAGACGGGCGAGTTTGAGGCGCTTCTTGAACGCCTTCATCGCCCGACGGAGCTCCTCCGGGGTCGGCGACGCGGCGGATGATGACGGTTCGGTGTCGGACACCGCTTGCTCCCTTCCGTGGCTTTGGCAGGATCGGCAGCGTGGCGCTGAGGCCAGCGGATAGTATCCCTCAATGGGTCCCGTTGACCAGCGCTGCGGAGTCGATCTTGGTGACCCGGACGACTTCTTCGACCGTGGTATGGCCTTTAACTACCTTGGACCAGCCGTCTTCGCGCATCAGCTTCAGGCCGCCGGCCCGGGCGTACTGCAAGATCTCGCCGGCCGAGTGGCGCTGTACGATCAGCTCGCGGATCCGGTCGTCGATCATGAGCAGCTCGAAGATACCGAGGCGGCCACGGTACCCCGACTTGCGGCAGTCGCGGCACCCGGCCCCGCGGTAGAGCTTCGTGCCCGGCTCGATCTTGAAGTCAGCCGGCACGTCCTTGTGGTCGGGCACATACTCTTCCTTGCAGTTGGGGCAGATCTTTCGGACCAGTCGCTGCGCCAACACGCCGCTGATCGCGCTGGCGACCAGAAACGGCTCGACGCCCATGTCGAGCAATCGAGTGTTGGCGGTCACCGCGTCGTTGGTGTGCAGGGTGCTGAAGACCAGGTGGCCCGTAAGCGACGCGTTGATCGCCACCTCGGCGGTCTCGAGGTCGCGAATCTCGCCGACCAGAATCACGTCCGGGTCGTGCCGCAGAAACGACCGCAATCCGGAGGCGAACGTCAAGCCGATGTGCGTCTTGATCTGCACCTGCGAGATGCCGTCGAGGTAGTACTCGATCGGGTCCTCGATGGTCAGGATCTTGATCTGGTCGCTGCGGATCGAGTTCAGCGCCGCGTACAGCGTCGTCGTCTTTCCGGAGCCGGTCGGGCCGGTGACCAGGATGATGCCGTAGGGCTGGCTGATCAGGTGCTGGACGCCGGCCAGCGCCTCGTCCATCAGCCCCAGTTCGGCCAGCGAAAGCAGCGCCGACTGTTTGTCGAGGATACGCATCACCACGGCGCCGCCAAACGCGGTGGGGATGATGCTGACGCGGAGGTCGATATCTCGGTTCTGGGCCTTGATCTTGAACCCGCCGTCCTGCGGGAGGCGCTTTTCGGCGATGTTGAGGTTGGAGAGAATCTTGATGCGGCTGACAATGGCGGCATGGAAGCGGCGGATTTCCGGCGGGACGTTTGTCGTGTGCAGCACGCCGTCGATGCGGTAGCGGATCTTCAGGTCGTCCTCGTACGGCTCGATGTGCACGTCGGAGGCCCGGTCGCGGATCGCCTCCAGCAGGATTTCGTTCACCAGCTTGACGACGGTGGCCTCCTGGGCCTGTTCGATCAGATCGGCACTGTCGGGGTCGACCTCGCTGATCACCTCGACGCCGGAGTGCCCGATCATTCGCTCGATGGTGTCGCCGCCGACGCCGAAATGCTGTTTGATGACCCGCGAAATGTCCTCGCCCGTCGCCAGCACGGTCTCGATCTTGCTGCCCATGAGCATCCGCAGCTCGTCGAACGCGTAGAGGTTGAACGGGTTGTTGGTCGCGACGCGGATCGCGCCGTTCTGCCGGTCGATCGGGATGACTCGGTCGCGATGGACCAGCTTGGACGGGGTCTGCCGCAGCAGCTCCGTGTCGATGTTGATATCGCCGAGCTCGACCAGTGGAATGCTGAGCTGCTCACTGTAGACGCTGAGGTAGTCCCGCTCGTGGATCATCCCCAGGCGGACGAGGCAGTGCTCGATCCGCTCCGTTGGCTTCTTCGCCGACCGGGCCTGCTGGAGTTGGGCCGACGTGAGCTTCTTGCGTAGTACCAGTAGGTCGCCTAGGGGCACGCCTGGATCCGGTTTCCCGGGCCGATCGGCCGGGGCGATGACACCTCAACGTGGCCGGTCCGCGCGGACCGCTGCCTCTGTTTATACCCGGTTGCGGCGGATCGGATTCACCGCCCCCGCCTCGCGGTAACTATCGGCCGACAAAGAACTTACGGCCAGACCGACGAGTCCTCACCCGTGGCGGTACACACTTGCCGCCCGCGACGGCGTTGTTTATGGTCCAGCGCCCATCACGGTACGCGTTGCCGCGCGTGGGCGGCTGGCCCCGATAACGCGGATTGGAAGGCACGGATGGTGAAAGGTGAATCGCTGGAAAGCCGGTGCGAGCGGGCCGTGCGGGAGTTGACGCCGCGCGGGCAACGGCACGTTATACGCTTTTGGGACGAGCTGGGCCGGCCCGAGCGGGAACGACTCCTCGCCGATGTCGAAGGGATCCCCTGGGCCGTCCTCGACCCCATCGTCGCTACCCACGTGCGCAGGAGCCCGCAGCGTGGCATGCCGCAGCGAATCGTGCCGGCGCCGACGTACCCGGCCGACCCGAGGCCCGATCAGCTCGCGGGGTATGAGGACGCCCGGCAGCGCGGGCGCGAGTTGCTGGCGGCAGGTAAGGTCGCGGCGTTCACCGTGGCCGGGGGGCAGGGGACGCGGCTGGGGTTCGACGGCCCGAAGGGCGCGTTTCCCGTCACGCCGGTCGAAGGCTGCACACTCTTCGACCTGTTCGCCGGGATGGTCGAGGCGGCCCGGCGGCGCTACGACGCGGCGGTGCCCTGGTACATCATGACCAGCGACGCCAACCACGATGAGACGGTCGCGTACTTCAATGAGCATTCGTACTTCGGGCTGGCCGAGTCCGACGTGAGCTTCGTTCAGCAGGGCATGCTTCCAGCGTTCGATTTCGGCGGGAAGCTGCTGCTGGATCAGAAACAGCGCCTGGCCCTGGCGCCGGACGGCCACGGCGGTTCGCTCAAGGCGCTGGTCAGAAGCGGCGCGATCGCCGACATGCGCCGGCGCGGCGTGTCGCTCATCTCATACTTCCAGGTCGACAACCCGCTGGTCAAGCCGTTCGATCCCCTCTTCATCGGGCTGCACGACTCGACCCGCTCGGAAATGTCGACCAAGGTCACGCGGAAGGCGGACGACTTCGAGAAGGTCGGCAACGTCTGCCTTGGCGACGGCAGGCTCATGGTGATCGAGTACTCCGAGGTTCCCGGCGAGCTCGCGACGCAGCGTAACGCCGACGGCAGCCGGATCTTCGACGCGGCGAACCTCGCGATCCACATGCTCGATGTCGACTTTGTCGATCGCGTCGTGGCCGACGAGTCTGCGCTCCCGTTCCGGCGCGCCGAGAAGAAGGTCCCCTACGTGGACGAGACCGGCCGGCGGATCGAGCCGGATGAGCCTAACGGCGTCAAGCTCGAGAAGTTCGTCTTCGACGCCTTGCCGCTGGCGAAGAACGCGCTGGTCCTGGAGGTCGAGCGGGCCGAGGAGTTTTCGCCGGTCAAGAACGCAACCGGTGTCGACTCGCCGCAGACCTCGAAGCGCGATCAGATCGCCCGGGCCTGCCGCTGGCTCGAATCCGCCGGAATCACCGTGCCCCGAACGGGCGACGGCGCGCCCGATGTCGCGGTCGAGATCCAGCCGTCGTTCGCGTTGGATGCGGAGGATGTGTGTTCCAAGCGAGACCAGGTCCTGCCGCTCGCGCGCGGTGACAACGTCGTCCTGAGCTAACCGCGCGTAACAGCCGGTTTGCGCCGGCCTCGGAAGACGCGGCGGCGGTTGAGGATGACCGAGGCGACGTTGGTGACTCGTTGCCGGTGCCGACGGGACCGCGGGCCGCGTTTGATGACACAGCCTTCAGGTTGCGAGGACATGCACACGTATACGCTTTCTTACTCTGTCACGACCGCGCCGTCGCGTGGTCGGTATCGCCGTAACTCGCGACGATTCAGTCACTTACGTCGATTGGAGCCGAAGGGACTCGAACCCTCGACCTTCTGGTTGCAAACCAGACGCTCTCCCAACTGAGCTACGGCCCCGAAGTCGGTTCCTCTCGCTGCCAACCGTCCGTCGTGCGAACATGTGGGGGCTTGGGCTACGCCGCGTATCGTACAGGATGGCCGGCGCACGGGCCAGCGGAGCATCCTCAGGATCGGCGTTCCGGGACGGCGCGAGCGGATCCGACGAGGACCTCCGCAAGAGCGGCAGCCCCTGGTCGCGGTCCGGCCTCGCAAACACTCCGAGCGAGGCCCGCGCCACGGTTGGCTTTGCAGGAACCTCATCGACCCAGGAGCCTCGAATGGTGCCGGCCGACTACCTGAGGCCGGCGCAAGTGGCCGCCGCCTGCACACCGTGTCCGTCTCCACGGCTGTCGTCCCGCACGCGGCCCCAACAGTGGTCATTGCCCGGATGGGGAGCTGCGATGCGTGCCACTGTTGCCACGCTGGTACGATTCGCCGCCGGGTACCTTGGTGCCGGGTGGGCCCCCTATAGGACAGACTCCGACGCACCGTCGCTGTCGGGGTCACCTCAAGAGACGGATGTGGCGAGCGTGCATGCACTGCGCCGCGCTGGACTCGAACCAGCAACCTTCGGTTCCGTAGACCGATGCTCTATCCAATTGAGCTAGCGGCGCTCAATCACTCGCCGGGCCGCAGCATCCGTTTCCGGCGGAACGCTCACGATTCGGGCGAGCGCAAAGGCATCTTAGTTTCTCTCCCGACGGCGGCAAGCGGAACCGACTTGAGCGGCGCCGGCCCGGTCGAAGGGGCAGACGTCCCGGCCTGGTGCTGCCGCCCCGCGAGCGCCAGCAGCATGGCCGCGGTTGTCTGCGAAGCGCGCCCGGCCCGTAGCGGCCCCACGACCTCGCGGAGCCCGTTGGACATCGCCTTGAGTTGCCCCGGCGAGCGGAGCAACTCGACGGCGCGTGCCGCGATCGGTTCGATCGAGGTGTAATAGGGCATGAACTCCGGCACCAGTTCGCGCCCGGCCAGGATGTTCGGGAGGGCGAAATGCCCGGTATGGATCATCCAGCGTGCGATCAGGTGATAGAACACGCGGGAGGCGTTGTACATGACGATCATCGGGCGGGCCCGGAACGCCACCTCGAGTGTTGAGGTGCCCGATGCGACCAATACAAGGTCGGCCGCTTCAATCAGCTCCGCGTGGCGATCGCAACAGGCGTCGATGGCCACTCCGGCCGACCTCGTCAGGCGATCGATGATCGGCCGGACCTCCGCGTTGGCGATGGACACACCAAACGCCGCCCTCGGGAACGCGGCGGCAACGCGGGTCGCCACCTCCACCTGCCCGGGGAGGATCTGTTCGACCACATGCCTTCGCGAACCGGGAAGCAAGGCAATAACCGGCGATCCGCGCGACCGCAGCATGTCCACCGCGTGACCGTCGATCGGCTGCGCCGCAAACTGCTCCGCAAGCGGATGCCCGACGAACGTCGTGTCAACGCCCTGGTCGCGAAAGTAGGCCTCCTCGAACGGCAGAATGACCGCTAGCTTATCCACCCGATGGCGGAGCTTGTAGATCCGCGACGCTCCCCATGCCCAGAGCTGTGGAGCGATGTAGTACAGCACCGGCACGCCCGCCGCCCGGGCGCGTCCCGCCAACGGCAGGTGGAGTGTCGGAGAGTCGATCAAGACGGCCGCGTCGAACGGCCGTCCCCGAAGCAGGCGATCACACCGACGCATCATCGAGGCCGCCCGGCCTGCCAGCCCGATCGCGCTGAGAAGCATCGCTGAGTGGCGGGTCATGTCGAAAACGGGTTCGCAGCCGGCGGCGACCATCGCCGGCCCGGCTACCCCGACAAACCGTGTGGTGGGGCAGGCCGCACGGGTCGCCCGGACCAGCCCGGCCCCGTGAAGGTCCGCGCTCTGCTCCGCTGCGCTGATGAACACGAGTGGGCCGCTCGATCCGTTGCTTCGGGTCGCCATGAGGGGATCTCGACATCCGACCGTGGCGTGCTCGGCTGGTCGTTGGTCCGGCCCGGTCTGATGCCTCGGCGAACGGTATGATACGCCGGCAGAGCGGTCAACCGCAGGGTCTGACTGCCGAGTCTTGAGCACGTAACCTATTTTCTGACAAGCACTTACGAGCGATCTGCGGCCCGATTCCAATGGTCTTTCGGATGCACGACTTCGGCCCCTGATCCCCGGTCCGTCGATTCTGGATGGGGTGCGTACGCGTGGCCATGTCCACGCGAGGCCGGGTGGGAACCCACACTTGAAGCCCCTGGGAATTGTGATAGAGTTGTGGATTCCGGCCTAGAGGGCCGGCACAGGCTGATCTGAGCGCGTTGTGACCGTCGTTGCGGGAGGTGATGATTGGCATCGGATTTCGTACGCGAACTCGTTGACTCGGGCATCCACTTCGGCCACCGGGCCAGCCGGTGGAACCCGAAGATGGCGCCCTATATCTTCGGGAAACGGAACACGATCCACATCATCGACGTTCGCGAGACGCTCAAGGGTCTCGTCCGCGCGAAGAAGTTCATCTCCCAGACCGTCGCCCGCGGCAAGGACATCCTCTTCGTGGGAACCAAGCGTCAGGCCCGTGGTCCGATCAAGGTCTATGCGACTCGCGTCGGCATGCCCTACGTGTCGGAGCGATGGCTGGGCGGAACATTGACCAACTTCCGTACCGTGCGATCGCGCCTGGCCCGCCTCGAGGAGCTCGAGAAAGCCGAGATTGACGGCAGTGCGCAGGAGTACAGCAAGAAGATGATTGCGACGCGCACACGGGAGCTCAACAAGATCCGCCGCAATCTCGAAGGTATCCGCAACATGGACAAGCTTCCGGGCGCCATGGTCGTCGTCGACGTGCATCGCGAGCGGAACGCCGTGCGGGAGGCGAAGAAGCTCGGGATTCCAACCGTCTGCCTGATCGACACGGATTCCGACCCCGATTTTGCGGACCTGCCGATCCCGGGAAACGACGATGCCATTCGGGCGATTGATACGGTGTTGGCGCATCTGACCGACGCCGTCGAGTTGGGCAAGAAGGCACGCGCGGCCGAGGACGCCGCGGAAGCCGAACGACGCCGATCGGAACCGCCGCGCCGAGGCCCGGCACCCGGTGGCGCCGCCCAGCCGGCCCGTGAGGACGGCGCCTCGCCCGAATCGAAAGAGCAGCGAAACGGCTCGGAGCCGCCGGCCAAACGCCGAATGAGTGATTCATCTCGCAACGAAGAGGCGGGCCTGACCGCCGCGACGGCCACCGAGCGGGACCGGCCTTCGTAGCGGCAGGCGAATGAGGCGTGGACGTCCTGTCGGCAGCCCGCTCGTGGCGGCCCGCAGAGTTCCCACCGACACCAAACGCCACCCGTGGCACGGTGCACATGTTCGGCGCCGAGCGCAGCGCGGGTCGCACGACACAGACGACGTGGTTTGCGATTCAAGACAAGAAGGTGACGAACGATGGCAGAGATCACGGCCAAGATGGTGAAGGACCTTCGTGAGAGGACGGACCTTCCGATGATGGAGTGCAAACAAGCCCTGACCGAGGTCAGCGGCGACGTCGATGCGGCTCTCGAGTGGCTGCGCAAGAAGCACAAGGGCAAGATGTCCGAGCGGTCGGACCGCGCGACGGGCGAGGGGCGAATCGGCGTCTACATTGGCGACGACCGGAGGAGCGGAGCGATCATCGAGCTACAATGCGAGACGGCGCCGGTCGCGAAGAACGAATTGTTTGTGGAGCTGGCCAACGCGATCGCCAAAGTCGTGCACTCCGGGAACGAGAAGGAGCCGAAGCCGGAGGCGATCCTCAAGCACCCGGGCGTGGATGTGAGGTACACCGACACGTACGGCAAGATGCGGGAGACGATGAACCTGGCCCGATGCCGTTGCGTCAGCGGCGGGTTCCTGGCGTCGTATGTGCATCACGACGGGAAAAGCGGCGTCCTGCTCGCCCTCGATGCCCAGCCGAAGTCCGACAAGAACGTTGCGGCCGACCTGTGCATGCACGCCCTGTTCACGAATCCCGTCGCCACCGACCGCTCCGGCGTGCCCGCCGATGCCGTCGAGCGGGTGCGGACGGAGGCCCGCGAACTGGCCAATGCGGAAGGCAAGCCGGAACAGATCGTCGAGAAGATCGTCAACGGCAAAGTGGAGGCCTTCTACGCTGAACGCGTCCTGATGGAACAGCTCCACGTCAAGACCGACGACTACGGCAAGGCGAAGGTCGGCGACATCCTCAAACAAGCCGGAGTCAGTGCCGTCACCGACCTGGTCGTGTACAAGGTCGGGGCATAGGACGGCCCGTGCCGGGGATTCGTTTGCGGCTCCTCCCCGGACCGGCTAGCGTGGTGTCTCCGGGAATGCCACCGTATGGCGACCTCGATTCCGAACCGCGACCTCCGTTCGAGGCTCCGCGCGGACTGAAGTCCGCGGCTCGATAGGCGTGGTTGATTCCGAGCCAGTACACGAGGATCGCAGCGACGTTCCGGGCCGTGCGTGAGGCCGGGTCCGGCGAGCCCCCTGCTCGTTGCGCACGAAAGCTCCCATTCACCCACTGAAGGCGATGCGCAAGGATGACCTGCATGTCCCGTCTTGAACTTGCACCGATCCTGCTCGTGTTCCAGGCACTTGGTCCAACCGGGCCGGATGCCGACACGCCCTGCGCCGTGGCGGCGCGGCAGGCCCGCGACGACGACGGGGCGACCAGCGACGAGCTCTCCTCCGTGATGTCGATTTGCTTCAGCACGGCGGATGGCGCCGGATCGCCGGGAACCGCCGCAGGCGCACTGGCGGATGCGATCAAGCTCACGCGTTTCGCCGACCTGACCCACGCACAGCCGTTTCAGGACCAGATCGTCGACCACTTCCTGCGGCTCGCCCGCGGAGCGGGAGCGGTGTCTCCAGAGACCTACGCCGGGTTCGCCCGATTCCTCCTGGAATGCTCGGGCCGGGCACCGGGCGCCCACGATTATTGGCGCGGGCCGGAGCAGCAACGCCTCTATACATTGTTGGAGCGCATCGAGGCGCAACTGGCGGAGCCAATCCTGAGATTCGCCACCCTCCGGGCCAGGGCCGAAAACCGTCTGATCATGGACCGGATTTTCGGCGGGATACCGTACCAGGAGCGGCAGTCGCTGCTTTGCGACCTGCGCGCCGCCCAGGCCGCCTGCGCCGATCTTCGCATCGGCGACGATCCGGTCATGGACGACGGCTGGCACCGTATGCTGGCGGAGCTCTCCGAGCTCCACGTCGGAGCGCAGGCTCCAGAGATCGTCGGCGTGGACCTCGACGAGCGGCCCATCAGGCTGTCCGATTTCCACGGCCGCGTGATTGCGCTCATGTGCTGGGCCTCCTGGTGCCCGACTTGTCTGACGCAGGTCCCACGGGAACGGGCGCTGGCAAAGAGGTTTGAGGGGCGACCTTTCGTCTTTCTCGGGCTCAACGGTGATCCCGACCTCTCCAGCGCGCAGCGGGCCGCGAAGCGCCATCAACTGACTTGGCGGTCGTTTTGGGGTCACTGGAACGGCCCGTTCGGTGAAGAAACGCCTCTCCAGGAACGGTGGAATGTCACGATGTGGCCGACGGTGTACGTCATCGACGCCGCCGCGTACATCCGGTATAAGTACTGCTGGGACACGAAGTTCGACGAGTTGGAGCGAGAAATCGAGACGGCCCTGGCCGGCGCCGGGGATTGACGTTCGAGCGTCACGCCGCAGCGGAACCGATGTCGGAACCCAGATACAAACGCGTACTCCTGAAGATCAGCGGCGAAGGGCTGTGCAAACCCGGCGCCACCGGCATCGACGGCAATGAAGTCAAACGTCTCGGCTCGGAGATCAAGCAGGTCGTCGAGCTCGGCGTCTCGGTAGGCATCGTCGTGGGCGGCGGGAACCTGATCCGCGGAGGTACGATCGCCAAGTCCGGCCCGATCGAGGAGACAACCGGCCACTACATGGGCATGCTGGCGACGGTCATCAACGCCCTGGCCCTCCAGGACACCCTCGAATCGCTGGGCGTGCCCACGCGCGTCCAGAGCGCGATCTCGGTCCACAGCGTCTGCGAGCCGTTCATTCGCCGCCGCGCCATTCGCCACCTGGAAAAAGGCCGCGTCGTCATCTTCGCCGGCGGAACCGGAAACCCCTTCGTCACCACCGACACGGGGGCCGCGTTGCGCGCGGCAGAGACCCGCGCCGACGTGCTCCTCAAGGCCACCAAGGTCGACGGCGTCTATACCGCCGATCCCGCATCGGACCCTACTGCCACACGCATCGAACGGTTGACGTACAACGAGGTGATCGACCGCCGGTTGGGCGTGATGGATGTCGCCGCGGTCGATCTCTGCCAGCGCAACAAGATCCCGATCATCGTTCTGGACCTCAAGCAACCCGGCAACATGCGGGCCGTGCTCGACGGCGACGGCGTCGGAACCCTCATCGACGCATAGTCCCGCCGAAGCGAGTCGCCGCCTGACCTTGACCGGGAATGGGCCGGCCGGGACCATATCGGAATGACCCGCCGAACACCGAGGCGCACTCGCCGCCCACACCCCGAGCGATCCAAGCGCAGCCGACATCGCGAACGGGTTGCCTTCCTGCTCGGGTGCGCGTTCGTTTCGGGCGTCGCGGCACTTTTCTACGAACTCACCTGGGCCAAGATGCTTTCGCTGTCCTTCGGCAGCACGACCCTGGCGGCCGGCGGGGTCATTGCCGGATTCCTGGGCGGCATGGGCGTTGGGGCGGCGCTGTATTACAAGATGATGCCCGCGCGATCGAACGCGCTGTTTGTCTATGGATGCCTCGAGCTCGGCATCGCCCTCTCGGCGGGTCTGCTGACGACCGCGTTCTACGCGCTCCCGGAGCTCATCGCGTCCTTTCCCCTGGGGGCGGCGGGCAGCTTCGGCCCGCTGTTGATTCGATTCGGGCTCGCCTTCGCGTTGTTGCTGGTGCCCGCGGCACTGATGGGGGCGACGTTCCCGGCGCTGTGCACCGTCATGATCCACGACACGGAGGAAGTGGATCGCAGACTGGGTCTGATCTACGGAGTGAATACGCTCGGTGCCGCCGTCGGCGCATTGCTCGCCGGAATCGTCATCATCTCCCTTTTCGGGCTGACCGTGACGGTGCGCATTGCGAACGGGTTGAATCTCGTAGTCGCGATCGCGGCGATCCTCGCAAGCCGTCGGGGCCGTCGCCTCGAGCGAGAGGCCGGCAACACATCTCCAACTACCATCCCTACTTCGCTTTCGTCGCGCGTCACCGGCGGCGTGCTGCTCATTTCCGGGGCCGCGACCCTCTGCTATGAGATTCTCTGGTTTCGTGCCCTTCGCTATGTGGTCGGAAACAGCACGTACGCGCTGACAACGGTCCTGGTGATCTTCCTGATCGGCCTGGCGCTCGGCGCCTTTCTGCTGGAATACACGATCCGCCGATGGCCGTCGGAGGCCGTCCTTGGCACGTCCCAATGCTCGATCGGCGTCCTGGCCGTGCTCACGGTCGCCCTTCAGTGGCTGGTGCTCTCGACGCCTGCGCTCTACGACCGGTTCAGCATCTACTCGGCGTCGTTCCAGGCCTACCCCTGGTGGCTCCGCCTGGGGGCGACCGCGCTCTTGGCGACCGGCATCATGCTTCCCGCGACGGCGCTGATGGGCCTCTCCTTTCCGCTCGCAGCCCGCCTTTTCCTGGGTGACGTTCGCCGAATCGGCGCCCGCGCCGGTGGGGCATACCTTCTCGCCAACGTCGGAAGCGTCGCCGGGGCGCTGCTCGGTGCCGCCGTGGTGCTCCCGCACCTGGGCACGATCGGGGGTACCAAGCTCGTGGCCCTCGTGAACGTCGCGCTGGGTGTAGCCGTTTTAGGGGCGGCCGACATGCTCGGCCGACGTTGGCGTATCGCGGCCGCCGCGGCATCGGCCGTCGTCGTCTCCTGCATCATGTTGCCGAACGTCCTGCCCCTTCGGGGTGAACCCTATGACGACGCAAGGAGCGAACTGATTTTCGTCGAAGAGGGCGACCTGGGAACGGTCCAGGTCTTGCAGACCCCGGATCGGCCGGAACGTCGCGCCATGACGATCGACGGCTACAAAATCGGATGGAGCGAGGGGTTCTCCGTTTCGCCCTTCTATCGCAAGCAGATGATGCTCGCCTACCTGCCGATGGTCCTCGAGCCGCGGGCGAAGTCGGCACTCAACATCGGCCTCGCGTCAGGAGCAACGCTGGATGCGCTGACCCGCTTCCGCCAGCTTGAACGGATCATCTGCGTCGAGATCAGCCGATCGGTAGTGCGGGCCAACGAGCACTTCCCGGAATCGAGGGCGCTCGAGGACCCGCGCGTCGAGCTGATCGTCGATGACGCCGTACACGCGCTGATGCGCTGGGACCAGGCGGTGGACCTGATCGTCTCCGACGGCAAGGAGAACCCGTATTACCCGGGCAACGCCGCCCTGTTATGCCGCGAGTTCTACGAGTTCTGCCACCGCCGCCTGTCGCCGCACGGCTTATTCGTGCAATGGACCCCGTCGGGCATGCTGCACTCCGACCTGCGAATCAACCTGCGCACGCTGTGCAGCGTGTTCGAGGCGGTGGAGGTTTTCTACTTTCCGCCCGGGTCCCTCTTCGTCGTGGGCTCGAAGCAGCCGCTGGCCGGGCGGCCCTGGCTTCGCGGCGAGGCGTTCGCCAACTCTCCCGCAGGCGTCGGATGCACGGCCTATGACATCGAATCCGTCGAATCACTCCTGTCGCATTGGGTCAGTAGCAGGGTACAACTATTGGCCGAGTTGGGTGAAGGTCCGATCAGCATTTGGGATCACATGATCCTGGATTTCTCCACCTACATGACGACCCCGAACGACTGGCACCGTGCGCGGGCGGACAACCTGGCCTTGCTGCTTCGGTGCCATAGGCGCAACCCCAACGAACCGGCCACATTCTCGCCGCCAACCAGTCCGTTCGTACAATCCTCGCAGCTTGTTCGCGAAGCGTTCCTGGCGGGCGCCATGGGGCGACACCTGATCGCGCACGAGAAGGCGCGTGCGGCGGTGGCCGCAAACCCCGGCGACCCAGCCGCACAGGCCGCCGCAGCGCTGTTCAAACGCCGGGTTGAATCCGCCGCTGAGGCGGGCCCGCCGTGATCCGATCGCCCCGTGGCGAGTCCACCCGTTATCCGCCGGTCGGACCTGCTTTGAGCAAAGTTCCGGTGGCCCGTCACCCGAAAGCTGTAGTCGGGGGCCGTGGAACTGGACATGCGGAGTGGCGCGGCTATCATCGACCTTGTGGATCACGTTGACTTGGTGACGACAGAGCGCGTGAGCGAGTCGGTCCAGGAGGAACCCGTGGTAACCGCCACCCGGCGCAAGTTCATTCAGACGGCCGCCGCGGCCACCGTCGGCTACGCAATGCTCCGCGACGACGCGATCGAGCGCGTCTCCGCCGCGGTCAACGACGCCGGTGATTCGACGCCGCGCGACCTGGCGGCTAACGAGGATTTCTGGTTCCAGGTCCAGCAGGCCTACGACGTCGACCGGTCGATCATCAACCTCAACAACGGCGGGGTGGCTCCGGCCCCGCGTATCGTGCTCGACGCCATGCACCGCCACGTCGAGGCGACCAACCACCTTCCGCCGCGACAGCTCTGGACGGTCATGGACCCACAGGTCGAGACCGTGCGGACGGGCCTGGCTCGGACCTTCGGCTGCGCCGTGGAAGAGATCGCCGTGGTTCGCAACGCGAGCGAGGCTCTGGAAACGTGCCTTTACGGGATCGACCTTCAGGCAGGCGACGAGGTGCTCACCACCAGCTATGATTATCCGCGGATGGTCAACACCCTCAAGCAGCGGGAATTGCGCGAGGGAATCGTCCTCAAACAGTTCCCCATCCCTACGCCGCCGGACGATCCGAACGAGTTGGTCAGCCTCTTCGAACGGAACATCACGCCGAAGACCAAGATCCTGCTGGTCAGCCACATCACGTTCATCAACGGCCAGATCTTTCCCGTAAAGAAAGTCGTCGCGCTCGGCAGAAAGCACGGGCTGGAGGTGATTGTCGACGGCGCCCACGCGTTCGGTCACTTCGCCTTCAAACACGCCGACCTCGACTGCGACTACTACGGGACCAGCCTGCACAAGTGGCTCAGCGCCCCCATCGGCACCGGCTTCCTCTACGTCCGCAGGAGCAAGATCGCCGGGCTCTGGCCGCTCATGGCCGCGCCCGAGCCGCAGAGTGACAACATCCGCAAGTTCGAGGAGATCGGCACCCACCCGGACGCTCCACGCCTCGCCGTCGCCGAGGCGTTGACCTTCTACGAGAGCATCGGACCCGAGCGGAAGGAGGCCCGGCTTCGCTACCTGCGGGACCGATGGGCGCGGCGGCTGACGCAGCACGGCAAGGTGAAGCTCTATACCAGCCTCGATCCCAGCCAGTCCTGCGGCATCGCGACCATGGGCATCGACGGCGTGACCGGCGACCAGCTCGTCGATCACCTGTTCGAACGGCACAGGGTCTTCGTGACTGCGATCAAGCACGAGCACATCGACGGCATTCGCGTCACGCCGAACACTTACACCACGCTCCGCGAGGTCGACCTGTTCTGCGAGGCGATCGAAGCTGTCCTGGCCCACGGCCTGCCGGTGTAGGATAACGGTGGCGTCGCGGGATAGATGAAAGGGAACCAAGCGGTATGGGCGACCTACGGGGTACGACCTTTGCCGACGTGATCCGGGCCCGCCCGCACGTCTATCGGTACGTCGACCCAACGCCGCTGCATGCCTACCCCGCGCTGAGCGAGCTTGTCGGGGCGGACATCCACGTCAAGCACGAGAACCACCACCAGGTCGGGGCGTTCAAGGTCCGAGGCGGCGTGAACCTCGCGGCGTCGCTGAGTCCGGCGGAGCGCAAGGCGGGGCTGGTCACGGCCTCAACCGGAAACCACGGGCAGTCGATCGCCTTCGCCGGAAAGGTGACCGGGACGCCGGTTCGCATCGCCATGCCCGAGCGGGCCAACCCCTTGAAGGCCGCGGGGATCCGGCGGCTGGGAGCCGAGGTGGTCACCCACGGCCGCGATTTTGACGAGGCCCGCGAGTGGATGCAGGCGCAGGCGCGCACGACCGGCGCACGGTTCATCGGCCCGACGGAACCGGAGCTGATCGCCGGGGTCGGCACGTACACGCTGGAGATCATGGAGCGACTTCCCGATGTCGAGGTGATCATCGTCCCGGTCGGCGCCGGCTCCGGCGCCGCGTCCGCGTCTCTGGTTGCCAAGAGCATCAACCCGGGCGTTGAGGTCATCGCGGTTCAGGCGGAAAGAGCACCGGCCATTCAGCGATCCTGGCAGGCGCGCAAGCCGGTGGCGGCGACCATGGAGACCGATGCAGAGGGGCTCGCCACGCGCGTGGCATTCCAGAATACGCTGAACATGATCTGCGACCCGAGAACCGGTCTCGACGATTTCATCCTCGTGTCGGACGAGGCCATGGCGGAGGGCGTGCGCCTCTTGCTCGAGCACACCCGTAATGTGGCGGAAATGGCCGGGGCCGCTTCGCTCGCTGCGGCCATCCAGTTGCGCGACCGCCTGGCCGGACGCCGAGTCGTGCTCGTGCTCAGCGGGGGCAACATCACTCTGGACAAGCTCCAGCGAATCCTCACTCGTCAGAGCCCGCCGGCTCGATGACGGGCAGGCGATGGCTGGGGCGCCTTGCCCGGTCGCCGCATCGCGTTGCCTCGCGTCCTCCGGGACATTAGGCTAAGGCGCGCCCGCGGCGGGCTCACGATCCGCGAAGGCCGACTCCCGGGAGGCGCTGCTTGCGGCTTCGTTACAACGTTCCGCTCCAACTTGTCCGACGCTACGCCCGCTCCGCGCCGGCGACTGCGCTTGCGATGGTCGGGTTGCTGCCGTCGTTCGGCTGTAAGCCGCATCAGCCGAACGCCGACGGCGACACGAAGACGATCGGCGTTACCCTGCTCACCGTGCAGCATCAGTTCTATCAGGACCTACAGGGCGGCCTGGAGGATGAAGCCAAGAGGCACGGCTACCGGGTGCTGATCAGCACCGCGGAGTTCGACCCGGCCCGGCAGGCGAATCAGATCGACGAGTTCATCGTGCAGGGAGTCGATGCCCTGGTCGTCTGCCCCTGTGACTCGCGCAGCGTCGGTGCCAGCATCGTCGCCGCGAACGACGCGGGCATCCCGGTCTTCACGGCTGACATCGCCAGCACCGCGGCGCTGGGCAAGGTGACGACGCACATCGCGTCGGACAACGTGCAGGGCGGGCGGGAGGCGGCCAAGCTGCTCGCCGAGGCGATCGGCAAGAGCGGCAAGATCGCGATCCTGTCCCATCCCGAGGTAGCCAGCGTGGCCGATCGCGTCGACGGCTTCAAGGAGGAGATGGCCAAGCACCCCGACATCGAGGTCGTGGCAGAGCTCTCGGCCGAGGGAAAGCGTGACCGGGCCGTTCGCGTCATGGAGGATTTACTCCAAGCCCACGCTGATCTGGCCGGTGTGTTTGGCATCAACGACGACTCCGCGCTCGGCGCGCTTGCCGCCATCGAAGCCGCGGGCAAGCTCGGCCAGGTCAAGATCGTCGGCTACGACGCCACGCCCGAGGCGCGGTCGAAGATCCGAACCGGGGCCATCTACGGCGACGTCATCCAGCATCCCCGCAGGATCGGCCGGCTCACGCTCCAGGCGATTCATGACCACTTCGAGGGCCGCCCCACGCCCGCGCGGGTCCCGGTCGAGGTGGGCAGCTATACCGCGGAATCGCCGTGAGGGCCGATGCCGACGCCTCCTCCCCGAATCCGTTTCGATCGCGTCTGCAAGACGTTCCCCGGAGTGCGGGCGCTGGTTGAGGTGAGCTTCGAGGTCCGGCCCGGGTGCGTGCACGCGATGGTCGGCGAAAACGGCGCCGGCAAGAGCACGCTGGTCAAGATCCTCGCCGGCGCGCATCCCATCGGGGGCGGATCGATCGAACTCGACGGCGAGCCCGTCACGATCCGCGGTGCACGGCATGCGCAAGAGCTCGGGATCGCGATCGTCTACCAGGAGTTCAACCTCGTCCCGCACCTGTCTGTCGGCGAGAACGTCTTCCTCGGGCGCTGGCCGCGATCGCGCCGGCTGGGACTGATCCGTTTTCCCGAGCTGCACCGGCGGACGCAACGGCTGTTCGGCGACCTGGGCCTCAACCTGCCGGTTCAGTCAGCCGTCGCTGCGCTGAGTGTCGCTCAGCGGCAAATGGTGGAGATCGCCAAGGCATTGTCGTTGGATGCGCGGATCCTGATTCTCGACGAGCCCTCGGCCGTGCTTACACCGCATGAACTGGGTGCGATGTTTGGGCTTGTCCGGCGTCTTACGGCCAAAGGCGTCAGCGTCATATACATCTCGCACCGGCTCGATGAAGTCTTCGAGCTGGCCGACAACGTCACCGTGCTCCGTGACGGGCGGCACATCTCGACTCGGCCGATCCACGAGGTGAACCGCAACACCTTGATCTTCGAGACCGTCGGGCGGCTGTTGGATCGAGAATTCCCGGGCCGCGGCGACCGGCGTGGAGAAGCTGTGCTCCGCGTCGAGCGGCTCTCGGGCCGCGGCGCGTTCCAGGACGTCACTTTCGCCGTGCGGGCGGGGGAGATTTTCGCTCTGACCGGGCTGGTGGGGTCGGGGCGGAGTTCGGTGGCCCGGGCCATCTTCGGCGCGGCACCGGTCGCCTCGGGCCGGATCGTGGTCGGCGACGATCCCGGCCCGTTCCTGTCGCCACGTGCCGCGATGCGGGCTGGAATCGCCATGCTGCCGGAAGACCGGAAGGGCGAGGGGCTGCTTCTGCAACGCCCGCTGCGGGAGAACATCACCCTGGCCCATCGCGAAGACGCCGCCACGCTCGGCCTGCTCAACATCCGGCGCGAGCGGCGGCTCACACGCGATCTGATGGCCCGGCACGATGTCCGGGCCGCTGGCACTGAGGTTGCCGCGGCGACGCTTAGCGGTGGCAACCAGCAGAAGGCCATGCTCGCCCGGTGGCTTCAGCGGCCCTATCGTGTGATCATCCTCGACGAGCCGACGCGCGGCGTGGACGTCGGCGCGAAGGCCGAGATGTACCAGGAACTGAGTCGGCTTGCGGCGGATGGGGCTGCGATCCTGATGATCTCATCCGAGCTGCCGGAGGTCATCGGCATGGCCGACCGGATTGGCGTGATGCACGAAGGGCGGCTTATGGGAATCCTGGACAACGCCGATCGGCGGGTGACGCAGGACGCGATCATGCGACTGGCCGTGGGCGAAGCATCATGACCGCCCCGGGTTCACCGATCCCCCAGACGCTGCGATGGCTCATCACCCTCCGAATGCCGGTCATTCTCGTGGCGCTTGGCGTTGCAGCCGCGGCGCTGACCGATGGGCAGTTCGCACAGGTCGACAACCTCGTCAACGTGATGCGGCAGGTCTCCTTCGAGGCCATGATCGCTTTCGGAATGACGCTTGTCATCGTAACCGGTGGAATTGACCTTTCGGTCGGGTCGCTCGTGGCACTGACCGGCGTCGTGGCGGCGGTCGTCATGCGCGGCACGCTGGACCTGTCCCCGTTCGCGTCGATCACGGCCGGGCTGCTGTGCGGCGTGGCCACCGGCGCCGCGATCGGCGCCGGTTCCGGAACGATCGTGGCCCGGTTCGCCATTCCGCCCTTCATCGTAACCCTCGCGGCCATGCTGATCGCTCGGGGGCTCGCCTTCATCGCCTGCGACGGCAGGCCCGTCCACGAGGTGCCTGCCGAGCTGTTCTGGCTCGGGCGGGGATACGTGCTCGAGTCGCTTCTGGGCCGCGTGATGCCCGTCCCGGTGCTTGTGATGCTGGGCCTCTACGTGGCCACGGCCGTTCTGCTTTCGCGAACCGTGTTCGGTCGCGGCGTGATCGCCGTGGGCAGCAACGAGGAGGCGGCCCGCCTGGCCGGGATCCCGGTGCGTCGCACGAAGCTCATGGTGTACCTGATCACCGGAGCGCTAGCGGGCCTGGCCGGGGTGCTGCACGACGCCAAACTCATGGCCGGCGATCCCAAGGTCGGGGAAATGTGGGAGCTGAACGTCATCGCCGCCGTCGTCGTGGGAGGGACAAGCCTCTTCGGCGGCCGCGGCAGCATCACGGGTACACTGGTTGGGGCCCTGATCATCGGGACGCTCAACAACAGCCTCAACCTGCTCCACGTCGAACATTTCTGGCAGAAGGTGGTCTTGGGCGGCGTGATTCTGGCGGCGAGCCTGGTTGACGCCGGCCTGCGACGGCTCGATCTGCGCAACTAGGAAGGACGAAAGACATGCGACGCACATGCGATGGAAGTCGGGTAGGCGCGCTGATCACCCTGAGCTTGTGCCTTCCCGCCGTCGGGTTCGCCGCCGACGACACCGAGCCCATGTTCGACCTCTCGAAGGAGAAGGTCCTCTACTGCATCGGCTACGCCCACCTCGATACCCAGTGGCGTTGGGACTTCACCACGACGATCGATCGCTACATCCGCGACACCCTCGATGACAATTTCGATCGCTTCGACAAGTACCCCGGCTACGTCTTCAACTTCACCGGCTCCGTCCGCTACCGCATGATGCAGGAGTACTACCCCGAGAAGTTCGAGCAGCTCAAACGGTATATCGAACAGGGGCGTTGGCACGTCAGCGGATCGTCGGTGGACGAGGGTGACGTCAACGTGCCCTCGGCAGAGGCCGTCATTCGCCAGGTCCTCTACGGCAACGACTACTTCCGGAGGGAGTTCGGCAAGCAGAGCGTGGACTTCATGCTTCCGGATTGTTTCGGCTTCCCCGCATCGATGCCGTCGATCTGGGCGCATTGCGGCCTCGAGGGCTTCTCCACGCAGAAGCTCACTTGGGGATCGGCGGTCGGTATTCCGTTTCCCATCGGCGTCTGGGAAGGGCTCGACGGCCGCTCGGTCATCGCCGCCTTCGACCCCGGGTCCTACGGCACCGGCCTGAGTGAACGCGTCGACACCCATCCCAAGTGGGTCGAGCGGGTTACGTCCAACGGAAAAAAATACGGTGTCTGGGCTGACTATCACTACTACGGCGTGGGGGACCAGGGGGGAGCCCCGCGCGAGGAACACATCGCCAACTACCTCGCCAGTATCGGCAATCCCGACGGCAAGATCCGCGTAGCCCTCACCTCGTCGGACCAGATGTTCAAGGACATCACCGACGAGCAACGCATGCGCCTGCCGCGCTACCGTGGCGATCTTCTGCTGACCGAGCACTCGGCCGGCACGCTCACCTCCCAGGCCTACATGAAGCGATGGAATCGCAAGAACGAAATCCTCGCCGACGCCGCCGAGCGGGCCGCGGTAATCGCGGATTGGCTCGGCGCGGCCCCCTACCCACTCCAGAAACTGAATCGGTCCTGGGAGCGGGTCCTGGCCAACCAGATGCACGACATCCTGCCCGGAACGAGCATCCCCCGCGCCTACAGATTCTCCTGGAACGACGAGATCGTGGCCGCCAACGGGTTTGCGGCCGTGGTGACCGACTCCGTCGGGGCGGTCGCGCAGTCGATGAACACGAACACCACCGGTCAACCGATCATCGTCTACAACCCGCTTGCAACCGCGCGCGACGACCTTGTGCAGGCCACAGTCTTGTGTGACCAGTCCTTACCGGCCGTTCGCGTCTTCGATGCCGTGGGCAGGGAAGTCCCGTCTCAGGTCCTCAGCCGGGCCGGGAACTCCGTGACGGTCCTGTTCCCAGCCCGCGTGGCCCCAGTGTCTCTGACCGTGTTCGACGTGCGGCCGAGCGAGACACACTACGCGGACGCGAACGGACTGCACGTCTCGAAGTCGTCGATGGAGAATGAGCACTACCGCGTCTCCATTAACGCAAGCGGCGACGTGGCCGGCATCCTCGACAAGGAGTCAGACCGCGAGCTGCTTGCCGCACCGGCCCAGTTGGTGTTTACGCACGAGCGCCCCATGAACTGGCCCGCCTGGAACATGGACTGGGCCGACCGCCAGAATCCGCCCATCGAGGTCGTGAAGGGCCCGGCGAAGATCCGCATCGTCGAGAATGGACCCGTGCGGGTCGCCCTGGAGGTTCAACGCGAGGCACGCAACTCGATCATCATCCAGCAGATCCGTCTTGCGCGCGGGGCGGCCGGCAAGCGGGTCGAACTCAAATCCACGGTCGACTGGCAGTCCACCGAGTGCATCCTGAAAGCCTCCTTCCCGCTCACCGCCTCGAACCCCAAGGCCACCTACAACTGGGGCATGGGCACCATACAGCGCGGCAACAACGAACCCACCAAGTACGAGGTGCCGTCGCACGAGTGGTTCGATCTCACCGATGAATCGGGTGACTTCGGCGTTTCCATCCTCGAGGACTGCAAGTTCGGCTCGGACAAACCGACCGACAACGAGGTCCGCCTAACCCTGCTTTACACTCCGGGCGTGCGGCACAGCTACCTCGATCAGCACAGCCAGGACTGGGGCCGGCACGACTTCATCTACGCCCTCTACGCCCATCGGGGCGACTGGCGCAACGGACGCAGCGAATGGCAGGGGCGACGGCTGAACCAGCCGCTGCTCCCCTTTTGCGCCACGAAACACAACGGGTCGTTCGGACGGGCCGTCTCCTTCCTGTCGGTCGACACCGACCAAGTGGACGTGCGGGCAATCAAGCGTGCCGAGCACGGGGATTGGATCATCGTCCGGTTGCAGGAGCTCTGGGGTCGGCCGGCCGGGAACGTCCACCTCTCGTTCAACAGTCCCATCGCCGAAGCCCACGAGATCGACGGTCAGGAGCGCCGCATCGGCGACGCCAAGACCAGCGGCAAGCGGCTGGTCCTGGACATGACGGCTTACAGCCCCCGCAGCTTCGCTGTCCGTCTCGCCCAACCACGCACGAACCACGGTACACCACAATCCCTCCCAATCACCTTGCCCTTCAACGAGGACGTCATCACCCAGGATGGCGACCGGTCTGATGGCCGCTTCGACGCGGAAGGTCGCTCGATTCCGTCGGAGATGTTGCCACGAAACATCGAGACCGACTGCATCGTCTTTCATCGGTCAGAGGACCGGCCCGGAAAGACGAACGCCGTCGCATGCAACGGGCAGAAGATCGATCTGCCGAGTCAACCGATCGATCGTCTCTACTTGCTGGCCGCGGCGACCGAGGACGTGACCGGCCGGTTCCTCATCGACGATACGCCGCATGACCTCACCATCCAGAAGTGGACCGGTTTCGTCGGCCAGTGGGATGACCGCATCTGGGACCGTGAATTCGACGAGGTCGACCACCGGTGCGAGGGGAACGTCATCGGCATCAGGCCCGGCTACATCAAGCGCGACCCGATCGCCTGGTTCTGCACCCACCGCCACCATCCCGACTACGGCAACGACCCGTACCGTTTCAGCTATCTCTTCAAGTACGCTCTTGACCTCCCGCCGGGCGCGAAGTCCGTCACCCTGCCGACGAACGAGAGGATCAAGATCCTGGCCATGACCGCGGTGAGGAACGACCACGACCTTATGCACCCCGCCGCACCGCTCTACGATGACTTCACCGATCGCGAGCCGATCAGGTTCCGCCATGTCTATCCGAACCCGACGCCGCCCGTGTTCGAGGGTTCAACCGCCGTGGCGGACGTCAGCGTCGACCGGAAGGACAGCTTCGCCGCTCTGTCGATGGGGCCGCCCGTGAGTTCTGATTTCGCCGATCGTTCCTCCGCAAATGCCGTGACGTTCCGTTACTTCGACACCCGCGGGCTCTTCCGCCCGCATCCCGCCTCCGGCGCGATCGACGGCGTCTTCCCGCGGCTCAACGACGGTAAACCGGCCCGGAACGATGACGACACGGAGCGGTGCGTCTGGTACGACGGCGCAGGCCGCTTCTACGTCGATCTCGAGCGGCCCGTCAACATCAGGCGGATCAACACCTACTCCTGGCACCGGAGCAACCGGGCCCCACAGTTCTTCTCCCTGTGGGGCTCCGACCGGGAACTGATTCCCGATCCCGACATCGCCGCGGATAGCCATGACGGCTGGACCTTCCTCGCCGTGGTCAACACGAAGGAGCTCGGCGAGGGCGCGATCCACGGCTCATCCGTTTTCGGTAATGACCGGCCCCTCGGCCCGTACCGGTACGTGCTCTGGGCGGTCGAGGACGTCGGGCCCGGCACGTTCTTCACGGAGATCGACATCCATGCCGCGGACTGACGCTCATCACCCCACATGGCGACTCGGGTGCGGTCGCCCGCGCATCGCCTGCCTCGCCGTCCTCCTGACCTCCCCGGCCTTCGGCCATTCTGTCGCGGTCACCCGCGGCAAGGCCGTCGCGGACGGGGATGTGCTCACGATCACCCTCGTAGCTTATGGACACGACCTCCTTCACACCCAGGATCTACGCGTCGATGCCGACGGGACAGTCGCGCTCGAGGACATCCACCGGGCGTCGGCGGGCCACGGTGACTCCCTCCGCCGGTCGCTCGTCGTGCGCGACTCGGCCGGTGAGGCCGTCGACGGTGAGCTCGAATCCTGGACGTTCGACGTGCCCGAGGCCGGTCGCGTCGACCTCGACGGACTCCGGCCACTCCAAATGCGTTACACGCTTCACTACGACATTCCGCCGGGCGGCGAATTCGTTTCCCTCCAGCATCGGGTCGAGCCGAGGGATGCGATGTTCCTTTCGAATATCGTGCTCACCGTCACTGCCGCCGACCTCCCCCCGCAGACCGTTCAATTGACCAGCGGCGGAAATGTGGAGGTCGTGCGCCTCGTTCCGGTCTCGAATCCCGCGGGCGCACATGACCGTGAGGGGCCTCCTGCCGTAGGAGCGGTAAGTGACGGGGCGACATTCGTCCTCACGGATGCACATCGAACGGTCCGAACTCTACTCTATGTCGAGGACGCGGGCGTGCGCATGGATCTGTTCATCCCGGTCGGGATTCTGGAGACGTGGCAACCGATCCCACGTGCCCATCGCGACTTTCTCGAAGCCGCGGAACAGGAGCGCAGCCGCGAGCGGATCGCGCGGTTCGCCCGGGCACACAACCCCCTATCGATCAACGATATCCCTGCCGAGGCGCGCATCTCGGCGATTGACTTCCTCGACGTCGGCGAGTTCGGCGACGAAGCCGATCCCGCGCCCCGCCGCCTCAGCACGCTGACGTCACGCGTACGGATCAGGATCGAGTACCCTTCGCCGACGCCGCTCCGTGAGTTTGACCTGCATTGGACCCTGTTCAACCCGGCGATTCTGACCGCCCACGCCCTCATCCTCGTCGACGGCCGGTGCTTCGAGCAGGACATCTCCACCTACAACCCGCACCTGAAAACGGGACATTCTATTTTTCCGGCCCGTCACCCGGCTTCCGCCCAAGCCGACGCACTACTTTTTGACCTCGGGGCCGCGAGAAGCGGGCCTCACCTCTATTGGGGGCGTGATCCCGAAACGAAGAATGTCCCCTTTTTTTTTTTGGGCGACCGCGGGGGCGGAGGCTGGCCTCCAGGCCGAGGCGGAGCGCTGTCCGCTTCTGCCACGGCTGGCCTCCGAACGGTGCACCGCGGGCGACGCTCCGACGAACGGATTCCAACTCCGCCGCCGTCATCGTGCGATTGACATCGGCCGTCCACCGCGGCGGCCGGGGAACCGGGCCATCGTCCAGGAACGCCGGGCGGCTGGGCTTCGACCACTGGTTCAAGCTCGCCCACGGCCAATCCTGTGCCCGCGCTACCAAGTTGGCACGAAGCGGATTCCGTTCGACGTACCGCAGCACGGTGAGCAAATGATGATCGTGCTGGATCGGGAACGCCTTGAAGCGGCCTTGCCAGATGTGTCCGCTGCTGCCGTGCCGGCGGTGGTGCCGACGGACGTGAGCGGTCAGCAGCCATTGCATCCACCGGCTCAGTTCCCCGTCCTGCCGCGGCCAGAGCACCAGGTGAACATGGTTGGGCATCAGACAATACGCCAACACGCGCATGGGCCGGCGCTGCTGGCTCTGATGGAGAAGGTGTACAAGGGCCTTGTAGTCGCTTTCGTCGTGAAAGACCGTGGCCCGCGCGTTACCGCGGTTGATCACGTGATAGCAGATGCCGCCCACCGAGGCCCGGCCCGTTCGAGGCATGCCCGCACTCTACCCGCGGCTCCCTCCCGGAAAAGGGGACATTCTATTTTTTTCGTGCCGCGAGTAAAAGTAGAATGTCCCCTTTTCCGGGCGACCGAGTCCCTCGCACCTCGACGGACGGGCGAGAAAACCGGGGCAATCGGGGCAGGAACGAGTGGGGAATCCGAACAGGTGCTGCGTTCTACGGCTCACTCAAGCTCGCATCCAACGGCGCCGATGAACCGTGCGGCCCAACCCTGTTTCCCTGGAGAAAGCCATGAGGCCCAGACCCATGAAGTTCATCGCGGTCATCTTCGGCCTATCCCTGTTCCTCAAGGGGGGATGTACGACCGGCGAGAAAGTCGCCCGGCTTGAACCGGGCATGTCCCACGCCAATGTCGTGCGGGTTCTCGGCAGGCCGGACGGCTTCCGCACAGAGGGCGAGTACACGATCCTCAAGTACACCAACAGGATGATCTCGGGGTGGTCATGGGACCGGGCGGATTACCACGTGATTCTGAGAGACGACCGGGTGACCGAGTACGGCTCCGGCGAAGTGCGAGAGAAGAACGTCGGCGGGGTCCACACCGTCTTCGTGCATCGCTTCTGAGGTCAGCACTCGTTACGTCCCGTGTGACTCGGTCCCGTCGCCGCTCCCGCACGAGAAGCAGGTCGCCCGACCCGGATCACACGGCAAGTGCTCAGAACGCCTCCATTCGCGTTTGGCGTTCAGTGTCCCGGCTTGGCATTCTGACTCCGAACAAACGACTCGACCAGCGTGAGCACCGCCTGTCGGACGTGTGGCGGTAGGAATAAAAGGAATAAAATGGACTAAAAGGGGACATTCTACTTTTGGGCTTGTTTCTTGGCTGGGCTGGCGACTATGGGGCCGGCGCGAAGAGCCGGAAGAGGAACAGGTAGACCAGCACGCCGGTGACGGAGACGTACACCCAGATCGGAAAGGTGATCCGCGCCCAGCGGCGGTGTTTGCCGAAACGCGAAGTCAGCCCCAGGTAGAGCGTCCAGCTCGCCAGGAACGGAACCGCGGCCGCCAGGACTACATGGGTGAACAGGACGAAGAAATAGACCGGGCGAACGAGCCCCTGGCCCGCAAAACGCTTCTCCTCGCCGAGAATGCGATACGTCACGTACGAGATCAAAAACAGGATCGATACGCAGAACGCGGCGATCATGCACGACTTGTGCGCCGTCACCCGCCCCGCTCGGATGTTCACGAAACCCGCAATCAGGATCACGAACGCGATCAGGTTCAACGCGGCGTTGACGGCCGGAAGGTCGCGCAGCTCGATCATGACCCGCCCGGCTCACCCAGCAACCGCTCGATGTCGTGTAGTATCTGCGGCTTGGACTCCGCTTCCAGCCCGTCGTACCAGGCCCGAATCCACCCGTTGCGGTCCACGAGCACGAACCGCGTGCTGTGGACATAGCGCTCGCTGTCGCCGGTCTCGGCCACGGCCTGGAGAAAGCCGTCCTTGACCAGCGCGTGCATGGCTGCTTTCTCGATCCCGGTCAGAAAGAGCCAGCGGTCGCCGTCCGCGCCGAAGCGGTCGGCATAACGCCGCAGAACCGCCGGCGAATCGAACTCCGGGTCGATCGAGAACGACACCAGCTTCACCTCATCGCCAAGGTCGGACAGACTCAGTTGGAGGCTCTTCATGCGTAACGTCAGCATGGGACACGGCCCGGCGCAACGCGTGAAGATGAAATCCGCCAGCCACACCTTGCCCGCAAGGTCGGCGTTCGACACATCGCGGCCCGCCTGGTCGCGCAGTGAGAACTCCGGCGCCTCGGCCACGGCCGCCAGCGGCTGATCCGACACCCGAGCACGACTGCTGGCGCGCAGGGCCCATACCGCGGCGGCGACGATCAGCACCACGGCAACAGTCGCCGTGACCGCCCGGCCCGACCGGCGTACATCCAGGCGTGGTCGATGTTCCGGCACCGATGCTTCGGCAGGTGTGGCATCCATAGCTCGAATCATACCTACGGACTCTCGTCGGCCAAGCAGGCAGGGAGCCCGTCGAGACTTGAACGTGTAGCACGAGCCGGCCCGCCGCCGGAGTGGTCCCTATTCCGGCTGACAGGTCACCACGCGGCAGAACCCGTCGCAGCCGTCGATGCACACCTCATGCTCGCCCTCGCTCACGTCGCGCCAGCGGGCCGACCCGCGCCCGAACAGGCGGAGCGAGATGCTCTGGGCGTCGCTCCCGTCGAGAATCAGCGTGTACCCGCTCCCGCCGGCGCCCCGGGCCGACACCGTAGCTCGGAGCACGTACGAGGCCGGGGCCAGGAAGCTCGCCGTGCACGTCGCGTCAAAGCGACGAATCTCATCGCACGTGCCCGGGCACGGAATGTTGTGCGCAACGAACGCTTCGCAGATGTCGGCGAAGTTCGGCGTGCCGTTGCTCAGCTCGCCGTCGTCGTCATCGACCATCAGCACCTCGGCCGCGGTCAACGGATGGGCGCTGTTGCGGCCCGACCCCCCGAGCGTGATCTGCGTCCAGTCCGCAAAAAGCTGCTGAGCCGTCGCCAGCCCCGCCTCCTCACCGAATGCGACCGCGAGGTTCTCCTTGATGTCCCACCACACGCCCGCCAATACCTGACCGCAGTCGTGGATTTCTCCGAAGCACGGATAGCGCTTGTTCGCCGCCACGATGTCGCGAACGAAGGTGCCCGGGCCGAAGAAATCCCGCCCCACAACCGGCTCGTTGTAGCTCAGCACCGAGACACAGTCCCCAAACCCTTCGCCGAAGGCGCCCTGCCGTAGGTCCAGACTGAACACGACGAAATGGCCGTACTCATGAGCGATCACCGTGCTGAATGCCGAGTTCACGCAGCCTCCGCCCTGCACGAAGAAATTGAGCGACACGCCGACGGGCGTGAAGAACGCGTTACAGTTGGCGAGGATGTTCACGTTGCTGACCAGCGCCGTGTCCAGGTCGGAAAAACCCGGCGTACGCTCCTTGAAGAAATCGTGCGTCAGGCTCACGTGGACGAACGCGTTGATCTGCGCCACCGTCTCCGCACTCGGCGTCTCGTTGAAAAGATAGTCGGCCGGGCCCGGCGGAACGACCGACTGGAACAGTGACGGCAGAACGGGCCCGGCCGTGTCGATGACCGTAACCCACGGCCCCTGGAACTTGGCCTCGATCTCCGTCGGGCCGCCGCCGTTGTTGTTCAGCACGTAGTCCCCGTCGTGATTGGTGCGGGTCATCGAGCCGAACTGATTCCGCAGCGTCAGGTCCGGGATGGGGATGGCCGTACGCGGATTGTTGAACAGATCCGGGCCGGTTCCGGGCGATCCGATTCCGCTCACGTTGCCGAACACGGCATCCTCATCGCCCTGGTAAACCTCGTTGCGAATGTGTACGACGCGTCCGTCCGCGGCGCTGACGAAGAAGGTGTGAGCCTCGAAGTCGGCGAGGTCCGCGTGGGAACCCGTCAACTTCCAGGCCTGGACCGCATCGCTGCGACGCAGATTGTCGAGGTCCTGATAGACCACCAACTGCGGCGCCGACCATTCGGTCAACTGGACATAGGCGGGCAACGCCCGGACCGTCGCGACCGCAGCGTCCGCATCGATGCGGTCAGGCGGAAAGCCACCCTTGGGCCGACGGGCAAGCCGCCCCGACGCAAACACAACGCGGCTCGACGCGCCCATGCGCACGAGCACCCGAGCACCCCCGTGCTCTACCGGCACTCCATCGATGAACTGCTGGAACGCAAGCACCGAACCCGCCAAACTCACGTCCGTCCGCCGCCGAAGCCGCAGTTCAGGGCGATCCGTGCCCAGGGCGCTACCGTTGGACAGGAGCCAGGATTCCGCAACCCGTTCCGGCGTAGCCCCTTCATTCATCGCCGTTCCGTATGCGGCCACCGCCCCTGATTCGTCAAAGTGTATCTTTAGTTCTGGAAACTCTAGCTGCAACTCTTGCAACCGGTTAGGAAAGCCGTCATCGGACCCGTGAGCCCTGCCGATCGGGAATCCTATGCCTGTCAATCCTACAAGTGCGCAGGCTGCCACCACGCCGGAACGAAGCGGTAATCGCATATCAAGCCCCCCAGGGTTTGTGCTTGGCGTCGATTCGATGGCAACGGGACGCCGCCCCACGATGACGGAACAGAGTATCGGACGTACCGGCAGACGCGGCATAGCGGCTAGCGAGGCGACCCGTCCGACAAGTCTCAGTGGAACACGATACGGGACCGCGAGCCGGAAGTCAACGTGGCCGCGAACGCGCCGTTGCGTTCCCACGCGTGTGGTCGATGACAATCAGCGGGATCGGACGCCTGCCCAGCGGTCGCAGTGGCGTTATCCAACCGTTGTGGAGCGTAACCGTGCGAATTGGTACAACCTTATCAGGACCGGAACGTAACAGAAGTATGATGCAATCCGCGCAAATCGACGGTCGCCGTTCGTCCCGCATGTGGACCATGGTCTGCGCCGGCTTGTCGCTCACGGTCATGGGACGCGCTGCCACGGCCGTTGAGGTTCGCGCCACGAAGATCGACGGATCGACGGTCACCGCGCAGTGGGTCGGTCTCGTCGATGAGCGACACATCAAGCTGAGCCGGGAGGACGGCGCCCTGTCGATTCCCCTCGGCGATCTGGCAGAGGTGGCGTTCCCGCAGGCTGGAACGTCCCGCAACACACACGGGCCGGTCGTATTCCACCTGCAAGACGGCGGCCGGATCAACGGACGCTTCGTCGGCGGCGGCAAGGACCGGGTCGTCGGAGACTCGATGATCGCCGACGGGCTTGTCCTCCCGTTCGGTCAACTCGCGGCGATCGAGTTGGCGTCGGCTCCGGAGTTCCCTCGGGCCGCGGAGCTGTTTCGATCCGCCCTGGGCGATCGCTTGGCGGGCCAGGATATCCTCGTCACGCGCAGCGTCGACGAGCCGCAGGCCCTGCCCGGCCGGTTGCAGCAAGTGGGCCCGGAGCGGGGCGTGTTCGTGTTCGGCGGCCGCGAGAGGCCGTTTCAGACCGACAGGATGTACGGCATCGTCTTCGCCGTGGGCATCGCCCGCGTCGAGGAGTTCGACACGACGATCGAGCTGCCCGACGGTTCCCTGCTTGCCGGGCGCGTCGAGGGCGCCAACGAACGCACGCTCACCTACAGAACCTCGCTCGGCGAACCGCTCGAACTACCGCTGAGCCACATCGCCCGGATCCGTGTCCAAAGCGGCCGCGTCGTCTTCCTCAGCGATCTTACACCGCAGGAGGAGCGTGTCGCGGGGCTGCTCCATCGCCCGTGGCCCGTGCGTGCCGATCGGAGCGTGGCCGCCCGCCCGATGCAAATCGGCGGTCGCCGTTTCGAGAAGGGCATCGGGTGCCACAGCCTGACCGAGTTGGTTTATTCAATCGACGGGGCGTACGATTCCTTCGTGGCCACGATCGGCATTGACGACTCCGTTCGCCCGCGCGGTGCGGTCGTCTTTCGAGTGCGCGGCGACGAGCGGGTCCTGTTCGACAGCGGGCCGGTCACCGGGACCGACGACCCCCGGCAGATCGTCGTCGACGTCCGGGAGGTCAAGGAACTGACCCTTGTCGTCGACTACGGCCCGGGGCTCGACGTGTCCGACCACGCGGACTGGGGTGACGCGCGCCTCCTGCGACGGCGGGACGCAGCGGAGACCGACAGGACGATTCAGTGAGAACTCCAGCAAGCCGCAACGCCGGCGCGACATTCGCGCTGCTCATCCTGTGCGCAAGCACCTCCACCCGCGCCGACGGCAGCCGGGACCGCGATCTCGCGCTCGTTCAGAAGGCCGAAGAGCGCCGTGTCGAGTTGATCGACCGTGTCACGCCCAGCGTAGTCTGCATCTACGACAAGCGCGAGCGCGGGGGCGGCTCGGGGGTCATCATCGAACCCGACGGCTACGGCCTGACCAACTACCACGTCGTTGCGGGAATGCTCAAGACCCGTACGGGCCTGGCCGGCCTGCCCGACGGGCGGCTCTACGACCTGGAGGTCCTGGGAATCGATCCGACCGGCGACATCGCCATGTTTCGTCTGACCGGGCGCGACCGCTTCCCCTACGTGCCCCTTGGCGACTCCGATGCCCTCGAGGTCGGCGACCCGGTCTACGTCCTCGGCAATCCGTTCAGCCTCAGTGATGACTACACCCCGACGGTCACCATCGGTATGGTCACCGGCCTGCACCGATACCAATGGGGCCTGGGAAACAACTTGGTCTATTCCGACTGCATACAGACCGACGCGGCGATCAATCCCGGCAATTCGGGCGGGCCGCTGATCAACGCCCGCGGCGAGGTGGTCGGGATCAACGGGCGAATCTCCGTCAACACCCGCGGCCGGTATAACGTCGGCCTGGGCTACGCGATCTCCGCCAACCAGATTCGCCGATTCGTTCCCGCCCTGCGGGCCGGGCTGCTCGCGAAACACGGCACCCTCAACGCAACCGTCGACTACGTCGAAGGCACTGGCACCGTGTTCTCGGACACGCTCCCCGGTCTCTGCGCCGACCGCGCCGGAATCGCAGTCGGCGACCGCCTCGTCTCGTTCGACCGTCGGACCATCAACTCCCGTAACGAGTTCGCCAGCGTCCTCGGCACGTACCCCGCAAACTGGCCCGTTCGGCTCGCGGTAGAACACAACGGTGTGACGCGGGACCTCGACCTGCGGCTCGATCCGCTCGAACCCAACCTGCGACGTCCCTTCGAGGTCGCTATCGAGGTAAACCAGCGGGAGATCCGCCGCGTGCTGCGGCGGTTCCAGCGCACCGTTTACGGCGACCGCCGCCCGAACCCGCCCACCGTCTGGAAATGGGCGGTGCGCAGAGCGTACGCCGACCCCGGCGCCGCCGACAAGACCAAACCGCCGCAACGATTCGAAGTCACCCTGACCGGCGACGAGCCCGCCGTGATGCGGCGGGTTTTCGACGACGGCGCCCACGGCAACACGATCGAGTTCAACACGCATACGGCCGTGCGCCGCACCTCGGCCGACGGCGCGACGTTCGACCTGACGACCGACGAAGCCCTCATCCTCGCAGCCCTATACACGATGCATACCGAACTCACCGCCCCGATCGAGGACCTGGATCTGGCCCGGTTCATGCACGTCGGCAGCGATCGCCTCCTTCGCGGTGACGGAACCCGCTCCCTCGAGGTCCTTGCCACACGCGTCGCCGAGGACGGTCAGGCCCGGTTCGGGTTCGATACGGAGACCGGGCGGCTCGTGCAGGCGCAGCTTGTCGGTGATCGCAGCGGTGTCTCCGTGTCGCTCCGGTTCACCGACCATCGGGATGTGGGCGGCTTGATCTGGCCGGCCACCATCGAGGTCGACGGGCCCGGGTACGCCTACCGCGACGCGCTCTCTGATTGGGAGCTGTCGCAGTGAAACGTCCGCCGTTGACCAGCATGGCGGCAGCGCTCGGCTTTGCGGCGATCGTCAGTCCGGCCCACTCCGGCGGATTCGGGCCGGCCGTCGATGCCGTGCTCCCCCGCGTGGTCAAACTCTACGGCCTCGGCGCCGGCCTCGAGGCCGGATACGGCTCCGGCGTGATCCTCTCCGCCGACGGCGTGGTGCTCACGGTGTATTCGCTCCTGATCGACGCCCGCCGGATTCGGGCAGTGACATCGGATGGCACTACCTATTCGGCCAACGTCCTCTACCGCGACTACGCCCGGCAGCTCGCCCTGCTGCGGCTCGTCTCGCCGGTCGACGAGTCCGAGCCGGTCGGTCCGTTCCCCTTCTTCGACATGCGCTGCGACGGCGCCGACGCCGGATTCGCCGGGCTCCGGCCCGGAGACTGGATCGTCGCTGCCGGAAACGCGTTTAAGGTCGCCGACGGCGCAGAGCCGGTCTCCTTGGTCCACGGCATCTTCTCCGGGCGAACCCGCCTCGACGCCCGCCGACGCGTCAAGGACTTCCCCTACACCGGCGACGTCCTCGTTATCGACGCCATCACCAGCAACCCCGGCGCGCCGGGCGGCGCACTGGTCGACCTCGACGGCGACTTCGTCGGGCTGATCGGACGCGAAGTCACCGCCAACCTGACCCACACCCATTTCAACTACGGCATTCCCCACGACGTGCTCTGCGAGTTCATGGCGGAGTCCTCCGGCGGGGCCGAGGCCGATCCGCTTCACCTCGCCGGACTGAACCTCCGTCGCCGGACCCCTGACGCCGACGCCGACAAGCCCTTCGACACCGGCGTCCGCCTCACCAAGGCCGGATACCGTACCGTTCTGCCGTTCGTCACCCGCGTGCAGAGGGACTCGCCCGCCGACCGCGCCGGCGTGCGCAAGGACGACCTGATCCTCGCCGTCAACGGGAAGAACATCAAGGACGTCGATGAGTACGACGAACGGATGAATGATCGCGCGCCAGACGAGCCCGTCATCCTCGTCATCCGCCGTGGACGCCGCATCCTGACCGTGCAGTTGGAGAAGCCCGCTGAGCCGGTTGAGACCGCGAACGATCCACCCGACGGCGAGGGGTAGCACCATGGGCACGCAACACCGACTCGCGATGTTTGCCCCGTTCATCGCCCTGTGCGCGGCGCATCCGCTCCTCGCCGATAGTGCCGCCGACTCGGCATCCGGGAACGAGTCCTACGAAATCCTCCGCGCCTCCCAGGAGGTTTTCCGCAGCGTCGCCGAGCAGCTCCGCCCGTCACTGGTGCGGATCGAAACCGTCGGTGGCACGCAGCCCGGCGCGGCCGGGACCAGCCCAGGAGGCGATCCCGACGATCCGCGCCAGCCCACGCCCTTCGTCGACCGGCCCGGCTCGGGCTTCGTCGTCGCCGACGGCCCGACCACCGGCATCGTCTACTCCGCCGACGGCTACATCATTACCAGCAGTTTCAACTTCGTCCGCGATCCGGCTCTGATCTCCGTCGTGCTCGCCGACGGCCGCCGCTTGGTCGCCGACCTGATCGCCCGCGACCACGTGCGGAAGATCGCGCTTCTCCGCGTAGACGCGAACGACCTTCAGCCGCCTGAGTGGGCCCGACGCCGCGACATCCAGGTCGGTGAGTTCGCCGTGGCCCTCGGTCTGGCCTTCGACGCGGAACACCCTTCAATCGCCGTCGGCACGGTCAGTGCCCTGGATCGCATGCGCGGCCATGCCGTCCAGACCGACGCCAAGCTCAGCCCGGCCAACTACGGCGGGCCGCTCGCGGACATCCACGGACGGGTCATCGGGATCTGTGTGCCCATGGCCCAGCGCCCGGGAGAGCTCGCCGGCGTCGAGTTCTACGACGCAGGAATCGGCTTCGCCCTGCCCAAGCACCATGTCGACGCGATCGTGGACACCCTGGCCGAAGGCGAATCGTTCTACCGTGGCTGGCTGGGGATTCAGGTCGACCTTCGCTCCAGCGACGGCCTGATCGTGACCAACATCGCCGACCCCTCGCCCTCGCGCGAGGCGGGTCTGCGGCCCGGCGACAAGATCATCTCTGCCGACGGCCACCGCATCCGCCACTTCGGGCAGCTCATCCAGACGCTCTACATGGTCCCCGCCGGCGAGACGGTCACCCTCTGCGTCGAGCGCGACAACGAACTGATCGAGATGAACGTCACGCTGGCCCGAAACACCGAGCTGGGCTACCTCCCGCCCCCCGACGAGGAGTTCGACGCCACCACCCCCATCCCCGACCAGGGCGACGAGGAGGAAGACAACTAGTGCCCCGACTCAGCTCAATCTGCGGGTTGGCCGTGCCGATCATAGCCGCGCCCGTGAGGAAGGGGTCCTTCCCAACCCGCAAGAAAAGGTGGGACGCACCGCTAGCGAGCCGCGGACTTCAGTCCCCGCGGACGCCGTGCTAGTTCGCCGCCTCCAGCAGCGGCGACCTCTCCGGCAGCTTCTTGTAAAGCACGATCAGGTAGGCGACGCCGGTCAGCAGGATGCAGAGACTTACGAACTGCGAGGCGGTGAGCCCGGCCACATCCGACGGATTGTCCGCCCGAATGATCTCCAGAAGTGCGCGGGGGATCGGGTACATCACCAGCAGCGCCCCCGCGACCACGCCGTGACGCTTGCGCAAATAGAACATTGCCGCCAGCACGAACGACAGCAGCAGTGCGTGGACCGAGGCGTAGAGCTGTGTCGGGTGCACCGGCAGCGACCGCGCCGACGACGCAAGCTGCTGCAATTCGGAGACCGACGTGCTCCGCTCGGGGTTCTCGCGCGACGGGAACCCCTGCCCCCACATCAATGCGTAAAGCTCCGCGCGGTGTTCCTCCATCTTCCGCCGGGCGCCTTTCAGCTCCTCCGCAAGCCGCTTCGTCGTGTCGGATTCCGGATCGTCCTTCTTCGCCCGGTCGTAGGCGTCCTGCAAATCACGGACCTTGATCAGGGGCGCCTGCCGGCGCTCGACCGACATCGCGAGCTGTGAGTCGGGAATCAGCGACGGCTGGATGCCCGTTTCACCCTTGCGCGCGATGACGAGCTCCGCAGGCACGCTCACCTCCCGGTTCTCCCACTGCCGCCACTGCGGCGGACTTGCATAGGGGAACCGGACGGCCCACGGGTGCGCGACCGTATGCCCCGCGGTCAGACAAATGCCGCCGAAGCAGCAGCCGTTGAAGAAGCAGCCGATGCGGCCGAACGCCAGCCCCCACATCGTGCTCGGCGCCATGATGTCCAGGTACAGCCGCAGCGAGACCTGCTTCCACCAGCAATACACGATGACCGCGCTCACCCCGCCAAGAAACCCACCCAGAAACTCCAGTCCGCCCTGAGTGATGTTCACGATCGCCAGAAAGCCCCGACCCGCGAACTGCGTCGGCCAATAGTGCACCACGTAGAACAGCCGCGCGCCGGCCACCCCGAACAGCAGAGCCAGGAACGACAGGTCCAGCACGACATCCGGATCGGCCTTGACCTTCGCCGCACGGCGCATGCCCAGCCACACGGCCGTCAAGAACCCGATCATCAGGAAGAACCCGTACGTCTTGATCGAGAACCCGCCGGGTAACGTAATCAACTCAGGATGCATGGGTGAATAGAATCGCGAATGACGAATTCAGATTAGCGAATGAACATAAACGCGTTCGTGCACACCGCTTTATGAAGGAGTGTCTGCTCCGTATCATCAAGTGCCCTCTTGCCTCCTTGCCTTCTTGCCTTCCGCTGCCACATTGTCAATCAGACGGCACGCACCGATCCGTACCGCTGCCGCGATCCGGGCCGGCCGATCCACCGCCGTCAGCGGCTCCAGCGTCACAGCGTCGACCACTTCAACGTAGTCGACATCGGCCACGCCCGCCGCAGAGAGCTGGCGGCGGATACGGGAGACGTTAACGCCTACGTCGTGATCACCCGCGCCGATTCGATCACGAGCCGCAAACAGCGCCTCGCTCAGCGAGAGCGCCTGCCTGCGCTCCGAGGAGGAAAGATACTTGTTCCGGCTCGACAACGCCAGCCCATCGGGCTCTCGCACGGTGGGGCATCCGACAACTTCCACCGGAATGTTCAGATCGCGGGCCATTTGCCGGATCACCACAAGCTGCTGGTAGTCCTTCTCACCGAAGAACGCCGCGTCAGCCGGGACGATGTTGAAGAGCTTCGCCACCACCGTTGCGACGCCTTCGAAATGCCCCGGACGATGCGGCCCGCACAGCCCCGAGGTCAGCCCGCCCACTTGCACCGTCGTCCGGGCCCCGTCCGGGTACATCGCCTCGACCGTCGGTGAAAAAACGACATCCACGCCTCCCACCCTGCATGCCTCGACGTCGTCGTCGATCGGCCGCGGGTAGCGTGCGAAGTCCTCGCCGGGCCCGAACTGCGCCGGGTTCACGAAGATCGTCACCACGACCGCGTCGCACTGCTCGCGAGCCGCGCGAACCAGCGACACGTGTCCCGCGTGCAGGGCACCCATCGTGGGCACGAGTCCCACCCGGCGACCGGCCCCGCGTAGCCCGCGAACCGCGTCGCGGCATGCATCGATTTCGACCAGAACCTGCATCGACACGCTGCGCATGAGTCAACAGCCTCCGTCGGCTGGATCCGCAAACCCGCCCGCCGCCGTTGTTGCATTCGCGTGGACGTGGTCTAGAATTCGTCCGCCGCGAACCGTCCAATAATTCAAGCTCCGTCGAACTCTAGCACGAACACACGGACTCCGGCAACCGAAGCGCGGAGCGAGACTAACGATGCGGGCCCGGTCGTGTCTAACCCACCGGATGAGAGCAGGTTGAGCGCCGCGGTGACCCCAGCGCAACCGACACGAGAGCAGGAAAACGACGCGGCCGTTGCGTTGGTGAATCGGGCCCGAAACGGTGACTCGGAGGCCTTCGATGCCCTGGTTCGAACCTATCAGCGCCAAGTCATCTCCGTCGCGTTCCGGCTGCTCGGCAACGGCGAGGACGCCCAGGATGTCGGCCAGGAAGCCTTTGTGCGCGCCTACCGCAGTCTGCCGCAGCTTGCCGACCCGTCGCGCTTCGCGCCCTGGCTCATGCGGACCGTTACCAACTTGGCCCTCAATTTCCGCCGGGCGCGGCGGCTGCGATCCGCCGCGTCGCTCGATGAGAGCGAGGGCCTGCTCGACACGGCCCGAACGGCCACCGACGGCCGCCCCGTCGTCGGCAACCGCCAGGCAAACGCCGGGCCGCTGCCCGACGAGGTCCATGGCGCCGTCACTCGGGCCATCGAGACCCTGCCGGACAAGCAGCGTCTGGCTCTGGTCCTTTTCAGCGTGGAAGGGATGCCGCAGAAGGACGTCGCGGAGATCCTCGATTGCAGCGCAGAGCTGGTGAAATGGAACGTCTTTCAGGCCAGAAAGAAGCTCAAGGAACTGCTGGCGGAATACTTGGAGTGACACGCCGGACCAACCCGTTTGGGCGGGACCGGCGGCCGTCGGGCGGCGTGGTCTGATCCGACCGCAAAAGCCGGAAAGCCCGACGCCTGGTAGGGTGACCATCGGTGATCGACGAAGCCTATAACCCCGACGATCCGCTGTTTCTCGTCAGCCGCGACCTGGATTGCGACCTCGACGAGAACGAGCGACGCATGCTCCGCGAAACGCTCGCGTCGTCGGCTGCGCTCACCCGCGAGGCCGAGTCGCTGCGTAAGGCTGCCGGACTCGTGGCCCGTTGGGCGGCCGCGACCGCCGCCGTCGACCACACCCGGTTTGCGTCCGACGTCCGCGCTCAGGTGTCGAGCGAAACGACTGATTCCGCCTCGTTGGACCGGCTGGTCGCCCGTTGGGCGAGCCGGGAGCCGCGGGTCGACGAACGCGCCTTTGCCGCCGGGGTCAGCCGCCGGATCCGGAGCGAGGCCCGGTCGCGCCGTCTGCCGCGGATCCTATTGCGAATCGGCGCCCCGCTTGCGGCAGCCGCGGCGATCGTCATCGCCGTCACCGTGGGACTGCGGGACGCGTCGATGCCGCAGCGGGTCGTGGTGGTCAGCATCGAGCGTACGCCACCCGTGCGGGCCATGACCGACACCCGCGTCGTCGTCTCCTTCGGCCGAAGGGACGCTGTCGCGAGCCCGGTCGATCGTCCCGGACCCGGAGTCGCCTTCACCGCGGTCGGAGTGTCATCGAGTGTCACCAACTACGAGGAGGCGCCGCCGCTCTAGCCGCGGAGTGCATCAAGGGCACAGTGCCCTCGAATCGAGCCCATGATCTCCGGCCGCCGGGCCGGTGGAGTGATAATGTGAGAACCGCGATTCTACTTCTGGTGAGTTGGGCCGTCGCGCCTGCGGCCGCCGCCGGCACGCGGACCTTGATCGAGCAGGCGCTCGACGAGTCCACGCACATCACACTCGACAACGTCACCCTCGTCGAGGCGATCGGCGTCCTTTCGGGCCAGACCGGCGTCAAGATCGTCATGCCTCCCGAGGCCATGCAGCTCCTGCCCGACGGCCCGAACACGCAGCTCAGCAAGGTCGAGATCGCCGGCGTGTCGCTCAGGCAGGGTCTGACCGAGCTCTTCGGGCCGCTCGGAATGACGTTGGAGCTGCGGGACGACCACGTCGAGATCGCACCCAAGAACGCCCTCCGCTGCCTGAGCCGCGCGGCGACGTGGGCGGAGCTCGACACGCTGGCCGAATTGTCGGCGATGCCAACCGGCGTCGACGCCGACGCGATCGACGGGCTCAGGCCGCGGATTCAGTTTCACGTTTCGGTGCCCGGCGCGTGGCAGCTCCTCTCCCAGGCGGTCCGCAACGTCGGGGCCGGCGCCGGCGACGAGGTGCTGACCGTCGCGTGCCGGCAACTCGGCTGGGGCTGGTGTCTTTCGGGCGATCGCATCGTGATCGAGCCCATGCAGGAGCAGGTGCTCCGACGCTTACACCAGCCGATCTCTCTGCGGATGAACAACCGCCCGCTGTTCGATGTGCTCAAGGCCGTCGGCCGCGAGGCCGGCGTCGAGGTGCGGCTCGAGCCCGGCGCGCTGGCCGACCTGCCCCTGGCCGTGCAACGCAACTTCTCGCTCAACGTCTACCAGCAGTCCGCCGAGGAGGCCCTGGAGACGACGGCCGCGTACACCGGGCTGGGCTTTTACATCCAACCGGACGGTGTGATCTTCTACAGTGCCCCGCGCCGGGAGGAGACCGGCGGCGGGCAAGCCGAGACGGATGCGCGCGCCACGCCGGCCCCTGCTCCTCGCGATCCCTACGTGGCGAAGCTCTCCGTGCCCATCGAGGGCGGCGCCTCGATGGAATGGCTGATCCGCGCCTCAGAGCTTCCCGACGACCTCCGCGACATGCGCCAACGCGACCTCGAGAACATGATCGAGCGCCTCCGACGGCAGCCGGCTGGCGAATGACCGCCGCACATCGCCCCGGTGCCGCTCACACGACCGGCGTGGTCAGGGTGCCCAGACGCTCGATCTCCAGTTCGATCGTGTCGCCGGCCTCGAGCCAGCCGTCGGTGTTTTCGGGCCCGAGCTCCAGGATGCAGCCCGTGCCGACCGTCCCGCTGCCGATGACATCGCCGGGAAAGAGCGTCACGTCGCGTGAGGCCCGTTCGATCATCCTGGTGAAGTCGTGGGTGAGGTCCTTGAAGCTGCCGCGGGAGATTTCCTTGCCGTTCTTTCGTGCCAGCATGGTCAGGTCGTAGCGCCCCGGCCCGACCCTCTTGTCGGCCAGCTCGTCCTTGGTGACGACCCAGGGCCCGATCGCGGTGGCGAAGTCCTTTCCCTTGGCCGGGCCGAGCATGCATTTCATCTCCTGCCGTTGAAGGTCGCGTGCGGACAGGTCGTTCAGCACGCAGTAGCCGAAGATCGCCTCCTCGGCGGCAGCGGCCGACACGTCCTGAACCTCTCGCCCGATGATGCATCCGACCTCGAGCTCGAAGTCCATGGACTGGGTGGACTTGGGTTTCTTGACCGGCTCGTTGTGCCCCTTCATGGCACAAGGGTTGGAGAAGTAGAAGACGGGAATCTCGTACCATTCGGGGATCATGTCCTGGCCGCGCTTGGCGCGGGCGGTCTTGACGTGCTGCTCGAAGGCATAGAAGTCGCGGAAGGTGCGCGGGTCGGGGACGGGCGGGAGCCAGCGCTTGATGTTGTCGAGCGGAATCGCCGGCCCGCCGGCTCCTTCACCCAGTTTCATCAGCCTGTCATCGCCGAATCGCTCCAGCGCCTGCCGCAAACTCGCCGGCGCATCCACCGGCACGATGCCATGGCTCGTTCCGACGCAAAGGGTCGGTCCCGGTTTCCCCTGAATCTCGACCAAACAGAATCGCACGATGCATCCTCCTGGTGTTCGTTTCCGGCGCGACGCCGGAACCCCAATCTCATGTTACCGTGACGGCAAGTTTATTCGTCAGGTGCAGCTTGTCGATCGCCCGTCCATCGGACCTGCGCCGTCGGCTCCGGCGACGAGACCCAATCGGCCAGGAACGCGTACGGGTCGGACCGTTCGGCGGCGGCGCGGAAGACCTCGCGCGCGGCGGACCAGTCTTCGCCGGCCGCCGCCAGGACCTGCTCGAAGATATCGAGATCGAGGTGGTAGCGGCGGATGCCGAGCATGTAGGCGTTGTTGGCCGGAAGGTCGCCCACCCAGGCGTACGCGTCGGGACGGTGCATCAGCGGAAGAACCTCAGCCACGAAGCGGTCGCGCCCCGCCTGATACACCGCCTCGCGACCGGAGAGCTTTTCGTCGGAGGTCCGATCGGACGAATAGAACACATCGAGTTCATCGTACAGTTCGAGCATGAATGCGTTGAACCGGTCGCTGTCCTCGAAGCTCTGCGAGGCCGCCTCGAGGAACTCGGGGCGGTCGGGGAAGCGGTCGGCGAGGTAGGCGAGGGTCCCGGCCCGGCCGTAGAACGTGGCCAGGCTCTCGTTGAAGCTGGTGTCGTTCTGCCGCCAGACGGTGCTGTGCAGCAGTTCGTGGAAGACGGTGTCGAGCAGGCCGATGTCGGAGCGCTCGAGCATCGGCGAGAGGACGAGGTTGGGGATTACGCCGATGCCGCTGTAGGCGTCAACCTCATACATGAAGACGTCGAGGCCCTCTCGGCGGAGCTCCTCGCGCTTGGCCTCGGCCAGCGAGCGGTCGAAGTAGCCGAGGTACGGCACGGTTCCGACAACCGGGAATTGCCAGAGCCGGGGCTGGAACCGGTCCTTCCGGGAGGCTGAGACGTTGAAGACGACAGGCTCGCCGCCGGAGTCGTAGAAACGGGTGAAGTTGTTGTCGACGTTCAGCACCAGCACGTCGCAGGCGTAGCTGCGCGCGTCCTCGATCAGTCGGAGCTTGGCGATCTGTGCGTCCGTCAGGGTGTCCCCGTCGATCACCTGCCCGATCGGGACTGCGTCGCGTAACAGCCGGAGCTGGCCGGCCGCCGCGGGGATGAGGTAGGAGAAGTCCACCCCGCAACCCGCCCCGAGCGCGCACGCCGCGGCAATGGCAGGGGGCAGGTGGCGACGACCCTTTTTTACCGCGGCTGCGTTCATTTTCAGTTCCGCTTTCTGGATCGGTATCCGGATCCTGGGCGGCGGTGTGTGTCGGCCGAGTTTCCTAGCGAACCCTGAGCGGGCGTCAGTTGCGGTGGCTTCGTTTGGGTTCGAGTGGCTTCGTTTTCTTAACACAAACGGGGTTTATGATAGCGCCAGGTGCGATCGGTGGGTTCGTTTGCGTTGTTTTTTTTGATCGGTGGTCCAGTGCCGGTCTCTGTAGGGTGGGGCCGCCGCTACAGCGCCCCCGAGCCCTCGCGTTGCCGCCTGCCGGAACAGACCGTGATCGGCGGCGAGGCACGCGGGCCCGCCGTCGCGGCCGCGCGGCTACCGAGGTCACCCGCGGCCGCGTCGCGGAGTGTGACGGCGCCGGGCCCGGTACTGCGGTCATCCTTGAATCCTATCGTCCCGTCGGCGGGATGGCCAACGGGCGATCCCGGGCGGCCAGTGGCCGGGAACGGGGCCCGTCGAGCTTCGGGACGCGCTATCGCGTCGCGCTGTCAGCCTCTGACGGGGTAACGGGGCGTACGCGGGTTTCCCGATGGCACACCGACCTGACCGGCCGCTGCAACTGGACACCGGGCATTCCGGACCTTGGGGGGGATCAAAAAGTAGTGATCCCCAGCTCCACGGGGAAGCCGAGGACCACTAACAGGGAGGAGTGCCGTGGATCGCGCGGCGACGGAACGTCTGAACCTCGCCGTATCGCGGGCCGGCGCGTTCGGCACCGGGTTTTTCGCCTGCCCAGGGCCCGCGGCCGCACCTGGTCCCGGCGGCGGGCGGGCGTTCCTTCCCCCAAGGCTCCAAACACAGATATCCGCAGGCCGAGCGGGCATTGCGTGAAAATCGTGGAATCCGGCGTTCCGGGCGGAAACGAGCCGCTCAAAAAAGGGTCTCGTGGGTCTCGGCCGAGCCGGGCTGTTCACGGTACGTCAGGCCGAGGTGTTCGTAGGCGTGGCGTGTTGCCTGGCGGCCCTGGCGGGTGCGGATGACGAAGCCGACCTGGAGCAAATAGGGCTCGACGACGTCTTCGAGCGTGTCTCGTTCCTGGCCCATAGTTGCGGCGACGGCCTCGATGCCGACCGGCCCGCCGTTGTAGACGTTGATCAGGGCCGTGAGAAACGCCCGGTCGAGCTCGTCGAGGCCGAGCGAGTCGACCTGTTGAATCTCCAAGGCCTGTTGGACAACCTCGGGATTCAGCGAGCCACCGGCGCGGACCTGTGCGAAGTCCCGCACGCGCTTGAGCAGCCGGTTCGCCACGCGCGGCGTGCCGCGGCTGCGGGCGGCGATCATCTCCAGCGCTCCGTCGCGTGCGGGCAGGTCGAGCCGTGACGCGGAGCGTTCGAGGATCGTTCGCAGCTCGTCAGGGGAGTAGAAGTCGAGATGGTATCGATGTCCGAAGCGGTCGCGCATGGCTCCGGTGAGCATTCCGGCCCGCGTCGTGGCCCCGATGAGCGTGAATCGCCGAAGGGCGAAGTTGACGACGCGGCCGCTCAGCCCGCCCTCGATCGTGAAGTCGACGCGGAAGTCCTCCAAGGCCGGGTAGAGGAACTCCTCGACGATGCGCGGGAGGCGGTGGACCTCGTCGATGAAGAGCACGTCGCCGGTCTCGAGGTTGGTGAGCAGGGCCATGAGGTCGGCCTGCTTGGCGAGCGACGGGCCCGAGGTGATCCGCGGCGGCTTTCCGGTCATCTCGCGGGCGATCACGTTGGCGAGCGTCGTCTTGCCGAGTCCCGGCGGGCCATCGAGGAGGATGTGCTCTAGCGGTTCGCTGCGTTTTCTGGCGGCGGCCATGGCGATGTGGAGTTTCTCGAGCACGGCGCGCTGGCCGATCATGTCGCGGAGGCGCTGGGGGCGCAGCGCGGCGTCGACCGGCTCGTCACCGCAACGTTCGGTACCTGAAATCAATCGATCGCGGGCCATGGGGAGTAATTCAGAATCAAGGATGCAGAATCGAGAATTCAGAAACACGGGGCGATAGCACTCGCGCGACAGCGCCGTTGCCACGCCCGCTTTCGATTCCTAATTCTCTCAAACTGACCGATCCTTCCGGATGACATGCCCTCGTGTCTTCTTTCGCCCCTGCGGGGCTCGGTTTCGTGGTCGGACCATCACCACGGGCTCACGCCTTGCTGTTACCCACATTTTAGCGGTCGTGCGTGAAGATGTCCCGGCGGGACACGCTGAAAATAGCCCAGCCATTCATGGCTGGGGGAGGCGAATGCCTTCAAACCGAGTCCCGGAGGGACGGTTG
>Ga0214472_10000102_pt1 | contig 113165 bp, 107 predicted proteins | sample RVTome_6_FD_207662 | JGI IMG/M metagenome (GOLD analysis project Ga0214472, IMG submission 207662) | Soil microbial communities from uranium-contaminated site in the Upper Colorado River Basin, Wyoming, United States - RVT140D175 | ecosystem: Environmental > Terrestrial > Soil > Contaminated... | reverse complement strand
CGCCCAGCACCATCAGCGCTGGAAAAACGAAAAGACGGAGCCCCTGCCCGCCGCCGTTGTCATCGGCGCAGACCCGGGAACCATCATCGCCGCGGTAACGCCCGTGCCCGATACCCTTTCGGAATATCACTTCGCCGGCCTGCTACGCGGACGAAAGGTCGAACTTGTGGACTGCAAGACCGTCCCCCTCAAGGTTCCGGCCCAGGCCGAGATCGTTCTCGAAGGCTATGTGAGCCTCGATGATTACGGCGATGAAGGGCCCTATGGAGACCATACCGGCTACTACAACTCCGTGGAATCCTTCCCGGTCTTTACCGTCACCGCCATAACCATGCGGCGGCAGCCGATCTATCTGAGCACCTTCACCGGGCGCCCGCCGGACGAACCCTCGATCCTGGGCGAGGCTCTCAACGAAGTCTTTATTCCCTTGCTGCAGCAGCAGTTCCCGGAAATCGTCGACTTCTGGCTGCCGCCGGAAGGCTGCAGCTACCGCGTTGCCGTCGTTTCCATGAAGAAGGCCTATCCCGGCCATGCCAAGCGGGTGATGCTCGGCGTCTGGTCCTATCTGCGCCAGTTCATGTACACAAAATGGGTGATCGTGGTGGATCATGATATCGACGCGCGGAACTGGAAGGATGTTATCTGGGCGATTTCAACGCGCATGGATCCGGCCCGGGACATCACCGTCATCGAAAACACCCCAATCGATTATCTGGATTTCGCCTCCCCGGAAAGCGGACTGGGCTCCAAGATCGGCCTGGACGCAACCGACAAGTGGCCGCCCGAGACAAAACGCGAATGGGGAAAGCAGATCCGCATGTCAGAAGACATAATAGACAAAGTCGACCACCGCTGGGACGAATACGGTCTTCCCGGTAGCGGAAAATCTATCTGGAAATAAAAATAGGTTTATATCAAAGTAATTGAAAGAGAATTATTGTTAGTATCAGAAGCATAAATCTCAAAATCCAGCATGATGGTAGATTATTTAGAATATCCGAAATCCTAATGCCAGGTAGTTTTGCTCGGGACCAAGAAAATACACTGAACCGAACCTACCTGACCGCCATGCCCGGCATTGCAGCCCCCCCATTGGACTTCCAGCACTATCTTCGACGCCCGCCGCGGCGCTGCGCTCGGATATCAATCGCAAAACGAGCTATTGGATGAAAATCCGTGGTTCGCGCAACATGCCATCTCCTGCGGACCTTGACCCTTTCGATATGACGCAAATCCTGCTGAATATTATTCTGCTGGATGTCGCCAGAGAACCGCTGGATTTTCGCCATCGACTTCGTCAGGCGTTGTCCGGACCAGATCTGACCGCTGTTTCAGGCGATGTTCATGCTGGAACAAGGCGGACTCTGCCTCCTGAAAGCGCCAGACTTTCAAGCCTGGGCAGGCACAAGGGCCGCAGGAAGCCAGAGCCTGACCGGCTAGAGAAGGATCGAACAGATGAACCAGAAAGCTTGACCTGCGGAAAAAACACGGCAATGTTAGCGCTATGACTCGCTTCGGGCTTGACAGCATCCTACGACTTATTAACCCGGCCTCCTAACGAGAGTGCCGGGAAAGATCATGTGCGATCTTCGTCCAAGTCGTCCACAGGTTGTCCAAATCGTCCAAAGGTCCGGTTGTCATGTCAGTTCAAATCAGTTTCGCATCTTCATGTTTTCCAACGCCTGCGCGCGCTAGAGCCGCTGGCGCATCGCGAAGCTTGGGACATTTGTGGAACCTGCTTATTGGGCTACGACTTATTTGCGGTCCCCGGGCCTGACGCGGCGCCCCGGTGGCTGGAGCTTCCAACCGCAATTGCAAACACCATAGATAAAGATACGCCAATAACACCCCGCCGGCCGTTGCAGCTCGCTCCAACCCGTGAGCGCCGCCGGTAAGCGATGAAAGAGACCCGAACCATGAAACGCATGCCAGTCGAGAAATACCGCCCGTTCCAGCCTGTCGAGTTGCCGGACAGGCAGTGGCCGAGCCGATCAATCACCAAGGCGCCGATCTGGTGCAGTGTCGACCTCCGCGACGGAAACCAGGCCCTGATCGAGCCCATGGACCCGGCACGCAAGCGCCGCATGTTCGATATGCTGGTAAAAATGGGCTTCACGGAAATCGAGGTCGGGTTCCCTTCGGCGTCGCAGACCGACTTCGATTTCGTCCGCCAGCTCATCGAAGAAAACCTGATCCCCGAGAATGTGACGATCCAGGTGCTGACCCAGGCACGCGATCATCTGATCGAGCGCACCTTTGAATCCATCAAGGGGGCAAAAAGCGCCATTGTTCATCTCTATAACTCGACCTCTACCCTGCAGCGCCGTGTGGTCTTCGGGCTGGACCGTGACGGTATCGTCGATATCGCCGTCAAGGGCGCCGAGTTGATCAGGAAACTGACTGCAACGGTCCCCGAGACCGAGATCATCCATCAGTATTCACCCGAGAGCTTCACCGGCACGGAACTCGATTTCGCCAAGGAAATTTGCGAAGCGGTAATGGACGTCTGGCAGCCGACCCCGGAAAAAAAGATCATTCTCAACCTGCCGGCAACGGTTGAGATGTCGATGCCCAACGTCTACGCCGACCAGATCGAATGGTTCTCCCGCAACATCAAGAACCGCGACAGCGTCATTATCAGCCTGCATCCGCACAACGACCGCGGCACCGGGGTCGCAGCATCGGAACTGGGCTTCATGGCCGGTGCGGACCGGATCGAAGGCACCCTGTTCGGCAACGGCGAACGGACCGGCAATGTCGATATCATCAATATCGCCCTGAACATGTTCACTCAGGGCGTCGATCCCGAACTGGACATCAGCAACATCGACGAATTGCGCGCGATGGCCGAATACTGCAATCAGCTGCCCGTTCATCCACGGCATCCCTATGCGGGCGATCTGGTTTACACCGCGTTTTCGGGCTCCCACCAGGATGCGATCAAAAAGGGTATGGCCGCGCTCAAGCAAAGCAATTCCGGAGTCTGGGAGGTTCCCTATCTGCCGATTGACCCACAGGATGTCGGGCGCAACTACGAGGCCATCATCCGGATCAACAGCCAGTCCGGTAAAGGCGGCGTCGCCTACATCCTGGAGAACGAGTACCATCTGGAGCTGCCGCGTGGCCTGCAGATCGAGTTCACCCAGCGCATACAGGACGATGCCGATACCAGCGGCAAGGAGATCAGTCCGGAGCACATCTGGCAGAGCTTCCAGGACACCTATCTCTCATCAAAGGGACCGATCGAGTTCATTGACCATCGCTCAATCCCCGATGCACATGCTTCCGAGCAGCGGGTGTTGACCGCGAGCCTGAAGATCGACGGCAGCGTGCGGGAGATTACCGGCCGCGGCAATGGCCCGATTGCGGCCTATACGGATGCCCTGCAAAAGGAAATCGACGTCGAGTTATCGGTACTGCACTACTACGAACACTCGACCGGCAGCAGCTCCGACGCGACCGCCGTCGCCTACGTAGAGGTCAAAACCGGGGACGGCCGCAAAGTCTGGGGAGTCGGTAGACATCCGAACATCGTCAAGGCTTCCCTGCTGGCGGTCACCAGCGCCGCCAATCAGATCGGCAATCCAGCATAAAAATGGAACATTGAAGGGCTGACTGGAAGTCCGAACAGGCCCCGAAATCCAGCGAACCGGACCAGACAGGAGCGTTGCAGGTGAATTTTCTTACTGCATCCGAATTTACCGGCCAACGCGCCTGGGACGCGCAGCCGATCGCGGAAATCGACGGCGCGTCGGTCCGGTTACACTGGACCGATGAAGCCTACATCTGGCACGTAAACGATGGCGAAGAGGTTTTTGTCGTTCTTGACGGCGAAGTCGATATGCAATTCCGCCAGGGAGACAACGAAGAAGTTCGGCGCATGCAACCGGGCGGCATCTGCCACGCCACGGCCGGCGACGAGCACAAGGCTGTCCCTCTGGGCGCGGCGCGTATTCTGGTGATCGAACGCAAAGGCAGCCTTTAGAGTGTCGGTCTTGATCAAGCAATATCATCACGTCGATGCACCCCGTGTGTCCTTGCGCAGGCTCAATCAGAAAGACGCCAGAAACTTTGCTCTGCTGCTGGGCGGAGATCAGCGTTCCATTCTGATGATGGCCCGGATGCCTCACCCCTGTACGCGGCAATCCGCCGGCGACTGGATCGACGATCATTCCACCCCCGGCTCGCACACCTACGGCATCGTCAGACGAAGCGACAGGGACTTTCTTGGCGTGATTGGGCTGAACACCGACGAAGCGGTGCCCGAACTCGGTTATTGGGTCGGGCGTCCCTACTGGTCACACGGCTATGCGACGGAAGCGATCAAAGTGCTGGAAACGGTCGCCAGTCAGCTTGGATTCAGTCGTCTGGCCGCGGAAACCTTCGTCCAGAACATCGCCTCTCAACGTGTCCTCGCAAAATCCGGTTATCAACAGCAGGGCCTGTTCGACAGGGAGTTTCCCGAGCCGCGGGGGCGCAACAAGGTCTATCGCTTTGAGAAGTCGTTGAGCCTGACCTAATCAGCTCGCCCCCTCGGGAAGAGGAGGGCGCCAAGGTCCCCATGGCGCTGAAATGTCACCGAATTGTTTGCGTTACCGCCGTCGTTGCACATATATGAGCTTTCGATAAGCCAGCTACCGGCGGCAGCTTCGTTCCACCGCGTTTTCCAGTTCAGGACCCTTTTTCATGACCATTGACAGCAAAGCCCTCAATCTGCTCGACGATCTGATCAAAAAGGCCAAAGCACTTGGGGCGGATGCCGCAGACGCTCTGGTCTTTGAAACCGTCGCGCTCTCTCATTCTCAGAGGCTCGGACAAACCGAACGCCTGGAGCGGGAGGAAAGCAGGGAATTGGGCTTGCGGGTCTTCAAGGGAAAGCGCCAGGCCATGGTTTCCTCGACGGACATGACGATGGAAACACTGAACGCACTCGCCGAACGCGCCGTAGCCATGGCTGGCGAAGTTCCCGAAGACGAATACTGCGGTCTGGCCGAACCGGAACTTCTGGCCACCAGCATCCCGAACATCGATCTGTTCGACCCGGACGAACCAAGCCCCGCCAGCCTGATAGAGCGGGCCCGCCTCTGCGAAGAAGCAGCCCTGGCCGTTTCGGGCATCACAAACTCGGAAGGCGCAGAAGCCGGATGGGGATCAACCCGGGTTGCCCTGGCCACCAGCAACGGTTTCGCCGCCAGCTATGGGTCCACAGGCCATTCGGTCGGCATTGCCGTTCTGGCCGGTGAAGGCAGCGGAATGGAACGCGACTACGACTATTCCAGTGCGGTTTACGGCTCGGATCTGGCGTCCCCCGCGGATATCGGCCGTAAGGCCGGTGAGAAGACCGTGAAACGATTGAACCCGCGCAAGCCCTCCACCGGCCAGGCAAGCGTCGTATTCGATCCAAGAGTTTCCAACAGCTTGCTGCGCCACCTTGCCGGCGCGATCAACGGCGCCGCGATCGCCCGGGGAACGAGTTTTCTGAAGGACAGTCTGGGCACTCGGGTTTTTGCCGAAGGAGTGACCATCATTGATAACCCACACCGTCCGCGCGGTCTGAGCTCAAAGCCTTTCGACGGCGAAGGTATTGCCAATAAACGGCGCGCACTCATCGATAACGGCGAGCTTACGACCTGGGTGATGGATCTGCGTTCAGCCCGGCAACTCGGTCTGACCACGACCGGTCATGCATCACGCGGAACCTCGTCACCGCCGAGCCCCTCGACCACCAACCTGCACATGGAAGCGGGCATCCTGACTCCCGAGGCCTTGATCGCCGACATTTCCAACGGATTCTATGTCACCGAGCTGATGGGTATGGGCATCAACGGGATCACCGGCGACTACAGCCGCGGCGCCGCCGGCTTCTGGATCGAAGACGGTGTCATCGCCTACCCGGTTTCGGAAGCCACGATCGCAAGCAACCTGAAGGACATGTTCCTGAACGTGACGCCGGCGAACGATCTCACCTTCCGCTATGGAACCAATGCCCCGACCCTGCGGATAGAAGGTATGACCATCGCCGGTGCCTGACGGGTCAAACGTCATCGAAGTCCCAGCGCTCCTTCAACTACGATCACCCGCCTTGCCATCTTTACAGTCTCAACGGATCAGATCGGATCGGAAGCGGACCGGATATGACGCTGTACGAGAAAACGGGACACGACAAAGCCATGCCGGTCAATGAACCCGCCCCGCTTCCGGATTCGACAGCAGCAGCAGCAGCAGTAGCAGCACACAAACCCGATGCGGCGGATCTGGTCCCGATCATGTCGCCGCTCAAAGGGACCCTGCTGTACATTCTGGCAATGGCCATCGTTCCGATCATGGATGGCATCGCCAAACACTTGAGCGCCGACATGTCAGTCATACAGATCACCTGGGCCAGATACTTCGCGCACTTTGCCATTATGCTGCCGATCGTTCTGATCAGACACAAGCCTGCCAGACTGGTCCCGCAGCAGCCGTTCCTGCAGGTGGTCAGAGGCGGCCTCCTCCTGATTTCCACCCTGTGTTTTTTCTGGGCCATTTCACTGATGCCGCTGGCCGATGCGCTGGCGATTGTCTTCGTTTCTCCGTTGATCGTTACGGCGCTTTCACCCTGGCTTCTCGGCGAGACGGTGGGTGTACGCCGCTGGAGCGCCGTACTGGTGGGATTTCTCGGCGCCTGCATCATTATCGAGCCGGATCTGGAGATATTTAACGGCGGCGCCCCCCTGGCGCTCGCTGCCGGCGTGACCTACGCGCTCTATCTGATCACAACCCGCCGGCTGGCCGGCAGCGCGCCACCTTCGATCACCCTGTTCTATACGGCATTGCTTGGAGCTGTGGCGCTGTCACTGGTGGTCCCCTTTGCCTGGACCACGCCCAGTATCGGTCAGATGGGCCTGATGGCGGCACTGGGTCTGATCGCCGCGGTCGGGCATCTGCTCGTCATCAAGGCCTTCGACACCGCCCCCGCCTCTCAGTTGGCCCCTTTCGGCTATATTGAAATCGTCATGGCAACCGCCGTCGGTTTTCTGGTCTTCGGCGATTTCCCGGACAACTGGACCTGGTTCGGTATTGCCGTTGTGGTGGCCAGCGGTGTTTATGTGTCTTTGCGGGAACGCAGTGTGAAAGCCCACTCCCCCTAACAGCGGTCTGGTCGTGCGCTCAAGGCGCATGGTAAGGTCCGCGCAACATTCATTCCAAGCAGGCGAGCTTTGACCGAAGCATCCGAAACGGCCGAAAGGCCAGCAAAAGTAACGCTGGTCCTCGACACGACAACCAAAGCGCTTCTCCAGCGTCTGATCCGTGTCTATGTCTGGCCGCAGATTCCGCGCATTGTGATGGCCATAATCTGCATGGCGATCGTTGCTGCAGCGACGGCGGCCTTTCCGCAGCTCATCAAACCTATCATCAATGAAATTTTTGTCAGCAGGAACCAATCCGCACTGGTGCCGATCGCGATTGTCTGTCTGCTGGTCTTCACGGTAAAAGGTGTCGCGGATTATGCGCAAACGGTGCTGATGAGCGTCGTTGGACAGCGGATCGTCGCCGACGTACAGATCCAGCTCTTCACGCGCCTGATCGACGCTCCACTGGCGTTCTATCACGGTATAGCGCCAGGTGTGCTGATTTCCCGCTTCATCAATGACGCCAATCTGCTGCGCTCGGCAGTCTCGACCTCCCTCACCTCCGTCGGCAAGGACAGCCTGACCCTGATCGGCCTTGTGTCGGTCATGTTTTACGAGGACTGGCAGCTTTCTGCGCTGGCTCTCTTTGCGTTTCCGACAGCGATTCTACCGATTGTCCGCGTCGGGCGGCGTATGCGCAAAGTCTCGGGCAGCACGCAAACCCAGGTCGGACATCTGACCACCGTGCTCGACGAGGCTTTTCAGGGCATCCGTTACGTTAAAGCCTACTGCATGGAGCCGTACGAAACACGCCGTGCAAAAGAAGCCATCAACGAAGTCTTTACTCTCAACATCAAAGCGGCAAGAACCCGGGCTATCCTGCGGCCGGTGATGGAAATTCTTTCGGGTCTGGCCATCGTTGCCGTCCTGCTCTACGGGGGCAATCAGGTTATCGACGGCGCGCGGGATCCGGGATCTTTCTTTGCTTTCATCTTTGCCCTGCTCCTGGCCTATGAACCGGTCAAAAAACTGGCGCGGCTACACGTCAACCTTCAGGAAGGGCTGTCGGCGGCACAGCGCCTGTTCGTCCTGCTGGACGAGGAAGCGATCATCACCGAAAAGCCGGATGCGAAAAAGCTGTCCCTTTCCGGTGGCGAGATCCTCTTCGAAGACGTGAACTTCAGCTATGGTCCCGAAGCGCCCGCTCTGCACGACTTGACCCTGAAGGTTCCCGCCGGCAAGACCGTTGCCCTGGTCGGCCCCTCCGGTGCCGGAAAGTCGACATTGCTTAATCTGATCCCGCGCTTTTACGATGTGAACAGCGGCCGTGTCATCATCGACGGGCAGAACGTCCGCGATATAACCCTGAACAGCCTGCGCAGCTCCATTGCCCTGGTCAGCCAGGAAGTCCTTCTGTTCGACGACACGATTCGCGCCAACATCGCCTACGGCCGGCCCGGCGTGAGCGATGCGGAAATCATCGAAGCCGCGAAAAATGCCGGCGCCCACGACTTCATCACCGGATTTTCCGAGGGCTACGACACTGAAGTCGGCCCGCGCGGCAGCAAGCTATCCGGCGGGCAGCGTCAGCGGGTTGCCATTGCCCGGGCCATGGTGCGGGACGCCGCGATCCTGCTTCTCGACGAGGCAACATCCGCCCTGGACAGCGAATCGGAACGCAAGGTGCAGTCGGCGCTCAAGACACTCATGGCCGGCAAGACCACCGTCGTGATCGCGCACCGGCTTTCCACCGTGGTCGAAGCCGATATCATCTATGTCATGAACGCAGGTCGTGTCGTGGAAAGCGGCGGTCACGCCGAGCTGTTGGCCAAAGGCGGCGCCTATGCAAAGCTATATGCCCTTCAGTTCGCCCAGCAGGATCAGAATGCCGATCAGTCTGGCGAACAGAGAATACAGGCTTAGCAGGTTTGTTTGTTTCCCGATATGCGTCTATCCAAGCGCCTCTTTAAATCCCGCAGCGCGCAGGGGGTCATCGCCGCGCTGGCCGCCGGTTACGTCGAGTTTGTCAGCTCGACCGTGCGCTGGACCATAGTGGAGACCGAGGAAGCGAAATCCCTCCGGCTTGGCGACCGGCCTTTTATCGCCTGTTTCTGGCACGGACGGATGTTACACATGCGCCGGGCCTGGGACGGCGCGAGGCCCGTTCACATGCTGATTTCCGCCCATAACGACGGCGTCCTGATTTCCCGTGCCATCGCCCGCCTCGGGGTCCTGACCGTCAAGGGATCGAGCCGAAAAGGCGGGACGACGGCCCTAAGAACGATGCAGCGTGTGCTGGAAAAGGGCGACGTCGTCGGGATCACGCCGGACGGCCCGCGCGGTCCGCGTATGCGCGCCAAATCCGGCCCGATCAAACTCGCTCAGCTGACCGGAACACCCATACTCCCAATCTCCGGAAATACCTCCCGGCGCAAAATCTTCAAATCATGGGACCGTTTTTGCCTTCCACTCCCCTTTGCAAAAGGCATAATTCTGGTGGGTTCGCCGATCTTACCGCCTCCCGACCCGGACGAAGCCACTTTGGAAGGCGCTCGCCTTGTCCTGGAAGAGAGCCTGAACCAGCTGACAGCTGAGGCCGATCGCTATTTCGGTCAGACGGTAATTGAGCCTGCCGATGCGCGCACCTGACTTCTGGAATCACAACGGATTTCTGCCGCGTCTGCTGACGCCGCTTGGCGCGCTCTATGCTTTTGGCGGGCGTCTGAAGATCTGTCTCACGACGCCTCAGCAGGCCCCGATCCCCGTCATCTGTATCGGTAATCTGGTGGCCGGCGGGGCCGGAAAAACACCTGTCGCCCTTGAAATCATCAAGCGTCTTCAAGGGACCGGACTTGAGGTTCACGCGCTCACACGCGGTTATGGCGGCAAGGAACGCGGGCCGCTGAAAGTCGAGATCGACCGGCATGATGCATCGGATGTCGGCGACGAAGCCCTGCTGCTCGCCCGGCAGACAAGAACCTGGGTCTCCAGAGACCGTCCCGCAGGTGCACGGGCCGCAGCCGCAGATGGCGCCGACATCATCGTCATGGACGACGGGTTTCAGAACCCCTCTCTCCGCAAGGACCTGTCATTCGTCGTGATCGACAGCGCATTCGGCCTCGGGAACGGGCGGGTCATGCCCGCGGGTCCCTTGAGAGAAGCGGCGAGGCAGGGGCTTGAACGCGCGGATGCCGTTGTCTTGCTGGGCAATGCAAATCCGGCGCTGGAAACCGAAATAGCGAACATCGCCGTCTGTCCGGTGCTGCCGGCAGAACTGATACCCGGAAGCGCCGCTCAGGAATTTGCCGGCACCCGCGTTCTGGCATTTGCCGGGATCGGCAGACCGGACAAATTTTACGCGACGTTGCGGGGACTTTTGGCGAATATCGTGGAAACACGGGATTTTCCCGATCATCACCCCTATAGCGGCGAGGAAATCGATCAACTGCTCGAACGGGCGGAAAACTTGAACGCCCTTGCCGTGACCACGGAAAAAGACGCCGTGCGTCTTTCCCCGAATACTCGTTCCCGGATTGCGGTTCTGCCGGTCAAAGTTTCCTGGCGGGACTCCGATCGGATTGAGTCATTGCTCGGACCCTTGACGAAAGGACGAAGCGTCAGTGGCTAGACTGCGATCGAACAAGCTCTTTCAGAAGCTGGTGAAGCACCCGTTGGAAGCCGCCGGCCTGTTCCTGATCCTCGGCCTTGTCCGTCTGATTCCGCTTGATGCAGCTTCAAATTTCGGTGGCTGGCTCGGCCGGACGCTGGGACCGCGCCTTGGCATTACCCGACGCGCCCGGCGGAATCTGCAGCTGGCTTATCCGGATAAGTCGACACAGGACATTGAGGCGATCGTGGTCGGGATGTGGAACAACCTGGGCCGGGTCATCTTCGAGTACCCTCATCTCGACAAGATCACCGCCATTGACGCCGGACGGGTCGAAATCGTGGGCGCGGATTTCGTCTATCGTTCTGCGAAGTCGGGGCGCGGCTCAATTCTGGTGGCCGGTCATCTCGCCAACTGGGAGGTCATGGCCGTCGTTGCCGCCCAGCAGGGTGTCGAGCTGACGATCATCGTGCGGGAGCCGAACAATCCCTATGTCCAGCCGACCGTCGACCGTCTGCGCGGCACCTCAGGCGGACGCCGGATACCCAAGGGAGCCGAAGGCGCCCGGCAGGCTCTGCAGTTGCTCAAACGCGGCGGCACTCTAGGCATTCTCTTCGATCAGAAAATGAACGACGGGATTCCGGTTTCCTTTTTCGGCCATACCGCCATGACGCCCGCCGCACCGGCTCAACTCGGTCTGCGCTTTGGTGCCGATATCATCCCGATCCGCACGGAACGCCTCGGCGCAGGGCGTTTTCGCGTGACCTGCTACCCGCCGATCGTACAGCCCGACAGCGGGGACCGGAAACAGAACATTTCCGCCACCATGGAACAGCTCAACAGAATGCTTGAAGCCTGGATCACGGAAAAACCCGAAGACTGGCTCTGGCTGCACCGCCGCTGGCCTGCAAAAGCTTATGAGAGCATCTCGAACGAAACCTGAAAAGCTAGTTGGTCGCCGGCATCGGCCCGACCAGCAGCTGCGGATCGATACGTTCTTCGAACCAGTTCATCCGCCAGTCGAGATGCGGGCCGCTTGACCGGCCGGTACTGCCGAGTTTCCCGATCTCGGTCCCCTGCGCGATCTCCTGCCCGACCTTCACCGAAACCACGTCCATATGCAAAAACGCGGACGTCAGGCCGTGACCATGGTCCAGCACCACCGTACCGCCGCTGTAATAGAGATCCGGTTCCGCCAGGGTCACAACGCCATCCGCCGGCGCTGTGACCGACGTTCCTCTCGGTGCCGCAACATCGACACCGAAATGCGGGCGCTTCGGCTCGCCGTTGAAAATCCTCTGGCTGCCATAGACGCCGCTGATCGGACCGACCACGGGCCAGACGAACCCGCTCTCGAAAAGGGCATTGGGGCTGTCGAGATTGCGAACCCGCACAATCTCGGCCGTTTCCCTGCTGATCCGTTCCAGGACCTCCGGCGGCGGCGATACATATTTCTTTGCAATTCCGTCGATGCGCTGAATATCGTAGGTTCGTGCCTTCACCGGCATCAGTCGGGCTTCCCTGGAGCCGTCCGGATAGGTCACGTTCAATTCGACTTCCGCCTCCGCATCACGCCCGAACCCCAGGACGAAGCGCCCCTTCGGCGACACCCGCAAAATCCGGTCGGCAACCCGGACCTCGGCCCCCGGCGTCACGTTTCCAAAAATCAGACCGCCCTGTACAAGATTGCCTTCCAGGACGAGATCGCCCGCAGCGCCGGCGGAATCGCTCCCCATAATCAGGACGAACGCGAACAAGCTGCTGAACAGCATCATCCGGGTCATAAGCGGATTAGTTCCCCACTTCATAACAGTGATCCTTGCGGGTCTTCCTTGACCGGAGTCGAGACCGCGGTCCTGGGTTTGCTCGACTCGGGCTTTGCAGCAGGCTGGCGCTTGTTCGGAGGCCCGCCAGTGATCGAATGCGCGCCCACGCTGCCCGCAACAGCGGAAACCTGCCCGTCCTGAAATTCGATACCCAGGCCCATACCTTCGGATACATCGCCCGCGCGCACCACGGCGCCAGCGCCGCTACGTACCACCGCAAACCCCCGCCGCAGGACGTTCTTGTAAGAAACGCTCTCCAGCACCCGGTTCAGCTCGGTGATGCCGCGTCGCCGCTCCGCAATCAGGCTCCGTCCGGCTTCGCCGAGACGCCGGACCGCATCGATGCGCTGATAGGATTGACGGAAAGGCTCCACCAACCGCGGCTTCAAAGACTGCAGGCGCTCGGCTTGTCCGGCCAACTGCTGCCGGGACAAGCGGATCTGTTGTCTCGGATGCGGCAGTTGCGCGGCCAGCTCGACCAAAGCTCCCCGGCGATAGGCCACGAGATTTGCCATGGCATTGCTCAGGCGCTCAGCAGAATCGTCCAGCCGCTGGGCTTTTTCCTCGATCAGGCGTTTTGGCTCCGGCAGGCCCCGGCCCAATCCCTCGACCGCCATGCGGCGTTCCGCCAGGAACCGTCCCGCACCGCCCAGCATGCGCCGGCCCAGATCCATGGTCTGCGTCGCCAGCTCGGCCCGCACCGGCACGGCAATCTCCGCCGCCGCCGTCGGTGTCGGGGCCCGGCGATCGGACACAAAGTCGATCAAGGTCGTATCGGTTTCGTGCCCGACAGCCGAAATCAGCGGAATTTCCGACTCTGCCGCAGCCCGTACCACCACTTCCTCGTTGAAGGCCCAAAGGTCCTCGAGGCTGCCGCCACCACGCGCAACGATCAGCACGTCGGGGCGCGGAACGGCGCCCCCCTTTGGCAGAGCATTAAAGCCGCGGATGGCCGCGGCCACCTGCGCCGCCGCGGTCTCGCCCTGTACCAGAACCGGCCAGACCAGAACCCGGCGCGGAAACCGCTCCGACAGGCGGTGCATGATGTCGCGGATCACCGCACCGGTCGGCGAGGTGACCACGCCGATCACATCCGGCAGGAACGGCAGGCTGCGCTTGCGCTCAGCATCAAACAGGCCTTCAGCGGCCAGCTTGCGTTTCCGGTCTTCCAGCAGCTTCAGCAGGGCGCCTGCGCCCGCCAGTTCCATCGAATCGATGACGATCTGATATTTCGAGCGCCCGGGATAGCTGGTCAGACGCCCGACGACGATCACTTCCATACCGTCCTCGGGCTGCAACCCGAGACGATTGGCCACGCCGCGCCAGCATACGCCGTCGAGCACAGCCGATTCATCCTTCAGCGCCAAATAGAGATGGCCCGATGAGGCCCGCTTGAAGCCGGAGATCTCGCCGCGTACCCGCACCCGGTCGAAGCTGGTTTCCAGCGTCCGCTTTACCGCATTGGAAATTTCCGACACCGAAAACTCGGGCAAATTGCCCGGTCCTGCCGGTTCTCCTGGAACCGGTCCTGCCGGTTCTCCTGGAACCGGTCCGCCGCCGTCTGTAGAAAAGTCGCTCATTGCGTCGGCATCCTATGCTAAAAAGCCGCGCCCGGTGAAGACTGTCTCGGGCCAGGAGGAAAGTTTTTTTCTATGAAGATTCTTGTAGTCGGTTCAGGTGGGCGTGAGCACGCACTTTGTTGGTCCCTTGCGGCGTCTCCTCTCTGCAGCGGGCTTTTTTGTGCACCGGGCAATGCGGGCATCGCATCGGTCGCCACCTGCGTTCAGATCGGCGCCGAAGATGTGGATGCGATTGTCGCCTATTGCAGTGAAAACGGCATCGATTTCGTCGTGGTGGGTCCCGAAGGGCCCTTGGTGCTTGGTCTGGCCGACCGTCTGACGGCACTGGGGATCAGGACATTTGGTCCCTCTGCAGCGGCAGCCGCCCTCGAAGGCTCCAAAGGCTTCATGAAGGATATCTGCGCCAAGTACAAGATCCCGACCGCCGCCTATGGCCGCTTCGGTGATCCTGCCTCCGCCAAGGACTTTATCCGCCGGCAGGGCGCGCCCATCGTCGTCAAGACCGACGGTCTGGCCGCCGGCAAGGGCGTGATCATCGCCGAGACCATCGCGGAAGCTGAACAGGCCGTCGATGCCGCCATGACCGACGGGGTCTTCGGCGACGCCGGAGCGGAACTGGTCATCGAAGAGTTCATGAGCGGCGAGGAAGCCAGTTTCTTCGTGCTGACCGACGGCATCTCGGCTCTGCCTCTGGCCTCGGCCCAGGATCACAAACGCGTCGGCGAAGGCGATACCGGCCTGAACACCGGCGGTATGGGAGCCTATTCCCCCGCGCCGGTCCTGACGCCCGAGCTCGAACAGCGGGTTCTGGCTGAAATCGTCCAACCGACCATCGACGGGATGCGGGCCGAGGGCCGGCCCTACGTCGGCGTGCTTTACGCCGGACTGATGCTCACCGACGAGGGACCGAAACTGATCGAATACAACGTCCGCTTCGGCGACCCGGAATGCCAGGTGCTGATGCCCCGCCTCAAATCCGACTTCCTGCCCGCCCTGATCGCCGCCTGCGACGGCACCCTCGATCAGGTCAGACTGCAGTGGCGCGACGAGGCGGCACTCACCGTGGTTATGGCGGCCAGGGGCTATCCGGGCAGCTACACCAAGGGCGATGAGATCCGGGGCCTTGCCAGAGCCGCCGCGCAGGAAGGCGCTGTCATCTTTCACGCGGGGACAAAAACCGGTGACGAGGGTTCGGTCCTGGCCAACGGCGGCCGTGTTCTCAATATCACCGCTCTGGGCTCGACCGTCGCCGAGGCTCAGACCCGTGCCTATAAAGCCGTCGACCAGCTCGACTGGCGCGGCGGGTTCTGCCGACGTGATATCGGCTGGCGGGCGGTGGAAAGGGAATAGGTGGCGCAGTTGTTCCCGGACACCGTCTGTCTACGATATTTCCGGTGAGAATAAATCTATCTTCGGACCTGAAAAAATGCTCGCAAAATCTCGGAGCAGGCGGTTTCTTCAAGCCCGCCAATGACTTCAGGCCGATGGTGACAGGTCGTCTGATCAAAGATCCGGGGGCCATGATCGACACCGCCGCCCTTGGGGTCGTAGGCGCCGAAATAGACCCGCCGCAAACGCGCGAAGGAAATAGCCGTTGCGCACATTGGACAAGGCTCCAGGGTCACGTAAAGATCGACCTCTTCCAGCCGGGTTCGACCCAGACTTTCCGCGGCCGCCCGAATTGCCAGCAATTCCGCATGGGCTGTGGGGTCGTTCCGGGTTTCGACCAGATTATGCGCTTCGGCCAGAACCCCGCCGCTGCTCCCGTCGACCAGCACGGCCCCCACAGGCACCTCACCGGCCGCCGCCGCCTGCCGGGCGAGCTTTAGTGCGCGTTGCATGGGGGATTCTGGTTTGATCGACATCGACAGAACCTGAAGTCTCACCGACAGAGCGTCAAGCGGGATCTGTGCAGACGGAAATCCCGTTCGAACGCGAAGCCCCATCGTCGAAGCCCGCTATTGCTCCCGCCCCTTGCCGCGCCTACATTCCCGCCATGTCACATCGCTCCTCACCCATGCTCCCTGTGATCGGTCTCTCTCTGGATTCCGAAGACGCCGGCGGCTGGTCCAGGTTTCCCTGGTACGCCCTGCGCCAGAACTACTGCGATGCGGTGGTCAGGGCCGGCGGCCTGCCGGTGGCCCTGCCGCACGAGCCGGATCTTGCGGCGGCTTATCTGGCCCGGCTCGATGGCCTGATCGTCACCGGCGGCGCTTTCGATGTCGATCCCGCGATCTTCGGCGCCAATGCGCGCCACGAGAGCGTCACAACCAAGACCAGACGAACCGACTTCGAGCTTGCGATCACCCGTGGCGCCCTTGCGCTCGACCTGCCAGTCCTGGGAATCTGCGGCGGCCAGCAGCTTCTGAATGTCGTGCTCGGCGGTACGCTGATCCAGCACATACCGGATGAAGTCACGGACGCCCTTGCTCATGAACAACCTAACCCGCGGGACCAGGCGGGCCACGATGTGTCGCTGGTTGAGGGCACACTGCTTGAGAGCATCTGCGGAACCCGAAACCTCAAAGTGAACTCCGCCCACCATCAGGCGGTCAGGACCGTCGGTGCAGGCGTCGTCGTGAACGCCACCGCAAGCGACGGCGTCATCGAAGGCATCGAGGCCCCCGCCTATCGTTTCTGTCTGGGCGTTCAATGGCACCCGGAATTTTCGATCTCCGGCGGTGATGACGCCATCCTGACAGCCTTTATTCACGCCGCAACCCAGCGCGATGAAAGACGAGTGAAACATGCCTGACAAGAAATCGGGAAAACCCCTGCGCGGAAAAGCCAGAAGCGGCACGCCCCGGGGCGATAAACCCCAGGCAACCAGACCCCAGGCTGCAAAACCTCAGGCTGCCCGGCCCGGATCAGTCCGGCCAAAAGGCCCCGGCGGCGCCAGACGTCCCGGACCGCTGAAGAAGCCTGCCCCGCCGGTTGCCAAGAAAGACCTGTCCCCAGAAGATAAGGCGGAAAAGGGCGAACGCATCGCCAAGGTCATCGCCCGTGCCGGTCTCTGTTCGCGCCGCGATGCCGAGCGCTGGATTACAGAAGGGCGCGTGAAGCTTGACGGAAAGACCCTGGATTCCGCCGCTGTCGTGGTCATGCCCGGCCAGTCCATCATCGTCGACGGCAAGGCCCTGCCCGCACCCGAACGCGCGCGTGTCTGGCGTTTCCATAAGCCAAAGGGTGTCATCACCACCCGTAAGGACCCGGAAGGCCGCCCCACGGTTTTTGACGGTCTTCCCGACGATCTGCCGCGGCTGGAGCCGGTGGGCCGCCTCGACTTCAATTCCGAAGGCCTGTTGCTTTTCACCAATGACGGCGAACTGAAGCGCAAGCTTGAACTGCCATCGACCGGCTGGTCCCGCCGCTACCGCGTCAGGGTCCACGGCAAGGTCGATCCAGCGCAGATCAAGGAACTGGAAAACGGCATCACCGTGGAAGGCATCAACTACGGCCCGATCCAGGCCAGGCTCGAGCATCAGGCTGTCAGTAATGCCTGGATCGCCATGACCCTGCGCGAGGGAAAGAACCGTGAGATCCGCCGGATCTGCGAACACCTCGGCCTGGTCGTCAACCGGCTGATCCGTGTGTCCTACGGTCCCTTCCAGCTCGGCGACCTGGCGCCCGGCAAGATCGAAGCCGTTCCGGTACGCGTTCTCCAGGATCAGCTGGGACGAAAGGCGTCGGACATAGATGAAGAGCCGGACCCTGTGCCAGCGAAAACACCCCTGCGCGGGAAACCGGCCAGAGCCAGAACCACGTCCCCGGTAAAGTCCGCCGGCCCGGACCGGAACGCGGGCGGCAACCGAAACGCCCGCACCTTCGCACCGGCCCGGACCCTGCCGCCAAAAGGCGCAACGGATCTGTCCGACAGCATGGACGATAAGCGTAAAGGCGCCGGCAGCAAGACCACGCGCGTCAAAGGCAGAAAAACGGACAGGACCGAAACGTTCCGAAGCGGCGCGCCTAAATCCACTTCGAGCCGCCTCAACACATCCGGAAGCGACAAATCCAGATCTGACAAGTCCAGATCCGATGGCGCCAGAGCCGGCAAGCCCGGAACCGTAAAACCGAGATTCGATAAAACCGGGAGCGGCGCATTTAAGACCGGCAAGCCGAAACCCGGAAAGCCCGCCGCCCGGGCAGGAAGTGCAACGGATAAAAAGCCGTTCGGCACCTCGGGCGCCCGTGCCCTCAATCCAAAAGCCGGAGGCAAGAGTGCGAATCGTCGGCGGCCGTCATAGGGGCCGGCCCCTCGGAGCGCCGGAAGGCCGCGCCGTCCGGCCGACCGCGGACCGGACCCGGGAGTCCCTCTTCAACATTCTTTGTCAAGGCAGGATTGCCGTGGAAGACGGCAATCCGCTGATCGACGCTCAGGTTCTCGATGCCTTTGCAGGCACCGGTGCCCTGGGCCTGGAAGCTCTGTCACGCGGGGCCGCCGGTGCAACTTTCATGGAGAATCAGGCCGCCTCCCTGACCGCCTGCCGCGCCAACGTGAAGGCGCTTGGCGAAGAGGGCGCAAGCAGGATCATTCAGTGCAACGTTTTACAGCCGCCGCCTGCGCGCGAGGCCTGCTCCATCGTCCTGATGGATCCGCCCTATAATCAGGACCTGCCGACGCCAGCGCTGATCGCGCTGAACAAAGCCGGCTGGATCGCGCCGCAAGCCATCGTGGTGGTGGAACTGATGGCGCAGGAAAACTTTTCGATTCCCGAGGGCTTCGAGGAACTGGACAACCGCAGATACGGCAAGGCCCGACTGGTTTTCCTGCGCCGGCTTTGATCTTTGTACCTGGCAGACTCGCCGGTTAAGCCGCTCTCGCGAATCGTGCGGAAAGCACCTGCCGCCGCAAGCGCTCGGCCAGAATAAGCACCAGCGCCATGAATCCCGCCCCTGCAATATAGGGCCAGTCCGGCCCGATGCTTTCGAACAGGAACCCGGCCCACAGCGGGCCGATCACGCGGGCGAGACTGCTGGCAGCCTGCCCCATGCCAAGCGCAACACCGGCCATTTCAGGACGGCTGAGTTTGGTGATCAGACTCTGGATCGAGGGATTGCCTAACCCGAAACCGGCCGCCAGACAGGCGACAGCGGCCAAAATCTGTCCCAGACCCGTGGCGCTCGGCACCAGCGCCATGCCGATCCCCAACAGTATCGTCGAAAAGACCACCAAACGCGCCTCACCAAAGCGCCGGGTCAGGGGGCTGAGAAGGCCAGCCTGAAAGGTCACCGCAATGACACCGGCAAAGGCAAAGAGATAACCCATCTGGCGTGCGTTCCAGCCAAAGCTGATATCGGCCCAGAGCGCCAGCGTCGATTCCATATGAGCGAAGACGAAGCCGACCAGAAACAGGATTACGGTGACCAGCGCCAGCTGCGGATAGTAGAACGCCCGCAAATAGCCCGCGATCCGGTGCCAGATGTCCCGGCCCTGCAGCGTCCGGCCGGCGGCTTCATCGTCCGTCGCCCGTTCTTTAGCCGACTTTACCCTGTGAGACTCGGGCAGGAAGAACAGCGCGAAGAAGAACGCCGTCATGGAGAGACCTGCCGAGAGCAGTGGCGGGAAGAAGAAGTCCGGCCCCTGCGCCGTCTCGTCGAACAGCATGGCGGTCACATTGAGCTCGGAAAGATACCCGCCGAAGCCCGCACCGACGATAAAACTGAGCGCAAAGGCAGCCCCCAGCAATCCCATCCCCCAGGCACGACGTTCCGGCGTTGTGATATCCGCGACATAGGCTGGCGCGGCAGAGAGATCGCCGCTCAAGGTCCCGGTCAGGGCCCGCGCGGCAACCAGCACCCAGAAGGATTGTGCAAAGGCGAGCATCAGAAAAGCGGAGGTGGTCGCGGCAAAGCTTACCAGCAACACCGGTTTGCGGCCCCAGCGGTCGCTAGCGCGCCCCCAGAGCGGCGCGGCAAAGAGCTGCATGAAGGAATAGCTGGCAATCATGAAAGTGACTTCCAGCGCAGAGGCATCGAACCGCAGAGCCATGAAGGTCAACAATGGAACGATCAGGCCGAATCCAAGGAGGTCGATGAAAATACAGGTAAAAAGACGCCCCACCTTGACTATCGACGCCCGAAGAGTTTTTCGATGTCGGCCAGCTGCAGCTCGACATAGGTCGGCCGGCCGTGATTGCACTGGCCGGAATGAGGCGTTGCCTCCATCTGCCGCAGCAGGGCGTTCATCTCGTCGCCGTTCAGCTTTCGTCCGGCGCGAACAGACCCGTGACAGGCCATGGTGCCGCAGACATGCTCCAGCTTTTCACGCAGCGCCAGCGCCTCGCCGAATTCGGCCAGTTCGTCGGCAAGATCGCGCAACAAACCCTGAACATCGACTTCGCCGAGCAGCGCAGGTATTTCGCGCACCACCACCGCACCCGGTCCAAAGGCTTCCAGATGCAGGCCCAGCTCGGCCAGTTCCCCGGCCCTTGCCACCAGCCGTTCGACAGAGGACTCCTCCAGTTCGATCACTTCCGGGATCAGAAGCATCTGGCGGGCGACACCGCTGTCGGCCAGCTGTGCCTTCATGCGTTCGTACACCAGCCTCTCGTGCGCGGCATGCTGATCGACAATCACGATGCCGTTGCGGGTTTGCGCCACGACATAGGTGCCGTGCAGTTGCGCCCGTGCCGCTCCAAGCGGATAGGCCTCCAGACTGTCCTGACCTGACGCTCCGCCACCGCCATTGGACGGATCGCCGCCTAGTGCCGCGTAGGCCGACATGCCATCGGCCGAGGTGTTGGCCTGAGGGATCCCATCGAAGCCGGGCAAGGGTGCATGATAACCGGCCGCCGCTTCCGCCATGCCGGCAAAGCCCCGGCCCGGCGGCTGCCAAGCGTAGCCGCCGGCCTGATATCCGCGCGCCGCACCGCCGCCTTCACCCGGACGAAAAGACCCGAGAGCGGCAGTAGCAACTGTGGTGGAGGCCCGGTGTCCGGCCTGGGCAAGGGCATGTTTACAGGCCCCGACAATCAGCCCGCGGACCAGACCGGCCTCGCGGAAACGCACCTCGGTCTTGGCCGGATGAACGTTGACATCGACCATCTCGGACGGAAGATCGACGAACAGCGCCACCAGCGGATGCCGGTCCCGCGCCAGAAAATCCTGGTAAGCGCCCCGAACCGCGCCGTGCAGCAGTTTGTCGCGCACCGGCCTGCCGTTGACGAAAAGGTACTGATGCTGGGCATTCCCCCGGTTAAAGGTGGGAAGACCGATGTAACCGGTCAGACGCACAGTCTCGCGTTCCACCTCGATCGGCAGGGCGTTATCGGCAAATTCGTGGCCCATCACAGCCGAAAGGCGTTTCAGGCGGCTCTCGAAGAGCTCGCCGTCCGCTGCCGGCAGGCGGATGATCCGGCGCATCTCGTCGGACAGGGTAAAGCCGATTTCGGGGTGGGCCATGGCCAGACGGTTGATCGCATCCTGCGCATGGCCAACTTCGGTGCGGGCCGTTTTCAGGAACTTCAGGCGCGCCGGTGTGGCATAGAAAAGATCCCGGACCTCGATACGGGTCCCAGGCGCCTGGGCCGCGGGAACCGGGGGCAGAACCTGGCCGCCCTCGACGCTCAGACTCCAGCCGTCTTCGCTGCCCGGCAACCGGCTGCTGACGGTCATGCGCGACACCGCACCGATAGATGGCAGAGCCTCGCCGCGGAAGCCGAGCGTTTTGATGGAAACCAGATCGTCGCCCGGCAGTTTCGATGTCGCATGCCGCTCAACCGCGAGCATCAGTTCGTCGGCGCTCATCCCGCAGCCGTCGTCCACCACTGAAAGGAAGGCCCGGCCACCGTCGCGCATCACCACGCCGATATGCCGTGCGCCGGCATCAATCGCGTTCTCGACCAGTTCCTTCATGGCCGCCGCCGGCCGTTCGATCACCTCGCCCGCCGCTATCTGATTGACGAGCGTATTCGGCAGGCGCCGGAGTACCCGTTTCGGGAAACCCGGACCCCTGCTGCTATCAGCGGCCGATTGCGTGTCCTGCACTGTGGTCATGCTGTCGCTTGCTAGTGAAACCGGCACAGGCATCGCCCTGCTTCCGAATCATCTGAAACTAACAGGGACGCGCCTCATTCTAAAGCCTTAAGGGGCACAGCTTAAGAAGTTCAGAACCGGTGCCCGCCGGGTTATCCCGCCGATCCGGCTTACGTATTGCCGTCCGGTGCCGGACGCGTCGCCTTGACGTTCTCGGGACGTCCCACAACAACCACAGTGAGGCTTTCCGGCTTGAAGAGTTCACGGGCCACACGTTGTGCCTGTTCCAGGGTGACCGCCTCGATATAGCTGTTGCGCTGGTCGAGATAGTCGATGCCCAGATCGGCGAGCTGCATCCCCAGCACCATGCCGGCAATCTGGTCGGACCCGGAAAGACGCAGAGGAAAGGAACCGGTCAGGAAAGTCTTGGCTTCGGCAAGATCCTGAGCGCTCGGTCCTTCATCCGCCATGCGCTTCCACTCGGCCCGCAGAACCTCAAGCGATTCCGAAACCCGGGCATTCTGCGTCGCCACCCCACCTGCGATCAGCGCGGCATGGTCCAGCGGGTTGAGGTAGCTGTAGACCGAATAGGCCAGTCCGCGCTTTTCACGAATTTCCTTGTAGAGACGCGACGACATGCCGCCGCCGCCCAGAATGTAATTGACGATGTAGGCGGCATAGTAATCAGGATCGTTCCGCCTGATCCCCTGCTGACCAAAAGTAACGACGCTCTGAGGCAGGTTTTTCTCAATCACCACCAGATCGCCGGTCGCAACAATTTCAATATCGGGAATCGCCGGCCTGTCTGAAGTCTTCGGCAAGCCGCCAAAGGTCCTGTCGAGCAGAGCCGAGAGTTCTTCGGGCGTGAGGTCCCCGACCACGGAAATCTTGAGACTGTCCAGAGCGAAGCGTTCCTTCACCAGAGTCTGCATGTCCTCGACGGTGATATCCTGCACGCTTTTGATCGTGCCTTCCTGGTCCCGCCCGTAGGGGTGATCACCAAAGAACAGGGTCCTCAAGGCCTTTCCGGCAATGGCGTCGGGTGATTCCTCCTGCTGGACCAGACCAACCATCACCTGACTGCGGATGCGTGCCACTGCGTCCGCATCGAAACGCGGTTCGCTCAGGGCGAGGCGCAGCAGGTCGAAAGCAAGATCCCGGGTTTCACTGAGGCTGCTCAGCGAGCCGGTGAATTCATCCCGGCCGGCACTGAAGCTCAAACCAATCGAATTCTCATCCATCTGCCCGCGGAATGCCTGTGAGTCCATCTCTCCCGCGCCCTCATCGATCAGGGCCGCGGTCAGGCTGGCAAGACCGGATTTTCCTGCCGGATCGAGCGACGCGCCTCCCTTGAAGGCAAACTCAACGGCAACTATGGGATTGCGGTGATCCTGGACCAGCCAGGCCTCGATCCCACCTGGGCTGACAACCCGTTCAATCTCGATTGCCGCGACAGAACCCGCCGTCAGAAACGTCAGGACGACACCTGCCGCCATGCCTGCAATAGCTTTTCTCATCATTGGTTTCATCCGAGCTTTCAAGGGACTGTGCGAGAAGGTGATAAAAGACCTGGCCGAACTCGGCTGGCTGATCCGCATCATGAGGTTGGCTTTGGCAGCAGATAGCCGGTCACCGAACTCTTGTCACGGAACACAGCGCGTGCCGCGGCTGTCACCTGTTCGATCGTCACGGCATCAATCAGATCGGGCCAGTTTTCAATCTCCTCGATGCTGCGCCCGGTGGCCAGCGACATCCCGATGATGCGCGGCGCGGTTCCCAGGTCATCGCGGGCATAGACCGAGTCAGCGCGCTTGCGCCGCTTCGCCGACACCAGTTCCTTCTCGCTGATGCCATTCTCCAGAACCGCCGCGATCTCAGCCCGCAGAGCTGCTTCCAGTCTTTCGATTTCGACGCCCGGTGCCGGCGAAGCGTAGAAATCGAAATCGCTGAGATCGAGTGCCGTCGCGCTATAACCGCTGCCAACCGATACCGCCAGTTTCTGCTCAACCACCAACGATCTGTAGAGACGGCTCGTGGAGCCACCGCTCAAGACCTCATCGAGAATCTGCAGTGCATAGGCGTGCTGGCTGTCGCCACCACGATAGCTCGGTGCGATATAGTTGATGGAAACTGCGGGCTGACGTACCCGGGCGCTTTCGTGTGTCACTGTTCGCGCGGAGGTCTGCAGCGGCTCGGTCACCCGTTGCCGTTCCGGCACGCTGCGCGCGGGAATGACACCATAATATTTTTCGGCAAGCGGGCGCACTTCCGCGGCGGTCACGTCACCGGCAACAATCAGGATTGCATTATTTGGCGCATACCATTTCCGGTAAAAGGCCAGCGCGGTTTCGGTGTTCAGGGCTTCGATCTCATGCTGCCAGCCGATGACCGGCAGCCGGTAGGGGTGGTTCAGATAGAGCGTCGCCTGCATGGTCTCACGCAGCTTGGCCGAGGGGTTGTTATCGGTCCGGCTGCGGCGTTCCTCGATCACGACATCGCGTTCCGGCAGAACCACTTCGTCGGTCAGAACCAGATTTGTCATCCGGTCCGCCTCGTGTTCCATCATGATCTCCAGCCGGTCCCGCGCGACAGTCTGGAAGTAGGCGGTGTAATCCTGGCTGGTAAAGGCGTTCTCACGCCCGCCGTTCTGCTGGATAATCCGCGAGAATTCCCCTGGCGCCAGGGTCCTGGTTCCCTTGAACATGAGATGCTCGAGGAAATGTGCGTTTCCTGATTCGCCCGCGGACTCGTCGGCGGCACCGACCTTGTACCACACCATATGGGTCACGATCGGCGCCCGGTGGTTCGGCACCACCACCACCTGCATGCCGTTATCCAGAGTGAAGGTTTCGGGATCGAAGACCCTGGCGAAGGCCGGAGCCGATACGTTTAGAGCCGCGCCGAAGACCAGGGCGGCAAGGGCCAGGATACGACGATCGAAAGGAGATTTAAGAGACGTCGCGCGCGATATAAGTTTCATGGCTCTTCCGGAAAAAGGGCAAACGAAAAGGAGGCTGAACGACCATAAGCAGAATAACGAATTATGGTTAATATGGCGTTTACGTCACCAGCCTCAAGGTATCCCGAGCATCAGCGGGATCACATATGTTTGATTTCTTTCACGGTGCATTTCGCGCAGGGCCCAAGAAGTTTTCACTCCCCGGCTCCAGACCACAGACAGGCCTCGGCGCCTCGATCGTGAAGATATCTAGAACAGGCCTTCCAGGAAGGCCTTTTCCTTGCGCACGATCGTCGGTGATTCGCCCGAGGTTACCGAACGGCCCAAGGCGGCATTTTCCCGAATCCGCTGCGACTCCTTGTCCGCATCGACAACTTCACCGGCGAGGGGCTGATCCTGCCAGAAGATGAGGCCATCGATAAAGCTCTCGTTTTCTTCGTTCAGGCGTCCGGTTTCCCGGTCGACGATCTGGCGGATACCCGGCACGGCCTTGTCGGCCCCTGCGGCCATCAGCAGGGACCTCTCGCCAAGCGAGCGGCCGTCGGCAGGAATACGCTCGTCAAGCGACGGGCCGGTTACATTATCAGCACGGAAAACGGCACGTCTGGCCTGCTGCTGTGGCGAACCTTCCTGCGGGCGGACGGCACCGGGCTCAGGCGGACGCAACGTAAATTCAGGGGGAAGACTGAGCGGCGCCCGCGAAATCACCCGAAACTCGTCCGGCGACTGTTTGTTCAGGCCCAGTTCAGAGCGAACATTCTCACAGGCGGAAAGTGACAGCGCCACTGCGGCCATGCAGAAAATACCTGGAATTCTATTCTTAAACATCACGTTCCTCCCGCTTCTCCTTACCTTTTACTCTTACTGGCGTGGCCAAACAAGCTGCCAAACATCAGCAGAGCAACACCCAGGAAGATGGCGGAGTCGGCAACATTAAAGGCCGGCCAGTGCCAGCCGGCCAGATGAAAGTCCAGAAAGTCAACCACAACGCCGAATCTTATCCGGTCGATCACGTTGCCGACCGCCCCGCCGACCACCAGCCCCACGGCAACGGCATTGATGCCGTGCTTCTGTCCGCGCAGCCAGATCAGCAGACCGATCACGATCGCGACGGCGACTGCACTCAAGACATAGGGCATCCAGATCGTGTCGGTGCCGAACAGGCCGAAACTGACGCCACGATTGAAGGCGAGCACAATGTTGAAGAAGCCGGTGATCTCGAATGTCTGGACCGGCTGCATGACAACTTCCAGAATCACCCACTTGGTAAGCTGATCCAGGGTGATAACAACCGCAGCCAGAAGCCCGGTGAGCTTGTACATCCTACGACCCCCTGACGCCGCTCTACTGAGCCGCCGCCCCATAGTACTGCACAGCTTCGGCACAGCGGCCACAGGTACCCGGCGCACTGTCGAAGCTGCCGACCTCGGGCAGAATCTTCCAGCAGCGCTCGCATTTCTCGCCCTCCGCCATCTCAACCGTCACCCCGACACCCGCGACATCTTCCAGGGTGAAGGCGCCTTCCGGCGGCGCGCCCTCGATCAGCGTCAGATCGGATGTGATGGCGATATCCGTCATATCGACACTGCGCACCGCTTCCATCAGCTCCGGACGGCCGATTGTCACCACGGGACGGGCCTGAAGGCTCGATCCGAGACGCTTACCGGCCCGCTCAAGTTCGATAGCGCCGGTCACCACACGCCGGACTTCACGAACGGCCGACCATTTCTCCGCCAGCGCCGTGTCACGCCAGGACTCCGGAACATCCGGGAACAGCTTCAGATGCACGCTTTCCTCAGCGCCCGCATCCCGCGCCAACCAGGCTTCTTCCGCCGTAAAGCAGAGGATCGGCGCCAGCCAGCTGACCAGACAGTCGAAAGTCCGGTCGATCACCGTGCGGCAGGCCCGTCTGCGAACGGACTCCGGCAAATCGCAATAGAGCACATCCTTGCGGATATCGAAGTAGAAGGCCGAAAGATCGACGGCGCAAAAGTTATGCAGATTCTTGTAGATGTCGTGAAAATCGAAGCTTTCACAGCCCTTTCGAACCACAGAGTCCATCTCGTTAAGCCGGTGCAGGACCCAGCGCTCCAGTTCCGGCATCTGCTCTTCCGGCAGCCGCTCTTCTTCCGAAAAGCCTTCCAGCGCCCCCAGCATGAAGCGCAGGGTATTGCGCAGGCGGCGGTAGGCGTCGATCTGATAGCGCAGGATCTTCGGCCCGACCCGCAGATCCGCCGTATAATCGGACGCCACGACCCAGAGACGGATGATGTCGGCACCGCTCTCGTTCATGATGTCCTGCGGCTCAATGCCGTTGCCCAGGGACTTCGACATCTTGCGGCCCTGCTCGTCGAGCAGGAAGCCATGGGTCAGGACCGCATCATAAGGTGCGCGGCCACGCGTTCCCGAGGATTCCAGCAGTGACGACTGAAACCAGCCGCGATGCTGATCCGAGCCTTCGAGATAGAGCGACGCCGGCCACTGCAATTCGGGTCGGGCTTCCAGCACGAAGCTGTGGGTACAGCCGGAATCGAACCAGACCTCGACCACATCGGTGATCTGCTCATAGTCTTCAATCTTGTATCTTTCGCCCAGAAAGCGGGCGGGATCGCTGGTAAACCAGGCGTCGCCGCCTTCGGTTTCGAAGGCTTCGGCAACCCGTTCGATCACTTCGGGATCGCGCAGCGGCTCGCCGGTCGCCTTCTCGACGAAGATCGGCAGCGGAACACCCCAGAGGCGCTGACGTGATACGCACCAGTCCGGCCGGTTCTCAACCATCGACAAGAGACGGTTCCTGCCCGATGCCGGCACGAAGTTGGTCGACTCGATCGATTTGAGCGCGTTCTTCTGCAGATCGTTGGTGTCCATCGAGATGAACCACTGCGGCGTATTGCGGAAGATCAAAGGCGCCTTGGATCGCCACGAATGCGGATAGCTGTGGCGCAGGCTGCCCTTTGCGATCAGTGCGCCTGTTTCCATCAGGGCCCCGATCACCTTGCCGTTGGCATCGCCCTCTTTGCCTTCGGAGGTATAGACCAGCGAACCGGCAAACAGCGGCACATGCGGGAAGAAGCTGCCGTCGGCATCGACGGTTGGCGGGATCTCCAGACCATTGGCCTTGCCGAGTTCAAAGTCGTCCGCGCCATGACCCGGCGCGATATGCACGAAACCGGTGCCGGCTTCGGTGGTTACGAAGTCCCCGTTGAGGACCGGCGCACCTGCGGTGTAACCCGCCGACGCCAGCGGGTGATCGCAGCGCAGGCCCAGCAGTTCAGCGCCAGTGCCCTGCCAGAAGATCTCATGCCCGGTGATCTCGCACTTCTCGGCAAAGGCGTCATAGAGGTCCCTGGCGACCAGAAGCTTTTCACCCACCCTGGCGCGGCTATTCTCCCCCACGGCGGTAACAGTGAAGCCGATATAGTCGAATTCGGGACCGCAGGCGACCGCCCGGTTCCCGGGGATTGTCCAGGGAGTCGTGGTCCAGATCACCACGGACGCACCCAGGAAGGTCTCCGCGCCCTCGACAATCGGGAAGCGGACCCAGATGGTCGGCGACTTGTGGTCGTGATACTCGACCTCGGCATCGGCCAGCGCGGTTTTCTCGACAACCGACCAGAGAACCGGCTTGGCACCGGCATAGAGCCCACCGTTCAACAGAAACTTGCCGATTTCCCGCACAATCTGAGCTTCGGCATCGAAGCTCATGGTCATGTAGGGCCGTTCCCAATCGCCCTCGACCCCGAGCCGCTTGAATTCCTCGGTCTGGATCTTCACCCATTTCTCGGCAAATTCCCGGCATTCGCGGCGAAATTCGACAACCGGAACCTCGTCCTTGTCCTGTCCGCGCGCCCGGTATCCTTCCTCGATCTTCCATTCGATCGGCAGGCCGTGGCAGTCCCAGCCCGGCACATAGTGAGCGTTTTTGCCCAGCATCTGCTGCGAACGGTTGACCACGTCCTTCAGTACCTTGTTGAGCGCGTGCCCCATATGCAGGTGACCGTTGGCGTAGGGCGGGCCGTCGTGAAGAATGAACTTCTCGCGGTCCTTGGAATCCTCGCGCAGGCGCTTGAAGAGGCCGATCTCGGCCCAGCGCGCAAGAATTTCAGGCTCGCGCTGAGGCAGACCGGCGCGCATCGGAAAGTCCGTGCGCGGAAGAAATACGGTTGATTTGTAGTCAACGCTCATCGCGAGACTCTTCCATGTTGCATCATCTAAATTATCCTGTCCGCTGAGGCGGAAAACCGGGCTTTTCCAGCACTTACAGAGTGTGAAGAGCCAGAATGCGGCGCGCCTGCGCGCAGTCGGAGGTGATTTGTGCCTTTAAACTGTCCAAGCCGTCAAACTTCTTTTCCCCGCGCAGAAATTCGATCAGCTGAACACGCAGGAAGCGGCCGTAAAGATCTTCCTGAAAATCGAAGAGATGAACTTCGAGCTGGACCCTGCTCCCTTCAACCGTCGGCCGAATTCCCAGGTTCGCGACACCATCAACCCAGCGGTATTCGCCGTCGGTATCGAGTCCGCCGTCCTTCATCCCGGCCCGCACCGCGTAAACTCCCAGGGTCGGGCGCATATAGCCCTCCATGGAAAGGTTGGCGGTCGGAAAACCAATGGTCCTGCCCCGTTTGTCGCCATGCAGCACCAGGCCATCTATTTCCCAGAAACGGCCTAGCAGTTCAGCAACGCCCGACAGATCTCCGGCGCGCAGGCATTCGCGGATCCGCGACGATGAATAGATCTGACCTTCGCCGTTCTCGACCGCCCTGGTCACCGTCACGCCAAACCCCAATTCAGCGCCCCGCGCGGCGAGGATGGCCGCGTTGCCGCTGCGTTTGTGACCAAAACAAAAATCCCAGCCGACCACGATATGTCGCGCGCCCAGATCGGCGCAGAGCACTCCGGACATGAAATCCTCGGCACTTCGTTGTGAGAACTCAGGCGTAAAATCCAGAACGATCACATGATCGACCCCCGCTGCCTTGAGCGCTTCGACCTTGGCCGGCAGAGGAGTCAGGCGGAAATCGGGAAGATCAGGTTGAAAAACCGAACGCGGATGCGGCTCGAACGTAAGCACGGCCAGCGCGGTATCGAGCCGGTCGGCGATCGCCCGCGCCTGCGCCAGGACCGCCTGATGCCCCAGATGCACGCCGTCGAAGTTCCCGATCGCGACCACCGCGCCGCGCGCTTCTGCCGGAACACTGCTGGAACTGTGAAATATCGTCATACGCCTTTTCCGCCTTGGGTTCCCGCAACGGATTGCCATAAACCCGCCCGAACCGCCACAGAATTAGCCCGGGCCGTTACATATAGTGTGGAAGTCGGCTAGTGTGGAAGTTGGCTAGTGTGAGAGTCGGCGGACGATAGCACAGCAGCCAGGCAGGAGGTAAAGTCCCGCAGGTCCCGGCACAACGGCAGGAGATCCGGGCGCGGTAAAGACGGGAGAGCTCATCGTAATGCCGGGAGCGACAGAAAACGCGGGATAGGGCTATTATGCGGCGTTTTTCGTCGGCTTGCTGTCAACCATCAGGGTGGCATCGCCATCGATCACGATCTTGTCGCCGACACTGCAGACGGTATCAAAGACCACCCGGCGCTTCTGACTGTTGATTTCGCTGATCGTAACCCGCGCCGTAACCGTATCACCGACCATCACGGCAGCTTTGAACCTCAGGTTCTGGCTGACATAGATACAGCCCGGTCCGGGAAGCTTGGTGCCGAATACAGTCGAAACGAAACTCGCGGACAGCATGCCGTGCGCAATCCGGTCTCCGAACATGGTTTGTGCCGCGAAGTTCTGGTCCAGATGGACGGGATTGGTGTCTCCGGAAAGACCCGCAAACATCACAACATCAGCATCGGTCACCGTCTTCGAGAAAATCGCGGACATCCCGACGGACAGATCTTCCAGATAATATCCATGTTTCTCGTTCATCGGCCTATCCATCATTTAAGCAGCAATCGCCACGCCTTTATGTTCACGCAATATTATTATTAAATAGATATTAATTGCGAAATTTTACGCAACTAATTTAACACCGAACGTAACAAGACTGCAACGGCCTTTTCGCACCTGCACAATTTTCTTTTTCTGCGGCACCGGCAGTGGCGAAACCGCCTGTGCACGCACGCCCCGGAAAAAGTGAAAAAGCGTCCGGCAGTCCTACCCAGACTACACGGCGATGCTTGGCTTTTTCTTAATGCGGCGCAGCAGCAATAAAGGTTCGGCCCACGACCTTCTGCGCTGGCCCGCCAATGCGCGGCGACTTGACCGGTTATAGCGCACTGCTGCGGTTTCAGACAGATCCGGACCTGATCTCCATTGCGATCAGGCTGCAGGGTGCTGCGCTGATGATCTCCAGGTCGAAACCGGACTCAAGTTCGTGCTGATGCAGCAGGGTTTCCATAGCTTCCAGACGGTATTCGGCGCCACTTTTCCGGTCGATCACTCTCACCTTCGCGCCCTCCAACAGCAAGAGAACGACAGCGGTGGCGGTACCGGACAGCCGCAGTCCCCCGGCGCCAAATGCCCGCGGATATACTGTCCCGCGGGCCTTGTTCCGGGCAAGCATCAGATTGAGGTTCCGGACCGGACCGCCCCTGAGACGGCCGGTCAGCGCGTGTTCTCCGGGAAACAGCACGGGAGACAGGGGTTCTGCTTCCAGGCAGGGAGCTTCCGGACCGGCGTCGAGAGTCAGGCCCTCCCCTTTGACAACCGTCAGAATCCGGTCGTAGCCGGGAAAAGCGGAAAACTGCGCGTCCTCGCTCATGACGGCAAGGCTGACACGCCAGTCGAATGCCCCGGAGCTCAGGCCCGCATTTCCCGGAAAGACGGCGATTTCGGCGGTTTCGCCACGGCCGGAGCGCCAGGGCGTGACTTTCCAGTCAGCCGGACGGATCAGTTCCATCCCGGGGACCGATCTTCAGGCGGCATCGAGTTCGTCCAGTCTGGCCATGGCCGGACCATCAAAACCAATGACCACCTGCCCGGCGACTTCGAACAGCGGGCGCTTGATCAGGGTGGGGTTTTTCAGCAGAAGCCGCCTGATCTTGCCCTCGTCCAGGTCTTCCCTGTCGGCTTCGGAAAGCTTGCGCCAGGTCGTCCCGCGACGATTCACCACCTTCTCCCACCCTGCAGAATTCAGCCACCGCTGCAGATCCTCTTCGCGCAAACCATCGATGCGCAAGTCATGAAAACGATGTTCGCGCCCCTTCTCCTTGAGGGCTTTCAGGGCGTTTCGGCAGGAATCGCAGTTCTTGATGCCATAGACAGTGATCATTCGCAGCGCCTTTTGTGAATCCGACAGGGTGTGCGAGGCCGGGTTTGCAGCGCTCGAAATCCCCGAAAAACTGGAGCATTCCGCAATGCCGCCGAAGTTTCAAGTCCGATAGGGAAAGCTCGGCACCCTGTTTAACCGTGCCGCGCCGGCCGACCGGGCACGCTTGCAAAGCCGGCGCCTGCCCCCACATCACAAAGCCTGTCTTGCGCGTTCCACAAAAGCATCACTGGACATTTGCACCAGAAGCATGATTCTACTTAACGTATTGGACGAAATGAGATTCGATGTCCGGCACAATTGAAATCTTGGTCATTTGATTTGTTTCTGCGACGATTAAAATTATCACCGGTATTTACCATGGTGCGGAATGTCACCCGCCTTAAAGCCCGTCAACAGGATGGAACGCGAAACACTATGAAACAGACCCGAAGCGGGGCTAATTGGCTTTTCTTCCGGCAGTGGTTACGCAACCCTTTTTCGATAGGCGCGGTGATACCCAGCGGTCGCGAACTGGCCAGAGCCATGGCAGATGCCAGTGAAAAGGGAAAAGGCCGCCTTGTTGTCGAACTAGGCGGCGGCACCGGAAACATTACGCAAGCGCTGCTGGACAACGGCCTGCCGACCGAGCAGCTGGTCGTGGTCGAACGTGACCAGCAGCTCTTTCGGGTGCTGGCCGCGCGCTTCCCCCAGATTCGCATCCTCAACATGGACGCTCTGGAAGCGCTGCAGTTTCTCGGTAACGAGTATGACGGTGAGATGGGATCGATCGTTTCCGGCCTGCCCCTTCTGTCGATGCCGCCGGAGTTTCAGGAACAGCTGCTCGAAGAAAGCTTCCGGCTGCTGGGACAGGACGGCGATTTCATTCAGTTCACCTACGGTCCGGTCTCGCCGGTATCTCAACGCCGGCTTTCAACGCTGGGATTGAAGGCTCAAAGGGTTTCCCGCGCCCGCCTGAACATTCCACCCGCGTCCGTATGGCGTTTTCTGCGAACCAGTGACTGGCTCCGGGTTACCAGAGAAGCCACTCGGCGCAAACCGAGTGGAAGCCGCGAAGCGACGGCGGCCTGAAAGTGCCCGCTTGGGACAGCTCCCAGGCAGCCGCCATAACCTCTCAAGCGTCGAGCGGCTGACCGACCCGTCGCTCCGGCCGCACGGAAATCTGATCCTTTTGCGTCGCAACGATCGACCGTGGCGCATTGTTCATCCGGTCCCAGTGTGCGTGGGTCACGCCCTGCGCCACCAGCGCTGCCTTCACTTCCCGCCAGATTTCCGGCGTAACCTGTCCGTTGCCGCCGATCAGTTCCGCCCAATCTCCCCGCCGGTTGATCGTGCAGGAGAAATCGTATTCGTCACCATGCTCGCTGAACTTACTACCGGCCCGAATGACTCCGGTTACCCACTCAATATCTGCTGCCATTGTTTTTCCCGAGACTCTCTTTTGCCAAAACTTGATACCGCGGCACCCTTCGCGCCGACAGCCGCAACCAACCCGATCATGTCTTCCAGCCCCGATTTCTTACGCTGAAGCTGGAGCCGGACCTGGAGCCGGACCTGGACCGGAACCGGAACAGTCTGTATCCCGTGCCATCTTGCGGTGACTTTCGAGCTTGCAGCTTCTTCCGGGCCCGGACAGTCAGGAGCTGTCGCTGGGTCAGGGGATAGATTGCCTTACGAGTATTAACCAAGGCTTTCCGCAGCGGTGGCAATCCTGTGTCAAGGCATATGATTTACAACCCTGCAACCCGCCGTAGCGCTCACCCGGACACCGGCCCACGGTCAGCCTGAGATCCGGCGGCCTGCCCCACAGGTCATGTGGTCTAAAGATCGCCTTTTCGAACAACCGCAATATCAAACCGCTGACACCAAATCATTTCTATACAAACAAAATTCACCACCTTAGATACCCATATTCCATGACGAGAGATTACTTTCGATAGAACAGAGTAATACCTGTGTCATTGAGGTGGTATATTTGTAACCTGTGTTCTTTTAGCGACAATATATTCCTGTTATTGATTTTTGTTCAGAATAAAAGCCTAATAATACGCAGCATACAGACAAGCATCACTGCAAACATTACGAACAGATTGACAAAAATTCTTTTGCCGACGGATCCCGAAGACAGGATCCGAGCGATGAATTTCGTGTTTTGAACCCGCCGGTAAGACCGGACCACGTGCCGGAATGCCCGGCTATTTGAGGCAGACCGTTATTTGGGGCCGCCCCAAACACTTTCAGACGCTGCAAGGAGACAGCATGTTCAAGTTAGCCAGAAAAACTGCACCAGGCGGCAAAACCAAGCGGGCTGGTGCGTGCCTTGCGGCCCTTATTGCCGCCGCCCCCCTGACCCTGCTTTCGGGCCAGGCCGCTGAAGCCGCGCTGATCACCGAATGGAACTACCGCGTCGACTCCGCCTTTACCGCCTTCTCGCCCGACGGCGTCGTGTCTTCGGCCGGAAATCCCGAACTTGGCGGCAGTCCAACCGTCCTGTCATGGGGTACGGGCGTCGCAGGTCCCTCTTCCCTTTCTGTCGATCCTTCGATTACCGACCCGCCAAACGTGCTCACCAACGGCGCCGCGGTCGCCGGGGCTGGGCTGGTTCACCAGAACAATCCGATTTCCGGCATCACCCTGTCGTCGGCAACGCTGTTCTCTCAGATCACGCTGACCTCGTTCCAACCGGACAACACGACGGTCGAGATCAGATCGCGCGCGTTCGACATCAGTTTCTTCGAGTCCGACAACGCCGGCAGTGCCGCCGACTGCGGTTTCACCTCGACCTCGGCCTGCGACGACATCTTCATCGTCAACAATCCCGAAGCTCTGGTGCAGATCTTTCAGGTCGACGACTTCGTCTATACCCTGACCGCTACCGGTGAGGGGCTCGGCCCGCTGGATGACGATGTCTGTCTGGCCGCCGGTGCCGCGGTCGGCTGTGTCGGCTTCCTCACACTTGAAGGCCTCACCAACGCGCTGCGGACCAACTTCTCCATCGCTGCGTCCGCGGTCAGCGTCGCCGAACCGGCCACACTCGCCCTTTTCGGCCTGTCCCTGGCAGGTCTGGGTTTCGCCACCCGGCGCGGCGTCAAAATCACCCTGTGAGCACGCATCGTAGAGATGCAGCCTTCGCGGCGGTTCCCCCGGGAGCCGCCGTTTTTTCATGGCGGCCGTTTTTTCATGTCGAATGGGGGGAAGATACGCGAAGGTTCGAAGGCCTCTTCCCAAACCGCCATTTGCCGGATCGGGCCGATCTTTCAACAAAGGCAAGTCAGCACGCAGTCTTCCAGCTACGCCGGATCATATGACCTGCGAACAGACGGCTATAACGATTTATCGGGATGGTGCCCCCGGCCTGACTCGAACAGGCACGCCCGTGAAGGCAACAGATTTTGAGTCTGCCGCGTCTACCAATTCCGCCACGGGGGCAATTGCGCGCGCATGATAGCCATGGCGACCGGCTTGGCAATAGGACTTTGCTGCGGACCGAAAAATATCGGCCGCAGCGAATGCATCCGGGAGTGGCGCGACCGGCGGCCGTTTTCTACACCCGCGGAGTTTGAATCCCCACCCTTCGAAGCCGGTCTTTTCAGGGCTCGAAACAGGCGATCAAATTGCGACATCTGTCGCCCCGAAGCTATTCGGAAGCGGCTCCCCGGCAGTTACTCTAAAGCATGCCACGGCATTGAAAACTCTTCTCACATACTTCCTGAGAATTTCAGTAGCTCTCATACCGTAAGTTGAGGTACAACTTAGTTAAGGGCTGTGGATTGTTGTGTAACAATTTCAGTATATCAGTGGGTTAGACAGGAACGTCTCCGGGAGTTACCGTAAAATACGGTCAACGGCTCACAGATATGCCTCGTTGCGCGGCACTCCGGTTTGATTTGAGGCAGAGCGGTCGTTACTTGGTTGTTGAAGAGCAGATACCCCTGAAAGCGGCCCATCTCGGATAGAACGGCGAGTTGGAAACAGTTGGGGGTGCGAGTAATTGAGCGCCAATTTTGGAGCTGTGTAGCAGAATGAACACCCATCGCAATTCTGATCGGATGGACGTAACCCACCGAGAAGTCACTGCAGTGGTGAAGTGGTTTAATCCGACAAAGGGCTTTGGCTTTGTACAACTGAGCGATGGTTCTCCGGATGCGTTTCTTCACATTTCAGCGGTAGAGCGTGCCGGCCATAGTGATCTTCCGGACGGCACTACCCTCGTCTGCGATCTTTCCGCCGGTCAAAAAGGGCCGCAGGTCGCGCACATTCATAATATAGAGTCGATGCCGGACGCACCGCCGCGCAACAGCGGTGGCGGCGGCTATGGCGGCGGCAGCTATGGTGGCGGCGGCGGCGGTTATGGCAGTGGCGGCGGTTACAGCAATACTGGCGGCGGCGGCGGCGGCTATAGCGGCGGACGCAGCAGCAGTGGTTTTGAAGACACCGGAAACGATGAAGTCGTCGAAGGCTCGGTGAAGTTTTTCAATGCTGAAAAAGGCTTCGGCTTCGTGGCCCCCGACAACGGTGGCAAAGATGTCTTCGTCTCGGCACGAACCCTGGAGCGCGCAGGCGTCATGTCACTGGAGCCGGAAATGCGGGTTCGGATGACGACCCGTATGGGCCAGAAAGGCCCGATGGCGTCCAGCGTCGAACTGCTTCTCTAGCTGACGGTAAAGATGGCGGGACTCCTGTCTTCCCGCCATCCCCGCAGAAAACGCGCTTCAGGCAGGCGTTTTCTGTTTCCCGTGCATTGTCGATTCAGCGCGCGTTGACTGGTGCCCGGACAGATTTTGTCAGGTGGCCTGTCCCCGGTCCGAAGCCGGACTTTCCTTCTGATCCGCTTTCTGAACGGCTACTGCATAAGCCCGGCACCCGCCTCGTCTTCAAGCGCCAGAGGGGACAGGTTACAGGGTCCGGCCTGATGATGAACCATGCGCCATTCGCCGTGTTCGCGGGCAAAGAGATTGCTGGCGACCAGAACAGAGTTCCCGACCTTTTCGTAACAGACCACGAAACCAGCATCCCGACTGCTGACGAAGGCCTGGGCTCCATGACAGGACACGGACGGCGCATCCGAGTTGGTCAGGATCGCCTTCCAGGATGCCAGAACTTCCTCGCGGCCGGAGATCACCGGCCAGCCGGGGTGAGCGCAGGCCACCGGCAGCTTTTCAGCCCACAGGCGCGCCATCATCGAAAGGTCCCGCTGTCTGAATACATGATAGAAGCTTTCGTTCAGAAACAGGACTTCAGCCTCGACGTTCATACGGCATCTCCACGGCATTAAGGCGCAAAACCCGGTTGCCGCGGACATCCGGGAATCCGCAACACCAAACAGCCGGGCACAGCTTATCAAATTCGCCCGCGGTTGCCTCAAAACTTCTCACCTGCTAAACGAGCACGATAAAGCGAGCCGTCAGGCAATTCACAATAAATCAGGGTCGACTCGAATTCGAGCGCGACCGACAGAGGGGATCTCCAAGCGTGCTGCGACGGCTTTACGACTGGACCATGGGGCTGGCCGCACACCGCCATGCTCTCATCGCACTGGGCGCGGTTTCCTTTGCCGAATCCTCGTTTTTTCCCATCCCACCCGATATCCTGATCATTCCAATGGTGCTGGCGGCCCGTGATCAGGCCTGGAAGATCGCGCTGATTGCGACCGTCACCTCTGTCGCCGGCGGACTGGCAGGCTACGCCATCGGTGCCTTTCTCTTCGATAGTATCGGTCTGTCCATTCTGGGATTTTACGGCAAGGTCGACGCCTACGCAGGCTTTCAGACCTTGTACAACGAATGGGGCGTCTGGATTGTTGCCGCTGCCGGCTTCACACCCATCCCCTACAAGGTTTTCACCATCGCCAGTGGCGCCCTCGCGCTTGATCCGGTGGTGTTCACCGTGGCATCGGCCCTGTCGCGCGGCGCCCGTTTTCTCATACTGGTCGCCCTACTGTGGCATTTCGGGCCGCCGATCCGGAATTTCATCGAACGCTACCTGCCCATTCTGGCGACCCTCTTCTTCGTGCTGATGTTCGCCGGGTTCATAGCGATCCGCTATCTCTTATAAGACATTGGGCGCCCCCTGTTCCCGACCGGATTGAATAAGCCTATCGCCCGCTACCTTTTGAAGCACACGGCGCGACAGGACTGGGCATTTCAACGTCGTGACGCTATATCTGGTCTGTTCGTCCTATCGCCACATTGAGCCGGAGACCGAATGTCCAGCCTCGCAGAACCCAATCCGATGCTCGGGAATCCCCGGCTGATACCGGCAGCAATCGTTGCGGTCTGTCTTGGCGCCCTGGGAAGCGCATTGGCGTCGCAATACTGGGGCGGCCTGGATCCTTGCGTGCTTTGCATGTATCAGCGATATGCCTATGTCGCGGCACTTGTCCTCGGTGTGATCGGTCTGATCATCACACCGCGCGGCCGGGTGCTGAAAGCCCTCATCCTCCTGGCGGCGGTTGCCTTTGCGTCCGGCGCCGCGATCGCGGTCTTTCACGTCGGGGTCGAACAGCAATGGTGGCGCGGAACCGAATCCTGCTATGCCCCACCGGTCGACCTGAACGCCTCGATCGATGAACTTCGCCAGCAGCTTCTGGCCAAGAAGCCGGCGACCTGCGATCAGATCCCCTGGTCGTTTGCCGGTATTTCAATTGCCGGCTACAACGCCATTGCCTCGCTCGTTTTTGCCGCAGGCTGTGTCTGGGCGGCACGCCGCTGAACTGGAGAAACATCAGATGACGGATCAGGAACAGACCAGCGACGAGCCCAAGGTCTCGCCGAAACCGCTCCACCGCCTGCCCGGCGACCTGCCACGGGAAGATGAGCTGGCGCGCATGATCCGGGTCAATCAGGCCGGCGAATACGGCGCCCGGCGGATCTACGAAGGACAGCTCGCCGTCATGGGCCGGAACCATCCCAACCACGATACCGTCAAACACATGCACGAGCAGGAGCTGCGGCATCTCGAGACCTTCGACCGGCTGGTCAGCGAACGGCGGGTCCGCCCCACCGCCCTGCAGCCGTTCTGGCACATTGCCGGGTTTGCTTTGGGCGCCGCCACCGCGATGATGGGTGATCGCGCCGCCATGGCCTGTACGGTTGCGGTCGAGGAAGTCATCGACGAACACTACGCCAAGCAGTCGGAACGCCTTGTAGACGACAGGAACGAAGCCGAACTGCGCGATACCATCGAAGAGTTCCGCGCCGAGGAACTGGAACATCGCGACACCGCGCTTGAGCACGGCGCCGAACAGGCACCCGGTTACGAAGTTCTGACCGCAGCGGTCAAAACCGGTTCCCGTCTCGCGATCTGGCTGTCGGAACGCATCTAATCTGCCGGATGACAGGGGCAATGCTCATTGTCCGCGAAGAGTCCGGAGACCGCCGGCCGTTTAGGATTCCAGTTCGGAATCCCAGTACAGGAAATCGCTCCAGCTTTCGTGGAGAAAGTTGGGTGGGAAGGCGCGGCCGTTCTGCTGAAGCTGAAAGGTCGTCGGCGATTCGACCGGGCGCAGCAGTGTCATGCCGCAATCCCTGAGCTGCTGATTACCCTTAGCAAGATTACAGTCCTGACAGGCAGTGACCACATTGTCCCAGGTTGTCCGGCCACCGCGCGAACGCGGGATCACATGGTCGAAGGTCAGTTCCTCGGACGGAAGATGATCGCCACAGTACTGGCAGAGAAAGCCATCGCGCAGGAAAACATTGAATCGGGTAAAGGCTGGACGCCGGTCGAGGTGAACGTATTCCTTGAGGGAAATAACGCTGGGCAGCTTCATCTCGAAAGACGGGGAGCGCACCGTATGATCGTATTCGGAAACGATGTTCACGCGCCCGAGGAATGCGGCCTTCACCGAATCCTGCCAGCACCAAAGCGACAAGGGAAAATAACTCAACGGGCGGAAGTCCGCGTTAAGTACCAATGCCGGAAAAACATTAGCCATACTACCCACGCTGTGCATCTCCCTTTGTACTACTACATAGTGTGCATTCGCGTTTTGCCGCCTGATACCAGGCACCGTTCTAAATCTAGATAGCCGACCTGCAGGAGATTCACAACATATTGTAGTCGGAGGGCCGCAATCTTCACTCAGATGTCATAAGACGGCGAAGCGCTCCAAACACATGGAAAACAACGATCAGGCCTTGAGCGTTCCAAGCGTTTCCATCAGAAAGCCAATCCCCATGCGCAGGCCGTTTTCATCGATACCGTGCGCCAGCCCTGGCACCATTTCGGCATAGACGGTCACATCGTGTTTCTCCAGGGCCTTCACCGCCGCATCAAGAGCTTGCGGCGGCACCACCTCGTCATCCGCGCCGTGGATCAGGAGCATCGGCGGACGGCTTTTCAGTTCGCTGTCCAGGTAACCCGGCGCAATCAGCGCGCCGGAGTAGCCGATAACACCGGCACAGGCCTTGGCGCGCCGGGTCGCGACATGAAGCGCCATCATCGTGCCCTGCGAAAACCCAAGCAGTACCAGCTTGTCGTCCGGCAGCCCGTAACGTTCCAGTTCACTGTCGATAAAGGCATCCAAAACCGGTGCGGCGGCCCGAACACCGGCGAGAATCGTCTCGGGGTCGCGGTTCTGAAGACTGAACCATTGATGCCCCATCGGCGCCATATCGCAGGGTTCGGGGGCATTCGGCGCAACAAATGCAGCCGTGGGAAAGTTCTGCGCCAAAAGCGGTGTCAGCCCGAAAAGATCGTTCCCGTCAGCCCCCAGGCCGTGCAGCAAGATAATCAGATACTCGGCCGCATTACCCGAAGCGGGCGTTGCACGCGGTCCGTCGAGAGTGTTCACAACGGCCATATTGACGAAATCCTTTAACAGTCTGGCTTCCCTCATAGACGATTCGCGCCGCGACGTCACCTTTCACGATATTTCGCACTCCTATGATCAGCGCCGGATATTCACTCGAAAGCTCCCCGGATCAGGGAATCAGCCCTTGAAACCACCCTCCGGAACGCCCGGATGACGATAGAGGTGCCAGAGAAAGCGCGCGGCGGCGCTGCGATAGGGCCGCCAGCCTTCGGCCAGCGCGATCATCGCCGCGCCGGCCGGCCGCTCGGCAAGCCCCTTGAGTTTCTGCGCGGCGACCTGCACGGCGAGATCGCCGGCGGGCCAGACATCGGGCCGCTGCAGGGCGAAGAGGAGATAGACCTCGGCGGTCCATTGCCCTATTCCCCTGGCCTTTGTCAGGGCGTCGATCGCGGCCTCGTCATCGAGCGCCTCCAGCCCAACCAGATCGATCCGTCCGGCCAGAATGTCGTCGGCCAGCGCCCGGGCATAACGCTGCTTCGGGCGGCTCAGTCCGATCACCTTCTGTGCGTCGTCATCCAGCGCCAGAAAGCCTTCCGGCGTCAGGGGTGACAAGGCAGTATCCAGACGGCCGATGATTGCCTGAGCTGCATGGGCCGAAACCTGCTGCGCCGCCATGATCCGCACCAGTCCGGCAAAACCGGTCTCATGCCGGCGCACCGGCGGCAGGCCGCAAGCCGCGTAAGCAGCCGCCATCTCCGGGTCCTTCTCGGCCAATGCCTCAAGCGCCGGACGCAAGCTCTCATCGACCACCGGTGAGACAGGTTCGGGGGCGTTGGACGAAGCTTTCTTGGACGAAATTTTCCGGCTCATGACTGGACATTATCGAATTTGTGCCGGAAAGTCCGCACCCGGATATCTGCCCGCGTATCTGCCCTGATATCCAATCGAACGGATATCACATCGAACGACAGCGAGGCCCGACGCAGCACATGGCATCGTCCCCGGAAACCACACGTTTCGCACCTTCGCCAAGCGGGCGCCTCCATCTCGGCCATGCCTATGCGGCACTCTTCGCGCAACGCGCCGCACAGCAAAGCGGCGGGCAGTTCCTGTTGCGCATGGAAGACATCGATTCCACCCGCTGCCGGCCGCAGTTCGCCGACGACCTGCTCGAAGACCTGAGATGGCTGAACCTGCAATGGTGCGATCCGCCGCTTTACCAGTCAGAGAGAATGGCTGCCTATGCGCAGGCCCTTGAACGCCTTTCCGAAATGCAGGTGCTCTATCCCTGCTTCTGTACCCGGACGAACATCGCAACCGAGATCACGGGTTCAGCCGCCGCGCCCCACGGTCCTGATGGACCGCTCTATCCCGGTCTCTGCCGGAAACTGCCGAAAGCCGTTCGGGCGGAACAGCTGGACGCCGGACGCCCCTATGCCCTCCGGCTCGACATCGAGCGGGCCAGGGCCATTGCCGGGCCGCTGACCTGGTTCGACCGGATCAAGGGCGAGGTCGTGGCCCGACCCGAGATTTTCGGCGACGTGGTGCTGGCCCGTAAGGACATCGCCACCAGCTATCATCTGGCAGTCACTCTGGATGACTCCTTTCAGAACATCACATTGGTCACCCGTGGCGAGGATCTTTTCCCGGCGACCCACATTCACCGCCTGCTGCAGGCCCTGCTCGAATTGCCTGTCCCCCAGTGGCATCACCACGCTCTGCTGGAGAGTGAGACGGGCCAGCGGCTGGCGAAACGCCACGCGGCCCTGTCCCTGCGCCAGTTACGCACCGAGGGCAGATCGGCAGCGGAGGTCAGGGCGATGGCAGGGTTTGAAGACCAGATCGTGACCCCCTGAGCTATACTTCTTCCGGCTGCCTTCTTCGCAAACCCTCGGCGATTTCCATGTAGTCCGGATCGTCAGGTCCCAGATAGCCGTGGCGGATCAGAAAATCGATGATCACGAGATTGACGTTGAACTTGAAATCTTCGCTGTCGCGGACCCGCGCAACCACCTTTGCGATAGGCCAGAGATAAAATTCATCGACTTCACCATCGGTGTTGCGCGGTGTAAAATCGGCAGGCAGCTCGAGATCGTAGCAAAAAGCCACATCATCACGCAGTCCGTCGCTCCATTTGCAAAGATACGAGACCTGACCGACCGGCTTTGCACGCGCTGACAGTTCCCGGGGAATATCCGCTTCCTCGGCGCATTCCTTGATCAGGTTTTCCTTGATCGACAGGCCATACGGCTGACCACCGGCAACAATATGATCGAGCTGACCGGGCGCAATGGTCTTGTCCATCGCGCGGCGGCCGATCCACATATGCGGCTCGCCGTCCCGAAAGCTGATTCCGTTGACATGAACGCCGAAGCTGCGAATGCCCAGTGGCGCCGCAGCACAGCGATCGATCACCATCAGCGGCCGGTCGCCCCAGCGCCGCAGCAACGCATAGTTCTCACCGCGCCATTTCGGCAGATCGCCGCTTTCGACCAGCCGCAGAAGGACTTCAGCGACCGCTTCGCTGCGGCTTTCGAAGTCCCGAAGCGCGGGAGACAGGGTGACCTGCTGCGAATCAACCTCGAACACCGAGGGAAAGTCCGAAAGGCGCGCAGCTAAAGCATGCGAAATTCTACCATAAGCCCGCTGCTCCACCCGAAAGCTGCGGTAAGCTGCCGGATCCCAGCTATGACACGCCTCAATTCGCTCGAGAAAGCTCACGCGCGAAAGTCCTTTCGATTGAAACCACCCATGGACTTTCAGGCGGCACGATCAACCGCCCGCACCAAAGGCCCGCTTTTCCGAGGTCAGGACGGTTTCCACACCATAGATCTGCCGCAGACATTGAGCGATGTAGTCGGCTTTCGGATTATCGAGTCCGGCAACCTGCAGATCGATCGAAAGATCGCAACCCGCCTTGCCGGTCACGTCGCTGTGCCAGCGCGCGGGAACCAGATTGCGTTTGGCGAACAGCTCCAGAACCCGGGGCATGACACCGGGTTCCGCTGCGGCCTGAATGGAGAAACAATGGACAGTCTTGCCGGTATTCGGTGCGGCGGCACCCGATGCGGCGGACCTCAGAGCGACGGCAGCCGGAGCAGTATATGCGGCTTGAGCGGCCTGGGGCTCAGACGTCGAATGTGAAGGCTGTACGGACATTACAGTCATCCTCAAGAACGGTTAAAAAACGAGAAACGAAAGATCCCGGCCGCCCTGTCGGCGCCGGGTCACTAATTCGAATCGCGAAACCGCTGAGGTGATGTACTGCCATAACGGCGGCAGACTAGCTACCATCGGGGCGCCGGGTCAAGCAGGTTCTCCGGCAATCCCGGACTCTGGCTCATGGCACACCGGCGTTCTGCCGAAAAATAAGGGCAGATAGCGCCCTTTCAGGAAACACTGTTGTGATCACCGACCTGTTACTTGTCCGTTTTGCGGCCGCAAGCATTGTTAAGTCTGACATTTCTGATCATCTCAAAGGAAATCGCGATGAAATTTCAGCCGCTCAAAACCCTCACCGGACTTGCGCTTGCCGCCACCTTTGTCGTTTCCGCCGGCCTGCCGGTGATTGCGGCAGACTACATAATCGACCCTCAGCACTCGTTCGTTCAGTTCAAGACCAAGCATCTCGGCTACAGCTGGCTGTCCGGCCGCTTCAACAGTTTTGAAGGCACGATGCAATACGATCCTGCCCAGGGCCCGGCAGCCCAGTCGATCAATCTGACCATCGACACAGCCAGCATCGACAGCAATCATGCCGAACGTGACAAGCATCTGCGCAGCGCCGACTTCTTCGACGTCGAAAAACACCCGACGGCGGTTTTTACCAGCACGGGCTATAAAGGCGATGCGAACGGCGGCACCCTTTCGGGCAATCTCACACTGCTCGGCGTGACCAAACCGATTTCCTTCGAGATCAGGAAGATCGGTGAAGGCAAAGATCCCTGGGGCGGCTACCGCGCCGGTTTCGAAGGTACCTACAGCCTTGTGCGAAGCGACTTCGGAATGGGTTACAATCTCGGCCCGACCGCGGAACAGATCGAGCTCGAACTCATGATCGAAGCCATCAGGCAGTAACCGGAGCCGAGCGCCGTCATGCTGCGCAATACAGTAAACAGCTATGGGCTTGTGAGCAAAGCGCTTCACTGGCTCATAGCCCTCGGCATCATCGGCCTGATCGCTCTGGGCTGGTGGATGGTCGGTCTCAGCTATTACGACGCCTGGTATCACCGGGGTCTCGAACTGCACCGGGCGATCGGCATCGTCGTTCTGTGTCTCGCGACAGTCTTCGTCCTCTGGAAGACCCTGTCACCGTCGCCGGGTCATCAGGCCGAACTGAAGCCCTGGGAAAAGCTCGGCGCCAGGATCGCCCACGTTCTGTTGCTGCTGGCGATGTTCATCATCCCGCTTTCGGGCTACGTCATCTCGACCTCGTCCGAAAGCGGTTTTCCCTTTTTCGATCTCTTTGAGATCCCCGCCCTTCTGCCAAAGTCAGAAGACGCGCGGAATCTGGCAATCTTCATCCACTATTACATCGCCTACGGGCTGGTTGCCGTCATCGCCCTTCATGCCGGCGCGGCGGTGAAGCACCAGTTCATCGACAAGCACGGAACCCTGAAACGGATGCTTTAGTGTCCGATTGGCGTGTTCGATCGCCCTGAGCGAAGAGCCGCGAACGAAATACGCAGGGAGCGGTTTACGCCGCTTCCTGCGTGCTTCTCTCGACGATATCGAGGATATCCGCCAGAATCGCCGTGAGATCGTAGTTTTTCGGCGTATAGATGGCCGCAACTCCCGCCGCTTTCAGAGTCGCCTCGTCTTCCGGCGGAATGATCCCGCCGGCCACCACCGGAACATCGTTCAGGCCGGCAGCCGTCATCCCCTTCATCACTTCGCCGACCAATGGCACATGAGATCCGGACAGGATCGAAAGCCCGACGACATGTACGCCCTCTTCCAGTGCGGCGTTGACGATCTGCGCCGGAGTCAGGCGTATGCCCTCGTAGACCACCTCGAAGCCGGCATCACGGGCCCGGACGGCAATCTGCTCCGCACCGTTGGAATGTCCGTCCAGCCCGGGCTTGCCGACCAGCATCTTGATGCGGCGGCCGAGCCGTTCCGACAGCAGCGCCACCCGTTCGCGCAGAACCTCCAGACTTTGACTGCCATGCACCGCGACGGCCCGGCCAACGCCGGTGGGGGCCCGATATTCGCCGAAGACGTCGCGCAGCGCGCCAGCCCATTCGCCTGTGGTCACACCGGCATGGGCACAGGCGATCGAGGGCTCCATGACGTTGCTGCCGTCGCGCGCCGCCGCTTTCAGCGCGGCCAGGCTTTTCTCGACCGCGGTGTTGTCGCGTTCCGCCCGCCAGACATTCAGGCGGGCAATCTGCCCGGCCTCCGCATCGCGGTCGCTGACCATGTAGCCGCCATCGCCGCCCGCGATCAGCGGCGAGGGTTCGGTTTCGGTATGGCTGTTGACGCCGATCACGATCTGCTCACCGCTTTCGATGGCATTGAAGCGGGCGGTAGCGCTCTCCACCAGCCGCTCTTTCATGTAGGAACTGTCGACAGCGGCGACCGCCCCCCCCATCTCCTCGATGCGGTCCAGCTCGCTGCGGGCCTGTTCCATCAGTTCGCAGACCTTGGTCTCCACCACCGTCGAACCGTTGAAAAGATCGCCGTATTCCAGCAGGTCGGTCTCGAAGGCGACAATCTGCTGCAGACGCAGAGACCACTGCTGATCCCAGGGCCGCGGCAGGCCGAGCGCCTCGTTCCAGGCTGGCAGCTGAACCGCCCGGGCGCGGGCGTCCTTGGACAGCACCACAGCCAGCATCTCGATCAGAATGCGGTAGACGTTGTTTTCCGGCTGCTGTTCGGTCAGCCCCAGAGAGTTCACCTGCACGCCATAGCGGAAACGCCGGTATTTCTCTTCTTCGACCCCATAGCGCTCGCGGCAGATTTCGTCCCAGAGCCGCGTGAACGCCCGCATTTTACACAGTTCCGTCACGAAGCGGACACCGGCGTTGACGAAAAAGCTGATCCGGCCGACCACCCTGGAAAAGTCTTCCTCCGGAACCTGGCCGGACGCCTTGACCGCATCGAGCACGGCAATCGCCGTGGCCAGCGCAAAGGCCAGTTCCTGGACCGGTGTCGCGCCGGCCTCCTGCAGATGATAGGAACAGACGTTCATCGGATTCCAGCGTGGCGATTCCCGGTAGGTGTAGGCAATAACGTCGGTTATCAGCTTCATCGAGGGCCTGGGCGGGAAGATGTAGGTCCCGCGCGACAGGTATTCCTTGATCAGATCGTTCTGCGTCGTTCCCGAGAGATCGGCCCTGGCCACTCCCTGGGTTTCGGCGCAGGCGGTATAGAGGGCCAGCAGCCAGGGCGCCGTCGCATTGATGGTCATGGACGTATTCATGCGATCCAACGGGATATCCGCAAAAAGGCTCCGCATGTCGCCGAGATGCGAGACCGGCACGCCCACCTTGCCGACTTCACCTCGCGCCAGTTCATGGTCGGAATCGTAGCCGGTCTGGGTCGGCAGATCGAAAGCGACGGAAAGCCCGGTCTGTCCACGCGCCAGATTCTTGCGGTACAGCAGGTTCGACGCCTCGGCCGTGGAATGGCCGGCATAGGTGCGGAACAGCCAGGGACGGTCGCGTTCTGCCTGAGAACCGGTACTGGTCGTCTGCGAACCGGCTTTTGCATCGGCCTTGCCGGAAACCTCCGGCGAAATTCCTTTCGCAACTGCTTCCTGAACCTGGTCCGAACAGTCTCCGCTCATGTTTCCCACTCCTATCGCAACATCATCAGTCTATTTTCTGATATTTAAAGACATATAATTTCGTTAATGATCTCAAATTTGTAAATTTAATTTATTTTGTGCATTGCAAAAGACAAAAACTGACGATAAATGTCAAGGCAATCCGGTAGCCAAAGGAGAGACTTTGTGGCAAAATTCAGCCATATTTTCTGCGCTGCCGAAATCGAACGCCCCGGCAGTCCCGGGTTCCGGCCATACTACACCAGAGGCGGGCCTCCGGAAAACCGGGAAGGGATAAAACCAAAGCCGGTAACTTGGGGGTCGCTGGATCCCCGGAAGATCGGAAGCAACGAAGTTTACAAACGCACTATCGGATCAGCTCCGTTAACGAGCAGCAGCGGTAAGGGTCGCCAAACGAACCGTTTTAATCTTTTGGCAAAACCGCGCCGAACGGAAGCAGGGATCCGGGCCACTTGGGAGAGAGTTCATGACCGACAGCGCTGAAGTAATGCAGATTAAGCCCGGACAGGAGATGAAGGATCTCTATGAGATCGGGGAAATCCCGCCGCTCGGTCATACCCCAAAACAAATGTACGCCTGGTGTATTCGCCGCGAACGCCAGGGCAAGCCGGAACAGGCCATGCAGGTCGAGGTCGTCGATGTTCCCAAACCCGACAGCCACGACGTGCTGATCATGGTGATGGCGGCTGGCGTGAACTACAACGGCGTCTGGGCGGGTCTGGGCATTCCGATCTCGGTGTTCGACGTCCACAAGGCCGACTATCACATCGCCGGATCCGATGCGACCGGCATCGTCTGGGCCGTCGGCGCGAAGGTAAAGCGCTGGAAAGTCGGCGATGAAGTCGTGGTGCACTGCAACCAGGATGACGGCGACGATGAGGAATGCAACGGCGGCGATCCGATGTTTTCGCCATCACAGCGGATCTGGGGCTATGAAACCCCGGACGGTTCTTTCGCGCAGTTCATTTCGGTTCAGGCGCAACAGGTCATGGCCCGGCCCAAGCATCTGACCTGGGAGGAAAGCGGCTGCTATATCCTGACTCTGGCCACCGCCTACCGCATGCTGTTCGGACACCGCCCGCACATTCTGCGCCCCGGCCACAATGTGCTGGTCTGGGGGGCTTCGGGTGGTCTCGGTTCCATGGCGATCCAACTGATCGCCGCCGCCGGAGCCAATGCCATCGGTGTGATTTCGGATGAGAGCAAGCGTGATTTCGTCCTGCAGCTCGGGGCGCGCGGCGTGATCAATCGCAAGGACTTCGATTGCTGGGGCCGCCTGCCCGAGGTCAGCGACCAGGAGACTTACGGCGCCTACATGAAGGAATGCCGGAAATTCGGCAAGGCGATCTGGGACATCACCGGCAAGGGCAAGGATGTCGACTTCGTTTTCGAGCACCCGGGCGAGCAGACCTTCCCGGTCAGCTGCTTCGTGGTCAAACGCGGCGGCATGGTGGTGTTCTGCGCCGGGACCACCGGCTACAACATCACCTTCGATGCCCGTTTCGTCTGGATGCGGCAGAAACGTATCCAGGGCAGTCACTTCGCCAATCTGAAACAGGCGTCCCAGGCGAACACGCTGATGATCGAGCGGCGGATCGACCCCTGCATGTCCGAGGTTTTCTCGTGGGAAGACATTCCACGCGCCCACACCAAGATGATGAACAATCAGCACAAACCCGGAAACATGGCGGTTCTGGTTCAGGCGAAACGCCCTGGAATGCGTACCCTGGACGATGCCATCGAGGGCTGATCCGGCAACTGCAGACCGGGTGCCTGCAGATCGGGTGTCACGCCGGGGATTCAGGACATTCGTCTGATCGTTTTTCCCGCAGTCGCTGAGCCCCCTGAATCAGGCTCTCGTTAAACACGTTTAGAGTGCGAAAAGGACCGTTTTCATGCCCCAGACCGCCGCCCGGGACACAGCCCCGACGCAAGTCGTCTTCCTGCCGGATCTTCTAACGACCTGCAGTGATGCTCTGATGTCGGCTGAGACACTGCGCGATCAGGCCCGTGCTTGCGTCTCCACGCTGGTGATGGGCGTGAACGGCAAACCGGACCCGGCCTTGCTTGAGCGCGAGCAGTTTGCGGTTCACGGTTTTGCCTGGCTCTGCACCTACACGGCAGCGCTCAGGGAAATGCTGAACTGGACAAAGCGCCTGCAAACCGCGGGATGTCTGCGGGATCTGGAAAAGCTGATGCTGCAGGCTGCTTTCGGCGAGTACCTGAGCCAGATTCTCGGCGGCATTGCCCTCAGCCAGGTCGAAATCCTGCGCCTCGCGGATATGGGGCTGGAGGCGGAGGCGGTCGTAAACTTCGAAACGCCAGCAGTTCGGACTCTTGTGGCGGGCGGCAATACCGCGGCGGTGCGTCAGCAGCTCGCAACGCTGATGAGCGAAGGTGGTTCCATCAGCGAACTGGGCAATCCGGCGCTCGACGACGACACCCTCGACATGATCCGCGACCAGTTCCACAAATTTGCCGATGACCATATGGAGCAGGCGCATCAGTGGCATCTCAAGGATGAGCTGATCCCCCTGCCCGTTGTCAATCAGCTTGCGGAACTCGGTGTTTTCGGCCTGACGGTGCCCGAGGAATTCGGTGGACTGGGCCTCGGCAAGCTGGCGATGTGCGTTGTCACCGAGGAACTGTCGCGCGGCTATATCGGTCTCGGGTCTCTGGGCACACGCTCGGAAATCGCTGCCGAGCTGATCCGTCTGGGCGGCACAGAGGAACAGAAGGCGAAGTGGTTGCCCGCCATCGCATCGGGCGAGATCCTGCCCACCGCGGTCTTTACCGAACCCGGCACCGGCTCCGATCTGGGCTCGCTGCGCACCCGGGCGGTCAAGGACGGCGATGTCTACCGGATCAAGGGCAACAAGACCTGGATCACCCATGCGGCCCGCAGTGACATCATGACCCTGCTCGCCCGCTCCAATCCGGACGAGGCCGGCTACAAGGGCCTGTCCATGTTCATCGCGGAAAAGCCGCGCGGCGACGAGTCCAATCCTTTCCCCGCGCCCGGCATGACCGGCAGCGAGATCAAGGTCCTGGGCTATCGGGGCATGAAGGAATACGAACTCGGCTTCGACGACTTCGAGGTCAAGGCCGAGAACCTGCTGGGCGGCACCGAAGGCGAAGGCTTCAAGCAACTGATGGCAACCTTCGAGTCCGCCCGCATCCAGACCGCCGCTCGCGCCGTCGGGGTCGCACAGTGTGCGCTTGAACTGGGACTGGCATACGCCAGGGACCGGGTCCAGTTCGGCAAGCCGATCTACGCCTTCCCCCGCGTTTCCGGGAAGCTGGCCTGGATGACGGTGGAAACCATGATCGCCCGGCAGCTGACCTACGCCGCCGCACGCGAAAAGGACTCCGATCGCCGCTGTGACATAGAGGCCGGCATGGCAAAGCTGTTGGCTGCGCGCGTGGCCTGGTCAAACGCCGACAACGCGCTGCAGGTTCACGGCGGCAACGGCTATGCCGAGGAATACAGGATCAGCCGTGTCCTCTGCGACGCCCGTATTCTCAACATCTTCGAGGGTGCCGCCGAGATCCAGGCACAGGTGATCGCACGCGGACTTCTCGCCGGCAGAAACTGATGACAAACCTGAAAACGGAAATCAGACGCCACAAACTGGAGATGCGCTGGCCGAGCCGGGCAACGCGGGATATATGTAATTCATGATGACAGCCTTCAACATTCTGATGGTGCTGGCACTGCTGGCAGTGCTCGGCGCTCTGGGCGGCGGCCTCTACTCCATGGCGCGCGGCGGCGAATATAACAAAAGGAACGCCAACAAATTCATGCGCTGGCGGGTGATCCTGCAGGGCGTTGCCTTGGTCATTCTGGCTGTCGGGCTGTACTTTACACGCCCCTAAGACCCGACGAACCGGTGGAACGCCGGAATATCCGACAACGAAAGGCCGGAAGTCGGCCAGAAAACGGGAGTCTGCCGTGGTTCAACTGACACGTATCTACACCAGAGGTGGCGACAAGGGTAAAACCTCGCTCAGCAGCGGCAAGCGTGTCCACAAACACGACCCGCGCGTCGCGGCCTACGGCAGCGTGGACGAAACCAATGCGACGGTCGGGCTGATCCGGCTGCATACCGGCGGCGAAGTCGACGAGCTGCTGTCGCGGATACAAAACGATCTCTTCGATCTCGGTGCCGATCTGGCAACGCCTGAAGTCGAGAATCCGGAATATCCGCCCCTGCGCATCACCGCGGCACAGGTCGAGCGCCTGGAACAGGAGATCGACCGGATCAATGCAAACCTGGCGCCACTGACGTCCTTCATCCTGCCCGGCGGTTCTCCCGCCGCCGCCCATCTGCATCTGGCCCGGACCGTGTCCCGCCGCGCCGAACGCGAAATCACCACACTTGCCGAGCGGGAAGACATCAACCCTGAGGCCATCCGCTACATCAACCGTCTTTCAGACCTGTTCTTCGTTCTCTGCCGACACCTCAATGACGACGGCGCAAAGGACATTCTCTGGGTTCCCGGCGCAAATCGGTAACTACTGGTCGCAAAACAGGCAAAATTTGCACTGCGGAGCGCCCCCGTTATTCCGCAAAATCCTAGGCCGGATCTGACATTTTGCTGTCGTTGACAGCCATGATTTGGACACTTAATGTGCACCCGCACAAAATGCCCATGGCCGGGAATACAAAGGCATGCAGCCTTATTGGGAAACCTGGCACCGGACATGACGGCACCGACCCTGGATAAACAACTTACGACCGCGAGTGTTCAATGAAGGTTCTTGTACCGATTAAGCGCGTTATAGACGCGAACGTTAAGGTCCGCGTTAAAGCCGACGAGACCGGTGTCGAGCTGACAAACGTCAAGATGGCGATGAATCCCTTTTGCGAGATTGCGGTCGAAGAAGCTGTACGCCTGAAAGAGGCCGGAACCGTATCCGAGGTTATCGTTATCTCGGCGGGAGTGGCCCAGTCGCAGGAGACGCTGCGGACAGGCCTGGCAATGGGCGCCGACAGGGCAATCCTGATCCAGACCGACGTTCCCCTCGAGCCTCTGGCCATCGCCAAGCTCCTGAAAGCGGTAGTCGACAAGGAGGAGCCCGGCCTGCTTCTGCTCGGCAAACAGGCGATCGACGGCGACAACAACCAGACCGCACAGATGATTTCGGCCCTGCTGGGCTGGTCGCAGGCGACCTTTGTCTCCAGGATTGCGATCGACGGCGACAAGCTGAACGTCACCCGCGAAGTCGACGGCGGCCTCGAGAACATGAACATGAACCTTCCCGCCGTGGTAAGCGTCGATCTGCGCCTCAACGAGCCGCGCTATGCATCGCTTCCCAACATCATGAAGGCCAAGAAAAAGCCGCTTGAGACCCTGACGCCGGAAGATCTGGGTGTCGACGTGACGCCGCGGGTCGAGACGGTTAAGGTCAGCGAACCGCCGGCACGTCAGGCTGGTGTCAAAGTCGCAAGCGTGGCCGAGCTGGTAGACAAACTGAAGAACGAAGCGAAGGTAATCTGATGAGCATTCTGGTTGTAGCGGAACACGACAACGCGTTTCTCAAGCCCGCTGTCCTGAACGCGGTGACGGCCGCCGTCGAACTTGCCGGCCATGCCGGTGGCGAAGTCCACCTGCTGGTCGCAGGCGAGAACAGCGGCGCGGTCGCAACGGAAGCGGCCCTGGTTGCCGGCGTTGCCAAGGTTCTACACGCCGACTCCGCTGAATACGCACACGGCATCGCGGAAAACCTCGCACCCCTGATCGTCAAACTGGCTTCGGGCTACAGCCACGTCCTGACCGCTGCCACGACATTCGGCAAGAATGTTCTGCCGCGCGCAGCAGCGCTGCTGGATGTCCAGCAGATTTCCGATATCTCCTCTATCGAGTCCGCCGACACCTTCGTGCGCCCGATCTATGCCGGAAACGCCATGGCAACTGTCCGCTCCAATGACGCGATCAAGCTGCTCACCGTACGCGGCACGACCTTCAACCCGGCTGCGACCGAAGGCGGATCAGCCGCGATCGAGACCGTCGAAGCCACAGGCGATTCGGGGCTTTCGCGCTTCGTCGGCCAGGAACTGACCAAATCGGAACGTCCCGAGCTGACCACAGCGGGGATCGTGATTTCCGGCGGACGCGGCATGCAGAGCGGTGAGAATTTCGCCATGCTTGAAAGGGTCGCCGACAAGCTGGGTGCCGCGATCGGCGCTTCGCGTGCAGCTGTCGATGCGGGCTTTGTACCGAACGACTATCAGGTCGGACAGACCGGCAAGGTGGTTGCTCCGGATCTTTACATCGCCATCGGCATTTCGGGCGCGATCCAGCATCTTGCCGGCATGAAGGACTCCAAAATCATCGTCGCCATCAACAAGGACGAAGAAGCGCCGATCTTCCAGGTTGCCGATTACGGACTGGTGGCGGATCTGTTCCAGGCGGTACCGGAGCTTGAAGCCGCACTTGACGGCTAACGTCACCGGACTAGAGTCAGAGCGTCGTTCGTGGGTATCCTCGATTGACGCTGGGATTCTGCAGGAATAGATCAAAGGGCGGTTCCAACAGTGGTTTCCAATCCACAACCGGAACCGGCAGCGACAGAGTCGACGTCGATTGGTAGCATTGAACGAAAGACCGGACCCGCTCATGGCAGAAGCAGACATTCAGGACATTAAGTCCATCGGCGTTCTTGGCGCCGGCCAAATGGGCGCAGGTATCGCGCACGTCTTTTCCCTGGCAGGTTATGACGTCAAACTGACCGATATCAGCGATCAGCAACTCAGCGATGCTGTCGCAACGATCGAACATAATATGCGGCGTCAGGTCGCCAAGGGCCGCGTCACCACCGAAGATGTGGACGCGGCGATCGCACGGATACAGACCGGCACCGACTACAGCCTCTTTGCCGATTGCGACGTCGTGATCGAAGCAGCGACCGAAAACGAGGACTTGAAGCGCGAGATTTTCAAGAAACTCTGTCCGTTCCTGAAGCCAAGCGCAATTCTCTGTTCCAATACCTCTTCGATCTCGATCACCCGTCTGGCCTCGGTGACCGACCGCCCCGCCCAGTTCATGGGTATGCATTTCATGAACCCGGTGCCGGTAATGCAACTGGTCGAACTTATTCGCGGCATCGCCACGGAAGAGACGACCTTTTCAACGATCCGGACCCTGACCCAGGCGATCGGAAAGACCACGGCATCGGCCGAGGATTTCCCGGCCTTTATCGTCAACCGGGTCCTGCTGCCGATGATCAACGAAGCGGTCTACACCCTCTATGAAGGTGTCGGTTCCGTCGATGCCATCGACACCGCGATGCGGCTCGGTGCCAACCACCCCATGGGTCCGCTGGAACTGGCCGACTTTATCGGCCTCGATACCTGCCTCGCCATCATGTCGGTTCTCTATGAAGGTCTCGCCGACACCAAGTACCGTCCCTGCCCGCTGCTGGTAAAATATGTCGAGGCCGGTTGGCTCGGACAGAAAGCCGGACGAGGCTTTTACGATTATTCAGGCGACACGCCGGTTCCCACCCGCTAACCCGCGCACATGGAAAAGGCCGCCATCACCAGTGGCGGTCCCTGTTCCCTGGGAAATATCACGCTGTCGCTGGATTCTGGCTGAACATTCCGTCCTCTGTTGGACGATACTGGCCTCTAACCAGACACCAGAGAGCCGCCCCCGTCATCCGTCTTATTGAAGATTTCATAGATCACCGCCCCCGTCATCAGATCCAGGTGCGCGCCGCCGCCGTTCTTGTACAGCGTGATGGCGTCGCTTCCGCTTCGGCCGGCGCCGCCATTACAGAGATCATAGAGATCGCCTTTGACGTCGCTCTGCGTGATGACGCCGGACGCCAGGGGGATCGAGAGTTCCCCGATGTCTTCCAATGTGGTTTCCCGGGAATCGACAAAAATCTCCGCTTTACGCATCAGCTCGTCGTCCGCCTCCCGCATGTCTTCACGGTAAGCACCAATCAGATCCACATGAGTGCCCGGCTGAATCCATGCGCCTTTGAGCACCGGGGACTTGGCCATGGTCGCGCAGGAGATGATATCCGCGGACGCGGCAGCCTCGGCCAGATCGCGCACGACCTCCACTTCGATCCCCTGTCCGGCCAACTCCGCCGCCAGCAGTTCGGCCTTTGCCGCGTTGCGGTTCCAGATCGCAAAGGAATTCAACGCGGGAAAGATCTCGCGGTAAGCCTCGAACAGCGAACGGGCGACAGTTCCGGCCCCGACCACCAGCAGGCGCCTGGACTCCGGGCGCGCCAGCAAACGCGCCCCGAGAACCGAATCCCCGGCTGTCTTCCATTTGGTGACCAGTACCCCGTCCATGACAGCCTTCAATCCTCCGGTTTCGTCATCGAACAACAGCATGGCCCCCTGGATCGATGGAATTGGCGGCGTCCGTGTATTGTTTTCCGGAAAGACGCTCACCGATTTGAGCGCAAGCCCCAGCCCTTTGATCCAGGAACCGCGATTGAGCAGGCTTCGATCCCGATCTTTCAGCAGAAGATCGCCGATCTGCGCTTTCTCCAGCCGATGCCCGACTTCCAGGGAATCCGCGATCGCACACCAGTTCAGTCTGTGATCAATGTCGTCGAAGCCGATGTACAGCATGGTTCTCGCGCTCTCTCAATTTCGGAAGGCCGGGACAATCACGCAGCAAGGCGCCCTGTCTGTTGGGGATCGGTCAATTCTCGCGAAAGGCATCCGTTCTCGGGAGCGCCCCACGATCATATTTCACGATCGCAATTTACTAGCACTTTGCCGGCAGCAGGCCAAACATCCCCTGCGCTTTAACGAAAGGCAGGTCACAGGTGCATAAAGCCCCTAGGCTCGCTATCCGGCGATGGAAATTTTGGGGATATAGCGGCGTTCCGCTGGAAGACTGAGCGTCACGGTTGTCCCCTCGCCGACGACCGATTCGATTTGGCACGCCCCACCATGGCTTTCGACATAGGCCTTTGCCAGCGTCAAACCAAGCCCGGCCCCCTCGTAATGTCTCTTCAGACTGCTGTCGACCTGGCCGAAAGCATCAAAACAGGACTCGATCCGTTCAGCCGGAATGCCAATACCGCTGTCGGAAACCGACAAACGGGCCTCGCCGTTGTCACCGATACGCAGCAACACCGCGACCTGGCCGTGCTCGCGATTGAACTTGATGGCGTTTGACAGAATGGCCGCAATGGACTGTTTCATCAGGCGTTGATCGGCGCGATAGATCACCGGCGCTTCGGGAACTTCTATAGTCAGTTCAAGCCCTGCCGTTTCAACGCGCTCCTGCATCAAAGTCCCCATACGTCTGATCAGATCCGAGAGATCGACCTCTGTTTCCTGCAGATCCAGCCTTCCGTCCTCGACACGCGCAAAATCAAGGACATCGTTCACCGTTGCCAGAAGCCGCGCGCCGCTGTTGTAGATATCGCTGCTGTAGTCTGCATAGTGAGGCGACCCAAGAGGGCCATATATCTCGTTCTGCATGATTTCCGCAAAGCCCATGACAGCATTCAGGGGGGTCTTGAGTTCATGGCTCATATTGGCCAGGAACTCGGTTTTCGCGCGATTGGCCGTTTCAGCTTTCAGTTTGGCGGACCTCAGTTCCCTTTCGGTCTGCTGGATACGTTTCTCCGCCTTCATGAGACGGTCGATATCCTGCAACATGAGAATCAGTTCCCCGCCGCTGTCATCGGTCATGCGGGTCACGGCCAGATCCGCAAGAAACGCGCGCCCGGTAGCCCGCCTGAAGACCACTCGCACAGGTTCGTCCGAAGATGCGGCCAGCTCGAGAAACCGGCAAAAGGTCATGTGGTTACCGAGTTTCGATGGAACATAGAATGTCGACATACAACGCCCCTCCGCCTGTTTCCGGCCAATGCGGAATATTTTTTCAGCGGCTCTGTTGAACGTCGTTATCCGTCCGGCCTCGTCCATCGTAATCAGAGCCGCAAAGGCGTTCTCGGCCACATTGGCCATTACGGCCTGGGACTTCAGACGGGCCAGTCGCTCCGAGACGACTTTCATACCGAGTTGACGAGACCGGAAGATGAAGACCAGGGCACCGGTCAGAATGGACCCCACGATAAGCGGCGCAATCGGAAGCAGCAGCCCCAATCTGGTCTGAACGACTACAGCTGCCGCAAAGGCGAGTACATTACAGACAACCAGTGTCAGAACGGCCTGTCCCGCACGCTGCCCCCAGTGGAGGACCGCAATGAAGCTTGTAAGGAGAAACAGCAACAGCAGCGATACGGGAAAGGCCACAGGCTGCAAAGCCCGTTCCATGATCAGAGACTGCGCCGCCAGCATCTGTATCAGCACCCCCGGCAGGGACTTGTGAAGCGGCGCCGCAAAATTATCACCGAGTTCGACCGCCGTCGCACCGACAAGAACGGTTTTGTCCTTCAACAGATCCGGATCGACGAGACCGCTGGCGACATCGATAAAGGAGTAGCGCTGAATTGTGTCGATCTCGATACCGAAGTCGATCCAGAAATCTTCGGCCGGACGGACGGAATCGAATGTCTCACCATCTCGCATTGCAACCCGCCTTGGGATGCTTGCTATGGACCCGTCGTTCCACTCCTGCGCCAACGGCATACGCCAGATATGTCCGTCGTACTCGGGAAAAACGGTCGCCGACGCGATCTCGACATGCCGGGCGAACCGTGGCAGGGGACCGACATCGACGAATCGCCGCTCCGACGCGCTCCACTGCCGAAAAGCAGCCAGAACTGTCCGGCCGCTGCGCCGCGCGAAAGCACTCTCAAGGAGAGCATCCTGGCTTTCGCTGCTTGCCAGACTGAAATCGATATCGAATACGATCCTTTCAACACCGGCCGCTGTCAAGCGATCAACGAGCAAGGCGTGAAGTGAACGTTTCCACGGCCAGATCCCTATTTTCCGCAGGCTTTTGGGATCAATTTCGACGATGACGAGCCTGCTGTCAGCTTCGCTCTGAACCAGTCTGAAGCGCTGTTCCAGCAAGGGCCTCTCGATAAACTCAAGGGATTGAGTTCCGAATGCCATGGCCGTCGCCACGAAGGCGATCAGACTGATGAAGAATCGAATGAACATAAAGAACAACTGGCCATCGCTGGTTTAAGCCCTCCCGCCATTACCTCCACCGTTGCCACCACCGTTGCCGCCGCCGTTGCCGCCGCCGTTACCACCACCGTTGCCGCCGCCGTTGCCACCACCGTTGCCGCCGCCGCTGCCACCACCGTTGCCGCCGCCGTTACCACCACCGTTGCCGCCGCCGTTGCCACCACCGTTGCCACCACCGTTGCCACCGCCGTTGCCACCGCCGCTTCCGCCACCGTTGCCACCAGCATTGCTGTTCCCTCGGCCGGAATTATCGGCGCCGCTTCTGCCGCTGGAGCCGGACGTACCGGATCTTCCGCTTTGACTGGACGAGACCCCCGCTTCACCGGCAGACGCGCTTGCAGACATGCCTGCGGAAACATCGGCGGAACTTCCATCCCGCGAGTCGGTCACGGAAACATTGCCCTGGCTCACATCCACTTTCGCAGAGTCTTCGTCAACGTCGACTCCAAAGCTGGTGCCTTTGACCACAGCCACGAGATAGGGGGTTTTGACCGAAAATGTGCCTGATTTGCGTTTTTGCACCGTGTAACCAACGCTGCCCTTGCTTTGGGTCACAAGCGTCGTTGCGTCTCTATCGGCCTCTGGGGCAATAGAGACGGTGGAATCCGGCCTCAGTTCGATGTTGTCCAGGCCATGCACGACAACAGCGTGCGCTGCAGCAAAAGTCCGGATCTCCACTTTTGCAGGAAGCTGCTGGTTCCGGTTCAGCAACTCCCAGTCGTCGTCACTGCCTGCTGGACGCCACTGGGACTTGCCTTCCGCAAATAGAACGGTCCAATAGGACAGGGATGTTGCCGCCGAAGACCTGGGCAAGGAAAATAGCAGTCCGGCGAAGACGAATAATGCTACCAAACCGGCAAAAACAAACAAATTGCGCTTACTTAAGATCGTTTCACTCATGACCGCGATATTCCTTTACCCGAAATTTTAACTCAACACCGCACCAGATTTCCCAGACACTCGGTAATTATTGCGGATAAAGGTGAAAACACCGTTTTCATATGACAATAAACACTGCGCTTCGTTGCAGCGAAAAATCTTTCCGCGACAAACACCTGAAAAAGTCCGTTCACGCATTCATCGAACGGCGGGGTTCCCACGCGCTGTACAAGCGAGCGGGACGTGCCTCCACCACTCCTGTAGATAGAAATACTAGCAAATTGAATGTGCGGGGCATCCGATAGGATCGGCGACAGCAAACGGGAGAAGGCGTCACACCTGGAATAACGGCACGCGCAGCGGTTCTCACGGCAGCGCACAAGGACCTGCCGGGCAATGACACCGCGAAACCGGTGACCATCGCTAAATCCATGTTAATCGGGAGCGGGAAAACCCGGTCGGACAGCCTCAAGCCTGGACTTTTGGTATTATCCGCTACTGACCGGCAGCGATTGGTCCAGATAATACCGGATCAACGCCTTGGCTTCCGGCGAATCCCACTCGGCCGGGCCCTGCAGAACGCCGACGATCCGGTTGCGGCGGTCAATCAACAGAGACGTCGGCAAACCCTTGATCTGAAACTCACGGGCCGCGGTCCCTTTCGGGTCGAGATAGATCTCGAGCGCATCAAGGCCGAGCCCTTTGTAAAAGGGCTGCACGATATCGAGACCGCGACGGTCCTGTGATATAGCAACGATTTTAAGCCCTTGCGGCTTCAGGTCGGCCTGCAGCCGATCCAGCGACGGCATTTCCGCGACGCAAGGGGCACACCAGGTGGCCCAGAAGTTCACCAGTACGACATCCCCCCTGAAATCCCGCAGGCTTGTGCGCTGATCATCCCCATCGCTAAAAGCCGTCGGCGGCGCTGGTATCGGTGGTTCCAAGAGAGTAAAGTTCGCGCCGAAAGCGCCCTCGAGAGGCGGTTTGTTGTTTTGCGCGGCGGCGGCAAAAGCGGTGGAAATCACCGTAAAACCGATGATTGCCACGGCCAGACGGCGGATCCCTGCTCTCACGGCGATGTTTTTTTGCATAACGATTCGGGTCCACTCAGTCACATGACCTCAGAAAACACTCCGGCTTCCGGCCATTCGAAGCCAAACGCCAGCCCTGTCCCCGCCACAGCCTCTGGAGCGCCCTCCGCCAACAGCATGTGGGGCGGACGCTTTTCCATGGGCCCCGCCGAGGTCATGGAGCAGATCAACGCGTCGATCTCCTTCGACCAGCGGCTTTACGCCCAGGATATTCAGGGCTCCAAAGCGCACTGCAGCATGCTGATCGCTCAGGGCATTGTCTCACAGGAAGATGGCGATGCGATCCTCAAAGGTCTAGACACGATTTTGCGAGAAATCGAGGCGGGCAGATTTACCTTCAGCGCCGCCCTCGAGGACATTCACATGAATGTGGAAGCGCGGTTGCGCGAGCTGGTGGGCGATGCAGCCGGCCGGCTGCACACCGCGCGTTCGCGGAATGATCAGGTGGCGCTCGACGTCCGTCTCTGGGTCCGCGACAGTCTCGACCAGCTTGATGCCAAGCTCGCTGAACTGCAGGCCGCCCTGATCGACAAGGCTGAAGTTTACGCCGCCAGCGTCATGCCGGGCTATACGCATCTTCAGGCGGCCCAGCCGGTCACTTTCGGCCACCATCTGCTCAGCTACGTCGAAATGCTGGGACGGGACCGCAGCCGGCTCACCGACTGCCGCAAACGCCTGAACGAGTGCCCGCTGGGCGCGGCCGCACTGGCCGGAACCTCCTTTCCTATCGATCGTCACGCAACGGCGCGCGCGCTTGGCTTCGACCGGCCGACCGCCAATTCCATCGACAGTGTCTCGGATCGGGATTTCGCGCTGGAATACCTCTCGATCGGTTCGATCCTGGCGATCCATCTGTCGCGTTTCGCCGAGGAGCTGGTGATCTGGTGCAGCGAAGGCTTTCGCTTCATCGATCTGTCCGATGCCTTCACCACCGGCAGCTCGATCATGCCGCAGAAGAAAAATCCCGATGCCGCCGAGCTGGTGCGCGGCAAGGCCGGCCGGGTCATCGGCGCTCTGACCACACTGCTGATGGTGATGAAGGGCCTGCCTCTGACCTACGGCAAGGATATGCAGGAAGACAAGGAACCCCTGTTCGACGCCACGGACACTCTGGCGCTCTGCGTGGCGGCGACCACCGGTATGGTGCGGGACCTCACCGCCAACGAGGCCCGTCTCAAGGCCGCGACCGCAGCAGGTTTCCTGACCGCTACCGATCTCGCGGACTGGCTGGTCAGGGTGCTGAACCTGCCGTTCCGTGACGCCCATCATATCACCGGGGCCATCGTGCAGCGGGCCGAAGCTGCCGACTGCGATCTGAGCGACCTGCCGCTGGCCGAGATGCAGGCGGTCGAACCGCGCATCACCTCCGAGATCTATCAGGTCCTGACGGTGGAAAGCTCGGTCGCCAGCCGCACCAGCCACGGCGGGACGGCCCCGGACTGCGTTCGGGCCGCAGCCGCCGAGGCCCGGAACCGGTTTCTTTGACGGCGTCGAATGCCAGCGCCGGAAGAGCTTTAACCGGCCAGGACATAACACCCGACTTTGACGAGCTGGCAGAGTATCAATATTCTGGCATCAATATCTTGCTGACGTTCGCGTTTCAATTTCGAGACGCCATGGAGAACGCGATGGGAACGACATCACCGACACGACGCGCAGTCATCGTGAGCCTGGGGGCTCTTGCGGCTGCGGCTGTGGGGCTGACGGCTTGCGGCAAGAAAGGTGAACTGAGTCCTCCCGAAGGCGAGGAAAAGCTCTATACCTATCCTCAGGCTTACCCCAAGCCCTCAACCCAGGTGCCCGGATCGGACAAGGACAGCCGGCGGCAAAACACCACACCGGACGACATCTCGATTTTCCCGGACTCGCGCAACAAGACAAAAACCTACTAAACGCGCGTGGATACCGCATATTGTATCGATGGATCCCATGCGCGGCTTCACACTGAGGCCTGATAACGGACCTCAACGGTAAATGCGGCGGCAGCGGCGATATATCCACCGGGTGGACAAGCAGAACAGAAACGAAACGCTATGACATTTTTCCCATACAAGAACGGCCGGTTGCATGCCGAGGACGTTTCCGTCGACGAACTTGCCGCCCGTGTCGGCACGCCGTTCTATTGTTACTCGGCGTCGGCCATGGAAGCCGCCTACACCAGCTTTGTCACGGCTCTGGGCGATCTGCCCGCGACGGTCTGCTATGCGCTGAAAGCCAATTCCAACCAGGCTGTCATCCGCACCTTTGCCCGGCTCGGCGCGGGCGCTGATGTGGTTTCCGAAGGCGAGCTTCGACGCGCTCTGGAAGCCGGCGTGCCAGCGGACAAGATCGTCTTCGCCGGGGTCGGCAAACAGCCGTCCGAAATGGCCGCAGCGCTCGACGCCGGCATTCTGCAGTTCAATGTCGAATCCCTGCCCGAACTCGAGGCCCTGTCGAAGATTGCCCAGGACAAGGGCGTACGTGCCCCCGTGGCTTTACGCATCAACCCCGACGTCGATGCCCTGACCCATGCGAAAATCTCCACCGGAAAAGCGGAAAACAAGTTCGGGATCGATATTCCCAGTCTGCGCGGATTCCTCGATTCCGCCGCCGCATTGCCCGGTGTACGCATCGAAGGTCTGGCGGTGCACATTGGCTCGCAGGTCACCGACGTCAATCCTTACCGCGCGGCATTTTCGCGGCTGGTCGCGCTGTTTGTCGAACTGCGCGATGCCGGCTGGCCGCTGGAGCGCCTCGACATGGGCGGCGGACTGGGCATCTCCTATCGGGGCGACGCACCGGACATCGCCCGTTACGCCCAGATCGTGCGGGAAATCACCAAGGGTCTCGATGCCAGGCTGATCTTCGAGCCCGGCCGCTTCCTGACCGGCAATGCCGGCGTGCTGGTGACGCGCACCATTTACGTCAAGCACGGTACGGCCCGCCGCTTTGCCATCATCGACGCCGCCATGAACGACCTGATCCGGCCGGCGCTTTACGATGCCTGGCATGACATCCTGCCGGTCGCCCAGGCCGCGGTGGATACCGTGGCCGAGTCCTATGACATTGTCGGCCCGATCTGTGAAAGCAGCGATATTTTCGCGGAGCAACGGCAGCTTCCACCGGTCGCCGCCGGCGATCTGCTCGCGATTTGTTCAACAGGCGCCTATGGCGCTGTGATGTCATCGAGTTATAATTCCAGGCCTCCGGCACCGGAAGTTCTGGTTCGCGGCAATGACTATGCCGTGATCCGGCCGCGAATCGACTATGAAACGCTGATCGGTCAGGATAGGATTCCGGATTGGCTGAGCGATGCACCGCAGAGTTCCCGGCCGCGCGGCGCTGCATAGCCAAAATGCAGAGTCCGGCGACGGCCATGTGAGTGTCGCTGGTGTGTCGTGCAGACAAGACCGGGAACAGGGGGAACAAACGACGCTGAGGCGGGGGCTGGCGGGGACTGACTGAGCTAACGATGCGAGGACGCGCAGGTGGTAGATCAAGAACACCCTGGTTCCGGACCTGAAGCTGACCGGAACAACGGCCGGCAACCCGGCCTTTACCAAGGACCAGTCAAGGCAACGACAGTGGCGTCCCGGCTTGCCGCTCAACTTGCTCTCACCCGGTTGACTCTGTTCTGGGAACGCCTGTGGCCGGCCGCCTGGCCTTTGCTCGGAATTGTCGGGCTTTTTCTCGTTCTGGCGCTTTTCGATGCCCTGCCTGGACTGCCGCTCTGGCTCCATATCATCGTACTGGGAACACTGACAGCAGCCGGCACCTGGTCCGTCTGGCATTTATTCAGTCTGTTCCGCTTTCCGGCCGAGCCGGAGGCCCGTCGCCGTCTGGAACAGGACTCCGGATTGCCACACCGGCCCCTGACGTCGCTCGACGAGCATCTGACCCGAGGCGACGGAACAACGCGGGCTCTGTGGGCCTTGCACCGCGCGCGGCTGACGGCTCAGAACGGTATCCTCAGGGCCAGGCCGCCCCGCCCGAGATTTGCCCGCCTCGACCCCTTCGCCCTGCGCTGCGGCCTGGCACTGCTGCTCGTGGTTGCCGTGACGGCAGGCGCCGACAATTGGCGTCAAAGGCTTTCCCGAGCCGTTATACCGCAGTTTTCAGCGGCAGCGGCCAGCGAGAACATCACGTTCGACGTATGGATCAATCCCCCGGACTACACCCGCAAAGCCCCGCAGTTTCTCAATCCGAACACCGCTTCGGGTATCGCGTTGAACGTGCCGGCCGGAAGCCGGATCCTCGCGCAGGTGCAGGGCCCGGCTGACAGTCCCGAATTGTTCATCGGTCCTTCCACGACCCCGTTCGATACGGCCGGCAGCGGCTTTTTCAAGGTGGCGGCCCAGGTGGATAGCGGCGACCGTATCGCTATCGTCCAGAATGGTTCGACGCTGGCCGAGTGGCGGATGGACGTGACGGCCGACACCCCGCCGAAGGTTGCCTTCCTGACGACGCCAAGCCCCAGCGAGCGCACGGCCCTTCGCCTTCAATACCAGGCGGGTGACGATTACGGCGTTGAAAAAATCCAGGCACGAATCCAGCGGCTCGACGACAGGAATATCGAGCCCTTCCATCTCGAAGTTGCAGTTCCGAAATCCGGCTCGACGGAAATCGATACCACCAGCTATCACGACCTCACCCCTCATCCCTGGGCCGGCCTTGCGGTCGAAATCACCCTCATTGCCGAAGACGCCCTCGGACAGAAAGGCGAGAGCGAAGCTCTGAGAACGGTACTCCCGGAGCGCATCTTCAACCATCCGATCGCCCGGGCTCTGATCGAGTTGCGCAAGGACCTGACGCTGGCACCGGCCGAGCGGCTCCCGGTGGTCCGGGTGCTGCGCGATATCTATCAGCGCCCCGAGCTGTTTTATCATGATGTTGTCGTCGCGCTGGCCATCGTGGCCACCGAACGCCGTCTGATTCACGACAGCCGGGCGGAAAGCATTCCGGGCGTCCAGCAGCTTTTGTGGGACACCGCTTTGCGACTGGAAGAAGGTGAACTGGCGATCGCCGAACGCGATATCAGAAACCTGCAGAAACAGATTCAGGAGGCGCTTGCCCGCAACGCCGACTCCAAGGAAATCGAAGAGCTTCTGGATAAGCTCCAGGAGGCCCTCGACCGCTTTATCGAAGCCATGAACGAGCAGATGAAACAACAGCTGTCCAAGGGCATGGAGCCGCAGGCCCTGCCGCCGGACGCGCAGATGCTCGACGGCCAGGATCTCAAGGATCTGATCGAAAAAGCGCGTGAGCTTGCCCGCAACGGCGCGACCGATGCGGCCAAGGAGCTTCTGGCGCAACTGCAGGAAATTCTCGAAAACCTGCGCGCCGGCAACTTCACCGAACAGATGAACAAGGCCATGAACGACGCCCATGGCATGATGGAAGAGATGGAGGAAATGGTCCGGCGTCAGCAGGAACTCCTTGACCGCAGCTACGAGCGCGAGCAACAGGGCGACAACGGGAAAAAAGGCGAAGACGGCGACCAGCGGGCGCGCGAACGCAGCGATGATGCCGGTTCCCAGGAGCAGCTCCGCAAGGACCTCGGTGACATGATGCGGCAACTCGGCGAGGCGCTCGGCGAAATCCCGCGCTCACTGGGCCGGGCCGAACAGTCGATGCGCGATGCCCGCGATGCGCTTGGCGGCAAGGAGGGGCACAGCCCCGTCCCGCCGCAGTCGCGCTCGCTGGACCAGTTGCAGCAGGGCATGCAGTCGATGGCCGAAAGTTTTATGAAACAGATGGGACAACAGGCGGAACGCGGCAGCGGAACGGTTGGCGCGCAACCCGGTCAGAGCTCGGACCCCTTTGGTCGCGAAAGCGGTCGTGGCGGAATGAACGATTCCCGGAGCGGGGTGGAAATTCCCAAGGAAGGCGATATTGTCAGGACACGTGAAATCCTGCAGGAACTCCGCCGCCGCAGAGGTGAACGTCAGCGTCCGGCGGGCGAACTCGACTATATCGACCGTCTGCTTCGCCAGTTCTGATCGGGAGATTTCTGATCGGGAGAAGGCCATCGACCGGTTCCGGTCGACCGGACTTGTCGGCTCTTGTCGCTGCGGGGCGTTTACCGTTTGAAATGCAGCAGCGATCAGAACAGATGCCGCGCGGACGAAACCTCCGTAATGGACGCCGCCTCACCATCAATAATCTCTAATGAAAGACCATCGCGTTTTCTGCCATCACTTCATCGGCAGCGGCACAGATCTGCTTCAGTGTGAAGGGCTTGGTAATCACACGACAGATCAACACTTCCAGATTATGTGCGCGTTGCCGTTCAGCCGAATAGCCGGTCATCAGCAGAATCGGCAGTTCGGGATAATCCCTGGTGACTTTCAGAGCAAGAGCGATACCGTCCAGTTGTGGCATGACAATGTCGGTAATCAGCAGATCAAACCGGTTCGCACTGAGCTGCTCCAGCGCCTGAACGCCGTCGTCGGCGGTTGTAACCGTATGACCTTTGTGGGCCAGAGCCCGGGCGACGAAGCTCTGTACCGCCCGATCGTCTTCGGCGACCAATATTTCAGCCATAACCAAACCTTGTGTTCGTCACGGGGCGGACTGTCTCGTTTCGCAGAGAACATTCGCCACCGCATTTTCCCGAACCTGATCGGCTTCCCCTGTATCGGGGAAAACCGTGAAGCAGCCTCGCCTTGAATGAGTTTGCAAGCGGCTCAGGTCCTCGGATGATCCGATTCCGCTCTGAAATTGATGTTACGGTAATTATGATTAATATCCGGTTAACGACGGGGCCTTGCAGTTGTAGGCATCAACTGTCGAAGGCAACGCCTGAAACCTGGCGCGCTCTTAATTCGCCCCTGCGGAAGGCAGGATGCTCGGTTCTTTCTCGGCTGTCTCTTCGGAGACGAAAATTATTGATATTCCAATACCTTGCCGTCCCCAGCTGTCCTTGATCGAGGTGCCGAAAGAGATTTCGCCTTTCGGGCCGATCTCTGCGGCTGCGGCTTCGAAATACCAGCGCGCGAGAATTTCCGCATCCGCATTGGCGACGGTCGCGCGCAGGGTGGGCAGCGGCTTTTCCGAGTCGGTTTCGTTAATCACGACTCCTTCAACCACGATCATCGGCTCCCCGCCGACGCGCTTGCGGCTCTTCAGGAGCTTATCTGCCGGAATGGAAAGGCCTTCACCCGGGATCTCGTCCTCCACGTCCTGCGCTTGGTGTACCGGAAGACCGACCAGGTCGTAGAGTCTCTGGAATCTCGGCTCGAAAGCCACGATATGTTTCTGTCCGAAGTAGAATCCGCTGGCCAGCAGGGCAAACACGACCAGAAAGATGCTCCAGCCCAGGACAGCGAAACGGCGGGCGCCGTCATCGAGCACGTCATCGTCTTCACTGTCGAACAGCTTCGGGCCACGCACCGGCGGCGGCGACATTTCCGCCGATTCGGCAGCGATTTGCGATGCTTCAGCGCTTGCCGACGCCTCGGGGGCCGCTGCAGGAGCCGGCTCCTGCGCAGCGCTACCCGCCGAATCGTCTCCCTCGGGAAGCTGGTGCCAGCGATTTTGACACGCACTGCATCGAACCTTGCGTCCGCGCGGTCCGAGCAGGGAATCTTCGACAGCAAAGCTGGTTTCACAGGCCGGGCAGGTAACGATCATTTAGCCGCTTTCGTCCCTTCAGCTTCTTTCTTGAATAAACCGCACCATGCCACGCGACATTGCCTCTATGGCCGTTCCAGGTCCCTGGCACCAATCCGGCGCAGTCTTTCCGCGCCGTTTTCCAAGGCATCGGTCTAGAGCGGATCATGTTTCGTCGGAACCACTTCGTGGTTTCGGCGATCTATGTGAATCCGCTCACTATCATATGGTTGGATCAGATTCACCGGCACGACGGATCGCTTGTGGCGATTCCATCTGCACCGGATCTGATCTAGCGCAAAACGGTTAAACTTATATGAGCCAGTCGCTGGCAACGCAAGCCGGGCGCTCAACGCTTTACCTCAATGCGGCGCCTGTGTCATTCTCGCAGGCAGCATCTCATCATAGGATTGCTTGTACTTTGGTTCGCTTTCAGGACGTTTCACTGAGCTATGGGGCGGGCCCTCAAATCCTTGATCGCGTTTCGTTGGATCTCGCTCCCGGCTCGTTTCATTTCGTCATCGGCGCCAGCGGCGCAGGGAAGTCCTCACTTCTCAGAATGATGTATCTGGCCCATCGGCCGACCAGCGGGCGCATCAGCCTGTTCGGGCGTGACGTTTCTTCCCTGTCACGCCACGACGCCGCCCTCCTGCGCCGCAGAATCGGAGTCGTGTTTCAGGACTTCCGGCTTCTGGACCACATGAGCACGCTGGACAACGTCGCCCTGCCGCTCAAGATCAGCGGGCAGCGCTCCGAGTCGATTCGCAAGGACGTGGTGGAACTTCTGTCCTGGGTCGGACTCGCCGATCACCTTGACGCCAAACCCGCAACCCTGTCCGGTGGACAGCAGCAGCGCGTTGCCATTGCCCGCGCCGTGGTTTCGCGCCCCAGCCTGCTCCTTGCCGACGAACCGACCGGCAATGTCGACAACCGGATCGCCGAGCGTCTCCTCTATCTCTTCGAAGAACTCAACAAGCGTGGCACGACCATCGTCGTGGCAACCCATAACGAGGCGCTTGTTTCCCGGTTCCATTACCCGGTGATCCGCCTGGTACGTGGCGAAGTCCGTGTTGAACACCCCGAAACCCTGATTCGCAGCAGTGATATGGCCCGCAACGAGCGCTCCGGACTAGGTGGTCCACCCGCAGCGGCACCACGTCGCGACAGCACGGAAAGCACGGGCTGAGATGCTTTTTCGAAAGTCCGACGTTCCCTTGCATCGCGATGCAACCGGCCGGTTCCTGCCATGGCTGATCGCGGTCATGGTTTATCTCGCCGCGCTTGCCCTGGTCAGCGCCATGGCGATGAGCAAGATCGTGACCCGCTGGGATCGCGGACTCTCCGGTCAGATCACGGTTCAACTGCCGGTCAGCGACAGCAACCTGACGGCCGCAGCAATCGAGACCCGCAGAGAAAGCGTCATCAGACTCTTGCTCCAAAGCCCGGGTGTTCTCTCAGCCAACCACCTGGGACAGGAAGAAACCGCAGCGCTGCTTGAACCCTGGCTGGGACAGAGTTCCGGCCTCACCGAGCTTCCCCTGCCGGATCTGATAGCCGTCGAGATTGATCAGGGCGCACCACCCGATACAGCGGCCCTGACCGCCCGGATCGAAGAAATCGTCCCGGGCGCGGCGATCGACGATCACCAGCGATGGCTTGGAAATCTCCTCAGCCTGGCGCGCTCGATTGAGATCGTGGCGGCGCTGGTCGTATTTCTCGTCGGGCTCTCAGCTGTAATCATGGTGGTTTTCGTCACCCGAATGGAACTTGCCGTGCACTATCAGATCGTCGAGTTACTGCACCTGATCGGCGCGCAGGACGGCTATATCGCGGGTGAATTCCAGACCCACGCACTCAAACTCGGTTTTTTCGGCGGCCTCGTCGGTGTCGCTTTTGCGGTACTGACCATCATGGGCGTGAGCCGGCTCCTCGGAAATGCGGGAACCGCCTTGCTGCCGGAACTCTCCCTGCTACCCGGCGAATGGGCCGTGCTGGGAATACTCCCGCTCGCTTCGGCAATGGTCGCCATGCTGACTGCGCGATTTACGGTTTTGCGTACACTCACACGTATCCCGTAGTATCAACCGACAAATTTTCGCCGAGGCAAAGAATTGATGAAAACGGCAACAAAGCGTTTTGCGCAACGGCGCGGGCGGCGATGGGGAGCCGTTGCGGCCATTTGTCTGGTCGCCTGCCTTGTGGTCTGGACCGCCGGCCTCTTCTGGTTTGCTTCAAACCTGCCGAACAGCGTGTCCGATCCTTTGCGCAAAACCGATGCAATTGTCGTCTTGACCGGCGGCAGCGGCCGTCTCGAACAGGGCTTCGATCTGATTGAACGGCAGCGGGCAAAAAAGCTCTTTGTTTCGGGCGTCCACAAGGGAATCGAAGTTGAGGAACTGCTCGATATCTTTGAGCGCAGTCCCAGCGGCGTAACCTGCTGCATGACTCTCGGGCGCGCCGTCGACACCGTCGAAAATGCGATCGAGACCGAGCAATGGATGACGGAGCAGGGCTTCACTTCGCTCCGTCTCGTCACCGCCGCCTATCATATGCCCAGAAGTCTGGTGGAGTTCAACCGGGTGATGCCGGACATCAAGATCGTGCCGAACCCGGTATTCCCGGAGCATGTCAAGCAGCAGGACTGGTGGCGGTGGCCGGGTAGCGCGGGGCTGATTTTCACCGAGTACAACAAATATCTTGTAGCCTTGCTGCGAAGCTACATTATCCCGACATGAACATAATCGTCATTCGCTCGACCATCTTCAACATCCTGTTTTTCAGCTGGAGCACGCTCTATCTGACGTTCTGTCTGCCGGTCCTGCTGTTGCCGCCCCGCGCCAGTTCCCTTGTCGGGAAGGTCTGGACCAAGACGACTTTCGCCCTGCTCAAATTCATCTGCAATCTGGGGTACGAGATCCAGGGCAGGGAAAGTCTCCCTGAGCCTCCCTTCATTCTCGCCTCGAAGCATCAATCGGCCTGGGAAACCATGGTTTTCAGCGTCCTGCTCGATCACCCCTGCTTTATCATGAAACGGGAATTGAACTGGCTTCCGCTGTTCGGCTGGTTCACCGCGCGGACAGGGGCAATCGGAATCAACCGCTCCGGTGGTGCACAGGAACTCAAGCGGATGGTCGCCCGGGCTCGCGAGATCGTCGCTGAAAAGCGGGTGCTGATTATCTTTCCCGAGGGCACGCGCGTACTTCCTCAGCATCAGATCCCCTACCAGCCTGGTGTCGCAGCCCTGTATGCTCAACTGAATGTGCCGGTAGTGCCGGTTGCTCTCAATTCCGGATACTTCTGGCGGCGGCGCGCTTTCGCCAAGCGCCCCGGGAAAATAACCATGAAGTTTCTGCCGGCGATTCCACCCGGCCTGCCGCGCAAGCAGTTTCTGCCCATTCTGGTCGAACGGATCGAAACCGCCTGCGCCGAACTCCCGATTCCCGTGCATCACGATTCGGCAAACGGTTCCGCGCCGGGGTTGGACAAGAAAGAGACCTGATCCGCTCCAGGGAGATCAAAAATGACCAAACGCCTCTGCAGGAACTGCAAATCGGAACTGCAAATCGATCAGGATGTCTGTCAGTCCTGCGGCACCAACAATCCTCTGGTAACGCCTTGGTACACCTATCCCCTGGGAGCGCTGATCGTCGCTGTCCTGATTTTTCTGCTGGTTGACTTTAATGACATCCGCAAGCTGTTCGAATAACGGCGTCGCCGTGCCTCTGCAGCGTGAACGAAACCTCAGCGCGCGAATCCGGAACAGGCATCAGCTTTCAGCGCGATCGACTTCACTCAACAACCCGGACAGATATTCATCGTGCAGTCCCAGCGCCGTCAGATGCTGCACCGTGTTCTCCAGATAGTCGCGGCAGGTTCCCCGCTCCCCGCAGCCCTGCACGATGTGCTGCAGCAATTCCGGGTGCGGCAGGCGTCCCGCATACTGCTTGTGCTGGGGATCGGCGACGAAAGTGATTGCCGACACCGTGCCTTTGTCCGTGGAAACGTCATACCAGCCCGGCTGATAGACATTCGTCACCATCTCGCGCTCGTCGAGATACTGCATCACAGCCGCGGCCTCGGCTGCGGGCACGCGGAACACCAGACCCTGGCAGAAACCGCCCCGGTCAAGCCCGAGCACGAGGCCCGGACAGTCCGGCGTACCGCGATAGCGGTGCGAGTAGACGCAGAAATGCCGGTGATAGCCCTCGAGAACACCTGATCTTACCTCGACATGGGGAAAGCCGGGATGCCAGATCAGCGAGCCATATCCGAAGACCCAGAAATCCTCTCCCTCGGGCACTGCAAGTGCCTTATTCCAATCCTTCATCCAATCCAACACCTTGTGATGCCCGCCCGGCAAACCTGCGGACCGTAACGCCTGAAACTACGATTTAGCGCCGCCGGATTTTCGTTGCAGCGCACAATACAGGCTATCATATCGTGAGAGATTGTCAGCCGAAAGACTGGACAAGACCGGCTGACACACCGAAGTTAGAAATGACACAATGCGGATTGCGGAGTTCCATGACCAACAGCCATTCGGTTTCCAGACCACAGCGGACCCGGCGACGCCTCTTTGCGGTGGGCGGCGGTGTGCTGGCTGTCGGACTGATCGCCACCGCTTACTGGCACTGGGCCGCCGGACAGGTCGTTTCAGGGCTGGAGAACTGGCGACAACAGCAGCTTGCCCGCGGGATTGTCGTCGATTACGGCACGCTGGACGTCACCGGCTATCCCTTCACCCTCGATCTTTCGCTGTCCTCGCCCGCGCTGGCGGCGCCTGACGGGCGCTATTGGCAGGGACCGCCGATGACCGGCCGTGCCGCACTCTGGGATCCCTTCACCCTCGACGCCGATATTTCCGGACTCCACAGATTCGGTGGCCTCAAGACCATCGGCCAGATGACCGGGCTCGCACAACAGGCATCGCTGCAGCTTCACTTCTCCTTCAATGGCACCCTGGATCACGCGGCGACGTCAATGCGCGGTATCCGGCTTATGTCAAAGGATGTTCAGCTTCTGGGGATCGAAAAACTCGACGCCGTTGTGGGACCGCTGCGGCCGGCCGAAGCCAACCGGCTCCAGGAACTCGACTTCGACACCTCGGCAAGCCGGATCACCCTGCCGGACGACGAGGGCACGCCACTGGGCAGTCTGGTGGAAGCGATCTCACTGAAGGCGACGCTACGTGGCCCGCTGCCCGCCAAGGGAGCCCGGCAGGCCCTGCCGATCTGGCGGGATGCCGGCGGTGAAGCCGTCGTTCACAGCGCGCGAATCACCTGGGGACCGCTGATGCTGCACGCCCAGGGGGGTGCAACCCTTGATGCGTTCCTGCGACCCGAGGGACAGTTCGGAACCCGGATAACCGGTCTGCCCGAAATCCTGAACGCCCTTGTCGAGGACGGCCGGATCAAACCTGCACAGGCCGGTCTCCTCAGTTTCGCACTGCTTTCGCTGGGCGGCGGCAATGCGGCTCAGATCGCCCTGCCGATTTCCATGAAGAACGGCCTTCTGAGTGCCGGACCGGTTCCGCTCGCGTCGATCAGGCCGGTTCTTTAACGGCGTCAGGTGTCTTCCGATTTCGGTTCTCTCGGATCGAAACTTCCTGCCTGATGCGCCTCGACGACGCCACGGCGGATTTCCCGGGTTCTGAGGAACAGCGCTTCGAGGGTATCGCCCTCCCCCCAGCGAATAGCCCGTTGCAGCGCGGTGATGTCTTCGCTGAAGCGTTGCAACATTTCCAGAACCGCCTCGCGGTTGTTCAGAAACACATCCCGCCACATCACCGGGTCCGACCCGGCGATACGGGTGAAATCGCGGAAACCACCGGCTGAGAACTTGACCACTTCCGCCCGCTCACTGGCTTCGAGGTCGGTGGCCGTTCCCACAATGGTGTAGGCGATCAGATGCGGCAGATGCGATGTAATCGCCAGAACCTTGTCGTGATGGGCGGCTTCCATGATTTCGACCATGCTGCCGCAGCGGCGCCAGAGCTCGCTCACAGCATCTACGGCCTGCTGGTCCGCGCCTGGCGGCGGGGTCAGAATGCACCAGCGTCCGTCGAAAAGTTCCGCAAACCCCGCGTCGGGGCCGGACTTTTCGGTACCGGCGATCGGATGACCGGGGACGAAATGAACGCCGTCGGGCAGGTAGGGATCCACATCCCGGATAACCGCCTGTTTCACCGAGCCGACATCGGTGACGATCACGCCGGCTTTCAGCAGCGGCCCGATCTCTGCCGCGATGGCATCATAGGCCCCGATCGGGGAACAGAGAATGATCAGGTCCGCGCCTTCCACGGCTTCAGACGAACTGAGGTGAACGCTATCGGCAAGCCCCAGTTCCGTGACCCGGTCAAGCGTTGCCTGGGATCGCGCGGACACGGCGATCGTCCGGACAATATTCCGGGCGCGAAACGCGCGTGCCAGGGACGAACCGATCAGACCGACGCCGATCATCGCGACCTTCTCGAAAAGGAATTCACCGTTCGTTTGACCAACCATGTCCGCAGCCTGTGTCTCGCAAGTCCGTTTTCGTAACTCTGTTCAAGCCGTCCGGAGACGGTGGAGCGGTTACAGGAACGTCCTCGCTCGGGGGAAATTTAATCCGTCAAGAACCTGCCGAGGGCTTCAACGACGCTTCGGGTTTCGTCCTCGGTCCCGATAGTGACCCGCAGATAATCCGGCAATCCGTAACCACCCATGGCACGAAGCAGAATTCCGCGGGTCTTCAGATAGGACAAAGCCACGGCTGCGGATTTGTCCCTGGAATCGGGAAATTTCACCAGTGCGAAATTGCCGACGCAGTCGCCCGGCTCAAGGCCGAGTTTGGCCACCTCTTCATTGAACCACGCCAGCCACTTTGTATTGTGCTGCCGTGACCGCTCAACATGGCTTTTGTCTTCAATGGCGGCGATACCCGCCGCCTGCGCCGGCTGGCTGACGTTAAACGGCCCCCGCAGGCGGTTCAGGACATCGGCGACAGCAGGTGGACAGTAGGCCCAGCCGAGGCGCAGATTGGCCAGCCCATGGATCTTGGAGAAGGTCCGCGTCATGACGACATTTTCGAATTCGGTAACCAGTTCGGCGCCGGCACTGTAGTCGTCCGCCTCGACATATTCCGCATAGGCGGCGTCGATCACCAGCAGCACATGATCCGGCAGGCCGCGGCGCAGACGGCGCAATTCATCTGCCGAAAGGTAAGTTCCGGTCGGATTGTTGGGGTTGGCGACAAACACCAGCCTGGTGCGCGCGGTGGTCTGCGCCAGCATCTCATCGACATCGGTCGTCAGATTATGCTCCGGCGACGCCACCGGTGTCGCGCCAACAGCCTTGGCCGAAATCGGATACATGAGGAAACCGTGCTCGCTGTAGAGAACCTCGTCGCCCGGTCCGGCGTAAGCGCGCACCAGCAGCGAAATCAGCTCATCCGACCCGGCACCACAGACGATCCGGTCGCGCTCAATGCCTTCGCTGGCCCCGATTGCGGACCTCAGATCGTTCGAACCGCCGTCAGGATAACGATGCAGTTCACCCTGCAGGTCCAAGTAAGCCTGGATGGCCTTTGGACTTGGCCCGAGCGGATTCTCATTGGACGCAAGGCGTATGACACGGTTCGCCCCTTCCGCCGTGGCATCGCCGCCGACGTAGGGTGAAATGGCCAGAATGCCCGGGCGCGGCTTTAAAGGTGAGGTCATCGGCTTTCCCGTCAGGCGGAACGGTTGGGTTCGCTCTCGGCGTCAACGACGTCGGACGGCGAAGCGCTTGCAGGCGAAGAAGCCACATCTTCATCCAGATTCAGAGGCACGGCGTAACCGCCGGCCGCCCAGACCCAGGCGATCTTGTTCTCGTTCTCTTCCTTCAGTCGCTGAAGGCGCTGATCGTCGCTGGCGACGAAACCGATAACCTCGACCAGATGCATCGGCGACCCCGGTTCGCGGTCCGGTGTCTGAACATCCGCGGTTTCCATACCGGCATTGGCAAACAGGGCCCTGATGCCGCTGCGCGACATTTCCTCGGCGGTTTCAACGATGACATAGCTGCGGTCGTCACCGGTATCTTCCTGAGGAACGAAGCTGATGGTGAGCGCCTCGCCCCGATTCCGGCTCGAAGCATCTGTCTTGGTGAACGGCAGTTTTGCCGTGATACGGGGGGAGGCTTTGAAATCGCGCGCCAGATGACGCCACCAGTTCTCGCTGTCTTCGGACTGCGGCAGAGGAAGCACGCCGGCCGTCGCCCGGCGATCCGAGACCGCCCGCAAGACGCCCGACACCGTGCCGTAGCTCGAAATCGGCGTCAGCGCACCGAAATGGTCCCGTGCCAGGGTGTAGAGATCCGGATCGCTTTCAGGCGCATAAACGGCAATGCTCAAATCGCCCTGCAAAGCCGTCGCGCTTGAGAAAATTTCGCGCCAGACTCTGACAACCGCCGCCTTGGGCAAAATACCCGAATGACGCGCAACAAGGCGCCGCAACACACGGGCCTCACGGCCGGGGCGCAGATAGATAGCGCCCTTACCCTTTGCTTTTCCGACCTGCTCGGCAATTTCCGTGCGGCGGATCAGCAAATCATGAAGTTCCGTATCGATTTCATCGATTTGAGCGCGAAGTTTGCTCAGAGTATCATCTGTATCTGACATAAGACCTGGCATCGAAGGGGCTGGCGAACCAAAAGAAATAGTCTCAGCATCATACAAAAGCAAAGGAAACATCGCGTAAGAAAGCGTTGACAGGACAGCGGTTGGGTTAATAGCTATGCTCTCCGTCGCATGAGCTCGAAAGGCGAAACCACGCAAGATGACAAAGGGCGAAACATCGCAGGCGCTTGTAACCGATGAGCAGAACCTCCCCGGGTACCGGGTGACGTTCGGCCACGACGAGCCGCTGCGGCTCGATTGCGGCACGGAACTGGGCTCTTTCACCCTTGCCTATCAGACCTACGGCCGGCTGAACGCGGACCGCAACAACGCCATTCTCGTCTGCCACGCCCTCACAGGCGACCAGTTCATGAGCGGTGAGCACCCCGTTACCGGCAAGCCGGGCTGGTGGCGGCAGCTTGTCGGACCGGGTCAGGCGCTCGATACGGAACGCTTTTTTCTCATCTGCAGCAACGTCATCGGCGGTTGTCTGGGCACCACCGGGCCTAAATCGATCAATCCGGAAACCGGCAAACCCTGGGGTCTGGACTTTCCGATCATCACCATCGGCGACATGGTCAGGGCCCAGCGTCAGCTGATCGATCATCTGGATATCGACAGGCTGTTTTGCGTCATCGGCGGCTCCATGGGCGGGATGCAGGTTCTGGAATGGGCTTCTTCCTATCCCGAGCGGGTTTACGCCGCGGTCCCGATCGCCACGGCGGCGCGGCACACCGCCCAGAACATCGCCTTCCACGAAGTCGGGCGCCAGGCCATCATGGCCGACCCGGACTGGCACGGCGGCAAATACCATGACTTCGGAAAGATCCCGCGCGCCGGGCTGTCCGTGGCTCGCATGACGGCCCATATCACCTATCTTTCCGAGCCGGCGCTGCACCGCAAGTTCGGCCGCCGCCTTCAGGACCGGCAGAAGCTGACCTACGGCTTCGACGCGGACTTTCAGGTCGAAAGCTACCTGCGGCATCAGGGCTACTCCTTTGTCGAGCGCTTCGACGCCAATTCCTACCTCTACATCACGCGGGCGATGGACTATTTCGATCTGGCAAGCGAGCATGGCGGCGTTCTGGCCAATGCCTTCAAGGACACCCCGGTGCGTTTCTGCATCATTTCCTTCACCAGCGACTGGCTGTTCCCGACCAGCGAAAACCGCGATATCGTCCACGCGCTCAACGCGGTCGCGGCGGACGTCAGCTTCGTGGAGATCAAAAGCGATGCCGGGCACGACGCCTTTCTGCTCGACGAGCCCGAATTCAGCGCCACGCTTCAAGGCTTCCTGAATGGCTGCGCCGAACGCCTGGGACTGGTGGACGCATGAGCCCTGACCAAGGCTACCCGACCGGCGGCAGGCCGACTGCGCCGCAGCACTCCCCGGTCGCAGGAACCGGACTGCGCGCAGATCTTCTGCTGATATCGGAAATGGTCGAAAACGGGTCCCGGGTGCTTGATATCGGCTGCGAAGACGGAGCGTTGCTCGAATATCTGGTGCGTGAGAAACAGGTCACCGGGCGCGGCATAGAACTGTCGCAGGCCGGTGTGAACTCCTGCGTCGCCCATGGCCTGTCGGTGATCCAGGGCGATGCCGATACCGATCTCGTCAATTATCCCGACGATGCTTTCGACTACGCGGTTCTCAGCCAGACGCTTCAGGCCACGCGAGCGCCCCGCAAAGTGCTTGAGCAGCTGACCCGGATCGGCACCAGGACGATCGTGTCCTTCCCCAATTTCGGTCACTGGCGGGTTCGGCGCCGGCTGCTTCTAAAGGGGCGTATGCCCGTGACCAAGGCCCTGCCGGACCAGTGGTACGAAACCCCCAACATCCACCTTTGCACCATCCGCGACTTTATTGCCCTGTGCGACGAACTCAATGTCGAGATCGAGCGGTCCCTGGTGCTGGATGAAGATGGGCGCCCGACCAGGGCGCGTTCGCTCTGGTTGGCCAATCTGATCGGCCAGCAGGCGATTTTCCTGCTCCGCCGCAAAGACCGCCCTGGATCGGATCCGGTTTAGATGGAAACGCCTTCGGCGGTCCATCGTGCCGGTGAATCGGATCTAACCATATGATACAGATCGGATCCGGTTCAGATCGGAACATCCGCTCGCGGAAGACAGCCCGCCCTATCGGCGGTCCCGCCGGGCGATCTGGGGAATCGCGACGACGCGCGGACCTCGCACCTTCGCCTTCTGGCGCGACGAACTGGCCGCATAGAGCTGTTTGCCCGCTTCCATCATCACAACGCCTGAAAAGGTCGGAAAAAACCTGCCGCCCATGCGTTCCCAGGCCGGTGCGGCGCGCAGCAGCGTGCTCGAGCGCGTCGGTGGAATGTAGAGCGCCCGTCCGCTGCGCAGCGGCATGAAGAGGTTTTGCCGCAACAGCCGGGACAACTGGGCCTGACTGTAGGGATGCCCCGAGCCCAGGGGTGTTCGGTCGCTCCGGGCCCAGATGCCACGCCGGTTCGGAGCCACAACCAGCAACCGTCCTTCACCGGTCAGAACCCGCCAGACTTCCCGCAGCATGTCGCGAAGGTACTCACTGCTCTCCACGCCGTGCACCAGCAGAACCCGGTCCACCGAATAGTCGGGCAGCGGAAGCTCGGTCTCGTCGACCAGCGACACGACGCTGGGGCCCTCGGGCGGCCAGTGATGCACACCCTGCGACGCCGGCATGAAGGCGATGATCTGCTGGCATTCGTCCTTGAACTGCCGGAGATACGGGGTCGAATAGCCCAGGCCAACAAGGGTCTGCCCGCGCAGATCCGGCCACATCGAACGCACGCCGCGGCGCACCATATGGCGCGCCACCTGCCCGAGCCGGGACTCGTAAAACTCTCTCAAATCAACGACATCGGTCCACATGATAACCGGAACATAGCACAGTTTCCTCCAGTGCTGTCACCGAGAACCTGCCGCCGCCCGCAGGGCCTTTGTCACAAATCGCACCCGGGAACGCAATTCCCCATGGAAAAACGCCTTTTGGATTGCATGGCGGCCCGATAACTCTAATCTGAATCGAAATGACTTTCGTCATCTAAAAAACACAGTCGACATTGGGAGATATCAGCGCCATGCAGCTGCGCCATTCCGCAAACTCGCCTTATGCCCGCAAGGTCCGGGTTCTGGCCCAGGAAACCGGGCTTTCCGACCGGATAGAACTGATCGACACCAACCCCTCCGACCCCGCTTCGGGTCTGAGCAGCGTAAACCCTCTGGGTAAAATTCCGGTACTCATGACCGACGACGGGACGGCCATCTGCGATTCTCCCGTCATCTGTCAATACCTCGACAGTCAGCACGGCGGCGACAAATTCATCCCGGAAAACGGTGCCGTGCGCTTCGAGGTCCTGAACCTGGAAGCCCTGGCCGATGGTCTGCTCGACTGCGCCCTGGCCCGGATGAACGAAATCCGGACGCGCCCTGAGGCCTTGCAGTGGGACGGTCATCATGACCGCATGAAGACCAAGATCAACCAGACGCTCGATCACTTCGAGGTTCTCGCGGCCAAAGGTTCTCTGGACGGAAAACTGACCCTTGGGACCATTGCCGTCGGCTGTGCCCTCGGCTACCTCGACCTCCGCTTTGCCGCCGAGAGCTGGCGCGAGGGCCACCCGGCGCTGACTGCCTGGTTCGAAGGCTTCAATGCCCGCCCTTCGATGCAGGATACACTCCCACCCGGCTGATGCCCCCAAAAGGCCTCCCGTTCCATGAGCAACGAATCAAAATCTGTCAGCGCAGAAGAGATCATCGAGACTCTCGACCTGCGACCTCATCCCGAGGGTGGGCACTTCGCCGAGACCTATCGTCATGCCGTCGACGACGGCACCCGCGGCGACCAGACCGCAATCTACTATCTGTTGCGCGCCGGAGAACGCTCGCACTGGCACCGGGTCGATGCGGTTGAGATCTGGCACTGGCACGCCGGTGCCGCTCTGGATCTGGGGATCTCGGAAGACGGCACGGCAAGCCGGACGCTGCGCCTCGGCAACAGTCTGCTCGAAGGCGAACGGCCGCAGGTGGTGGTTCCGGCAGGAGCCTGGCAGTCTGCCGTCTCCTGTGGCGCCTGGACCCTGGTGGGCTGTACCGTCGCACCGGCGTTTCAATTCGAGGGCTTTGAACTGGCCCCGCCCGGCTGGCAGCCCGGCTGGCAACCCGGCTGAAACCAGGGGAGTTTCCAAATCAGATCCGGTTTAGATGAAATCTCCTTCGGCGCCCCATCATAGCCCCATCATATCGGTGACTCTCTTCTAAAGTTTCGCGATCAGACCCGGGACACGCGCCAGGTCGTCAATAATCATCCCCACCCCCAGCGCGCCGAGCTTCTCAGCCTGCGCCTGCGGATCGGGGCTGGTCGCAACATAGCCGATTACCGGGATGCCGGCAGCGAGGGCAGCCGAAGCGCCGGTGACACTGTCCTCGATAACGACCGCCCGTCGCGGATCGACCGAGAAGTTCGCGAGAACCAGATGATGAAGATCGGGTGCGGGTTTCGGTCTGGAGACCTGGTCCGCACTGAACAGCAACTTCTCGGAAAAGAAGCGCCACAGCCCGGTATATTCCAGACTCCTGCGCAGGCGTTTACGCCCGCTGTTGGAAGCAACACAGCGTGGATGCGGCAGTCCTTCCAGCAACGCGGCGATGCCCTCGGCAGCTTCCAGTTCGGTCTCGAAGACCTCCAGGCTGCGCCGCTCAACCTGCTGTTCAAAGTCATCGGGTAAACCTGAACCGCCTTCTGCCGCGATGATCTCCCCGATCTGGCGGTCGGTGATCCCCGCGAAACGCCGGTCAATCTCTTCGCCGCTGATAATATAACCGTAATCGGCCAGCACTTCCGAGACACAGCGGGCCGAGAGATGTTCGCTGTCAACCAGCACCCCGTCGCAGTCGAAGATGACCAGTTCAACGCTCACGTGGTGCCGCGCCGGACGCTGCGGCGCCGGATCATGTCGCTTGAGGCGACCAGTGCCCCCAGTACGATCAGCAGACAGGCCACCCCAACGAACCAGGTTGCTTCGGCGCGCCCGAAGGCAATCAGGATCAGGGTGGAAAGCAGCGGCGCCATGTAGGAAAAGGCGCCGAGCACCTGAATGTTGCCATGCTTGGTGCCATAGTCCCAGACAAAGAAAGCCGCGCCCACCGGCCCCAGTCCAAGCGCCAGACAGGCCAGCAGCTGAACTGCGTCGGGCACCACTGTCTGCTCGAAAACCAGGTGGCAGAAGATCCCCAGAACCGCGACCACGCCGCAGAAGCCGCCGACCACATCGGTCGGAACCGCGCCGAAAACCCGGTTGGTGACCGAATAACCGGACCAGATCAGCGCGCAGACCGCGGCGGCCATGTATCCGATGCTATAGGTCGCATCGAAAGACACCGCCCCGCCGCGCGTGACCAGCAGCGCGGCGCCCGCGAGCCCCATCAGCGCTCCGGCGACATGAAACCACCGCAACCTTTCGCCTGGCAGAAGAGAGGAAAAGACAACGATCAGAAGCGGCCAGAGATAGGCGATCAGGCTGGCTTCAACCGCCGGCGCATTACCGAGAGCGATAAAGTAGAACAGGTGATAGCCGAACAGCCCGCCGACCCCGAGCATCCAGACCCTTGGTCCCTGCCGCAGATTCTCCAGTGCGTTTCGCCCCCGGAAAAACCAGTAAACGCAGCTGACCAGAAACGCGACACTGAAGGTCATACCCAGTAACTGAAACGGCGGAATGTCGCGCGCCCATGTCGTGAACAGCGCCAGCAGCGCCCAGAGCAGAACCGCAAGACCGCCGATCACCGTCGCGCGCAGGTTGGAATCGAAAGATGGGGAGGACTGAGTCATGCTGTATCTCTCTTAGACCGGCGCAGTCGTCTACAGCAAGCAAAGTTTTAAGGGAAGAAAACCTGTTATATGCCGATGACGATCCAGCTGTCATTTTGATCCTGCGGAAGAAATGAAACGTCCGAATTCCTTTCAGACATCTGCAATCACCACAAAGAGATAAAGCCCGCCTTCGGCCATCTGCACCTCGTCAATGTTGATGTGGACATAACCGATCGGGTAAGTCTTGAACTTCTTCTTCGGCTCCTTGTCGCCTTCGACATCCGGCAGGCGCCAAGTGCCCTTCGTATCGTAGCCTCTTCAGGCGATCACCCAGGGATTGGACAAACGAAGAGCAGCGCAGCTTTCAAAGCGACGCAGCTCTTGTTTTGCTGCCGATGACAAAACCGGCAAGGAACACGCCCGATTGACCCCGAACCGATTGACCCTGGGCCCGATCGGTGCAACCGATCAGGTCATGTACTGACCGCCGTTGGCTGTCAGGGTTGAACCGGTGATAAATCCGGCGGTATCGCCGGCCAGGAATACAACACACTCGGCTATTTCCTCGGGCTCACCCAAACGGCCGACCGGGATCTGCGGAATGATCTTGGTGTTCAGAACATCCTCCGGCACGGCGAGGACCATCTCGGTCCCGATGTAGCCGGGCGCCACCACATTGACCGTAATGCCCTTGGCGGCGTTCTCCTGCGCAACGGCCTTGGAAAAACCAATCACGCCGGCTTTGGCCGCGGAGTAGTTGGCCTGGCCGAACTGGCCTTTCTGGCCATTGATCGACGAGATGCTGATAATCCGGCCGAAGCTCCGCTCACGCATGCCTTCGATCACGTTGCGGGTCATGTTGAACAGCGAATCAAGGTTTGTACTGATCACCGCGCTCCACTTGTCGGGAGTCATCCTGTGCAGGGTCGTGTCCCGGGTGATGCCGGCATTGTTGACCAGAACCTCGACGGGGCCCAGTTCGGCTTCCACCCTGGCAATGCCGTCTTTACAGGCATCAAAGTCCGACACGTCCCATTTGAAAACCGGAATGCCGGTTTCCTCTTTGAACTTCGCGGCGGCCTCGTCATTGCCCGCATAAGTCGCGGCTACGTTAAACCCCGCCTTTTTGAGGCCGACAGAAATCGCTGCCCCGATACCACGGGTGCCACCCGTCACCAACGCCACTCGCGTCATAATTCCAACCCCTCCCTGTTATGCCGCACAATTCCGCAAAGCGGAACTTCCTGTTAATTCCATGAAAGCATGTATTGCCAATGCATCCAACAGGAGAAGCCGGGAAAAACGGAAAAACGGGCAATTTCCAGTGATGATGCCCGGTGCGTTCGGGACAAAAAAAAACGGGCCGCCCAAAGGGGGCGGCCCGCCGTCAATTCCTGTTCGACAGGGCGTCTCAGTCCCGTTCGATACACATGGCTATGCCCATGCCGCCACCGATGCAAAGGGTCACGAGCCCCTTCTTGGCATCGCGCTTTTTCATCTCGTGCAGCAGGGTCACCAGAACGCGGGCTCCCGAAGCACCGATCGGATGGCCGAGCGCAATTGCGCCGCCGTTAACGTTGACCTTGTCCGTATCCCAACCGAGGTCCTTGTTGACCGCCAGGGCCTGTGCCGCGAAGGCTTCGTTGGCCTCGATCAGATCGAGATCTCCGACCGACCAGCCGGCTTTCTCCAGGGCCTTGCGGCTCGAGGGGATCGGCCCGGTTCCCATGATCGCGGGATCGACACCTGCCGTCGCCCAGGAAACGATACGCGCCAGCGGTGCGATACCGCGCTTCCTTGCCTCGTCGGCGGACATGAGGACAACGGCGGCAGCGCCGTCGTTGATGCCCGAAGCGTTACCGGCGGTCACGGTGCCTTCCTTGTCGAAGGCCGGGCGCAGCTTTGCGAGACTATCGGTCGTGGTGCCGTGTTTGGGATATTCGTCCTTGTCGATCACGGTGTCGCCCCTGCGCGACGAGATCGTCACCGGCACGATTTCGTCGTCGAACCGGCCGGACTTCTGCGCAGCTTCGGCTTTCTGCTGCGAGGCCGCGGCAAAAGCGTCCTGCTCGTCCCGGGTCAGTTGCCACTTCTTGGCGACGTTCTCGGCGGTGTTGCCCATGTGGTAGCCGTTGAAAGCATCCCAGAGACCGTCCTTGATCATGCTGTCGACAAAATTGAGGTCGCCCATTTTCTGGCCATTGCGCAGATGCGCGACATGCGGCGCCTGGCTCATACTCTCCTGACCGCCCGCAACGACGATCGCGGCATCGCCGCACTTGATAGCCTGATATCCGAGCGCCACCGTCCGCAGTCCCGATCCGCAAAGCTGGTTCACCTGATAAGCGGTTTTCTCGACCGGAATACCGGCATTCACCGCCGCCTGCCGGGCGGGGTTCTGACCGGCGCCGGCCGAAAGAATCTGTCCCATGATCGCTTCGTCCACGTCTTCCGGCGTTATCGATGCCCGGCTGATCGCTTCCTTGATCGCGACCGTCCCGAGGTAGGATGCGAGAACGGAGGAAAGCCCACCGTTGAACGAACCAACAGGCGTCCGCGCCGCGCCTACAATCACCACTTCAGTCATATCTGAGATCCTCCCTGGGGCCTGATCGATCGTTACCGTGACACTATGTGACGAGATCAGACATCTGGTTCCACACTCCCCATTGATCAAGGAGCGGTTTGGTTGCACTGCAAAACTTCTTCTAAGATATAACGGCGCAGGCGGCTTTCATGCAAGTAATGCTTGATCTGAAATGGCGTTCAATCGCTCCGTATTGCAAAGCGGAAGCAAGTCAGGATTTCAGATCCTTCAGCCAGCGGCCCAGAGGCTCCCACAGCTCTCTGGCCGCCCGCTGGCCGACGACCATACCGATATGACCGGATCGCGGCCGTATGACTTCGACCGAATTGAGAGCACCGCACAGCGCCATGGCCGAAGCCGGCGGAACGATCCGGTCCTGCAGAGGCACGACACCAAGACAGGGAAGATCCAGTTCCCCGGGCACGATCGCCCGGCCGGCAATCTTCCACGCATTCCTGGCCGGACGGTTCTGCAGATACCAGGCCTCCAGGCATTCGCGCGCGACCGGCGCCGCCAGGGGAACGCCGTCATTGATCCAGTCTTCAAGCGCGACAAAATTCCGGGCCGCTTTTCCGGCGGGATCGAACTTCGAGAACCCCAGAAACTTCCTGGTCACGGCCATGGGATCGAGACAGGCGAAGAGGCTTTGCAGCGCATCGACCGGCAGGCTGCCCAACTGCGACGCCAGTGGAAGATAGGCTTCGATGGCCAGTGCGAGCTGATCGGCGGACGCCCTCCCTCCGGCGGCATGAAAGTCCCAGGGCGTGGCCAGCAGGGCAAGACCGGCAATATCTTTCTGGCGCCGCTGCGCCAGCGCCAGCGCCAGCAGTCCACCCATGCAATAGCCCATCATCACCGGCGGCCGGCCGGCCGTCTGCTGCAGCAGACAATCCAAGGCGCGCTTCAGATAGCCCGCAACGTAGTCGGTGAGGGAAAAGCTCCGTTCACTCTCGTCGGGCGCGCCCCAGTCGAGGAGATAAGGCCGGAAACCCTGCCGCGCGAGCCAGCGTGTCAGGCTGCGCTGTTCGGTCAGGTCCAGGATATAGGAACGATTGACCAATGACGGGACGATCAGGACCGGTGTCCCGTCCGCCCCTGCAACGCCGGCGCCATAGTCCAGCATCCGCGCCGATCCCTCGCGCCAGCAGACCGGCGGGTCGGGAAGCTGCCGCCGGTAAGGATGCACCCGATAGGCTTCCACACCGCGAAGCAGTGCCGAAAGCCGGTTCTGAACCTCAGAGAACAGGGCCTTACTGAAGTCACCCGGCATCTGCGCGTCGATCTCGCGCCAGAGCTGCTCGAGGTCAGCCGCGGCCCCCTTCGTCCCGTTTTCCGCCTGGTTTCCCCCTTGGCCCGCTTGCCGCTGAAACGGGTGTTTCGAGAGCGGCAAGCCGCTCTTCCAGAGCACGTACCCGGCATAGGAGCTCGTCCAGGTCGTGTAGGCCATCGCCAGATGAAGCGGCAGCGGCCGTGGTCCCGGTCGGCGGTGTATCCCTCCGCCGCTCATCCTCGCCAGGACCTTCCCCGCCCGCCCGCTTCACGTTCGAAGGTCCGGTGGCAGATTCCCCCGTCCTCGTCGCGGCCGCCCTCGCCGCGGCGGCTTCGGCTGTTGACATCATCATGGCCGGCCAGGACATCCAGTTCGCCCAGAGCCCAGCCGCCGGACCGGCTGCCTCTGCCGAAATGCCGGCATCCGCGAGAAATTTCGCCAAACCGCCATATCCTGAGAACTCTGCGGCCATACCCTGCGCCTGAAGCTCCCAGAGGTCGAGGAAACGCCGCGCCAGTTCTTCGATATCGGTTTGTTTTGTCATCTACCGGCAGTATATCGGTCAAAACGTCAGAATACCATTTTTGCATAGGCCGGTCAGACAGGCCCGATTCACCCACAGCTTTGTGCATCATAACTCTTGGTGGCATTCAGTTAAACTCACTAGACATTGACAGAAGTTGTCGCGCCGCAGCAATATCTGACCACAGTGGACGAAAACCACTAGAGTGTCTGATCGTTTTTCTTTGAATAGAAAGAGAAACGTGAATCAGCCTCTCGTTCAATGAGGTAGAGTGCGAATCACCTATTTGACTGTTTCAGTCAGGATCGCTCGTGCTCTGGGATGTTTCATTGCTTGGGCGGAGTTTACCGGTTGAGCCGAAACGAAAGGCAAAAACGTGTCGGCGAAGAAAAAAAATAGCAACGACGGGCCAATCACGATCAAGAAGTACGCGAACCGCCGACTGTATAACACGGCGACCAGCAGCTATGTCACGCTCGATCATCTTTGTCAGATGGTCCAAGAAGACGTCGATTTTGTGGTTTATGATGCCAAATCCGGCGACGATATCACCCGCGCCGTCCTGACACAGATTATCGTTGAAGAAGAAGCCAAGGGTCAGAATCTCCTGCCGATCAACTTTCTGCGCCAGCTGATCGGCTTTTACGGCGACAATATGCAGTGGATGGTGCCGCGCTACCTCGAGCACATGATGGAAGGCTTCGCCACCAATCAGGAGAAACTGCGTCAGTCCATGCAGGAAACCTTTGGCGGCATTTTCCCATTCGGAAATCTGGAAGAAATGGGCAAGCAGAACATGGCGATGTTCGAAAATGCCATGAAGCTCTGGACCCCACCTGGCGGCGACGGAACCCAGACGGCCAAAGAAGGCGAGAAGGACCCAGCTGCCGGCAAGGATACGCCGGCTGCATCGGGTGACGCCGAGGTGAACGACGACTCTCTCGACGACCTGAAAGCCAAGGTTGACGAGCTCCAGAAACAGCTGGACATGATCGCCAGGTCTGGCAGCAAAATCAAATAAAGGCGCCACCCGGCGTCAGTCACACCGGCGCGCTCTCGGCTTGTTTCCTCCGCGAGTGCCGTCCGGGCCTGGCTCCGTCTGACCCGGGACCCCGTGCCGGGTCTCCACAGCCCTGCCTTGCCGTCGCTTCAAGCCAGCCCTGATGCGTCAGGCAGGTTCAGGACTGTGATTGACTCATCGCGGACAAGGGTAAATAGAGCGCGGCGGCATCGTTCTGCGTGCCGCTGTCCCCGCCGGAATAGCAGCCTGTGCTCTGGGCCGGCAATGCAATGTGGTCCAGGTGCCACTCCGGCAGGAGCTCTGGCTTGCCGTAGAAGTAACCCTGTAGAAGGTCAACGCCCTCGCCCTCGAGAAAGTCCGCGTCGTCCTGTGTTTCGACACATTCCGCGACGGTCGTGAGATCCAGGGCCCTGGCAAGCGACAGAAGGTTCCGCACGAACAGCTGATTGTCGGGCGACGACTTGATATCGCGGACAAACGAGCCGTCGATCTTTACCACATCAACGGGCAGCGTCCTGAGATGATGGAAAGTCGTGTAGCCGGCACCGAAGTCGTCAATCGCGACCCGGCATCCCAGCGCACGGACCGCCTCGACAAAACGGGTCGACTCGGTATTGTCGTAAAGCGCCGCCGTTTCGGTGATTTCGACGATCGCCCGTTCCGCCACCTGCCGATTATCTCTCAGACGCGACTGCAGACTGCGCAGCCACGCACGGTCTCCGACGGTCAGGCCGGAAATATTGAACGCCAGCACGATGTCCGGATGCCGCTCGAGGTCTTTCAGCACCAGGTCAAGCACCAACCGGTCCACTGCGCGCATCAGCCCCAGTTGTTCGACCACGGGAATAAAGCGGCTCGCCGGAACCAGGCTGCCGTCCGGAGCGTACATGCGCAGCAGGCACTCGTAGCAGGACGTCTTGCCGGTCGCGGTGTCTATGAGCGGTTGATAGGCCAGGGTCAGGCGGTCTTCCTTGATGGCCTGACGGACTTCGGCCCCGATGCCGACGGAAACGCGATATTCGCTGCGCTGTTCCTCGGTCATTTCGTAGGCATGAACACAGTCCCTGCCTTTGGCCTTGGCGTGGAGAAGCGCGCTTTCCGCCCTGGTGATGATGTCGAGGCTGTTTTTCCCGATCGAGGGAAAGCTCGCGATACCGGCAGAAGCCGATACATGAAGCCGCTCACCGTCGATATCGAGGAACAGGCCCCGGATGGTGCTGAGTACCCGGTCGGCGACCACATCGGCATCGCCTTCGTCACGGCCTTCCAGAACGATGCCGAAACGGTCGCCCCCCAGGCGGCCGACGGTATCGCTGATGCGCAGGCAGTCATCCAGGCAGCGCGCGACTTCAACAAGTATCTTGTCGCCGGATTCGCAGCCGTAGGCCGCGTTTATCATGCCGAGCTTGTCGATGCCGACGACGACGAAAGCGCCCGTCCGCGCGGCCCGTTCCGAGCGCGCAATGGACTGTTCCAGCGCCTCGCGCAGTCTCAGTTTGTTGAAATGCCCAGTCAGTTCGTCGTAGTTGACGAGATGTTCCAGATGAGCTTCGGTCTGCTTTCGACGGTCAATCCGGCGCAGCGTGCCTCTCATGCGCTCGGGGGCACCGGAAACCGACAACTCGACACGTCCGCGATCATGGATCCAGCGCAGGCTGCCGTCGTCCCCGCGGATGCGATACTCGACATCGTAGTCTGTCCGTCCGGCGAAGTGCTCCGCCAGCGCCCGAACCCTCTGGGGCAGATCTTCAGGACTGACCTTACCGCTCCAGAGGTCGCCGGATGACGGAAGGGATTCCACGGCTGTTCCGAACACATCCGCGGCACACCCGGTCCAGCAGATCGTATCGGCCGCCAGGTCCCAGTCGTAGAGAATATCTCCCGACGCATTGATGTTCGAACGTAAACGTCCAATCTCATCAAGCAGATGTTTAGTCGATTCCGACCGTGTCACAGACCCAGCTCTCCTACCTGAAGCGCCCCCTCTTCCACACGGAAAGGGGTATAATCCCCCCCTGTCGCCAATCGGCACCGGGGCATTCGACTTCATGAGTAGCGCGCCGCCCTTAAAGAACAATGAACAATCACGGAAAGCAACCAGACAAACCAATGACCAAACATCGGAAAAATATAGTTTATTTATTACTATTCTCATATGCCATGCCGCTTTTTATTATTAACAATCATGGTTAATTCAACCATTACGATTTTTTTATTTAACTTAGGTAAAATTAGATATAGATTGTACAGAAGTGACCAGAGTGGACACGAAACTGATTCGCCACATTGAGCCGAATGAACGGAATGAGCGAACTCAACAGAATTGGCCCTGATCCGGCCAGGGTGACAATCGCAAGACCCTTGAGTCGCGCCGTATTGAACGGCGGATCTCAGCCGGTCGAGGCGGTCGCACCTGTAATTCTGGATAACGATGCCGCTCTGGCCTTTCTGCGGGATAGATCCAGGCAGGGCGGACCGGATCAGGACAACGGACAGGCGCTACAGCAGGGCGATCGGCCGGAAGCCAGCGGTTCCGAGCGCAGGACGCGGCGGCATCTACGCCCGGGCGACAGCGACCTTCGCCATGAATCCCTCAACCGGCAGCAGTCCACCGGCAACTCCGCTCTTTCGAACGCGTCCAGCAACGGCTTCACCGCCCACCTGCTGGGGCAGAGCGGATACAATCAGGAAGGCCTGTCGGTTTCGCCTTCGAAGCAACAGATCGCCGACCTCTATAGCCAGACAAGCGAAGCCTATCGCAGGGCCGGTGCGGAGCCGATACTTTACGCTCAGGCATCGCAGGTGGTCAGCGTCGCCATCTAGCCTGACTGCGCTCGTTCCCCCTCCCCCAGGTCACACCCCTCAGATGATCCGTCCTTTGCAGTTCGATCCCGCCAATCAGATGCGGCGCGCGCATTAATCCGAATTACCGGTCCTCCCCCCCTCTTCTGGTGCTTTCCGTCAGCTCAAATGTGCCAGGTTACCGCCTGTTTTCTTGTGCCTGCCCAGGCGCAGGAAAACAAGCTGGAATAGGTGTGTTTTCCTAGATTTAGGACTCCCGACCCGCTGCGTTTCTGGTCCTGCCTACCGACCTTGGGCTTGAAAGGACTCGTAGACCCGGTGAGCGCACGCGGCACTCCGAACACCCGGCAGAAAAACACAATTCTGCCGGCGATGCCGCCGCAGTTCAGGCATTCCAACTCCAGGGACGCCTTCGACGCCGAAGCGCTACAGCACGCAATGAACTCAAACCGATTTGCCATTTGTGAGTTGTGCAAGGCATGCAATGAGCCTCGTTGAGAGCTTCCAGGCCCTGGTTCCAAGCCATCCGGCTGACCGGGAACGACGTTTTGGCGAATCAGGTATCACGCCTGAACACGACGTCACAATCGGCAGGATTTACCCAATAGAATACTGTTAACAATTTATCCGTCGTCAACGGCTCCTTCACCGCGCGCGCAAAATATGAATTTATTCATAAAAAGCTTCAAGAGGTTGCATTAGTAGATCTATCTTTTTGATTATAATGATTTTTTTATCCGTTTGTATTCAAACAATTGGTTGTTTTTCAGGTAGAGAAATAATCAATTAGATTTTGTTTTATGGAAATTTTTGTTGTTCTTACGTTCATAAGATGAGACTATTTCACAATTATAAGTAAAATAATATCGATCATGCTCAACCAAATTACTCGCAGAGGTGAACCAAAATGAGCAAATTCTCTCCTCAGACGAGAAAAATCGAAGTCCATGTAGGGCAGAGGATCCGCGCTCGGCGTACAATGCTAGGACTTACCCAGCAGCATTTGGCCAATCTGATCGGCGTTACCTATCAGCAGGCCCATAAGTACGAGCGTGGGACCAACCGTGTTTCTGCGGGCCGCCTGTACGAGATCGCCGAGGTCCTGGGTGTGGACGTCAGCTATTTCTATGACGGCATCGAGGAAACGGAAACAACGGTTCCTCCCCGCCAGCGTGTCTGTCTCGATTTGGCTCGCAACTTTACGCGCATCACCAATGAGCGCCATCAGAACGCCGTCAGCCAGCTCTGCCGGACTTTGGCGGACGAAGCCTGAAGACGGCTTCGCCGAAACAGATCGCTTTTTGTGATGAACAGCTGCGTTAAGCCAACCACGCCGGTCTGATCGTTTTCCCTGGATCAAAGGGAAACGTGAGTCGGTATCGCCCGGGACAGGGCGCAGAGCTGCTCACGTTTCCTGTCGTTTCACGCAAGAACGATCTCGCTGTTATGGCGGGCGCACAGCAGTGCCTCCATGCGTCGCATCCTGCGTCCCCATGGGCTCGAACGTCGAGCAAACCCGATTGCGCTGCGCTCAGGGTCGAATGAGCGCTCATCGCCCGTGCCTGCAGGTCAAAGCCGGATAGATGCAGGCCCTCCGCCGGTTTCCTCTTCCGGCAGAGCAGCTCGCGTCACTTTGCCCGCGTCTCTATGACGGATCGGCGACCTTTACCACCAGCTTGCCGAAATTCCTGCCGACCAGCAGGCCCATGAAGGCGCCCGACGCATTCTCCAGCCCATCGACCTGATCTTCGCGATACTGAACCCGCCCCTCTTTGAGCCAGCCCGACATCTCCCTGAGGAAGCCGGGAAAGTCCGCGTAGTGGTCGAAAATGATGAACCCGCGGATCATGATCCGCTTGGTCAGCAGATTTCGCATCAGAAGCGGCGTGCGGTCCGGCCCTTCCGGCAGCGACGTCGCATTGTAATGGGCAATCAGCCCGCAGACCGGCACCCGCGCCCCGGTATTCAGCAACGGCAGAACCGCCTGAAACACCTCGCCACCGACATTCTCGTAAAGACGTCGATGCCGTCAGGGCAGGCCGCGGCCAGCTTTCCGGCAAAGCCGGCATCCTTGTAATTCAGGCAGACGTCGAACCCCAGCACATCGGTCACATAGGCGCATTTCTCCGGCGAACCGGCGATACCCACAGCCCGGCAGCCCTTGATCTTCGCGATCTGTCCGACCACCGAGCCGACGGCACCGGATGCAGCCGAGACCACGACGGTCTCTCCCGCTTTCGGCTGCCCGATCTGCAACAGTCCGACATAAGCGGTAAAACCGGGCATACCCAGGACACCCAGCGCGTATGACAAAGGCGCCGCGGCCGGGTCGAGCTTGCGGACGGCTTCACCATCGGACAGGGCATAGTCCTGCCATCCGCTGCCCGCCAGAACGATGTCCCCTGCCCGGTATCCGTCGAGCTGGGAGTCCACAACCTGGCAGACGGTCCCTGCCGTCATGACGCCGCCGATCTCGACCGGTTCGGCATAGGACGGCCCATCGTTCATACGACCGCGCATGTAGGGGTCGAGGGAAAGATAAAGGGTGCGCAGCAACATCTGCCCTTTTCCCGCGGTCGGGATGCCGGACTCAACCAGACGAAAGTTCTCCTCTGTCGGCGCGCCGTTCGGACGGGATGCCAAAGTGATCTGGCGGTTCTTCGTTCGGGTCATGCTGTACCTGTCTCTTTCAAAGCGATTAAAACCGGACCAGGGCGGTCGGGCTCTGCCGAAGTGAGGCTCCTTAAAGGTCTTCGGTCAGGAAAATATCGATGATGTCGTCGATCGAATTGTCGGTGACAAACCCGAGGGCCGTTGCTTCCGGGGTGTCGATACTCACCGGCCAGGTGTCGACGATCTTCTGGATCGCCGGATCCGGCTCCCAGGAGATCAGTTCCGGGTTACCCCCTTTGCGCGCCAGGGCTGCGACCATCTCTTCGACACTCACCGTCAGGCCGGGCAGGTTCAAAGTCCGCCAGTTGCCGAGTTGATCCAGCGGCAGATCAGCCCCGTGCAGGAAGGCCGAGACGATCGATCGCGGCGAGGTGACCCACACCCCGACGTCCCGGCGCACCGGACACACCGTCTGACGTCCGGAAAGCGGCTCCCTGAGAATCGAGCTGGCAAAGGACGACGCCGCACGGTTCGGACGCCCCGGGCGGACGACCACCGTCGGCAGTCGAAACCCGATCCCCCGGATAAATCCCTTGCGCGCATAGTCGTTGAGCAGCAGTTCACCGATGGCCTTTTGCGTGCCGTAGGAGGTTTGCGGACGGTTGGGGGTATTGCTGCCGATATGCCCGCCTTCGGGCCCAAAGGCCGCCACCGAACTGGCGAACAGAACCCTGGGACAGGTGCCCAGACTGCGGCAGCGCTCAAGCAGCACCCGCATGGCGTCCAGATTGACCCGCATCCCGAGATCGAAATTCTCTTCCGCCTCGGCGCTGACCACCGCCGCCAGGTGAAAGACCACGCCGGTCCCGCGATCGACCACGGCCTCGATCACCTCCGGAGACGCGACATCGCCGACAACGGCCCGGCAGCGCTCCGGCACCCGTTTCGGCTCGACATGATCAAGCATGACGATCTCGTCGATCGGCACCCGTTTTCCGCTGCTGTCGGCGCAGCTTCCCTTTTGACTCAAGGCAGCGGCGAGCTTGTTTCCGAGGAAGCCCGCACCTCCGGTAATGACAACTTTCATCTTCACTCCCCTGGAAACCGATCGCTTTTTCTTTGCATCCAGGAATACCTGAACCGGTCTCTCGTTTCATACTATAGAGAACGGGCGAGTCCGCGACGCGGAAGAATCGCGGTGGCCGTTCGTCCAGACGACTTCGCCGGACACCATGGAATGCATGCGCGCGGCATACGTCCCTTTGCCGACAACGCTACAAAAGCTTTCCGGTCTTGTCACGACACGGCTGCAAACAACGCTGATCGAAGCGTCAGCTCCGCGCAGACAGGTGCCCTCAGCCGATGTCAACGACATCAGACATCAGGGGAGCACAAAGAAAACGCGGCCATATGAAAATAGCCGCGTCTGAAACAGATCCGGGACGAAGAGACCTATTGGATCAGCCTATTCTTTCTTGTCGATACCGTTGGTTGCCTTGACGATCTCTTCAGCCCGTACTTCGAGAGGCGTCCAGCTTTCCTGAGTAATTTCCGCGGCGATCCCGCTCAGGGTTTTGGCTTCTTCGAAATACTCGCGCATGGTCGTCTGCATGAAGGTCGAATAGAGACTGAAGGCTTCGATCGGCGACTTGCAGGTCATGAAGGATTTTTGCGCCTCCACATCCTCGCCCAGCCGCTTGGTTGCAAAACGGCTCAGTTCTTCATTGATGCTTGCGACGCCTTTCATCATGACATCGCTCACCTTGGAGATAGCCTTAAAATTCTCCGAATTCATCGCCATCATGACTTCGGGATTGTAGGGGGGGAAAGCGGGGGACTCGGATCTGGCCGACTTTGTCTGCGCTGCGCACATAGTGAGCTCCTTAAGTTGACACGAAGAGATTGCCACCCGGTAATATCTCGAACGGTGACTTGAGTTCCTCTACTTATGTTAGAGAATATTTAACCATCGCAAATGACATAAATCAATGTCGAAGCGGCGCTGACACAAAAAGAAAATAAAGCGCCGGAAGTCGTCAGACGGCTGACGGCTCCCTCTTCGAACAACATCACGCACGCGCGGATTTGCTCGCCCTGAAGCTATCGGATGACGCAATCGTCTTGTGAAAAGCACGTCCTGGGGGTTAAGAGAAACGCGCCACAAACAAGCCCGTTGACACCCCCGGACACCACCGGAAAATCGTTCCGGACTTGCCGCCAGACTTTTGCGATACAACAAGCACTGCGTGCAACCTGCCAATTGCCGGTTTGGCTTCCCTTTCGCACTCCCGCTCTTGTGCAGCCGCGACGACAGGCGGCAATGAGACCGTCATGGCAGCCGCCTGCCACCACCTCGCGGGGTATATAAACGCCATTGAAGACGAGGAGCCGAGGACCCTGGATCCCGACAAGGAGAGCCGATCCGCGCTCGACTCTATTCAACGGCACGGCGTCGCCGGACGCGCTGCGCCGGGCCCGGAATAACCAGGCTGAAGTTTCAGTCGCCAACCGGCTGTGGGCCGACCGCCTCATGCAGGGACGAGAGGGAGGCCCGGATACGCCGCAGGGTTTCCCTGACATGCTCGCTGCGCATATAGCCGACCTGTGTTGCCAGCACATCGATGACGCAGAGGAAAACCAGCCGGGTGGCCGTCGGCTTGAAAATGTCCGGGTGTTCCGGCAGATCGAGCCCGATAACCACATCCGCAACGTCGGTCAGCGGCGTGCCGGGTCTGGTCAGCGCCATGGTGGTCGCGCCGTACTGCCTGGCGATACTCAGGCTGTCGATCAGCTCGCGCGGACGGCCGCTGGCTGAAATCGCCACGACCACATCATCCTTGCCCAGTGTCGAGGCCTGCATACGCTGAAGGTAACCGTCACAATGGAAGGTTGCGGGCACGCCGAGGCGGAAGAAGCGGTTGGCCGCGTCCTGCGCGACGATCGAGGAACCGCCGCCAACGCCGTAAAACGCAACCTGCCGGGCCCCGTCGATGGCAATGGCCGCCTTTTCAATGACTGACGCATCCAATTGATGACGCGCTTCCTTCAGTGTTTCGACCAACGAGCCGAACACCAGATCCGAGAACGCCGGCCTGTCATTCGCGGCGGGCGTCCCGCTGTTGATATACTGCAGGCTGACGGCAAGGTTTCGGGCGAGCCGGATCTTGAAATCCTTGAAGCCTTCGCAACCGAGACTGCGGCAGAAGCGGATCACGGTGGGCTCGCTGACCCCGACCGCTTCGGACACGTCCGAAACCGTCGAGCGCGTGGCCCGCTCAAGATCGTCGAGGATGAAGGCAGCGACCTGCCTTTCGCTCGCAGACAGACTGTCCACCACTGTCCGCAACTTGAGGATAATATCTATCGGACGGCCTGATCGCGCCGCCGCATGCTCCCCGCTCATGGCACCGCCATCTCTTTTTTCAGCCTTCGGGATTGTAAGCGACGACGTCGATCTCGATCTTGCCGTCGACCATCAGTTGTGAGCGCACGGTCGAGCGTGCCGGTTTGTTGCCCGTAAAGTACGATGCATAGACTCGGTTGAATGTCCAGAAATCGCGGGTGTCATCGAGCCAGACGTTGACCTTGATCACGTCGTTCAGCCCGCATCCCGCGCTCGCCAGAACCTTCTGCACGTTCTCCAGGGTCTGACGGGTCTGTGCCTCGATCCCCCCGGGAACGATCTCGCCGTTTTCGCCCATGGCCACCTGGCCCGAAATAAACACGAAATCGCCCGCGCGCACAGCAGGCGAAAAAGGCAGGGACTGGCCGCCGGCACCGCTGCCTTCGGCACCGATAAATTCAACTGTCATGTCGTCTCTCTTGGTTTCAGTGAAGCTAATTGCGTAATTAAACTACACGATCGACCCCAAAGCAAGCCGTCGACGCGGACGCAACTCGTAACAATTCGGCATTTACCCCCATATTTCTCGCTGGACACACTGCAGCACGTCACATTAATGTAGAAAAACTACAACCAAGCCATCGCACAAGCGATGTGGGGAAACAGGCTATCCGCTGCCGGTCAGATCGTACTGCGGGATGGGTCGGGACAGCGAATAAATCGGACCGGTGACGGATCAGGGGACGCATAAAAGGGAATGGGGAACATGCGTGAAACCGCGGGGCGTTTAAGCGAACGCCTGAACTGGCTGATCGAGCGGATCGTTGCCGCGCTCATGCTGCTGCTGGTTCTTGATGTCTGGCTGGGCGTTGTCGATCGCTATCTGATGCACTGGCAGTTGCCCTGGCCCGAGGTGGTCGCGCGCTACCTGATGATCTGGGCGGCGTTGCTGGCGGTCTCCTGCGGCATCGCGCGGCGCGAACATATCGGCCTTTCCATCCTGATTGAACGCCTGCCGGAAAGCCTGCGCCGGACCACACTGGTCGCCATGGACGGGGTCGCCTTCCTGCTGTTCTTCTACATCGCCTGGTTCGGCACTGGCTTTGCCGCCGGCGGAGCTTCCCGGCAGGCCATGATCTTCGGCATGACCCTGGCCCTGCCCTTCGCCGCCGTCCCGGTATCCGCCGCGCTGGCCATGATCCAGCTGACTCTGACCGCCGTCCGCGACCTCGGTACCCAGAGCCTCGCCGGACAGGCGGAGGCCTGACCATGCTGATTGCCCTCGCCTTCGTCGGTCTCATCCTGCTCGGCCTGCCGATCGGCTTTGCCATCGGCGCGGCCGGCGTCATCGGCCTCTTCGAGATGGGTGGTGACAAGTTCCTCGCTCTTGGTCCCAGCAAGATCTTCAACGGCCTCAACGTCTTCCCCTTCCTTGCCATGCCGTTCTTCATTCTGGCCGGCGAGATCATGAACCACACCGGGATCACCAGCCGCCTGGTCCAGCTTGCACAGGCGCTGGTCGGGCATTTCCGGGGCGGTCTGGCTCACACCAATATGCTGGCGTCCGTCTTCTTCGCCGGGCTGACCGGCGCGGCCACCGCCGACGCCGCCGCCTTCGGCAGAACCCTGGTCCCGGCCATGGTCGAGCGCGGCTACAAGCGCGACTATGCCTGCGCAGTCACCGCCGCCGGCTCGATCATCGGCCCGACCATCCCGCCGTCGGGCCTGACGGTCATCTATGGATCGCTGATGGGGGTTTCCATCGGCGGGCTCTTCGCCGCCGGCATTCTTCCCGGCCTGCTGATCTGCGCCGCCTGCATGATCGTCATCGCCATCGGCGCAACGGCAAACAACCTGCCGAAAAGCGAGAAGCGCGCGAACCTGCGCGAACTCGCCCGGGTGTTCCGCGAGTCACTGCTCGCGCTCATCATGCCGGTGATCATTCTGGGCGGCATTCTGGGCGGCATCGTCACCCCGACCGAAGCTGCCTCCATTGCCGTCGCCTACGCGCTTTTCATCGGAATCTTCGTCTACCGCAAGATCACCGTCGACGATTTCATCCGGATGCTGATCCGCACCGCGCGGGTGACCGGGGTGATATTCGTCATCATCGCCTTTGCGTCGATCCTCGGATGGTGGCTCAGCTTCAATCAGATCCCGCAGCAGATCGCCCAGTCAATTCTGATGTTCGCCGACAATCCCTACATCATCATCGTCCTGATCGTGGGGCTGCTGCTGATCATCGGGATGGTCATGGACATCACGGCAATCCTGATCATCCTGGCGCCGGTTCTGGTACCGCTGACCGAGCAGATCGGCATGAGCCCGATCCACGCCGGGATCATGATTGTTCTGGCCCTGAACATATCGCTGATGACACCGCCGGTCGGTGCCTGCCTCTTCGTGCTCTCCTCGGTGACCGGCGAACGGCTGGAGAACATCGCGGCCAAACTCTGGCCCTTCCTCATCGCCGAGATCGCCATCCTTTTCATCTTTGCGCTGTGGGAAGACATGGCGCTGCTGATCCCGCGTCTTCTGGGCTTCGCTCCATGAGGCGCAAAACACATCCCGGCGGCGAACGTCCGGGCAAATCCGGCTTCTTGAAAGTCCGGGCTTTCGTAAGCTGTAAAAAAACAACATTCAAACAGGAGGCATTCCATGAAACCCTTTAAGCTCCTCGGCACCGCCTTTGCGGTGTCGGCTCTACTCGCCGCAGGCAGCGGCGCTGCATTCGCTGAAACCAAAATTCTCAAGTTCGCCCACGACAACAAGGCCGATCCCTTCGAAAATCCGGCCCATGCCTGCACGGCGGTCTTCGCCAGCATTGTCGATGCCGACACCAACGGTTCGATCAAGGTTGAAGTGTTTCCTTCGAACCAGCTCGGCTCGGCCAACGAGCACGTGCAGATGGTCCGCGACGATGTCATTCAGGCCACCCTGACCTCGACCGGCGCCATCGCGTCCTACTATCCGCGCATCGACGTCCTGAACCTGGCCTTCGCCTTCGATCACAACGCCGCCACCTACGACGTTTTCGACGGACCCTTCGGTACGGCGCTGGCCCGCGATATCGAGGCCGAGCTGGGTGACGTGGTCGTTGCCGGTTTCCCCGACACCGGTGGATTCTTCGCCGTCACCAACTCGAAGCGGCCGATCAGGACGCTGGAAGACTTCCAGGGCGTGCGCATCCGCACGATGACCCTGCCGTCGCACCAGAAGATCATCCAGTCGCTCGGCGGCGAAGCCTATCCGCTGGCATGGGGCGAGGTTTACTCCGGCCTGCAGACCGGCGTCATTGACGGCCAGATGAACCCGGTGCCGATCATCGCCTTCGCGAAGTTCGCCGAGGTCCAGAAGTACATGACCCTGACCAACCACCTCTTCTCGCCCTACACCTTCATGCTGTCGAAGGCTTTCTGGGACGGCCTGACGGCCAGTGAGCAGCGGACCATTCGCTACGCCGCCGAATCCTGCGTGACCGCCAGCCGGGGCCTCAGCCGCATCATCGAAGGCTCGGATCGCGGGCTCGCCGGTCTGATGGACAAGATCGAGGTTTCGGCCCTTTCCGCCGCCGATCGCGAGAAATTCAAGGCCACCGCGCAGCCGGTCGTTCTCAAACACGTCGAAGAGACGCTCGGAAAAGACGGCGTCGCCCTGCTCGAACTCTTCAAGACCGAAGTCGGCAAGGCCAACGCCAAGCTCTACATGGACTGATCATTCATCCCTGTAACTGCGGCGGTGTCCGGACATGGAACGTCCGGGGACCGCCGGCATTTTTCCATACCTGGACCTTTTTCCCCCGATAGCGACGAGGACCTGTAATGCGCATTTTTTGCGCTTCCGTGGCAACCGAGACCAACACCTTCTCGCCCCTGAAGACAGACATGATCGACTTCACCGAAAGCTTCTACGCGGCACCGGGCGAACACCCCGAGACGCCGACGCTCTGCAGCGCGGTCTTTCCGGTCTGCCGGCGGCGCGCCGCCGATGAAGGCTGGAGCCTGATCGAAGGCACCGCCACCTGGGCGGAACCCGGCGGGCTGATCAACCGGACCACCTGGGAAAGCCTGCGCGACGAAATTCTGGAACAGCTGCGCGCCGCCCTGCCGCTGGACGCCGTGGTGCTCGGCCTGCACGGCGCCATGGTCGCGCAGGGCACCGACGACTGCGAAGGCGATCTGCTCAGCAGGGTGCGCCAACTCGTCGGTCCTGACGCCGTCATCGGCGCAACCCTCGACCCTCACAGCCATCTGACCCCCAAGCGACTCACGGCAGCGAATATCCTCGTCGCCTTCAAGGAATTTCCCCACACCGATTTCGTCGACTGCGCGGAAGCCTGCGTCGATCTGACCCTACGGGCCGCACGTGGCGAAATCAGTCCCCGCCTCTCGGCCTTTGATTGCCGCATGATCGAGGTCATGCCGACCAGCAGCGAACCGATGCGCGGTTTCGTCGACAGGATCAAGGACCGGGAGGGCCGCGACGGCGTTCTCTCTATTTCCATCATCCATGGCTTCATGGCAGCCGATGTCCCCGAAGTCGGCGCCCGCCTGCTGGTGATCACCGACGATCGCCCGCTGGAAGGCGCGCGTCTGGCGGAAAATCTCGGCCTGCAGCTCTTCGGCTTCCGCGGCCGGACCAAACCGCGGTTGTTGAGCGCGGAACAGGCCCTGGAGCGCGCCGGCAAAGCGCGGGGAAGGCCGGTGGTCATCGCCGACATCTGGGACAATCCCGGCGGCGGCGTCCCCGGCGATTCGACCATTCTGACCCGGCTGGTACTTGAACGCGGCATGGACTCGGTTGCAATCGGCACCATCTGGGACCCCATGGCGGTCCGGCTCTGCATCTCGGCAGGCGAAGGCGCGCGCATGCCCCTGCGTTTCGGCGGCAAGACTTCGGCGACAGCCGGTGCCCCCATTGACGCCGAGGTCGAAGTCATCAGGATCGTCCGCAATGCCGAGCAGAGTTTCGGTGACAGCCGGGTGCCCCTGGGCGATGCCGTCGCGATCCGCATCGGCGGGGTCGAGATCATCCTGAATTCGGTCCGCAGCCAGGCCTTTTCCCCTGACCTCTTTTCCAACCTCGGGATCGATCCGTCGGCGCGCAGGATTCTGATCGTCAAATCGACCAACCATTTCCGCGCCGCCTTCGCGCCGATCGCGGCGGAAATACTCTACGCCTCCATTGACGGCCTCTATCCCAGCAACCCCCTGACCAACGGCTACAGCAAGTTGAGCCGTCCTGTCTGGCCGATTGTCGAGAACCCTCACGGCGAAATGGAATCCGCATGATGTTCGAAACGGTGGAAACTCCCGCAGTTCTGGTCGATCTGGAGATCGCCGAGCGCAACATCGACCGCTACCAGGACTATTGCCGCCTGCACGGGATCGCGCTGCGACCTCACATCAAGACCCACAAGATGCCGGAGTTCGCCCGGCGGCAGATCGCATCCGGCGCCGCCGGCATTACCTGTCAGAAGCTGGGTGAAGCCGAAGTCATGGCCGACGCCGGTCTCGACGACATTCTGATTACCTACAACATTATCGGCACGGCCAAGCTTCAACGCCTGCGCGCGCTCGCCGAACGGATAAAGCTCGCGGTCACCGCCGACAGCCGAACCGTGATTGACGGCCTCAGCCGGACCTTCACGGACGCGCCGAAACCGCTGACGGTTCTGGTCGAATGCGATACCGGCGCCCATCGCTGCGGCGTGACAACGCCGGCGGACGCCGTCGCGCTGGCCCTTGCGATCGAAAAAGCGCCGGGGCTCACTTTCGGAGGACTGATGACCTACCCGGCCACCGGCGGCGGCATGAACGTCGAACACTGGATGAGCGAAGCTCTCACCGGATGCAAGGGCGCCGAGGTCGAGTGCCCCGTGGTTTCCAGCGGCGGCTCGCCCGACATGTGGTCGGCGCATGTTGCGCCCATCGTCACCGAATACCGGGTCGGCACCTATATCTACAACGACCGCTCACTGGTCGAAGGCGGAGTCTGCGGCTGGAAGGACTGCGCCCTCACGGTCCTGGCAACCGTGGTCAGCACCCCCACGACGGACCGGGCGATCATCGACGCCGGATCGAAGATTCTGACTTCGGACCTGCTGGGACTGCAGGGACACGGCCATGTTCTCGGCCGCGACGAGCTTGCGGTCCGCTCGCTATCCGAGGAACACGGCTGCATCACTTCGGCGAAGGGCGGAACCCGCCTGAATGTCGGCGACCGCATCAGGATCATCCCCAACCACTGCTGCGTGGTCAGCAACATGGTCGATCATGTGACCCTGCATCGCGGTGCGGCCATCGAAGGCGAACGGCGGGTGGCGGCCAGAGGCTGCGTGGTCTGAATTTCCCATCCCGTGCCGGAGCGTTTCGCGCTACCACATCATCAGAACACCCTCGCCCTGCTGCTCGGCATGATAAAGGCGGATCCGCACGATGTAGCGGCGGCCCTTGAACAGCCGCTGGCGGATTTCCGCGTTGAGGAATGAGCCGCTGTCGTCATCGCCTTCCAGATAGGTCGGCGTGCCGTCGATTTCCTCGAACAGCACCATCACCGTATCGAGCCGCCCGAAGGTCTGGATCGTGTACTTGCGGCTGCGGTCCGGCTCGATCAGAAAGTTCACCTGATCGCCCGGCGCCATGCGCAGGCGCTGTGACTGATAGGGCTTGAGTTGAGGAACCCGCGTGATCGGCGGATAGAATTTGCGCACCCGTTCCTTGTCGACTTTCGACAGTCCGGCCGCCGGGATCAGACTGTTGGTCTGAAACTCGTCCGGCTGACTGATCAGGCCGGCATTGAAGTAATAGTGCATGATCGAGTCCCGGTCCCAGGCCGAGCCTTCGACCAGGGCGGGATCGATCTTGCGCAAAATGTTGTGGCGGATCTGCGCTTCGTCCCAGTTGTTCGGCGGCCCGGAAAAATAGGCGATCACCGCCGGCTCGTTCCATTCGATCCCCGCATTGGGATTCTGGTGTTCATGGGGATAGCCGCAGGCATGACCGATCTCGTGCAGGGCCGTGTCGCGCCCGTAGGGCGTGGTCAGATCCCAGCCGAAGTTCATGGTGCGCTGCGCCGGGTCGGAGGCATAGTCGATGGCATCGCGCCCGACATAGGACCAGGAGCCCGCGCTGCTCTCGAAGCCGATACGGAATTCCGCGTCCTGTGGATCGCTGACCTCGCGGAATTCCAGCCCGATCCCCACGCCTTTCCATTCGGCGAAGGCATCGCGCACGGCCTGCTTCTGCGGCTCCGGCCCTTTCCAGCGGCTGGGGCTGTCGAAGAAATAATAGTTCAGCACCGTGCCGTTCACCCACTTCTTCTCGATCGCACGAATGAGCGAAAGCCGGAAAGGCTCGACATCGGCGTCGATCGGCCGGACCGGCGCTTCCGGCACCGCACAGTACTGGAAATCGGTTTCGTATTCCGGTGCGGCTTTGGTTGCCACCCTGGTTTTTACCCCCGACTTTACGGTCGGCTTCACGGCGCCTTTCTTCACGCTGACCTTGCTCTCGGCGGCCTTCTTCACGGCCGGGCCGGACTTCGCTTTAATGTATTTGGTTTTTGTGCCGGATTTTGCCGACGCCCCGGCTTTTGCCGTTGTTTTCCTTGTCGTCTTCCTGGTGACTTGGCTTCCTGTTCTTCGTGCCATAGCACGCACTCCCCCGGCTATCGTTAAACCATTCGTATGCGTACGTTACAACCCTACGCGCGTATTTTCCAGCCCAAACCTGCCCGGCAGGATTGTGTTCTCAGCGGATCGGATCCAAGACCTGCAGTCCCTGACCCCTTCCGCCGCGCTATCCAGCACGCCGGCCTGACGATATGATGGCGACAAAGCCGAGGTCAGGAAAATGCCTGCCGAACCATGAGAGAGGATTGGATCAAGATGCCGGACAGCAAGACAGAAGCAACGCAGCCGCCCGAGGGCTTCTCGGTCAGCCACGCCATCGACACCCCCTTCGTCGCGCAGGGCCTGCGGGCCTTCTTCGAATACCGCGATCTGGGCATCAGGGACGCGACACAGGGCCGCTTCGGCGCCCACGTCATCCGCGCCCGGCCCGGCAGCGACGCCGCGCCGCAGTGGCACCGTCACAGCCTGGAATTCCAGATGGTCTACGTCACCCGGGGCTGGGTCGAATTCGAATACGAGGGCGTTGGAAAAGTCCGCCTGGAGCCCGGCTCCTGCGTTCATCAACCCCCCGGCATCCGCCACCGCGAACTGGCCCACAGCGACGACATGGAACTGATCGAAATCACCCTGCCCGCAGACTTCGAAACGACGGCCCTCGAAAAGCCGGAGCCAGCGTGAGGTTTGCGCCAGCGTGAGGTTTGCAACAGCGTGAGCTTCCCGGCGAGGCGCGCATTGTCGTCTCGAAGCCTTCGACCTGCGGGATGCCCGGTCAGGACGAGGCGGCGCCTTTTCGGATTTGGCGGCCTTTCAAGCCTGCCGGAAAGCGAGAGCACCCTTGATGCCTGCCAGCGCCAGCCCCTGACCATCTGTCCGGGCAGCGGCGACACCGGAAAAAACCTCAGCAACCTGCCGGCCGTCCAACATCAGGGCGAGCACCGCCTGGCCCACCCGGGGCTGTCCGCCAACATCAGGCTGGACAAAGCGGCCGGAATGCGGAGCATGACTGTAAAGTCAAAAGGGGAGAACAGGCCACATGATCATGTATTCGCGGGAACTGACGGTCGCCTGGGGCGAGTCCGATCCCTTCGGGCTGGTTTACTATCCGATGATGTTCACCTGGTTCAACGAGACCGAGCACGAGCTGCTGCGCGCCCTGGGCTTTCCCACCAACAAGCTGATCAAGGAGGACCGCACCGCCTTCGTCATGGGCGACGTGCATTTCCGCTTCGTTGGCCCGGCGGCCTACGGCGACAAGGTCCGCACCATGATCCGGCTGGCGAAGATGGGCACCTCGACCCTGCACTGGGACTGCAAGGCGGTCCAGTCCGCCGACGGCGCCGTCATCACCGAGGGCCGCGCGGTGCGCATCCACGCCCGGATTCAGGAAGACGGCAGCCTCAAGGCCATCCCCATCCCCGACTATATCCGCAAGGCGCTGAGCGAACCCGAGAGCCTGATCGAATTGCCGGAAAGCGACTTCTGAGGTTTCGGCGACCCTTCGCCATCATTATCCCGTGTTGCGCTCCAGAATCGTTACTGCAGGTTTGTCGCGGCTTTCATTGCCTGGAAGCGCTGCCGGGCCTGATAGCCGCGCAGGTGCGCCTGAATCGTAGTGGCCGCTGTATTCATACTATTCCAGCGTTGCTGGGCTTCGCCGGCATCATTGAACACATCGTCGTAGTGCAGCCTGTAGGGCTGGCCCAGCTGGATGCACATCGGCCGTTCGTGACGTTCGAGATTATCCTTCTCGATCTCGACGTAATAGGGTTCCCGGTTTGCGTCCGACCGCGCCGTACTTGCCGTGAACCAGTCACGCCGCGTGATCCACTGCGCGGCGTGCCCGAGCTCATGGAACAGCTTAATGGTCGGCTTCATGACTTGAGGATCTTGAGCCGGCAGAAAGCCGCCTTTAGCCAGATTGAGAACGATCATTGGAATGTCGGGATCGAATCTTGAAGTCTCGAAGTAGCCACCAACGAGATACACGTAAATATCCTCCGCCCCGGCAGCAATCGCCGCAATGATTTCAGCACCGGCGGTCGTTGCTGCCCCATTTCGGATTTCCGTCTGAACCCACTCTTCATTGGTTTCATCCGAGTGCTGCCTCATGTCCAGGAAATCACCGGCTATACGCCTGAGCGTTTTTTTGTTCGACGCCGGCGCCACGTTCGGAATAATCAAATTGCCCATGTTAAAGCCCCCTGCCTGCGAACGACCGCTCCCGATTGAAGCGATCGAAAACCCGAATTGTACCCTGGTTATATCACACCGCCGCAATCGGGGATAAACCTGTTCCGGCAAGACAGCACAATGTCATCCGGGCAGGCTCAAGAGGCACTTGGCGCCGCTGCAGGCATCACGTAAGAAGACCTGTCATATCTTCCCGCCAGATCAGCACATTCGGAAATACCGCAGATGATCTATCTCTCCCTCAAGGCGCTCCACATTTATGCCGTGATCCTGCTGATCGGCGGGATCCTCATGGCCGCTCAGGCCCTGGCGTATTCCGCCCGCAACGGCGAAGGCGCCGCCGGCGTGCTGGCCCTGTTCCGGCGCTGGGACAAACTCGTCACCACCCCCGCCATGGGCGCGGTCTGGGCGCTGGGTCTTTACCTGATCTACGACGGCGGCTGGTGGCCCGACGGCTGGCTGATCGCCAAGCTGGTCCTGGTGACAGTCCTCTCGGCCCTGCACGGCAATCTCTCCAAAAACCTCCGGCGACGCTGCAACGACCCGCAGAGCCCACTGACCTACCCGCCGGAATTTGCCATCGCGGCGACGCTGCTTGGGGTGTTACTGGTGGTGGTTCTGGTCGCAGCCAAACCCTTTTAACCCGAACGCCGCCCGGTCGCCGGCGCTTCAGCAAGGAACATTTCGAATGAAACCGATCCGGTTATTCTCAGCACCTCTGAGCATGTTCGGCATGAAGGCGCATATCGCCGCGCTCGAAAAGGGGCTGGCGGTCGAGGTTGTCATGGTTCCCTTCACCGCCGGTCATCGCTATGAACCAAAGCACCCGGAGGTGCTGCGGATCAATCCCAAGGGGCAGGTCCCGGTCCTCATCCACGATAGCGTCGAGATCTTCGATTCCACCCAGATCTTCGAATACCTCGAAGATCTCGTCCCAACGCCCGCCCTCTGGCCCGCGGACATACCAACCCGGGCACTGGCCCGCCAGCTTGAAATGAAGTCGGACGAGGTTTTCTTCCCCCATGTCATCCGCCTGATGGGCCTGCAGGACAGTCTGGACGGTGCTCCCGCGCTGGCGGCCTGCGCCGCGGCGGCGGGCTACTATCTCGAAATGGATGCCCGGCTCACCGGCCGCGACTATCTCGCCGGTCCCTACTCCTTCGCCGACATCGCCTTCTTCATGGCCCAGATTTTCGCCGAGCGGATGGGCGTGCCGATGACCGACGCCACCCCCGCCCTCCTCCAGTGGCGGGACAGGATGACGGCCCGGCCCGCCGTGCGCAGCGTCATGCAGCCGCTCGTCGCCTACCTCGACGCCAACGCCCGGCCGGTGCCGCCGCACCTGCAAAGCCTGCGGCCCGATCAGGCGTAAAGGACAGGGCCACAGTCAGGACCCTGTGTCCTTCACGCCCCGATAGGCCTGATCGCCCCAGAGTTCCTCGACCCGCTGATTGCGGCCGCAGCTATAGCGGTAATACTTGTAGCGGATGGGATTCTTGGCGTGATAGTCCTGATGATACTCCTCGGCGGGATAAAAGGTCTGCGCCGGGGCAATCGGTGTCACGATCTTCTCCGGCAGCAGTCCGGCGGCATCGATATCCGCCCGCGAGACCTGCGCCTGCTGCAGCTGTTCCAGGCTGGTCGCGTAGATCGCGGTACTGTAGCTGAGGCCACGGTCGCAGAACTGCCCGCCGGCGTCGATGGGATCGACCGTGCGCCAGAAGGTCTCCAGCAGACGGGGATAGCTGATCACCTCGGGATCGAAGGTAATCCGCACCACCTCCCGGTGCCCGCCCGCGGTGTGGTTTTCATAGGTGGGATCCGCGCTCTGTCCCCCGCTGTAGCCGGAGACAACCTCTTTCACCCCCGCCAGTTTTTCGAAGTCGCTTTCGATGCACCAGAAGCATCCGCCGGCCAGAATGGCGGTATCCTCCGCGGCATAGGCCCCGGCCGGAGCGAGGAAAAGCGAGAAGAGAGTCGTGGTGAGAAGCTTTTTCATCGAGGGTACTTCCCAATCCTGTTTGAAACAGCACAGCGCGATATGGCAGCAGACTCAAGAAAACTCACGTCACGAGCGCGTGAAGCCTGATTAGTTTCACTGATTGCAATCAAACCAGGAAACGACGGGGGGATATCAAATGACGCCGGGTCTCCGCGCTTTCAATGAAACCAAATCACCCGCGTTTCACGCTCCCCTATCCCACCACCTCGAACCACGTTTTCATCCCCGCCGCCTGATGCTCCAGCATATGGCAATGCAGCAGCCACTTGCCCGGATTGTCCGCTACGAAGGCCACGGTCACGGCCTCGTTGGCTTCCACCAGTTCCGTATCCCGCCACGGTCCGTTGCTCACCGGCTTGCCGTCGCGGGCAATGATGCGGAAGTGATGCCCGTGGATGTGCATGCCATGCGGCCAGCCGGTGCGGTTGACGAAATCCAGCACCACACTGCGCCCGCGCCGGACCGATGCCAGCGGTTTGCCGGTCATCCCGGCGACGCCGTTGAAGGCCCAGACCTGCCCCTTGGCGACCAGTTCGCGCATCGACAGTTCCCGGCCCTCGAAGACCGCCGAACCCAGGCCGCCCATGGCGCCGCCTTCCATCACCAGACCCAGCTTCAGCGGGTCGGATAGATCCGGCGCCGGAAGAACGTTCGGGGCCAGCAGGGGTAGCGCGCTGCCGGCCAGCCCACCTTCAACCACGCCGTCGCAAAGGAAGCTGCCGATCGCAACTCCTTCCTGCCGGGACACCTCGGACAGCAGCACCCGCGTTCCCGGCGCAAGATCGACATCCAGCAGCAGGTCGGCCCGCTGGGCCGGCGCCAGCGTCAGAACACCTCCACTGCCAGGCGCCTCGGGACCAGCCAGCGGCTGCCCATCCAGAGCCATCACCTGCGGCGCGACCTCCCCGCCGAATTTCAGTGACAGGGTCCGCGCATTGGCGCAGTTGATCAGGCGCAGACGCAGGCGCTCGCCGCGTTTGACCTTCAGCTCCGGCGTCGAGACGCCGTTGATGGTCAGCCAGTTGCCCATCCGCCCGCCATGGCTCCAGTCCATCATGGCGCCGAAGCTTTCTTCGTGGATCCGGCCGTCCTGATGCAGGCGCCAGTCGTCGATCACCAGCAGCAGCTCCCGGTCCACCGGCAGCGGCGCGGTCTCCTCGACGATCAGCGGCCCGTAAAGTCCGCGGGCCATCTGCTCCCAGCTGCGGTTGTGGGAGTGATACCAGTAGGTCCCGGCATCCGGTGCAATAAAGTCGTAGTCGAAGGTCCCGCCCGGCGGCACCGCGTCCTGGGTCAGGCCCGACACCCCGTCCATGGCGTTGTCGATGCGGATGCCGTGCCAGTGGGTGCTGGTGGGCTCGGGCAGGTTGTTGTGCAGGCGGACCTTCACCGGCGCGCCCTGACGCACCCGGATCACCGGCCCCGGCGAGGTCCCGCCGTAGGCCCAGATATCGGTCGCCGGGCCTTCGTCGCCCAGCAGCGGCGCGCGGCCCGGAGCGGCAACCAGATCGAAATAGCCGTCGCTGCTTTGCGCCGCCAGAACTTTTGGAAAGGCGCAGGCCGCCACGCTCCCCAGCACGCCTCCCAGGGCAACCGCCGAACCGGACGCCGACAGAAACCGCCGGCGGCTTATCCTGCTCAGGTCTTTTGCTGAAATCATCTCCCGCTGTCCCTTCGCCTGTCCCCTTTGGACCACCGCTTTATGCACCAGCCTGAACAGCCAGCTTGAGTTTTACACCCGGCTTGAGTTTTACGCACGGTCTCTCTTGGCCCGCTTGACCTTGCTGCACTGGCCCTAGCCTCCCGGGCAAAGAGATTGGCTCCAACCGCGGCAGGAACATCATCGGAATTACAAAATTCCCGGCCTTTCAGCGGACCTGCGGCTTTTGCAGGCCGCTCATTTCTGCGTGGCCTGCTGGTTGATACGCGCATTGGCTTCCCTCGCCTGCCCCTTCCAGGTGCTCTTGATGTAGGACAGTACCGCCGCGATGTCGCTATCGGTCAGGGTTTCCCCAAAGGCCGGCATGTCGCTGGCAAGATCCGGATTGCCCGAAAAGGCCGCGGTTCCCAGTTTGGTGATCTGAAACAGAACCTCGTCGGGATGATGCCAGGTGTGTCCGCTTTCGTCATGGGGCGGTGCGGCCAGCCGCCCGTCCGGCTTGCGCCTGCGCCAGTCCGGCCAGCCCGGCTCGCCGGAGAGATCAGCGCCGTGGCACGACGCGCAGTTCGCGGCATAGAGCTTCGCCCCGCGCGCGACCACTGTTGCGTCCTCCGGCTGCAGCAGCGCCAGGGTTTCTTCATCCGCGCTCTGCAGCCAGAACCCGGCGGCAGCCGCCAATACAGCGGCGCCAACGACCGCCATGATGAGTCTCCGCGACATCATTGCTCTTCATTCCGAAAGCCCGCCCCCGCAAAGGGGCTCCGGGCAGGAAGCGGGCAAACTAAGGCTTCCCCTCATAGGAAGGTCAACAGGGTTTCTAACTGGTATCGGAACAGGGGAGAAGAAAAGCACCTGCAGTCTCCCTCGTCTCCCCCCTTCCCGATCGGATATTCCCGAAGACAGGCCAAAGGCTCCATGGCGAACCACGAGGCTTTCAGCTTCGCCATGGTTTCGTTGGGAAACCGCTGACCGTAGCGTCCTGCCGGTTTCGGGCCGGGCAACAGCCTACCAGCCGCCGCTGATCCCCTCCGCCTGACGCACCAGCTGAATGAACTCGCCACGGCGGCCAAGGGGATCGCCGCTGCGGCCGCTCCGCGCCAGCTCGAGCACGTCGTCGTAGCCGAAATCTCGGGCGTCGATTTCACCGCGCAGGATCTGGCCGAAGGCGGCAACGGCCAGGGCGAAACGCAGGTCTTCCGGCGCCTCCTCGACCAGCGCCACTTCGTCTTCCCGCGACACCGGGCGGTCGAGGCGATGACTGCCGCTGCTGCCCGGTTCCTTGTAGCGCAACTTGACGAAGGCGTATTCTCCCTGCCTGCCGGTCGTCAGGTTGGCATCCACATCTGCGGAACCGGCGCCATCGGCCTTGGCCGGTTGATAGCGGAAGCCCTGCGCGGCCCGCGCCAGATGCGGCACCAGTGCAATCTCGTAGAGCGCGGTGACGCTGTGACCGCTGCCCACATCGCCGGCATCGACCCGGTCGTTGCGGAAGTCGCGGTTTCGCAGCGCCCGGGTTTCGTAGCCGATCAGGCGGTAGGACGCGACCACCGCCGGATTGAACTCGACCTGGATCTTCACATCGTCGGCGATCGGGATCAGGTTCGCCGTTACCTCGTCGTCGAGCACCTTGCGGGCTTCCGCCAGGCTGTCCAGATGCGCGGCCTGACCGTTTCCGGCCTGGGCCAGCGCCTGGGCAATATGGTCGTTGGTGTTGCCGTTGCCGATCGTCAGCACGCTCAGGTAGATGCCGCTCCTGCGCTTTTTCGTGATCAGTTTGCGCATCGAGGCCGGATCGCTGGCGCCGAGGTTGAAGTCGCCGTCGCTGATCAGGATCACCCGGTTGACCGCTTCGGCGCGGAACTGGTGATCGGCGACGGAATAGGCATGCAGCAGCCCCTTCTCGCCACCGGTGCCACCGCCCGCCTGCAGGCGGTTGATCGCGGACCCGATTTCGGCGCGCTCGGTGAGAGACGTCGGCTCAAGCACCGTTTTCGAGCCGTCGGCGAAGGTAACGATGGCGATGCGGTCGTCGGCGTTCAGGCCCTTCATCATCCCCTTGAGCGAACGCTTGGCCAGATCCAGGCGGTCGGCGCCTTTCATCGAGCCCGAGACGTCGATCAGAAAAACCAGATTGACCGGCGGTCGGGCCTGCCGGGGCACCCTATAGCCCTGCAGGCCGACATGCAGAAGCCGCGTTTCCGCATTCCAGGGATTGGGCAGGACCGTCGTGGTGATGGCGAAAGGCTCTTCGCGGTTGAGCGGCCGCGGATAGCTGTAGTCGAAGTAGTTCACCATCTCTTCGATCCGCACCGCGTCACGCGGCGGCATCCGCCGGCTTTTCATGTCCTATAAGGGTTGGGGCGGAGACCTTTGGTGAGGGCGGAGTGGATTGGTTGGGCATGCAAGGCTTTTCCTGCCGAAAAACCTTTCAGAAAGGGGCTTGTCGACTCGGGGTGGGTTCGTCAACTATCGGTGAGGGGGAGTGGCTGCTACCACCGAGCCGGGTAGTGTGCCCACAACCACCGTGTACTTTGAGCCCCCCGGTGTTGCA